>Ga0115012_10000025_pt1 | contig 103208 bp, 85 predicted proteins | sample TroAtlMetagenome_FD_88706 | JGI IMG/M metagenome (GOLD analysis project Ga0115012, IMG submission 88706) | Marine eukaryotic phytoplankton communities from Atlantic Ocean - Tropical Atlantic ANT10 Metagenome | ecosystem: Environmental > Aquatic > Marine > Oceanic | place: Tropical Atlantic... | reverse complement strand
GGGCCAGCCCCCTCTTGGCGCTGTGCGCCAATTCACCCCCGAGGTATTTTTGAACCAAAGAAGCCCGGAGCGCCGCGCCCCCGGCTTCTCTTCGTCAAAAATACTCCCGCCGGAGGCAGACCGACACGAGCCGCCAGCGCTCTCTCGGGCAAGAGCGTGGCGGCACCGTCAGCCGCTGCCGATCAGCACGCCGGCCGCCAGCACCAGCGCGCCGCCGAGGACCACCTGCATCGAGGCGCGCAAAAACGGCGTCTCCATATACCTGTTCTGGATCCACGCGATCGCCCAGAGTTCGATGAAGACGATGATCCAGGCGATGCTCGTGGCGGTCCAGAAATGCGGGATCAGGTAGGGCAGCGCGTGGCCAAGCCCGCCCACCGTGGTCATCACGCCCGATGCGATGCCACGTTTCATCGGCGAGCCGCGCCCGGACAGCTCTCCATCGTCCGACGCCGCCTCGGTGAACCCCATCGAGATCCCCGCCCCCACCGAGGCCGCGAGCCCGACGAGAAACGTCGTCCAGGTGTCCTGCGTGGCAAAGGCGGTCGCGAAGATCGGCGCAAGCGTCGAGACCGAGCCATCCATCAGCCCGGCCAGCCCCGGCTGCACCCAGGTCAGCACGAATTGCCGATGCGCCAGCCGGTCCTCGTCGCTGCGGCTGTCGGGATCGAGATGCTCTGCCGTCAGCTCTGCGGCGCGGGTCTCGTGGCCCGCCTCGGCAGCGGCGAGATCGCCCAGCAGCTTGCGCGTCCCGGCATCGGTGCTGCGCTTCGCGGCCTCGAGATAGAACCGGCCCGCGTCACGCTCCATGATCTCGGCCTCCTCGCGGATGCGCTCGAGACCGAGGTTCTGCATCAGCCAGACCGGGCGGCGCGCGTAGAACCCCGCCACGTGCTCGCGCCGGATCAGCGGGATCACCTCGCCAAAGCGCATCCGGTGCGCCGAGATCAGCGCCTGACGGTGGCCGTCCTCCTCGAGCGCCATGCCGTCGAACACCTGCGCGGTGTCAGGGTAATCGGCGCGCAGCATCTCGGCATAGCTGCGGTAGATCCGCGCGTCGTCCTCTTCCGAGGAAATTGCCAGCGCGAGCACTTCCTGCTCGCTGAGATCCTTGAACTGGCGGCGCTGGGTAAAGAAACGCATGGGGAAGCCTCACTTTGGAATCATTCTAAACTACTGCAAAGGAGGCCGGATGCAACGCCCTTCGGCCTGCCCGCCGCCGCGCCAATTGCCGCAGCGTCGCGACAGGCGGGCCCACGGCAGATCGCGCCACGCTTGCCGGAACTGAACCACCCGGTCTATGATTCAGATCACCAGAGGAGACAGTGAATGCCGGGCAATACGGCAAGCGTCCGGCGCGGGCGGAAATACGACCAGGTCCTGAAGGGCGCGCGCGAGATCTTCCTGCGCGACGGTTTCGAGGGGGCCAGCGTCGACGAAATCGCCAGAACCGCCGGGGTGTCGAAGGCCACGCTCTACAGCTACTTTCCCGACAAGCGCCTGCTGTTCATGGAGATGGCGACCGCACAGTGCCAGGCGCAAGCAGACGAGGTTCTGGTCGCCCTCGACAAGAGCAAGCCGCCGCGGGTCGTGCTGCCCTATATCGGCCGCAGCGTTCTCGACTTCCTGCTGTCGGACATGGGCCAGAGGGTGTTCCGCATCTGCGTCGCCGAAGCCGACCGCTTCCCGGAGCTCGGCGCGCAGTTCTACGAGTGCGGCCCCGTGCTCGTCCGCAGCGAACTGCAATCCTATCTCGCCGCCGCGATGGCCCGGGGCGACGTCGAGATCGACAATCTCGGCCTCGCCGCCGACCAGTTCATCGAGCTCTGCAAGGCCGACCTGTGGATCAAGCGGCTGTTCGGCATCCACGACGTCTTCTCCGAAGACGAGATCACCCGCGTGATCGACGCCGCGGTCGAGACCTTCATGGCGCGGTTCGGGCCATCCTCCTCAGCCTGAACGGCCCTGAGGCCGGCCCATTCCGCGAACTGTCGCGACGATCCGGATCAGCGCCGCAGATGCGGGATCAGTCGAGCCGGCGCACCAGAAGCTGGTTGCCCGGACCGCGTTTGGTTTCGAATACCTTCAGTTCGGAAACGAGATCAGAAAGCTTGCGCTTGCCATAGCTGCGGGTGTCGAAATCCGGGTTCGCCGCGGTGATGAACTGGCCGAGCTGGCCCAGCGTGTACCAGTCATCCTCCTGCTCGATGGCGTCCATCGCGGTGAAGATCAGGTTGCGCGCCTCCTCGAGCTTGCCGGTGGCGCGCGGCGCGCGGTCGCCGGTCTTCTGCTCCGGTGCGCCGTCGAGGTTCTCGAGGAAGATGAACCGCTTGCACGCCTTGCGGAAGGCATCCGGCGTCTTCTGCATGCCCATGCCGTAGACGTCGAGCCCCTGCTCGCGGATGCGGCTGGCGAGCCGGGTGAAATCGCTGTCGGAGCTGACCACCACGAAGCCGTCGAAGCGACCGGTGTGCATCAGGTCCATGGCGTCGATCACCAGCGAGATGTCGGAGGAATTCTTGCCCACGGTGTTGGCCGGCGAGTGGTGCGGGACCAGACCGAACTCGGCCGAGATCTTCGACCAGCCCGAGATCTGCTGGCTGGCGAAATCGCCATAGACGCGCCGCACGCTGGCCTCGCCCAGCGAGGCGATCTCGTCGAAGATCGCCTTGGCGTATTTCGGAGAGGTGTTGTCGGCGTCGATCAGGACGGCGAGGAGGCGGGTGTCTTCGGCCACGGGAATTGCTCCTGAAATCAGTCCGTTTCGAGGGCCTTATACATGACCAGCGCGTCGACATAACCCTTTTCGGGGTGATGGAAGGCATCGGGCAGCCGACCGACGATATCGAACCCAGCGCGCTCCCAGATCGCCACCGCGCGTGTGTTGGAGGACACCACGAAGTTGAACTGCATGGCACGGAAGCCGAGGCTGCGGGCGGTGTCGAGCGCATGGACCAGCATGGCCCGGGCCACGCCCTTGCCGGTCTGGCCTGGGTCGGTGGCGAAGCCGCAGTTACAGACATGGCTGCCGCCGCCCTTCTGGTTGCGCACGATGTAGTAGCTGCCCGCCACCACGCCATCGACCAGCGCCGAGAACACCCGGCGCTCGGGGCCGCACCAGTAGGCCAGCGCGTCGTCTCGCGAAATGTCGCTGTCGATGGCATAGGTCTCGCCGGCCCGGAACACCGGCTCGAGAATGCGCCAAAGCGCCGCGTCGTCCCCGGGGAGATGCGGGCGGATCGCCACGTCGGTCATCAGTAGTCGCCTTCGGTCTCGATATGGATGGTCGCGCCGCAATGCTTGCAATGCACCGCGTCGGCATCGTGCAGCGACAGGCCGCATTTGCGGCAGGTCTCGCGCACCTTGACGGGCCGGAACAGCACCTGCGCCAGCCGCAGGAACAGGGTCACGCCGCAGATCATCACCACCACCGAGATCATCCGCCCCAGCGACCCGGTCAGGGTGATGTCCCCGAAGCCGGTGGTGGTCAGCGCGGTCACGGTGAAATAGAGCGCGTCGGCATAGTTCTCGATTTGCGGGTTGGTGCGGTACTGGGTGGCATAGACCAGCCCGGTCATCACGAAGATGAACACCAGCAGGTTCAGCGTCGCGCTGAACACGTCCTGATAGCGACGGAAGAACGGGAAGTCCTCGCGCAGCCGCCGGAACAGCTGGTAGGTGTGCAGGAAGCGCAGCGTCCGCACCACGCGCAGGAAACCCAGGCCCTCGCCGGCAAGCGGCGCGAGGAACGAGACAATCGACACGATGTCGGCCAGCGTGACCGGGCGGATCAGGAAGCGCAGCTTCTGCGGCTCGATCGAGAGCCTCGCGAGGAAATCCGCGAGGAAGACCACGCCGAAGAGCATGTCGAGCATCTCGACCACGCGACCATGATTGCTGAAGGACGTGGCGACCACGTAGAGGATCGTGCCGACGTCGAACGCCAGAAGCCCGTAGCGAAAGCGGTGCGCCCGGTCGCTGTTGCCCTCGTAGAGCTCTCGCAATGTGTCGAGCGCCGCCTTGGCCATGCCGTTCAGATCCCTACCGCCTTTCTCCGCTATACCCATGCGAGCAGGCGCGGGGCAAGGCGCGTGATGGGAGATCGCGACCCGCGCGCATCACGCGCGGGCGGCATGTCTGTCGGGCGGTCAGAACCGTTCGAGCAGGCGCTCGAGGTAGTCGAGCTCTTCCTGCGGGCGCTCGCCCTCGCCGGAGCGGCGGCGAATCTCGTCGAGCAGCTCGCGGGCGCGGCGGTAGACGTCTTCGTCCTGCACCATGTTCTCGTCGGTGCCGATATTGCCGTTGGCCCCGGCATTGCGGCCCAGCGGGTCGCGCTGCTGGCCGGGCTCTCCACCCTGCTGCTGGCCCTGCTGGCCCGGGTTCTGCTGCTGTTGCTGCGCCATCGCCTCGCCAAGGCTGCGCATGCCCTCGCGCAGCGCCTCCATCGCCTGGCTCTGCTGGTCGATGGCCCCGGCAAGATCATCTCCGCGCAACGCCTCTTCGGCCCCGTCCATGGCCTCCTCGGCCCGGCGCAGCGCATCGCGTGCGGCCTCGCCCGGCTCGGTTCCGGCGCCGGGCAGGTTCTGGCGCTGGCGGTTCAGCTCGTCGCGCAGCTGCTGCTGGCGGTTGGCGAGGCTGTCCTCGAGCGACTGCTCGCCGCCCTGCCCCTGCTGACCTTGCTGAGAGCCCTGGCCCTGGCCTTGCATCTGGCCCTGACCGTCACGGCCTTCCTCGCCCTGGCGCCCCTGACCCTGCTGCTGGCCCTGTTGACCCTGCTGGCCACGTTGTCCTTCAGGCCCCTGCTGACCGGGGTTGAACTGCTCCTGCAGCTCGCGGAAGGCCTCGTCCGACAGGCCCTGCTGTTCGCGCAGCGTCTCGCCCAGACCTTCCATCGCCTGCTCGCCCGGCGACTGGCCCTGCTGGCCCTGCGTCACCTGCATGTTCTCCATCAGCTCCTGAAGCTGACGCAGCGCTTCCTGCGCCTCGGCCATGCGGCCCTCTTCCATCAGCTCCTGGATCCGGTCCATCATGCGCTGCAGGTCGTTCTGGCTCATCTCCATGCTGTCCTGGGACTGCGCCATCTCGGGATTCTGCTCGGCCTGCTGCTGGGCCTGCCGCGACAGCTGCCGGAGATAATCGTCCGTCGCCTCGCGCAGCTCCTGCATCAGCTCGGCGATCTCCTGCTCCGAGGCACCGTTCTTCATCGCCTCCGAGAGCCGCTCCTGCGCGCGCTGAAGTCGCTCCAGAGCCGAGGCCAGATCGCCCTCTTCGAGGATGATCGCGAGATCCCACATGGCCTTGGCGATCTCGGCCTGCTGGTCGTCGCCCATCGACGGCCCTGCGGCCTCGAGCTGACGCAAAATGGTGCGCAGCCGCAGGTAGGGCACCGCCGAGCGGAACACGTCGTCGGGCAGGTGGCTGACGGCGCGGATGATGCGGCTGATCTCGGGGATGTTGTCGCGGGTCCAGAGCAGCGCCCGGCGTTGTTCGATCACCGTCGCGGCCATCGGATCGAAGAAGCGCCGGCCCGGCAGGGTAATGGTCTCGACCTCGGCCTGCCCGGTCTGGCCGGCCTCGTCCTCGACGCTGATCGTCAGGCTGACCGGCAGGTTGGCCCAGGGATGCTCGGAGAAGTTCTCGACCAGCGTCTCGGTGAACTCGGCCCGGCCGCCGGCGATGGGCATCGGCAGAGGCACCTCGATGGCAGGGCGCGATTCAGGCTCGGCGGCGAGCAGGTAGTCGCGCTCGACCGCGTCCAGCGCCAGCTCGATCCGCGCGCGACCCGCGACCACGCCGTAATCATCGCTGGCGGCGAAGGGGATCTGTGCATCGCCCTCGTAGCTCGATTCGATCTCGCCCTCGCGGCGCACGCTGGGGGCGGCGTCGGCGGTGACGCTCACCTCCCAGGCACGGCCCCCGGGGCCGTCGATGGCCAGCCGGCCCGATTGCAGAACCGCGAAATCCTGTGCGGTCTCCTGCGCCGCCTCGGGCGACACGGCACGGCCAGAGACGCTTTCATCGACCGACAGCGCGCCCACCTCGCCATACATGCGCAGGGTGATCTGCGCGCCCTCGGGCACGCTGAGCCCCGGCGCGGTGATGTCGTTGAGATAGACCGAGGGCAGACGGGTGTAGCCCGGCGGCTCCATCCACCCCTCCCACGCGGGCCCGGCGGCGAGATCGACGCCGCTCGGCCCCATCGCCGTCACCGACGACACCCGCAGGAAGGAGCCGAAGACCAGCGCCGCGGCGAAGGCCAGAAGCGCCACGTAGCGCAGTGCGAAGGGGTCGGCCTTGGCGACCCGCAGGTCGGGCTCTACCGCCTTGGCCTCGGCCAGCCGTGCGCGCATCCGCGCCTGGTGCGCCTGCCAGACCGCCTGCGAGCCCATGTCCGCCGCCCCGATCGCCTGGTCGTCAAGCGCCGCCTGGATCGGGTTGCCGCGCAACGTGCCGTCGAGCCGCGCCATTGCCTCGATGCGCGTCGGCCAGACCAGCATCCGCGCCCCGCGCCAGATCGCCCAGCCCAGCGCCGCCACGAAGACCGCGCCCGCGATCCAGACCCATTCCACCGACACGAGGTCCTGCACGCCCAGCATCAACAGCCCCAACGCCGCGATCAGCAGCGACCAGAGCGGCCAGAAGGCACGCGTGATGCGCTCCGCGGTCATGCCCCAGAGGGTCAGACGCAGCGGCCACTTGATGGGTTTCAGGATGTCCGGCGGCGGTGTTCCCGTCTCGGGCATGAAGGTCTCCTGCGGTCCCGGCCGCAGGAGGAATGCCCTACAGCCACTCGGGAAGGCTATCGCGGTTTATGATTTCCTCAAAGCTCGGTCTCCGGCGGATGACAGCGAATTGATCGCCCTTCACCAGAACTTCTGGGATCAGTGCCCGCGTATTGTACTCGGAAGACATCACCGCGCCGTAAGCGCCGGCGGAGCGGAAGGCGACGAGATCGCCCGCCCCCAGCACCGGCATCATCCGGCCCTTGGCGAAGGTGTCGCCGGATTCGCAGACCGGCCCCACGATGTCGAACGGGCTCTGCTCGAGTCCCGCTTCCGGTTCGATGACCGGCACGATGTCGTGATGCGCCTCGTACATGGCGGGGCGGATCAGGTCGTTCATCGCGGCGTCGAGGATCAGGAAGTTCCGCCCCTCGCCCTCCTTGAGGTAAATCACCTCCGAGACCAGGATGCCGGCATTGCCGGCGATCAGCCGGCCCGGCTCGATCTCGATCTCGCAGCCCAGATGGCCGAGTTCGCGCTCGATCATGGCGCCGTATTCCACCGGCAGGGGCGGTGCCTCGTTGCTGCGGGTGTAGGGAATGCCCAGCCCGCCGCCAAGGTCGAGCCGGGTGATCTCGTGCCCGTCGCCGCGCAGCGCCTCGGTCAGCTCCGCGACCTTGCGATAGGCCATGGCGAAGGGCTCGAGTTCGGTGAGCTGCGAGCCGATATGCACGTCGATGCCCACGACCTTGAGCCCCGGCAGCGCCGCGGCCTCGGCATAGACCTCGCGGGCCCTGGCGATCGGGATGCCGAACTTGTTCTCGCTCTTGCCGGTGGCGATCTTGGCATGGGTCTTGGCGTCCACGTCCGGGTTCACCCGCACGGTGACCGGCGCCACCACGCCCAGCTCCGAGGCCACCTCCGAGATCGCCCGCATCTCGGGCTCGCTCTCGATGTTGAACTGGCGGATGCCACCCTCGAGCGCGGTGCGGATCTCCTCGCGGGTCTTGCCGACGCCGGAGAACACGATGCGCTCGCCCGGCACGCCGGCGGCCTTGGCCCGGGCGTACTCGCCGCCCGAGACCACGTCCATCCCGGCACCGGCCTCGGCCAGCGTCTTCAGGATGGCCTGGTTCGAGGCCGCCTTCATGGCATAGCAGACAAGGTGCGGCCCCCAGGCCAGCGCCTCGTCGAAGAGCCGGAAATGCCGCAACAGCGTTGCGGTGGAATAGACATAGACCGGCGTGCCGACCGCGGCGGCGATCTCGGCCACCGGCACGTCCTCGGCATAAAGCTGCCCGTCACGATAGAGAAAATGGTCCATACCGGCCTCCTGCGCTACAGGCGCCGCCATAGCGCAGCCCGACCGCTTTCACCAGCCCCAGCCAACCCTCGCGCGCGGTCTCCGGCCCCGCGCCGCGCCCCTGACTTCTCTACGTTCCAAATACTCCAAATCCCGCCGCCACCGCGAGGCCCCGCCCAAGGCAGAGGCGTCAGGCCGACCACGGCCTCCGCGCCGGTGGCCGAAGGCCGCCGGCAAGACGACCAGCGCGCGCCCCGCAGGGCGCGCTCCGCTTCGTCAGACGGGCCGGGAGCGGAGCCAGAGATAGAGCGGCAACCCGCAGCTCACGCCGATCAGGAACGTTGCGGGAACAGCCCACAGCGCCTCCCAGTTGCGCCGCACCGCCACCTCGGCCAGCACCCAGAGCGTCAGCACCACGGCGCTGATCATCAGGTCCCAGGTCAGACCGGTGGTGGCGGCGTTGGCGAACCAGGCGTCGATCAAGCCGCCAGGGGACCAGCCGTTCCGCGCCAGCCAGCCCACGAAATACACCATCGGGTGCACCGCGCCCCAGAGCGCCAGCGCCAGCCAGAGATGGCGCAGCCGCAGGCTCACCGGCTGGAAATTCCCACCGACGCCGTGCCCGAGATCGACAGGCCCGGCGGCGGGGTCTCCGGTTCGGGCTCGGGCGCGACCGGCGCGCCGTCGGCGCCGCAGGCGGCAAGCAGGGCGACCAGACCGAGGCTCAGGACGACACGGATCATGCGAGGATCTCCTTCCAGCGGGCCACCTGCTCGCGCACGCGGGCAGGCGCGGTGCCGCCGTGACTCAGGCGGCTCGCCACCGAGTTATGCACACCCAGCACATCATAGATACCCTCGGTGATCGCACCGCTCACCGATTGCATCTCCTCGAGCGATAGGTCCGGAAGGTCGCAGCCCTTGCCCTCGGCCATAGCCACCAGCGATCCGGTGACGTGATGCGCGTCGCGGAACGGCAGACCGGTCTCGCGCACCAGCCAGTCGGCGAGGTCGGTCGCGGTCGAAAAGCCGGCCGAGGCCGCGGCCTCGAGGTTGTCGACATTGGCCGACATGTCCTTGACCATGCCTTCCATGGCGGCCAGCGCCAGCATCAGGTTGTCGGCGGCGTCGAAGACCTGTTCCTTGTCTTCCTGCATGTCCTTGGAATAGGCCAGCGGCAGCCCCTTCATCACCGTCATCAGCGCCACGTTGGCGCCGAAGATGCGGCCGATCTTGGCGCGGATCAGCTCGGCGGCATCGGGGTTCTTCTTCTGCGGCATGATCGAGGAGCCGGTGGAGAACCGGTCCGACAGCGCCACGAAGCGGAACTGGGCCGAGGACCAGATCACCAGTTCCTCGGCGAAGCGCGACAGGTGCATGGCACAGATGCTGGCGGTGCTCAGGAACTCGAGCGCGAAATCGCGGTCCGAGACTGCATCGAGCGAGTTCGCGGTCGGGCGGTCGAAGCCCAGCGCCTCTGCGGTCATGTGGCGGTCGATGGCAAAGCCGGTGCCGGCCAGTGCCGCCGAGCCCAGCGGGCATTCGTTCATCCGCTTGCGCGCGTCGCGGACCCGGCTCAGGTCGCGGGCGAACATCTCGACATAGGCCAGCATGTGGTGGCCCCAGGTCACCGGCTGCGCGGTCTGCAGGTGGGTGAAGCCCGGCATCACCCACGCGGCGCCCGCCTCGGCCTGGTCGACCAGCGCCCGGATCAGCGCCAGCAGGCCCTGCTCGAAGGCGTCGAACTGGTCGCGGGTCCAGAGTTTGAAATCGGTCGCGACCTGGTCGTTGCGCGAGCGCGCCGTGTGCAGACGGCCTGCCGGCTCGCCGACGATCTCCTTGAGCCGGGCCTCCACGTTCATGTGGATGTCCTCGAGCGCGGTTGAGAATTCGAACCGGCCCTCCTCGATCTCTGACAGTACCGTGAGCAGACCTTCCCGAATGGTCTCGGCATCGCTATCACTGATGATGCCCGTGGCGGCCAGCATGGCGGCATGGGCACGAGATCCGGCGATATCCTGAGCCGCGAGCCGCTTGTCGAACCCGATCGAGGCGTTGATCGCCTCCATGATCGCGTCTGGACCAGCGGCAAAGCGGCCGCCCCACATCTGGTTCGAGGACTTGTCGGACATGGCATCACTCCGGGAGGGATCATGAGAAAACTGGCGCTTGCGCTCCTCTATACCGCCACCGCGGCGCTTGCAAATCCGGCGCTCGCCGATACCGGCGCCGCCGAGGCGCTGCGCGACGGCGACATGAAGAAGCTGAACTTCCATTCCGAGGCCAAGCCCGCCGGGACCGCAGCCTTCGAGACCTTCGAGGGCGAGCCGCTGGCACTCTCGGACTGGCAGGGCAAATGGGTGCTGGTGAACTTCTGGGCCACCTGGTGCGCGCCCTGCCGCAAGGAAATGCCGGCGCTGGCGGCGCTGCAGGACGCGCTCGGCGGCGACAGTTTCGAGGTCGTCACCATTGCCACCGGGCGCAACCCGCCGCCGGCAATGCAGGAGTTCTTCGAGGAGATCGGCGTCGACAGCCTGCCGCTGCACCGCGATCCCGGTTCGGTGCTGGCGCGCGAGATGGGCGTGCTCGGCCTGCCGATCACGGTGATCCTGAACCCCGAAGGCGAAGAGGTCGCGCGGTTGCGCGGCGACGCGGAATGGGATTCCGAGAGCGCCCGTGCCGTGATCGGCGCGCTGATTGGCCCTGAAAGCTGATCACCCACGCGGACATTGCGGGGCAGGCCCCTGCCCGCCCCGCACCTCTCGATACCTGGACGCCCCCTCGCGGGGACGTCCGGACTGTCACGGCGCCACGCGTCTAGCGCAGCGTCATCAGGATCCGTCGCGACAACGTGCTGCGGCCGCTCCGGTGATCCCTCTGCCATCCCGTCCTGGCGACGCCGAGCCCATCGAGCTCGAGCGCGCCGCTGGAGACCAGCCCGTCGAGCCCCCATTCCGTCCAGGCCAGGCCCAGAACCGTCTCGCGGGTCACCCGTCTGCGGGTTTCCCGAAAGCCGTCGGAATGGAGGATCACGAAGCTGCATGTCCCCAGCGTGCGGGCACAGCGGTGCGGTTCGTACTCGGTGACCTGCCCTTCGGCTGTCACGCTGCGCACCACCTCGCCCCGGTCATTGGTGTAGTAGCTGCCATGATAGACCGGCGCGGTGCCCTTGCCCTCGTAGGTATCGAACCGGAACAGCCCGCCATCCCGGCCCTGCGCCACATGGGACAGGACCGGCCCACCTTGCTCTGCCATCACCATCACCGACCCCGGCGCCATGCGCCTGGTCTGCCAGGCGATATCCCCCGACAGCGGTGTGGCGGCCAGTACGACCGCGATGGACAGGACGAAGGCTCGCATTGGCCGTACGACTCCGGTTCAGCGGCCCCCACCGCAGCTCCGAGAATTTGACGAAAATCAGGCTCTTGGCAAGTAAGTGCCACTTTTTCGCCTCAAACCATCAACTTGCCGGAACAATCCCCGCCCCGCCCGCAGCATCGTTTCTGAGCCGCCGGAAATCTCTCGCGGTGAGGGAGCCCGGAGGGCCTGCGACGGAGCGGTTCGTCATCTCGTGCAGCTCGACGATCATACCGTTCGGGTCCGGCCTGTGCGCGGACTTGAGGGAAGGCCAAGCCGCGTCAGCGGCAGTAGGAGCCGCTGCGGTGGCGCGCGGTGTCGAAATGCAGGTGGTCGCGGTGATAACCGTCCGAGCCCGGCCCCAGCACCGTGCCGAAGGGCCCGCAGGCGGTGCGATGCATCTGCCGCAGCGCGCGCCCCTTGGCGCCACCGCCCCAGTCGCGCAGCACGCTGATCTCGGATCCATCGCGCAACATCACGCCCGAGATGTCGATGGCGCGGCCCTTGCCGTGCTCGCTGATCTTGCCGCCGGGGCGATTGTTGCGGGTCCGGCAGGCGTAATGCGCGGCCACGCGGAGCCCCGCGACGCCGCCGCCCTGGCTGCCGACGGCGGGCTTCAGACCCTGCTCGATCCAGCGTTTCAGGGTCTTGGCGGTGGTGCAGTCCATCAGCGCCTGCTGGCTCAACGTGACCCCGGCCACCGAGCGCAGCTTCACCGCGTTCTCGATGCCGCAGGCAGAAATGCGGCCCGGCACGAACCCCACCTGCTGCCCCTGGATCGCAAGGTCGCCGCAGACCGCGCCGCGGGCGCGCTGCTGGCGCCGTGCCATGGCCTTCTCGACCATCGCCTTCGGTCGCAGCAGCGGCCGCAGCGACAGCGCGATGGCCTGCGGCGAGCGCGCGGCAAAGGCCTTGGCCTGGGCGATTCCGGCAGCGGCCTCCTCGGGCACGAAACCCGGCACACCCGCGGCGCGCAGATCCTGCGCCAACGCATCGCGGAACACGTCGGCCATCCCGGAGGGGCGCGCCTCGGGCCGGCGGCGCGACAGCGTACCGTCGAGAGCAGCACTGACGATGACGGCGGGCTGTGGCGCCGGGACCGCCTGAGCGACGGCCTCCCGTGCCAGCGGGCGCAGCGAGCGGTCGGGAGCGGAGGCAGGGGCCTGCGACGCAAGTGTCAGAAGACAGATCAGCGCCCAGAGCCCCCGCATGCTCATTCCTTCCGGATCCGGCCGAAGTCCGGCGCGTCGGTGTCCTGCCCGGCCTGCAGGATGCCGCGCCGGATCTCGCGCGTGTGGGTGAAGTAGTCGAACAGCGTGTCACCGTCGCCGGTGCGGATCGCCCGTTGCAGGGCGAAAAGCTCCTCGGTGAAGCGACCGAGGATCTCGAGCGAGGCTTCCTTGTTGGTCAGGAAGACATCGCGCCACATGGTCGGGTCCGAGGCCGCGATGCGGGTGAAATCCCGAAAGCCCGCGGCAGAGAACTTGATCACCTCCTGGTCAGAGACCCGGCGCAGATCGTCGGCGACGCCGACCATCGTGTAGGCGATGAGGTGCGGCACGTGGCTCACCACGGCGCAGACCAGATCATGGTGCGCGGGCTCCATGCGCTGGGTGTTGGCGCCCAGCGCCTGCCAGTAGGACTCGAGCGCCGCGGTCGCCTCTTCCGAAGCGCCATGCGGCACGATCAGGCACCAGCGGTTGTCGTAGAGCGAGGCAAAGCCCGACTCGGGGCCGGAATGCTCGGTGCCCGCCATCGGGTGGGCGGGAACGAAGTTCACGCCCTCGGGGATGTGCGGGCCGACCTCGTCGATCACCGCCTTCTTGACCGAGCCCACGTCGGTCACGGTGGCGCCGGGCTTGAGATGCGGCGCGATGGCTTCGGCGACGCGGCCCATGGCACCCACCGGCACCGCCAGAACGATCAGGTCGGCATCCTTCACCGCCTCCTCGGCGCTGTCGCAGACCGTGTCGCACAGACCGATGCGGCGTGCGGTCTCGCGGGTCTCGCTGCTGCGGGCGTAGCCGGACACATGCGCCGCCATGCCGGCCCGCTTCATCGCCCAGTACATAGAGGACGCGATCAGGCCGAGACCGATTAGGGCGACCTTGTCGTAGCTCATCGGGCGCCTGCCTTGAACAGTCCGATGCAATGCGCCACGCGGCGGCACGAGGCCTCGTCACCCACGGTGATGCGCAGCGCCGCCGGCAGCTTGTAGCCGGTGACCCGGCGCACGATGATGCCCTGGCTCTGCAGGTAGGTGTCGCAGGCCCCTGCCTCGTCGGGGCTGGTGAAGCGCGCCAGCACGAAATTCGCGGTCGAGGCATCGGAGGGCACGCCATGCTCGGCCAGCGCCTCGGCGAGCCATGCGCGCAGGCGGGAGTTGTCCTCGCGGCTCTTTTCCACATGCGCCGTGTCGCGGATCGCCGCCTCGGCGGCTACAAGGGCCACGTTCGACAGGTTGAAAGGCTGGCGGATTCGGGCCAGCACGTCGATGATCTCTTTCGGGCCGTAGCCCCAGCCGACGCGCATCCCGCCCAGCCCGTAGAGCTTGGAGAAGGTGCGGGTCATCACCACGTTGCCGCGCGATTCGACCAGCTGCGCGCCGCCATCGTAGCCTTCGACATATTCGGCATAGGCGCCGTCGAGCACGAGGATTGCCTGCGGCGGCAGGTTCTCGGCCAGCCGCTCGATCTCGGCCAACCCGATCATCGTGCCGGTCGGATTGTTCGGGTTGGCGATGAACACCAGCTTGGTGCGGTCGTTGCAGGCAGCGAGGATGTTGTCGACCGAGACCACGCGCTCGGTCTCGGCCACCTCGATCGGCGTCGCACCGACCGCGTGGGCGAGGATCTTGTACATCGCAAAGCCGTGCTCGGTGTGGATCACCTCGTCGCCCTCGCCGGCATAGGCGTGGCACAGGAACTGCAACACCTCGTCGGAGCCCACGCCGCAGATGATGCGCGCGGCATCGAGCCCGTGCACCTCGGCGATGGCGGCGCGCAGCTCGGCATGATCGGTGGAGGGGTAGCGATGCATCTCGTGGACAACCCGCTTCACCGCCTCCTGTGCGGCGGGAGACGGGCCGAACGGGTTCTCGTTCGAGCTCAGCTTGACGACGTTCGACACGCCCGCGACGCTGGATTTCCCGCCCTCGTAGAGCGCGATTTCCATGATCCCGGGCTGCGGTTCGATACCAGCCATGATGCCACCTTACAGATAATGCCGCGCCCTTCTAGCCCGCACCTTGCGCCATGGCCAGCCTAGACCAAGGCTGCGGTGCGGTGCGGCAAAATCTTTAGCTAAAGATTTTGAGCTCACCGATGGGCTCGAAGAATTTTCGTACGAAAATTCTTGCGCGCGGGGATCAGACCACGACGTCGCGCCGCTCCTGCTCGCCGACCTCGAAGACCCGCTTGTAGCGCGCGATCTCGCTCTCGGGGCCCATCGCCTTGTTGGGATTGTCCGACAGTTTCACCGTGGACCTGCCATTGGCGCTCACCGCCTTGCAGACAAGGCTGAACGGCGCCAGCCGGTCATCGGGCGTGAGGCCGCGGAAATCGTTGGTCAGCAGCGTCCCCCAACCGAAGGAGACCCGGACCCGGCCAGCGAACTTGCGGGAGAGCTCGAGAATCTTCTCCTCGTCGAGCCCGTCGGAAAAGATCACCAGCTTCTGGGTCGGATCCTCGCCGCGCGTCTTCCACCAGTCGATCGCCGTTTCCGCGCCACGCTCGGGGTCGCCACTGTCGATGCGGATGCCGGTCCACCCCGCCAGCCAGTCCGGCGCGCGCTCGAGGAACCCCTCGGTGCCGTAGGTGTCGGGCAGGATGATGCGCAGGTTGCCCTCGTGTTCCTCGTGCCAGTCGGCCAGCACGTCATAGGGCGCACGGGCCAGCGCCGCGTCGTCTTCGGCCAACGCGGCATAGACCATCGGCAGCTCATGCGCGTTGGTGCCGATGGCCTCGAGATCGCGGTTCTTGGCGATCAGGCAGTTCGAGGTGCCGGTGAAGCGATCGCCCAGCCCCTCGCTCATCGCCTGCACGCACCAGTCCTGCCAGAGGAAGCTGTGCCGGCGGCGGGTGCCGAAGTCGGCGATCTTCAGGCCGGGCTGATCCCGCAGCCGTTCGATCTTCTCCCAGAGCTTGGCGGTGGCGCGGGCGTAGAGCACCTGGAGCTCGAACTTCTTCATGTCGTCGAGTACGGCGCGGCTGCGCAGCTCCATCAGCACCGCCAGCGCCGGGATCTCCCACAGCATGACCTCGGGCCACGAGCCCTCGAAGGTCAGCTCGTACTGATCGCCGACGCGCTCGAGGAAATACGGCGGCAGGCGCAGGTTCTCGAACCACTCCATGAAATCGGGGCGGAACATCTGTCGCTTGCCATAGAACGTGTTCCCCCGGAGCCAGGTGCTTTCGCCGCGGGTCAGCGACAGCGAGCGGATGTGGTCGAGCTGCTCGCGCAGCTCGCCCTCGTCGATTAGCTTGGCGAGCGGCACGTGGTGTGAGCGGTTGATCAGGCTGAAGGTTACCTGCACGTCGGGGCGGTTGTGGAAGACCGACTGACACATCAGCAGCTTGTAGAAATCAGTGTCGATCAACGAGCGGACGATCGGGTCGATCTTCCACTTGTGGTTCCAGACTCGGGTGGCGATTTCCACGGGCGTTTCCTCGTTCGCAACGTCGACGCCCCTGATACGCCATCCTTGCCGAGGGGTCCAAGCGCTTTCTCGGACGGGATTTTCCACCGTCAGATGTCGGATCAGGCCAGCGTGACGCCGGCCTCCTGCATCCCCGCCCGTGCCGCCGCGAGCGAACCACCGAGGTCGATGCCGCGGCAGGCCGCCTCGCGCACCGTCACCTCGAAGCCGAGCCTCGCGGCATCGACGGCCGAGAAATTGACACAGAAATCCGTCGCCAGCCCGACCAGTGTCAGCCGGTCGATGCCGCGCGTGCGCAGATACCCCTCAAGCCCGGTCGGGGTCTCGTGGTCATTCTCGAAGAAGGCCGAGTAGCTGTCGATCCCTGGGCGGAAGCCCTTGCGGATGATCAGCTCGGCGCGGTCGGTGTCGAGCCGCGGATGGAACGCCGCGCCCAGCGAGCCCTGCACGCAATGATCGGGCCAGAGCACCTGCGGCCCGTAGGGCATCTCGGTCATCTCGAGCGGCGCCTTTCCCGGGTGCTGGCTGGCAAAGGAGGAATGCCCCGCCGGGTGCCAGTCCTGCGTCAGGATCACCGCGTCGAACTCTGCCATCATGGCGTTGATCGGGGCGACGATCTCGTCTCCCTCGGTCACGGCGAGCGCGCCTCCGGGACAGAAATCGTTCTGGACGTCGATCACGACAAGCGCGTGCATGGCGGAGCCTCCTTGTGTCTTCGCGCAGACCCTGACCCCGCCCGGAGGCAGGGTCAAGGCGAGGCGAGGCGCTCATTCCGCCACCGTAGGCGACGGCGCGCTTGGCCCAACGAAGGTCGTTGCAACCGCACCCCACGCGATCTTGGCGCCGCCCACTCCGGCCCTGCCTGCCCGGGTCGCGCGCGAAATCGCGTGACCTCGCACGTGAAAGTTGCCTGGATCGCCTCGATTTTCCCCGCAAATAATCGCCGTTTGTCCGGACCCGCGCGCGCGGACCGGGGCGCGCCATCCTGTCCGCTTGCGCGCAGCGCGGGCTTGGGCCTATGTCTCGCCCATGTTTACGGTCTGCGCCCTCTATCACTTCACCCGCTTCGACGATCCGGACGCGCTGCGCGCGCCGCTGCTCGAGCTCTGTCACGCCCGGCAGGTCACCGGCACGCTGCTGCTGGCCGGCGAAGGCATCAACGGCACCATCGCCGGGCCGTGCGACGGCATCGACGCGGTGCTGGCGCATCTCCGCGCCCTGCCCGGCTGCGACGGGCTCGAATGGAAGCTCTCGACGGCGCAGGAGCGGCCCTTCGCCCGGATGAAGGTCCGGCTGAAGCGCGAGATCGTCACCATGGGCCAGCCCGATGTCGATCCCCGCGCCAGGGTCGGCCATTATGTCGAGCCCGCCGACTGGAACGCACTGATCCGCTCGCCCGACGTGGCGGTGATCGACACGCGAAACGATTACGAGGTCGCCATCGGCACCTTTGAGGGCGCCGTAGACCCGCAGACCGAGAGCTTCCGCGATTTCCCGGCCTGGTGGGAGGAGAACAAGGAGCGCTTCCACAACAAGCGCATCGCGATGTTCTGCACCGGCGGCATCCGCTGCGAGAAATCCACCAACTGGCTGATGAGCCAGGGGGTCGAGGAGGTCTATCACCTCAAGGGCGGGATCCTGAAATACCTCGAGGAGGTGCCGGCGGAGGACAGCAGCTGGCAGGGCAGCTGCTTTGTCTTCGACGGCCGCGTCTCGGTCGAGCACGGGCTGCGCGAGGGGCCGCACCTGCTGTGCCACGCCTGCCGCCGTCCGATCCTGCCCGAGGATCGCGACCGCCCCGAATACGAGCACGGCGTTTCCTGCCATCTTTGCATCGACGAGACCTCCGACGAGGACAAGGCCCGCTTCCGCGAGCGCCAGAAGCAGATCGCGCTGGCCCGCGCCCGCGGCGAGCGCCACCTGCACGCGGACGTGCCCGATGACGCCCCCGAGCTCTGAGTTTGCGACGCTAGAAGTAACTGCGCACCAGCGCACCGGCGAGCAGTGACCAGCCGTCGGCGATGACGAAGAAGGCCAGCTTGAACGGCAGCGACACGATCGCTGGCGGCACCATCATCATGCCCATCGACATCAGGATCGCGGCGACCACGAGGTCGATGATCAGGAAGGGCAGGAAGATCAGGAAACCGACCTGGAACGCCCGCGCGATCTCGGACAGCATGAAGCTGGGGATCAGCAGCGACAGCGGCGCCTCGGGCCGAAGCGTCTCTCCCGAGGCATCGGGGCGCAGGTCCGCCATGCTGGAGAACGTGTTGGCGTCGGTGCGCCCGGCCATGAAGCCACGGAACGGCACCAGCGTGCGCTCCACCCCCTCCTCGACGCTGATCTCCTCGTCGATGAGCGGCCTGAGCCCGTCCTGCCAGGCTGCGGTGAAGGTCGGCTCCATGACGAAATAGGTGAGGAACAGCGCCAGGCTGACGATCAGCATGTTGGGTGGCGACTGTTGCAGCCCCACCGCTTGCCGCAAGATCGCGAGCACGGTGACAAGGAACGGAAAGCAGGTCACCATGATGGCGATGCCCGGCGCGAGGCTGAGCAGGGTGATCAGCGCGATAAGCTGTAGCGAGGTCGCGGTGAGCGAGCCGCCTTCGCCGAGGTCGAGCCGCAGTTCCTGCGCCGTGGCCGCCGTGGACAGGGCAATGAGGATCAGCGCCGGAAGGGCCGCGCGCCACATCCTTCAGGTCGGGCTCCGGAAATCCACGACCTCGGTCAGCCGCACCGCGAGCTGCCCGTTCTCGCCACCATCGACCACCTCGAGCGCGCCGATGCCGATCAGCCGGTCGCCGACATAGAGCTCGACCGGATCCTCGAGCCGCTTGTCCAGCGTCAGCACCGAACCGGCCCCCAGCTTCAAAAGGTCTCGCACCAGCGGTCTGGCCCGTCCGACCGAGACGGTGATTTCGATCGGCACGGCGGTGAAGGGCGTTGCGCCCTCCGGGCGTGCGGTTTCGCTCTGCTCAGCCATGCGCGGCCTTCCTCCGATTGTCCTGCACGAATCCCTGTACGGCTTCGGCGACTTCGCGGGCGAGGCCACCGAGATCGACCTGCGTCTCGCTCTCGCCGAAGCGGATGTCGGCCTGACCCTCGGCGAGGGTCGGATCCTCGACGAGGCTCAGCGGGAACCCGAAATCCGCTTCGATCAGCGGCGCCACCGCCTCTCCCCCGCCCGGAGCCACCGCGATAACCACTTCGAGCCGGCCGATGTCGGCCGCCATGGCGCGAAGCTGCTCTGCGAGATGCAGCCCGAGAGTCTGGTGCAGCGCGGCGGGCAGCAGCTTGACGACGACCTCTTCCAGCAGCGGCGAGATGGCGTTTAGAACCTGGTTGCAGGCCTCGTGGTAGGTGAAGGAGAGATCCTGCAGGTTCTGCGCGAAATCGCTCGAGATGCGCGACTGGTCGTCGCTCTGCGCCTTGATCGCATCGTCCCAGCCGGCACGATACCCGCCGTCGAAGCCTTCGAGCTTGGCGGCCTCCAGCGCGCCTTCGTCCGGCACCGCGACGGACGGGGCGCCGCCGGCTCGCGCGGCCCCGAAATCTTCCAGAAACGCCGCCAGGCCGGTCATTGCACCTCCTCCGTCCGGTCCTCGCCGTCATCGAGCCAGCTGCGCAGGATCTCGACCGTCTCGCTCTTGCGCTCTTCGATCAGGCCGCGCAGGCGATCGACCGGGTCTTCCTCGACCGGGCTGTCGAAATCGACCATGCCCATGCCGCCGAAATCGCCGCCACCGCCCAGCGCTGGCAAGCCGCCGAAATCGCCATCGTCGATCTCGCCGTCGAGTGCAGCCCCGCCCGGCTCGGCCCCACCTCCGGGCAATGCCAGCGCGCCGTCGGTTGCGCCGGGCAGCGCCGCCTGTGCCGGAGCGGTGAGGATCGGGCGCACCACGAAAAGTCCGAGGATCAGCGCCACCACCGCGAGCACCCCGATCTGGATCAGCGTCATCGGGTCGAGCGGCATGCTGAACCACCCCGGCTCGACCGGGCCGGTGCCCAGCCCCTCGGGGCGTTCGAACGGCATCGAGCGAATGGTGATCGCGTCACCGCGCGCCTCTTCGAAACCCACGGCCGAGGCAACCAGATCGCGCAGCGCCGCAAGCTCTTCCTCGGGCAATGGCACGAACTGCTCCGCCCCGTCGGCGCCGGCGGCCAGTGTGCCGTTCACCAGCACCGCCACGGTCAGCCGCTTGATGGCGCCGGGCACGCGGGTGACCTCGCGCATGGTCTCGGAGACCTCGTAATTCACCCGCTCGCGGGTTTCGCTGCTCTGGCTTTGCGAGCTGTCTCCGCCCCCGGCCTCGCCATCCGGCAGGTTGGAGGCGACACTCACGTCGCCGCCACCGCTGTCCTGGGAACTGCTGCTCTCTTCCTCGGTATCGGTCGAGATCACCACCCGGCCCTCGGGATCGAACTGTCTTTGGCGGATTGTCTCGATTTCGGTGACGGTGTCGACGCTGACCTCGACCACCGCGTTGCCGAGCCCGACCCGTGCCTCGACCAGGCGCTGCACCCGGTCGCGCAGCAGCGCGGCGCGATCCTCTGCCGTCGGCCCGGCGCCGCTGTCATCCTCGGCGCCGATGAGGCCGCCCTTGCCGTCGATCACTGCCACATCCTCGGGCATCAGCCCCGGTACAGCGGACGCCACGAGGTATTTCAGCGCCCGCGCCTGCACCGGCGACAGCACGTCACCATTCGTCGTGACCGAGATCGAGGCCGAGGGCGAGACATCGCGCTGGAAGGGATTCGCGGTGGAATTGGCGATATGGACCCGCGCGGTGGCAATGTAGGGGCTGGCGACGATGGTGCGCGCAAGCTCCCCTTCCTTGGCGCGCCAGTAGGCGGCATCGAACATTTGCGACGTCGTGCCGAAGCCCGAAAGCCCGTCGAGCAGTTCGTAGCCCTGGTTGGAATTGGCCGGCAGCCCCTCACTCGCCAGGGTCATGCGCAGCGAATCGCGCTGCATATCGGGCACAAGGATCGCACCGCCGCGCACCTCATAGGGGATACCGCGCGCCTCCAGCGCCGCGACGACCTCGCCGGCGGCGCCCTGTTCGAGGCCAGCATAAAGCAATGCCATAGACGGCTGAGACGCCATGCGTCCCATGGCCAGAACCGCGGCAATCGTCGCCAGCGTCGCGGCGATCACCAGCACCCGCCGGCGCCCCCCAAGAGACCCCCAGATTGTCGCCAGCTGCTGCAAGACCATCCTCCGTTCCGACCGTTCTGCCCGGTGCGCCCATCTTTGGGGCATCAGACTTAACAATCGGTTAGTTCCTGTGCGGCTATAACCACGGCGGATTGAACGAGAGGTCCGCCATGACCGATGCCACGGCCGACGCCCCCGCCGAGGACGAGGGCACGCCGAAAAAGAAGGGATCGAAGCTGCCGATGCTGATCGGGCTGGTGCTGGCGCTCGCCGGCGGCGGCGGCGGCTTCTACGCGGCCTGGTCCGGGCTGTTGCCGTTCGGTGGCGGCCACGCCCCGGCAGAGGAGGCCCATGGCGAGGGCGGTCCAGGTGCAGCCGACGGTCATGGCGGCGACCCCGCCCTGCCGCTGCCCGACACCAATGTCGCCTTCGTCGAGCTGGAGCCGCTGGTCATCTCGATGGGAACGATCGCCGAGCTTCACCACCTGCGGTTCCGCGCCAGCCTCGAGGTGCCGCCGCAATACGCGGCCGAGGTCGAGACCCTGACACCGCGGGTGATCGACGTGCTCAACAGCTATCTGCGGGCCTTGCGCCCCTCGGATATCGAGGCGCCGGGCGCGCTGATCCGCCTACGCTCGCAGATGCTGCGGCGAATCCAGATGGTCGCCGGCGAGGATCGCATTCGCGACCTGCTGGTGATGGAATTCGTGCTGAACTGAAGGGGGACCGGAATGAACTTGATCGCCGATATCCTGCTTGCCGCCGGTGCGCTCGGCGCCGGCTTCTACTGCTTCGTCCTGTCGCGCCGCCTGTCGCGCTTCACCGATCTCGAGAACGGCGTCGGCGGCGCCGTCGCGGTGCTGTCTGCGCAGGTCGACGATCTCACCCGCACGCTCGGGGCGGCGCAGAGCACGGCGGGCGAATCGACCGCCCGGCTCGAAACGCTCACCGCGCGCGCAGAGGATGCCGCCAAGCGGCTCGAACTCATGCTCGCCTCGTTGCATGACCTGCCTGAACAGCCGCCTCCGCCCTCGCGCGAGGAGGCCGAGCCGAGGTTTGTCCGCCATCCCGGAGGGTCGCGATGAAGTTCGCCCGGAAAAGAACCACACCCCCCAGAACCCGCCGCAGCATCGGCGTGCTCGCGGTGATCGGCGGGCTGCTGATCGCCTCGGCGCTGGCGCGCATCGGGATGCAGGCGGGCGCTGCGCTGGCGCTTGAAACAAGCGAGTCGGAGCCTCGTACCGAAGCCCCGTCCAACGAGTCCGCGATGCAGGAGCCCGGCGGACAAGCTGCTCCGGCGCAGAGCGCGGAGGCCGCGTCTGCCGGCTGCCCGGTTGCCTCGGATATCGGGCCCATCCTCGACGCGCTGAAGACCCGGGAAGAGCGGGTCAGCAAACGCGAATCGGATCTTCGGGCCCGCATGCAGGCCCTGTCGGTCGCGGAGGCCGAGATTGATCGCCGGATGACCGCCATGGAAGAAGCCGAGCGTCGCCTGCGCGAGACGCTGGCCGTCGCCAAGACCGCCGCCGAGGATGACGTGGCGCAACTGACGCAGGTCTATGCCACGATGAAGCCCAAGCAGGCCGCAGCCCTGTTCGAGGAAATGGAGCCGGATTTCGCCGCCGGCTTCCTCGGACGGATGCGCCCCGATGCGGCGGCGGCGATCATGGCCGGGCTCAGCCCGCAGAAGGCCTACACGATCAGCGTCATGCTCGCCGGCCGCAACGCCGGGGCGCCACGCGAATGAGCCGGTCGTCAGCCGGTGCCGATCGCAAAGGCCTCGATCTGCGCTGCCGGCAAAGCGCCGGACTGGCGCGCTGCCTCGCGGCCCGAGCGGAACGCGATCAGCGTTGGAATTCCCCTTATGCCAAAGGCACTTGCCGCCGCGGGATGGGCCTCGGTGTTGACCTTCACCAGCCGCGCGCGCCCTGTCATCGCCTTCGCCGCCTTGGAAAACTCGGGCGCCATCATCCGGCATGGGCCGCACCAGGGCGCCCAGAAGTCCACCACCAAGGTCATGCCGTCATTGCGAATCGCCTTGGAGAGCGTCTCTGCATCGATCTCGCGGGCCTTGCCTTCGACAAGCGCCGCACCGCAAGTGCCGCATTTCGGGCCAGCCGAAAGGCGGTCTTCGGGAACGCGGTTTGTCTGACCGCACTCGAAACACACAAGTTTGACCATGGCTCGCTCCCACATTACATTCATCATGTGCTATATGTGCTCCCCACGCCATTGTGACAATCCCCCGTGGAAACACATCATTGCTTTCACGTTGGAGGTGATGAGAATGAGACCGCTGTCCAAATGAGATCCGAGTATTGCCAATGATCACCCGTCGCAAATTCGTCGCCAGCGCCGCGGCCGGCACCGCTCTCGCCGCCGCAGCGCCCGCCCTCGCTTTCGAGGTCGATCCGAAATTCCGGCCCCAGCAGGTCGGTATCAAGAACACCCTGTCCGCGGGACAGATCCTGATCCTTCCGCGCGCGCACTTCCTGTACTACGTCACCGCGCCCGGCCAGGCGATCCGCTACGGGGTCGGTGTCGGTCGTGCCGGGCTCGAATTCACTGGCGATGCGATCATCCAGGTCAAGAAGGAATGGCCCACCTGGCGCCCGACCAACGAGATGATCGAACGCGAGCCGCAGAGCTACAGCAAGTTCATTGACAACGACTATGTCCAGCCCGGCGGTCCGAGCAACCCTCTGGGCGCCCGCGCGCTCTACCTGTTCCAGAACGGGCGTGACACGTATTTCCGGATCCACGGCACGACCGCGCCGGAATCGATCGGCCGCTCGGTGTCGAACGGATGCATTCGCATGCTGAACGAGCACGTGATCGACCTCTACAACCGCGTACCCGTCGGAACACCGGTGACGGTTCTTTAACGCCCTGAGATCCTGTCACGATCCTGCCTCAAGCGGCGCGCCATCTGGCGCGCCGCTTTACGTTGGAACACCTTAAGGTTGTGCAGTCATCGGAAATTGGTCTGTTATGGCCGTGGCCCGGCCACATTCCCGCCGGATTCGGAGCGCTACATACCCCCACGACAAGGTAATCAGGACCGACTTTTAAGGAGTGTCAGATGGCGGTAATTGCAATTCTCATGGGCAGCGTTCTTGGCCTGATCGGAGCTCTCACCAGCTGGCTCGCCTTCGATGTCTCCTTCGGCTCTGCCGTCCTGCTCTACTTTGCGACCGCCCTCAGCTTCGGCCTGCTGCCGGTGATCTCGGCCGCCCTGCGCGGCAATGATGACACCCGCGCACTCGCTCCGACGCCGGCGCAGTAAGCCCCGGCCCGACACGCGCAACCAGCGGCGCTCAGTCGCCGCTCTGGATGCGCGAGATAAGCTCTTCGACCGAGGGCCCCATCGCCTCGACGATCAGAGCCACCCCGTCGGCATTCGGATGAATGCCGTCCCCCTGCATCATCCCCGCCGCGTCCTGCGGCGTGCCGCCTTCGGGCAGAATGCCCCGGAAGAAATTCGGAAAATACAGCGTGTCGTATTCCTCGGCGAGCTCGGGATAGATCGCGTCGAACCCCGCCTTGTAGTCGGGGCCGTAATTGCCCGGCGCCGTCATCCCCACCAGCAAGACCTCGATCTCCTGTGCCTCGGCAACCTCGAGAATCCCCTCGAGATTGGCGCGCGACGTCTCGGGCGGCAGCCCGCGCAGCAGGTCGTTGCCGCCAAGCGCCACGATCATGCCCTCAATCTCCGGGGTCAGAGACCACTCCACCCGAGACAGACCACCCGCCGTCGTGTCTCCCGACACGCCGCCGTTGACCAGCCGCACATCATGGCCGCGCTCGGCCAGCCACGCCCGCATCTGAGGCACGAAGCCTTCATCCTCGATCAGCCCGTAGCCCTGCGTCAGGCTATCGCCGAGCGCCAAGAGATGCACCGTTTCAGCCCGCGCAGGCAGCGCCACGGTTGCGCATAGCACCAACGTGACGGCCAGCGTCTTGCTGCGCCATGCACGCAGCCCATATGTAAGCGAACGCATCATTTTCCCGGACGCCCCTTCATGCCTGATCCAGTCATTGCCCTGAAAGATGTCACACTCAGCCTGCGCGGCAATGCCGGAATGGTGGAAATCCTCCATGGCATCAGGCTCGAGGTGGAAAAGGGCGAGACGCTGGCGCTGATCGGGCCGTCGGGCAGCGGCAAGTCCTCACTGCTGATGGTGATGGGCGGGCTCGAGAGCGCAACCTCGGGCACGGTCTCGGTTCTGGGCAGCGACCTGACCGCGATGGACGAGGACCGCATGGCGCGCTTCCGCCGCGATCACATGGGCGTGGTGTTCCAGAGCTTCAACCTGATCCCCACCATGACCGCGCTGGAAAACGTCGCCACCCCGCTGGAGCTTGCCGGCGACCGCGAGGCCTTTGCCAAGGCCGAGGCCGAGCTCGAGGCGGTGGGTCTCGGCCACCGCGCCGACCACTACCCGGCGCAGATGTCGGGCGGCGAGCAGCAGCGCGTGGCGCTGGCCCGCGCCTCGGCGCCGCGCCCCGACATCCTGCTGGCCGACGAGCCGACCGGCAATCTCGACGGCAAGAACGGCGACGCGATCATGGACCTGCTCTTTGGTCTGCGCGACCGCCACGGCGCCACGCTGGTGCTCGTCACCCACTCCAACACCCTCGCGCAGCGCTGCGACCGGGTGGTGCGGCTGACCGACGGCACCGTCGCCGGCGAGGTGGCGAGGGCCGCCGAATGAGCCTTGCCATCTCGGCCCGCTTCGCCCGCCGCGAGCTGCGCGGCGGCTTGCGCGGCTTCCGCATCTTCCTCGCCTGCCTGACCCTTGGCGTGGCCGCCATCGCCGGCGTCGGCTCGGTGCGCTCGGCGATCCAGGCCGGTCTGGCCGATCAAGGTGCCATCCTGCTGGGCGGCGACGCGCAGGCGGAATTCACCTACCGCTTCGCCTCGGAAGAAGAGCTGGCCTGGCTCGAGGGCATCTCGACGGCGCTGTCGGAGATCACCGATTTCCGCTCCATGGCGGTGGTCGACACCGAGGCCGGCTCGGAACGCGGGCTCACGCAGATCAAATCCGTCGACGACGCCTATCCCCTGCTGGGCGAGATGGTGCTCGATCCGCCGATGCCGCTGGCGCAGGCGCTCGACGGGGCCGAGCATCCGGGCGCAGTGATGGCGCCGGTGCTGGCCGATCGGCTGGGCCTCGCCCCCGGTGACAGCTTCCGCCTCGGCACGCAGGACTTCACCCTCAGCGCCACCATCGTCACCGAACCCGACGATGCCGGCGACGGCTTCGGCCTCGGTCCGCGCACGCTGGTGCGCACCTCCGCCCTCGATGGCTCCGGCCTGCTTGCTCCTGGCTCGCTCTACGAGACCGAGTACCGCATGCTGCTGCCCGAAGGTGCCGATCTCGACGCGCTGAAGGCGCAGGCCGAGGAGCGCTTCCGCGACACCGGCATCCGCTGGCGCGACGCCCGCAATGGCGCGCCGGGCGTGGCGCGGTTCGTCGACCGGCTGGGCAGCTTTCTCGTGCTGGTCGGGCTCTCCGGCCTCGCGGTGGGGGGCATTGGCGTCTCGGCGGCGGTGCGCTCCTACCTCGCGCGCAAGACGCCGGTGATCGCCACCCTGCGCACACTCGGTGCCAGCCGTGGCGTGATCTTCCAGACTTATTTCCTGCAGATCGGCGCGCTGAGCCTGCTTGGCATCGCGTTCGGCCTGATCCTCGGCGCCGGCGTGCCGCTGATCTTCGCCCCGATCATCACCCAATCGCTGCCGATCCCGGTGCTCTTCACGCTCTACCCGGGCCCCTTGGCCGAGGCGGCGATCTACGGCGCGCTGACGGCGCTGCTCTTCACGCTCTGGCCGCTGGCCCGTACCGAGGAGGTGCGCGCCGCCGCCCTGTTCCGCGACGCGCTCGACAGCGCCCGCGCCCTGCCCGCCACGCGCTACCTGATCGCCACCGCGCTGCTGATCGTGCTGCTTGTCGGCGTGGCGATGCTGTTCTCCGGCGATCCCCGCATCACGCTCTGGACCGCCGGCGGCATCCTCGGCGCGCTGCTGATCCTCGCCGTCGCCGCCACCGGCATCCGCGCGCTTGCCCGCCGTGCCACCGGTGCCGCCCGCGGCCGCCCGGTCTGGCGTTGGGCGCTCGGCGCCATCGGCGGCCCGCGCGAGACCGCGGCCTCGGTGGTGCTGTCGCTGGGGCTAGGGCTGTCGGTGCTCGCCGCCATCGGCCAGATCGACGGCAACCTGCGCGCCGCGATCAACCGCGACCTGCCCGAGATCGCGCCGTCCTACTTCTTCGTCGACATCCAGCCCGGCCAGATCGACGGCTATCTCGCACGGCTCGAGAGCGACGAGGCGGTGAGCCGGGTCGACACCGCCCCGATGCTGCGCGGCGTGATCACCGAGATCAACGGCGTCGACGCGCAGCAGGTGGCGGGCGATCACTGGGTGGTGCGCGGCGATCGTGGCATCACCTATGCCGCGCAACCGGACGCGCGCACCATCATCACCGAAGGCGAATGGTGGCCCGAGAATTACGACGGCCCGCCGCAGATCAGCTTCGCCCGCGAGGAAGCCGAGGAGATCGGCCTCGCTCTGGGCGACGAGATCACCTTCAACGTGCTCGGCCGTGACATCACCGCCACCATCACCAGCTTCCGCGACGTGGATTTCTCCACCGCCGGCATCGGCTTCGTGATGACGCTCAACCCTGCCGCCCTGCAGGGCGCGCCGCACACCTTCATCTCCACCGTCTACGCCGAGCCCGAGGCCGAGGCCGAGGCCCAGATCCTGCGCGATCTTGCGTCCAGCTATCCCAACATCACCGCGATCCGCGTCAAGGACGCCATCGACCGGGTGGCCGAGCTGCTCGAAGGCGTCGGCAGCGCCATCCGCTGGGGCGCCGCGGCCACCCTGCTCACCGGCTTCCTGGTGCTGATCGGCGCGGCGGCGGCCGGCGAGGGGGCGCGCACCTACGAGGCGGCGGTGCTCAAGACGCTGGGCGCCAGCCGTGCCCGCATCCTGCAGAGCTTCGCCCTGCGCTCGGCGCTGCTCGGCGCAGGCGCCGGGGTGGTGGCGCTCGGCGCGGGCATCCTTGGCGGCTGGGCGATCAGCCGCTTCATCATGGAGACCGATTTCGCAGTGATGTGGCCCTCGGCGCTCGGCATCATCGCCGGCGGCGTCATCGCCACGCTGCTGGCCGGGCTCGGCTTCGCCTGGCGGCCACTTTCCGCCCGTCCGGCGCGGGTTCTGCGGGCGCGCGAATAGGCCGCCTTGCACCCCCGCGCCGCGGCTGGCACAGCCTTGCGCAACTTCTGGCTGACAAAGGACCCGACCGATGAGCGACACCCTCCCGATGCCGGTCTCGACCCTGAGCAAGGCGCAGCGCAGCTCGATCCTAAACCTCGTGCGCCGCGCCGCCCGCGCCGAGATCCTGCCCCGCTTCCGCAATCTCGAGAGCGGCGAGATCGATCAGAAGAAAAGCCACCAGGACCTGGTGACCGAGGCCGACCGCGCCGCCGAGCGGATGATCGCCCGCGGCCTGCTGGCATTGTTCCCCAACGCGCTGATCATCGGCGAAGAGAACGTGGCCGACCACCCCGAGGTGCTCGACAAGGTCGCCGATGCCGAGCTTGCCTTCACCATCGACCCGGTCGACGGCACGTGGAACTACGCCCACGGCCTCACCACCTTCGGCGTCATCGTCTCGGCGCTGCGCTTCGGCACCCCGGTCTTCGGCCTGATCTACGATCCCGTCATGGACGACGTGGTGATGGGCGAGACCGGTGGCCCGGCGGAGCTGGTCATGCCAAAACGCCGCAAGCGCCGCACGCTCTCGGTCTCCGACGGCGGCCCGGTCGAGAACCTGCAGGGCTACCTGCCGCTCTACATGCTGCCCGCCGACAAGCAGGCCGAGATGGCCGCGCTGCTGCCCCGCTTCGAGCGCGTGCTGTCGCTGCGCTGCTCGGCGCACGAGATGCGCATGCTGGCGCAGGGCCACGTGGATTTCGTGCTCTCCGCCGGGCTCACGCCTTGGGATCACGCCGCTGGCGCCCTGCTCTGCCAATGCGCCGGCGGTCATGTCGCCATGCTCGACGGCTCCGAGTACAACGCCGCCAAGCGCGAGGGCTACCTGCTCTGCGCCTCCGACCCCGCCACTTGGGGCCGCATCCGCGACGCCTTCGCCTTCCTGCTCGACCTGCCCGAGACCTGACCCCGCCCCTCCATCAAAGACCGGCGCCCTTGCTTCTTCTGGCCGGAAATATCCCGGGGAGCGCGAGGGGCTGGCCCCTCGCTCCGGCGCCAGCCCCCCGCGTGACGCCCGAAAAAAGGCCCCACCCTCCGAACCGGAGAGCGGGGCCCCTGTTTCTTCTGGCCGAAAGTATCCCGGGGCGCGTGAGGGGCTGGCCCCTCACTCCCGGTCTCTCACAGCCTACTCCGCCGCGTCGGCATAGTCGCTCATCGGGGGGCATGTGCACACGAGGTGCCGGTCACCATAGGCATTGTCGACGCGGTTGACCGGCGGCCAGTACTTGTCGACCCGGAACGCCCCCGGCGGGAAGCAGCCCTGCTCGCGCGAATAGGGACGATCCCAGTCGCGCACGAGGTCTTCCATCGTGTGGGGTGCGTGTTTCAGCGGGTTGGCCGCGGCATCGATGCGGCCCTCCTCGATATCGCGGATCTCCTCGCGGATCGCCAGCATGGCATCGCAGAACCGGTCGAGCTCTGCCTTGGTCTCCGATTCCGTCGGCTCCACCATCAGCGTGCCAGCCACCGGCCAGCTCATGGTCGGCGCATGGAAGCCGCAATCGACGAGGCGCTTGGCGATGTCCTCCACCGTGACCCCGGCGGATTTCTCGAACGGGCGCACGTCGATGATGCACTCATGCGCCACCCGGCCCTGCGGCCCGGTATAGAGGATCTCGTAGGCCCCTTGGAGCCGCGCGGCGATGTAGTTGGCGCTCAGGATCGCCGCCCGCGTCGCCTGCGTCAGCCCCTCGCCGCCCATCATCAGGATGTAGCCCCACGAGATCGGCAGCAGCGAGGGCGAGCCGAAGGCCGCGGCCGAGACCGGCCCCGCGACGCCGCCCTTGAGCGGATCCGACGGCAGGTGCGGCACCAGGTGTTCCTTGACGCCGATCGGCCCCATGCCCGGGCCGCCGCCGCCATGCGGGATGCAGAAGGTCTTGTGCAGGTTGAGGTGGCTCACGTCACCGCCAAGATCGCCCGGACGCGACAGCCCGACCATGGCGTTCATGTTGGCGCCATCGATATAGACCTGCCCGCCATGCTCGTGGGTGATCGCGCAGACCTCCTTCACCGTCTCCTCGAAGACCCCGTGGGTCGAGGGGTAGGTGATCATGCAGGCCGCCAGCGTGTCGCTGTGCTTTTCCGCCTTCTCGCGGAAATCGGCGAGGTCGATCGAGCCCAGATCGTCGCATTTCACCGGCACCACCTTCCAGCCGACCATCTGCGCCGAGGCCGGGTTGGTGCCATGGGCGTTGACCGGGATCAGGCAGACATTGCGCTGGCCCTCGCCGCGCGCCCTCTGCCACGAGGCGATGGTCAGAAGACCGGCATATTCCCCCTGCGCGCCCGAGTTCGGCTGCATCGAGAAATCGTCATAGCCGGTGATGGCGCAGAGCTTCTGCGACAGGTCCGCGATCATCTCCGCATAGCCCTTGGCCTGATCGGCCGGGGCGTAGGGGTGCAGCTCGGCGAACTCGCGCCAGCTCACCGGCATCATCTCGGCGGCGGCGTTGAGCTTCATGGTGCACGAGCCCAGCGGGATCATCGCCCGGTCGAGCGCCAGGTCGCGGTCGGCGAGACGGCGCATGTAGCGCATCATCTCGGTCTCGGCGCGGTTCATGTGGAACACCTCGTGGGTGAGGTAGTCGCTCTGGCGCAGCAGCGCGTCGGGCAGGCGATATTCGGCCCGGCCCTCGTCCTTGCGCACCAGCCCGAAGGCGCGCCACACCGCCTCGATCTGCGCCGGGCGGGTGGCCTCGTCGAGCGTGATGCCGATCTTGGTCTTGCCGACGCGGCGCAGGTTGATGCCCTCCTTCACCGCCGCCTGCAGGATGCCCGTCTGCAGCAGCCCGACCTCGACGGTCAGCGTGTCGAAGAACGCCTCCGGCTGCACCTCGTAGCCCGCATCCTCGAGCCCCTTGGCCAGCCGCGCGGTCTTGAGGTGGATGCGCTGCGCGATGGCCTTGAGCCCGCTCGGCCCGTGGAACACGGCGTAGAAGCCCGCCATCACCGCCAGCAACGCCTGCGCGGTGCAGACATTCGAGGTCGCCTTCTCGCGGCGGATATGCTGCTCGCGGGTCTGCAGCGCGAGACGGTAGGCCCGGTTGCCCAGCGCGTCGACCGAGACGCCGACGATGCGGCCCGGCATGGCGCGCTTGTAGGCGTCCTTGGTGGCCATGTAGGCGGCGTGCGGGCCACCATATCCCAGCGGCACGCCGAAGCGCTGGGTCGAACCCACCGCGATATCGGCACCCATCGCACCGGGCTCCTTCACCAGGCACAGCGCCATGATGTCGGCGGCGACGATGCCGATGGCGCGGGCCTCGTGCAGTGCCTCCATCTCGGACGTCAGATCGCGCAGCGCACCGTTGGTGCCGGGATACTGGAAGATAGCGGCAAAGACCTTGTCGGCATCGAGGTCTTCCGGCGCGCCGACGATCACCTCGATGCCCAGCGGCGCGGCGCGGGTCTGGATCACCGCGATGTTCTGCGGGTGGCAGTTCTCATCGACGAAGAACGCATTGGCCTTCGACTTGGCGACGCGCTTGGCCATGGTCATCGCCTCCGCGCAGGCGGTGGCCTCGTCGAGCAGCGAGGCGTTGGCGATCTCCAGCCCGGTCAGATCCGAGACCATGGTCTGGTAGTTCAGCAGCGCCTCGAGCCGGCCCTGCGAGATCTCGGGCTGGTAGGGCGTATAGGCGGTGTACCAGGCCGGGTTCTCGAAGATGTTGCGCTGGATCGCCGGCGGGGTGACCGTGTTGTGATAGCCCTGCCCGATCAGCGAGGTCAGCACCTTGTTCTTCTCGGCAACCTCCTGCAGGCGCCAGAGCATCTCGCGCTCCGACAGCGGCGCGCCGAAATCGAGCGGCTCGGCCTGACGGATGCCCTCCGGCACGGTCTGCGCGATCAGCGCGTCAAGATCCGCCACCCCCAGCGCCGCAAACATCTCGTCCATCTCGGCGGGCGACGGGCCGATATGGCGGCGGTTGGCAAAGTCATAGGGCTGGTAGTCAGTGGGCGTGAAGGCCATCTCTCACCTCTTGCAACGCGGCGGACGGGGCGCACCGCTGTGCTTCTCTACGTTTCAAATACTCAAAATCCGACCACGCCCGTCCCGCGCAGAGGCCGGGACGGGGGAAGGATCTCGTCTTTCGGGCAGCCGTGCCAGCCGTCGCCAGGGACGACCGGCGCGCGGCATAAGCCGACGAACTTCTTGTAGGCGGCTTCGTCCATCAGCTCGTCGAGCACCGAGAGATCCTCGATCTTGAGCTTGAAGAACCAGGCGTCGCCCTCGGGGTCCTCGTTGACCTTGCCGGGATCGTCGACCAGTGCCTCGTTGACCTCGGCGATCTCGCCATCGACCGGGGCGAGGATGTCGGAGGCGGCCTTGACCGACTCGATCACCACCACCTCGTCATCCTTGCTGACCGTGGTGCCGGCCTCGGGCAGTTCGACGAAGACCACGTCGCCAAGCTGCTCGGCGGCGTGGCTGGTGATCCCCACCACGACCAGATCGTCCTCGACGCGCAGCCATTCATGTTCTTCGGTGAATTTCATATCGCTGGTTCCCTTTTGTCAGCGCTTGTAGCTTTGTTTCACGTGCGGCAGCGTCACCACCTCGACCGGCAGACGCTTGCCGCGCACTTCTCCGTAAAGACGCGTGCCCGGCGTGGCCTGTTCCGCGGGAACATACCCCATCGCCACCGGTCCGCCCACCGTCGGGCCGAATCCGCCCGAGGTGATGCGCCCGACAGGCCCGCCGCCGGTTTCGCTTTCGTAAAGATCGATCCCCTCGCGCATCGGTGCGCGGCCCTCGGGCTTCAGCCCGACCCGGACGCTCGGCGCGCCGCTGGCGATCTCGGGGAGGATGATGTCGGCGCCCGGGAAGCCCCCGGCACGGTCGCCATCGGCGCGCCGCACCTTCTGGATCGCCCAGAGCAGGTTGGCCGCCGCCGGTGTCGTGGTGGTGTCGATGTCGTGGCCATAGAGGCAAAGCCCGGCCTCGAGCCGCAGCGAATCCCGCGCGCCCAGCCCGATCGGCTCGACCGTGTCCTGCGCCAGAAGCGCCTCGGCCAGCGCCACCGCGGCGCCCTCCGGCACCGAGATCTCGTAGCCGTCCTCGCCGGTGTAGCCCGAACGCGAGACCCAGGCCTCGACGCCCGCGAGCTCGACCGTGGCCACATCCATGAAGCGCATCTCGGCCACCGCCGGGTTCAGCGCCGCCAGCGCCGCCTCGGCGCCCGGCCCCTGCAGCGCCAGCAGCGCCCGGTCTTCGATATAGTCAACCAAGACACCCTTGGGCTCGAGCCCGGCGCGTAGCCGCGCGACATCGGCCTCCTTGCAGGCGGCGTTGACCACAAGGAACAGGTGATCGCCACGGTTGGCGATCATCAGGTCATCCTCGATGCCGCCCTGCTCGTTGGTGAAGAGCCCGTAGCGCTGCCGGCCCTCGGCCAGCCCCGCCACCGAGACCGGCACCAGCGTCTCGAGCGCCAGCGCAACCGCCTTCGGGTCGTCGCCGCGCAGGATCACCTGTCCCATGTGGCTCACGTCGAAGAGCCCCGCCGCGGCCCGCGTGTGCAGGTGCTCTTTCATCACACCAAGTTTGTACTGAACCGGCATGTCGTAGCCGGCAAACGGCACCATCTTCGCGCCAAGCGCGAGGTGCAGGTCATGTAGTGGCGTGCGTTTCAGCTCGTCCATGCGGTCTCACATCCCTCTGGCCCGGATGTGGCGCGTGGCGCAGCCCCGGACATTTCCTGGCGCAGGACGACCCTGCGCACGAAATGCCCCCTCTGTCCGTCAGCCTGAGATCGTTATCCCTTCGGCGGGCGCGCTGTCACGCGCCACTCTCCAGAGTTCTGCGTCCGCAAAGGTCCGTGGGCCTGAGAGTTTCCGGGGCGGTTGCTCCTTCGGCACCGGCAAAGCCGGTTCTCCCTCTGCGATGGGTCTCAGGGTACGATGTTTGTCACTGGGCCGCAAGGACCGGCTCGACCTTGGCCATCGCGCAGCGGCCCTGTGGCGCGAGAATGTCCATGAGCGGAGCATTGTCGCAGATCAGCGTATCGAGCGTGATCGGATCGAGCGTTGCGTAGAAGGCATTGGCCGCGTCGCTGAGCGCGATCTTCAGCCGGCACGCCTCGGTCAGCGGGCAGGTGTTGTCGACATCTGCAAAGCATTCCGCCAGTGGCACCGGCGCCTCGAGCGCGCGGAACACGTCTCCGATACGGATCTGCTCGGCCGGGCGCGACAGTTCGAGCCCGCCGTTGCGACCGCGCTGGGTGTGCAGGTAGCCCAGCTGGGCCAGCTGGTTGATCACCTGTGCGAGGTGGTTTTCGGAGGCGTTGCATCGCTTGGCGATCTCGGATTTGGTCACCAGGCGACCGGTGTTGGCCGCGCAATGCATCAGGACCCGAATGGCGATATTGGTTCTTTTTGTGACGCGCACGGCCCGCCCTCCATTTTCAAAGGATGCAGGCGTTATACATGATTGGAGAAATATCGATTTGACATACATCAATCCGGGACTCGCAAAACTGGTATGAGCAGCGCTTTCTTCTTCGGTTACGGGTCCCTCGTGAACCGCCTCACCCATGGTTTCAGCCCCGCCCACGCTGCCCGGGCCCGCGGCTGGCGGCGCGCGTGGCGCTGGACCGAGGCCCGCGACGTGGCCTTTCTCACCGCGATTCCCGACCCCCATTGCGAGATCGAGGGGCTGATTGCGCCGGTGCCGCCGGATGGCTGGGCGGCGCTCGACCTGCGTGAACATGCCTATGACCGGCTCGATGCGCTGCACAGCGTCAGCCACGACGCGCCCAGCGTCGCGCAACTGGCGATCTATGCCATCCCGCCCGAGCGCATCTTCGCACCCGACGCCCATCACCCGGTTCTGCTGAGCTATCTCGACGTGGTGGTGCAGGGGTATCTCACCGAGTTCGGTCCCGAGGGCGCCGACCGGTTCTTCGCCACCACCACCGGCTGGGACGCCCCGATCCTCGACGACCGTGAGGCCCCCCGCTACCCCCGTGCCCAGCGCCTGAGCGACGACGAGCGACGCTTCGTCGACGACCGCCTCGCCGGGCTCGGCGCCCGCAAGGTGGCGGCATGATGATCTCGAAGACCCTGCTGCTGCTGCGCCGCGTGGCGCGCAACCTCGTGGCACGGGTGGTGTTCGGTGCAGTGCTGGCCTTTGCCATGGCGTTCCTGTCGCCGCTCTTCGAGCCGCTGCTGCCGGATGAATGGGAGATCAAGATCGGTCCGGACGCGGTGATCCCGATCCTCAACATCCTCGCCACGACGATGCTGACGGTGACCACCTTCTCGCTGTCGGTGATGGTGCAGGCCTATCAGGCCGCCGCCAGCCAGGCCACACCACGCGCCTACCGGCTGCACCTCTCGGACACCACGACCCATACGGTTCTGGCGGTGTTCACCGGGGCATTCCTGTATTCGCTGACCGCGCTGGTGATGTTCCGCGCCGGGCTCTACCCGGACAATGCCGCGGTGATGATCCTCGGGGTGACGGTGCTGGTGATCGTGGCGATCATCGTCTCGATCCTGCGCTGGATCGAGCATCTGAGCACGCTGGGCAGCATGGACGACACGCTCCAGATGGTCGACCGGCAGGCCCGAGAGCCACTCTACAACGCGCTGAGGCGCCCCGCCCTCGGCGGGTTGCCCGTTGCGCCGGACGCCGAGATCCCCGAGGCCGCCTGGCCCCTGCCCGCCCCCTCGAGCGGCTACCTGCAATTCGTCAACATGGAAGCGCTGCACGACGCGCTGGCCAAGGCCGACGCCTCGATCACGCTCATCGTCTCTCCGGGTGCGCATGTCCTGAAGGGCGCCCCCCTCGGCTGGGTGCTGGGCGACATCGAGGAGCGCACGGCGCTGAGCAACTGCTTCACCTTCGGCGAGATCCGAACCGCCGAGCAGGACGCACGCTTCGGCGTCGTGGTGCTGAACGAGACCGCGGTGCGGGCGCTGTCGCCGGGGATCAACGATCCGGGCACCGCCGTCGACGTGGTGCACCGGCTGGCGCGGCTGTTCTCCGAGGCCGAGCCGCCCAAGGCGCAGCCGCCGCAATTCCCCCGCATCGAGGCCCCGGCGCTGACCGCGACCCAGCTGATGGAAGACGGGTTCGAGCCGCTGATCCGCGCCGGTGCCGGCCATCCGGAGGTGATCGGCACGGTGCTGGACACCCTGGCCAAGCTCGAACATGCCGAATGGCGCGATCTGGCGCAGTCGGCGCGGCGCACCCGCGCCTACGCGCTGCATCACGCGCAGGAGAGCATCGAGGTGAAGGACGATCGCGACGCGCTGGCGCGTCGCGTCTGAGGCTCAGCCCTTGGCGAGCTTGCGCGCCGGGATGGTCTGCAAGAGCGGCAGCACATCGGCCATCTCGGGCCCGCGCTCACGGCCCGTGAGCGCCTTGCGCAGCGGCATGAACAGGCCCTTGCCCTTGCGGCCGGTCTGCTCTTTCACCGCCTTGGTCCAGTCGCCCCAGCTGTCCTGGGTGAGCGGCCCCTCGGGCAGGATCGCCATCGCCTCGGCGATGAAGTCGCGGTCCTCGTCGGCGATCACCGGCTCGGCGCCGTCGCGGAACAGCTCCCACCAGCCGGCAAGATCCTTGCGGGTCTCGATGTTCTCGCGCGTGACGCTCCAGAACAGCTCGGCCTTGTCCCCCGGCACGCCCAGCGCCGCGATCTCGTCGGCCACGGCCGACAGCGGCAGGCCATGCAGCTTGCGCGCCGTCAGCGGGTAGAGATCGTTGACGTCGAACTTGGTCGGCGCAGAGCCGAACTGCGACAGCTCGAAGCCCTCGGCGATCTCCTCGAGCGACAGGCGCAGCTCCACCGGCTGGCTCGAGCCGAGCCGCGCCATCAGCGACAGTAGCGCCTCCGGCTCGATGCCGCTTTCGCGCAGGTCGCGGATCGACAGCACGCCGAGACGCTTCGACAGCGACTCACCCTGCGGGCCGGTCAGAAGCGAGTGGTGGGCAAAGCTCGGGACGGTGCCGCCCAGCGCGTTGATGATCTGGATCTGGGTCGCGGTGTTGGTCACGTGGTCCGAGCCGCGCACCACGTGGGTGACACCCATTTCGGTGTCGTCGACCACCGAGGCCAGCGTGTAGAGAATCTGGCCATCGCCGCGGATCAACACCGGGTCGGAAACCGAGGCCGCGTCGATCGAGATGTCGCCGAGGATGCCATCGGTCCACTCGATGCGCTCCTGGTCGAGCTTGAAGCGCCACACGCCATCGCCGCGCTCGGCTCGCAGCGCGGCCTTCTCGTCGTCGGAAAGCGCAAGCGCTGCACGGTCATAGACCGGCGGCTTGCCCATGTTGAGCTGCTTCTTGCGCTTCAGGTCGAGCTCGGTCGGGGTCTCCCATGCCTCATAGAAGCGGCCGATCTCGCGCAGCTGGTCGGCGGCGGCGTGATAGCGGTCGAGCCGCTCGCTCTGCCGTTCGATCCGGTCCCATGTCAGGCCCAGCCACTCGAGGTCGCGCTTGATGCCGTCGACATACTCTTCCTTGCTGCGCTCGGGATCGGTGTCGTCGATGCGCAGAATGAAGGTGCCGCCGGCCTTGCGGGCGATCAGGTAGTTGAACAGTGCCGTGCGAAGGTTGCCCACATGGATGTGGCCGGTGGGCGAAGGGGCAAAACGGGTGACGGTCATGGGAGGCTCCTGCTTACGCGGACGGCACTTCCCACAAGCGCGCTCATTTGTCCAGTTCGAGGCTCTTGGCGAACCGGTGGTTGAGTGACATGGTTCCGCCATGAACGATATTCTGACCGTCACGCTGAACCCCGCGCTTGACCTGACGACGACCGCGGACCGCGTCGTCGCGGGGCCGAAGCTGCGCTGCGATCCCTTCACCGTGGATCCCGGTGGCGGTGGCATCAACGTCGCGCGCGTCGTGGCGGCCCTTGGCGGCCAGGCCCGCGCCTTCGTGGCGCTCGCCGGCCCCACCGGCATGCGGCTCGAGGCGGCGATGGCCGATCAGGGCATCCCGCTGGTAAGGATGGAGGCCCCGGGCGACACCCGGGAAAGCATGGCCGTGCACGATCGCGAAACCGGCCAGCAATACCGCTTTGTCATGCCCGGCCCGCTCTGGTCCGAGGAGCAAGTGACCGAGGCGCTCGAGGCGATTGCCGCATCGGTGCCCGAGGGCGGCATCGTGGTGCTGAGCGGCAGCCAGCCACCCGGCGTCTCGGCCGCCTTCGCGACGCAGCTCTGCGCCGAGTTGGAGCCGCGCAAGGCGCTGCTGATCGTCGACACCTCGGGCCCGGCGCTGGAATATCTCGCCAAGGGCACCAACCCGGCCCCCGCGGTGCTGCGCATGGACACCGAGGAGGCCGAGGGTCTTGCAGGGCGGCCACTTGTGACGCGGCTCGAGTCGGCGCAATTCGCCGCCGAACTGGTGGCGCGGGGCGCCGCCGAGCGGGTCATCGTGGCGCGCGGCGCGGATGGCTCGGTGATGGCCGGGCCGGACGGGCTGGTGCAGGTGAGCGCCGCCAATGTCTCGGTCGTGTCGGCCGTCGGCGCGGGCGACAGCTTTGTCGGCGCCTTCGCCTATGGCCTCGCCGCCGGGATGAGCGGCCCGGACTCGCTGGCGCTTGGGGCTGCAGCCGCGAGCGCGACCGTCACCACGCCGGCGACAGCGCTCTGCACCCACGAGATGGTCATGGGCTACCTGCCGCAATGCGGCGCCAGCCTGATCGAGGAATGAGGCCCCGGCACGACGCGCGCCGGAGACCTTGCGTTCATGCCACCGCAGCGGCCTCTGCCGCCTGAATGTTCAGCCGGACCATGGTCTGGTTCAGCAGCATGTAGGCGATCTCGCCGAAGGTGGCGGGGCCCGTGAAGCTGCCCGTGGTCTTCGACTCGAGCTCTCCGTAGAGGTAGTTGAGGATGCAGTTGCACGACAGCTCGCGGCTGCCCTCGCCCTGCGCCCGAGCGACGAATTCGGAGGCATAGTCCCCCGGCAGCTGCGCGACGCGATAGCTCACGCCCTCGATCACCGGCGCATAGAAGCTGACCGGCTTGCCCGGCTCGACCGACTGGAACGAGACGTTGATCATCGCGCCGGCGAAATTCGCCACCAGCGGGCAGCGCGTATCCACGCCCTTCTCTGCAAGGTAGCTTGCGAAGTCGACCTCTTCGCCATTGACCAGCGCGGTCTGCGCCGTGAACCCGGTGCCTGCAAAACTGATCTCGTCGGCGGTCTGATCGGGCTCGAAGAGGTTCAGGATGTCGATATCCGCGACCCGCTCGGCGCGCAGTTTCACGTGCAGCACCATCGCGCCCTCGTCGAAAGCCATGCCGCGCGCCCCGTCGAACACCTTGGGCTTGGCGGACTCGAGATCGTCGAGATGCACGCCGGTGACCCAGCCCATCAGCGGCTGGTCGAACACACCCGAGTAGCTGCTGCCGTGAATGGCGAACTCTTCATGAGCGTTGCTGAAGGCCGGGATCAGGATCACCGACAGGCCGTTGTCGAAGCGGTTCATCGTCAGGCTCGGGAGATCCTCGCCGGCATAGAGCACCGGGCGCGCGTCTTCGGCGGCCTCGATTTCGGTCACGAAGAGGTTATCGCGATCCACCCGGCCGCCGGTATCGGTCATGAAATAGACCGAGGTGCCACCGATCCAGCACCCCTTGGGCAACTGCGACAGCGCCGCCTCCGATCCGGCGACAACCAGCACCTTGCCGGCCTCGATCAGGGCCGCGGCCTCGGCCACGCTCATCATTGCATTCTTCATGGCCAGTCCTTTCAGAAGAGGGCGATGTCCTTCGCCGCAAAGGTATTTTTCTCGAAATAGTCGCGCAGCTCGGCGATCTTGGGGCCGAGCGCTCCGGGGCGTGCCTTGACCTCGCGCCGGAGCCGCGTGACCAGCAGCTTGGTGGCGAGCACGGCGCCGGACAGGTCGCTCTCGGAGGTGAGAACGCGGCGCCAGCAGGGGTTGGTCGTGTCGGGAATCATCGGCATCTCCGTCTTGGGGTGCCGCTCCCTATCCCGTGGCGCGTTAACAAGCTGCAAAGCCGGATCTGGCAAGCCGCACCGCGCGATCTACCTTCCGCACACCAACAGGAGGGAGTCACCTACATGACGGAACAGACGACATTCAGCCGCCGCACCGCCCTCGCCGGTGCCGTTGCCATGCCCTTCGTCGCGGCCGGTGCCGCGCCGCTGCGGGCGCAGGCCGCCAAGCAAGGCGCGATGGTGCCAAAGGTGAACCGCATCATGCTCGGCGACTTCGAGGTCACCGCGCTGATGGCCGGCACCGCCACGCGCGAGGATCCGCATTCGATCTTCGGCCTGAACGCCTCGGACGAGGAATTCGCCGAGGCCGCCGAGGCCGCGAACATTCCCACCGACAAGGCGCAGTTCTTCTTCACGCCCACGCTGGTCAACACCGGCAACGAGCTGATTCTGTTCGACACCGGCCTCAATCCCGACGGTATTATCGCCGCGGTCGAGGCGGCGGGCTACGCGCCCGGCGATGTCAGCCACGTGGTGATCACCCACATGCATGGCGATCACGTCGGCGGCCTGACGGGAGGCGACGGCCCGACCTTCGCCAATGCCCAGCACGTCACCGGGCAGGCCGAGTACGATCACTGGTCCGGCGTCGCCAACGACACCTTCACCAACAAGGTGGAGCCTCTGGCCGAGCAGTTCAGCTTCATCGGCAACGGCGAGAGCGTCGCCTCGGGCATCACCTCGGTGATGACCCCGGGCCATACGCCGGGCCACATGAGCTACATGCTCGAGAGCGGCGGCAAGCAGCTGATGCTGATCGCCGATCTGGCCAATCACTACGTGTTCTCGCTGGCCCATCCCGACTGGGAGGTGAGCTTCGACACCGACAAGGAAGCCGCCGCGCAGACCCGCCGCAAGACGCTCGACATGCTGGCCGCCGACAAGATCCCGTTCATCGGCTACCATATGCCGTTCCCGGCCTTGGGCTATGCCGAGACCCGTGACGACGGCTTCCAATACGTGCCGCACAGCTACCAGCTGATGCTCTAAACCTCCCGCCGCGCCCGATTCGCCGGGCGCGGCGACGACATGCCTGTCTGTCGCGGCGGGTTTCTGAGTCTCATGCCGACAGCCTCGCGCCGCCCGCTCACTGGCGCCTCAGCCAGCAACACGCTGCCAAGTATCGACCGCTTTCGCCGAGCGATTTCTGCCGCAACGCACTGTTTGCACACGATCAATTATCCAGTCTCGGCAGCAGCTTGCACCCACCCGGAACGCGGCGCCTTCATCTCAATGTGAGACGGACTAACAGCCTGACATTAAAGCATCATTCCTCGGCCACTTTTGCGCCGCATCGATAGGTTGATCTCAAACTCAACTTAGACTGAGAATCGACCATCGGAGCAATCCACCGTGTTAGGTACACTACTGCAGGGCATCCTCGAGACCCAAAGCAACTTCATCGCCGCCGCGGCCGGCGTTTGCGTGATCACCGCGGGGATGCTCGTGCTCCTGATGCGCAACAGCGACTACGCCACCCTCAACCAGCGCTGCGTCGTGGCGGTCTGGGTGGCGCTGGTCGCCGGGGTCGGCGTCTGGACCACGCATTTCGTCGCCATGATCGGCTACCGTCCCGATGCGGCGCTGACCTACGACATGTCGCTGACGGCGATCTCGATCCTTGTCGGCGTCGTGCTGGTCGGCCTCCCGGTTGCGGCAAGCCTGTTCGTGGAGAGCGAGCACAAGCGCGTCGGGCTTGGCGTGGTGGCTGGGCTTGGCGTCGCCGCCATGCACCTGACCGGTATGTCGGCGCTGGAAAACTGCCTCGCGATCTACAACCCGATGACCCTGCTGATCGGCATCGCCGCCGGCATCGCGGGATTCGTGCTCGCCATGCTGCAGGAGGGCGACGACATGCGCAGCCAGCTTCGCAAGGGGCTCGGCATGGTCGCCGGCGTCTGCGCGCTTCACTTCATCGCCATGGGCAGCGTCTCGATCGACCTTCTCGAGGGCATCGCCTACGGGATCGGCGGCAAGTTCATGTCCACCCTCGTCGCCAGCGTCTCGCTGGGCGTGTTCGCGGTCACGGTGATCGGAACGATGGGCTATCGCCGGTCGCTTGCGATGCGCCGCGCCGGGTACTGGGGCGAATCGGAGTTCGACCGCCTCTGAGCGGGCACCTCCTGTCTTGGGGACGGCAGTGCCACGGGGCCGTCCTCATTCTGGTCAAATTCTTCTGGTTTACTCGGAGTCAGGGTTAACGCGCGCCGAATCCCTGGTCGGGACGACTGTGGACTGGCGCGCCGGAAAACGGGCTGGTTTATGCAGGTATACAAGGTTCTGGTAGTCCATAGGTCGCCGCGTGATCTGCGAGGTGCGGAGGCATGACCATGGTTGAAAGACGCAAGTTCCGTCGCAGGAACCGCAATCCCATCGATGACGGCCCCGAAGAGCCGCCGATCGAGCCCCTTGAATCCCGCGACCGGCGCCTGGAGCGCCGCCGTGCCGAGGACAAGGCCGCCCTGGCCGAGGAGACGGCGCACGCAGCCGAGGAGGCCGCCCGGCGCAGCGCCGAGGAAGAGGCCCGCCAGCGTGCCGCCGAAGAGGCGCGCCTGCAGGAACAGCGCGAGGCCGAGGCCCGCGAAGAGGCGCGGCGCCAGACCACCGCCAAGCGCGAGGAGATCCGCAAGCGTCTGCGCGTGCATGACGGCGACAAAGTCACCGCGCCGGCGACCGCATCAGCCCCGGTCGAGGCCGAGACCGCGCCGGCACAGGCGCCCCGCAGCCCGGCCCGCAAGCCGACGCCGCTTTGGCATCGGCTGCAGGAATTCACCGTCAATCCGCGTCATCTCGAGCGTCACCGCATCATCACCGCCGAGCGTCAGGACCCGGCCCACGCCGCCTTCGACGTGCTGCGCACGCGGCTGCTGCAGGCGCTGGCCGAACGCGGGTGGACGCGCGTGGCGATCACCTCGCCAACGAAGGATTGCGGCAAGACCTTTACCGCGGCCAATCTCGCCATCAGCCTCTCGCGACAGCAGAACTGCCGCACCATGCTCATCGATTGCGATCTGCGCCGCCCGTCGCTGCATAAGGTTCTGGGGGTGAAGAACCCCGGCTCCATGGGCGATGTCCTGCGCGGCCTCGTGCCGCCGGAAGATCACCTGATCCGTATGGGCGAAAACGAGATCCACGCCGGCCGCAACATCGCCTTCGGCTTCAACGGCACCGTCGAGCCCTACGCCTCGGAGCTGCTGCAATCGCCGCAGAGCCGTACCGCGCTGCGCCACATCGAGGACGAGTTCGCGCCTGACGTGATGCTCTTCGACCTGCCGCCGGCGCTCTACTACGATGACGTGATGGCCTTCCGCGGCCAGTTCGACGGGGTGATCCTCGTGATCGGCGGCGGGATCACCACCGAGAAAGAGATCCGCGAGACCCAGCGCCGGCTCGGCGACGACGTGCCCCTGCTCGGCACCGTGCTCAACAAGGCCGAAGGCAGCAAGATCCGGCAGTATACCTACTGAAAACTTGCTGATCGTCTGGCGGGAGCTGCGCGCGGCAGCTTTGTCTCAGCGTCGCTTCGGGGCCGGCGCCGGCCCGGCCCCTGCGACGCTCAGGACCGGGCCATGCGTGGCAGAAACCTGTCCAGAAGCCCCTGCCACGGCAGGATGTCGGTGAACAACCGGTAGAGCCCCAGCATCAGCGCCGCCAGCAGCCCCACCGCGGTGACCGACCGCAGCTTCCGGCTGCGGCGGTCGCGCCGCGCCTCGACCACCGGGATCGACACCACCGGCTGCAGGCCGAGGACGCGCTCCATCTGCGCCGCACTGCGGATCGCCGGGTTCATCAGCTCTGCCACGAACGCGATCACGACACCGGCAAGGACGCTGGCCACGACCCCGGCCATGACGATCTTCTTGCGTCCGCTGGAGGCCGAGAACTCGGGCACAAGCGCGGTTTCGAGCACTTCGAACCGGTCCGTCTGCTGGCGATCCTCGAGCATCTGGCCCATCTCGGCATCCGCCTTGCGGCGGGTGATGACGCTGTACTGATCCTTCAGCCGTTCGAGATCGCGTTCGAGCGCAGAGAGCTCGCGCTCGACCTCGGGGGCCTGCAGCAGAGTTTCGTTGATGTCGCTGATGCGCTGTTCGATCAGGCTCTGCTGCTCGCGCATCAGGCCAAGCTGGCGCGCCAGCACTTCCTCGCGCTGACGGGTGGAATTGCCTTCCATCTCGACGATGTCGCGCGCCAAAGCCAGCTGACTGTCTTCGAGCGTGGTGAGCTGGCTGCGCAGCGCGCCGGTGCCGCTCGGCAGGGCCTCGGCATTTTCGCGCTTGAAGGTGGCGATCTTCGCTTCCATCGCCTCGATCTCGGTCTCGACACGGGCCTCCTCGCTTTCGAAGAAGGCCAGCGTGTCGCGGGCGCTGCTGAGGCTGCGGTCGCGCGATTGGTTGATGACCTGATACATCATCTCGTTGGCGACATCCGCCGCCTTCTGCGGGTCGGGCAGGACCACGCTGATGCGCAGGCCCGAGGGCATCTCCTGCTGCGCGGCAAAGTTGTTGGAGTTGGTCCGGATCTCCTGGATCGAGACCGCCTCGCGCATCCGGAACAGGCGCTGGCCCACGGACATACCGGTATCACCGTCAAACAGGCCGTGCTCTTCCATGAGGGCGAGAAGATTGTCGCGCGACATGAGGCGCTGTTCGATCAGGCGCACCCGACGCGACCCATCCTGGTTCTGGGCAGACGCCCCGGCGAGCGAGTCGGGCATCTGGCCCTCCTCGATCTGCACCACGGCGGTGGCTTCGTAGACCTTGATTTGGTTCAGGGCGAGCCAGACGGAGGCGGCACTACCAAGTACGGTCACTAGTAAAATCAGCAGGGCACGGCGTTTCAGTGCGGACAGCACCTCACCGATCGACTGGAACTGGTTCATCTCGTTACTCCGGCAACGTCTGGCCCCCACCCTACGTTCGGAAAAAGCGCCTGCTCCGACCGACCCAACTGGGGCCAAAACGCGTCGGGGTCACGCCGCTTTCGAGACACAAACTAACAAATTTGCCCAAATTTAGCCACGTTCAAACGACGACGAATGGGAAACAATTCGTGTCCGATTTGCGAAACACGGCCTCATTCTCGCCCCATTATCGGGGATTTTAGCCTATTTTCGCGCTTAGGCAGAGTGAAATGACGTGGTTCGCGACCAGAAGCTGCCACATTGGCAGCGCAGCTCCGCGCCCGAGCCCGACATTTTTCGCCATATTCATGCGCCCAATTTGCAGATTCGCCTGCATCGCGTCGAAGCCGAACAGCGCCCTCGTCACCGGGTACTGCGCCTTGTAGGCGGCCTCCTTGGCGCTGAAGATCCGGGTCGCGGCCAGTGACCGTGGCAGCGGCGCCAGCGCCGCCAACTCGACGGGCGCTGCGATCTCGGGAACAAGCTCGGCCGCCATCGGGCGGTCGGGTTCGAGATCGATGCCAATCATCTCCCAGTCGGAGCGTCGCCCGACCACCGCAAGGCAGACCGGGCCCGCATGGCTGATGCTGCCGAGAACGCCCTCGGGCCAGTGCGGGGCGCGGTCGGGCTGGACGGGAATGGCGCAGGGCGGCAGGCCGAGCTGCGCCATGGCTGCGCGCGCAGCCCCGCGGCCACCGGCGAATTCGGCGATACGCGCGGGGATCGCCTTCGAGACGGCGACGCGCTCCTCGGCGAAGAGCGCATCGGGATCACCGGTCGCCTCGCGCACGGCCCAGCCCAGCCTTTCGGGAAAGCGGACCGTGCGAAGCGCCTGTCTCAGCGTGGCGGCATCCATGGCCTCAGGCGCTGCGCCGCGCCCGCATCGCCCGACGGCGCGCCATGGCGTCGGACCGCGCCTTCGCCCGGTCATTGGCGACGGGGGCCGGCGCTTCGGGCGCAGGGGCGGCGGCCAGTTCCGGCTGCGGCTGCGGCGCGGGAGCGCGCTTCGGGGCGACGGTCGGTGCGGCCCCGGGATCAACAAGCCCCGCGACCCGCGCGGTCAGATCGGCAAGCACAGGGAAGCGGAAGATGTCGGTGATCGACAGCCCCTTCGCCCCAAGCTCGTCGCGGATCGCGCGATGCGCCTGGACCGCCAGAAGCGAATGGCCTCCAAGGTCGAAGAAACTGTCGCGCCCCGAAATCTCGGCTACGCCCAGCACCGTCGACCAGATCTCGGCGATGCGCGCCTCGACCTGCGCACTGCCCTGCCCTGCCCCGCGCGCCACGAGCGGCGCCGCGGCGGGGGGCGCTTCCGGGGCGGGGCTGGCTGCGGCTTTCGGGGCAAGCGCCCTGGTCATCGGCTTGGGCAGCGCCTTGCGGTCGACCTTCTTGTTGGGCGTCAGCGGGAAACTCTCGAGCCGCATCAGGTGCGAGGGCACCATGAAGCCCGGAAGATCCCCGCCCATCGCCGCCTTCATCGCCGCCTCGTCGAGCGGCGTCTCGGCGCTGTAATAGCCCACCAGGCGAATGTCGCCCGGCTGATCCTCACGCGCGGCAACCACGGCCTGAGTCACCCCCGGCTGCGCCTCCATCACCGCCTCGATCTCGCCAAGCTCGATGCGGAAGCCGCGGATCTTCACCTGATGATCGACGCGCCCGATGAAGTCGATGCGCCCATCCATGCGGCGGCGCACCAGATCGCCGGTGCGGTACATCCGTCCGCCGTGGAACGGGTTCGGAAGGAAGCGCTCGGCGGTCAGATCGTCACGGCCCCAATAGCCGCGCGTCACGCCCTCGCCGCCGATCCAAAGCTCGCCCGGCTGCCCCACGCCCACCGGGCGCATGTCGTCATCGAGCACGTAGAGCTGCTGGTTGGCCAGGGGCAGACCGATATTGACCACCCCATCGACGAGCCCGGCCGCCTCGGTCGAGGACCAGATCGTGGTCTCGGTCGGGCCGTACATGTTGGTGACGCTGGCCTCGGTGATCTTGCCGAACTCCTGCACCAGCGCGCCGGGAAGCGGCTCGCCGCCAAGGAACAGGTGCTGCACCTTCGACAGCGCATAGCGCGCCTCGTCGTTCATCGCGATCATCCGCGCCATCGAGGGCGTGCATTGCAGATGCGTCACCTCGTGGCGCAGGATCTGCGCCGCGATGGAGAAATCGCCCGCATCGAGCTCGGGCGCCACGTTGGCCCCCTGCACCACCTGCGCCAGCGGCCGCAGCCCCTCGAGCACGCGCTCGCGCTCGATGCCGTAATCGATCAGGCAGGCAATCTCGCCCACGCCGATGCGCTTCAACTCCTCGGTGCGCGCCAGCGCATCCTCGACGGTGCCAAAGAGACCGCTGTCGTTGAAGTAGCGCTCGAAGGCAAAATCGAGGATCGCGTCGAGTTCCTCGGGGGTGAGTATCTCGAGATCCAGCTCGAACGGATTGTTCAGCCCCTGGGGCCGTTTGAAGGCCGGGAAGGCCCAGGCATACTGCTTGATGAGCCCGGCGGCCGAGCGCAGGTACGCCTTCATCGGCTCGCGAGCGACCTCGCGCGCCTCCTCTCGCGTGGCGGCGACGAAGCTGTGCAGCATCAGCGTGACGGTGAAGTCCTTCGGGTCATGCCCCGCCTCGCGCAGCGCGCCGTGATAGAGCCGGATCTTGTCGGCGACCTCGTCGATCGACTGGCCAAGCAGGTGGGTGAGCACGTTGCAGCCCAGCCGCCCCGCCTCTTTCCAGGTCTCGGGGTTGCCGGCGGTGGTCACCCAGACCGGCAGCTCGGTCGAAACCGGGCGCGGCTGCGTCACCACCTCGTGCAGCGAGCCGTCCTTGCGCGGGAAGGCGACGGGTTCACCGCGCCAGAGGCGGCGCACCTGCTCGATGTTCTCGAGCATGGCGGGCTTGTTCTCGGGCGGCGTGTTCTCGGGACGCAGCACGAAATCGTCCGGCTGCCAGCCCGAGGCGATGGCCAGCCCGGCGCGCCCGTTGGTGAGGTTGTCGATCACCGCCCATTCCTCGGCGATGCGCGCCGGATGGTGCAACGGCGCCACCACCGAGCCCGCGCGCACGGCGATGTTCTGCGTCACCGCGGCGACGGCGGCGCCGGTCACCGAGGGGTTGGGATAGGGCCCGCCGAAGGCATGGAAGTGCCGCTCCGGGGTCCACACCGCGCAGAACCCGTTCTGATCGGCAAACTTGGCGCCCTCGAGCAGCAGCCGGTACTTGTCGCGGCCCGCGCCGTCATCGTTGCCCCAGTAATAGATCGAGAACTGCATGGAGCGGTCCGACAGCGGCATCGGCCCGTTCGAGATCAGCCCCCGGTCCTCGTCCGAGGTCAGCACCACCTTGAAGCCGCGCGCCGTGGTATAGAACAGCTCGAGCACCGAGATGTCGAAGCTGAGCGAGGTCACCGCGAGCCACGTGCCCGCCGGCTCGTGCGGCACGTTGGCATCCATGCCGAGATAGAAGTTCAGCACGTTGCGGTGCTCGATCATCACGCCCTTCGGCGTGCCGGTCGAGCCGCTGGTATAGATCAGGTAGGCGAGATCCTCCGGCCCGCTTGCCGGGGCGGGGTTTTGCGTCGACGCCTGCGGCAGGCGCGGATCGGCGTCGATCACCAGCAGGTCAGCGCTGTGCTCGGGCAGATCGCCCTTCAGCGCCGATTGCGTCACGATCACCGGCGCGCCGCTGTCGCCGATGTAGTGCCGCAGGCGGTCCGCCGGATAGGACGGGTCGAGCGGGAGGTAGGCGCCCCCCGCCTTCAGAATGCCAAGCGCGCCGACCATGAGGTCGACCGAGCGCCGGGTGTAGAGCCCGACCACAGCCCCGGCGCCCACGCCCATGCCGCGCAGCACATGCGCCGCCTGGTTGGCGCGGGCGTTGAGCTGGGCATAGGTCAGGCTCTGATCCTCGAAGACCAGCGCCACCGCGTCAGGGGTCTTTGCGACCTGCGCCTCGAACGCCGCCTGCATGGTCAGGCTGCGATCATGCGCCTCTTCGGTAGCGTTCCACAGGTTCAGCACCATATCGCGCTCGGCCTCGGGCAGCACCGGCAGGCTGGCAAGGTCGGACTGGCCCTGCGCCTCGCGCGCCATCAGGTCGAACCGCGCGGCAAGTAGCTCGGCCTGGGCCTGCGGCAGACGCCCGGTATCGGTATGCAGTGTCGCGCCCCCGGCGGTCAGCTCGATGGTGATCGCGGTGCCCTCGATATGGCCCGCGCCAAGGCTCAGACCAATATGCGGCACCGGCGGTGCGCCGGTCAGTTGCGGCTCGCGCGCCGGCAGGTCGGTGGCAAAGCCCTTGCGCTTCCGAACCTCGGCAAGTTCCTCTTCAAGGCGGTGCGCCAGCGCATCCACACGGCCCGAAGCCTCGACCCGCAGCGGTGCCCACGGCGCGATGACCCCGGTCGAGGCCAGCGCGGCGAGCGCGCCGTCGGAATAGGCGAGATCGCAGAGCTCGTGCCCATCGAGCCGCGCCGCGAAGGCGCTGGCGATGACCTGCGCTGGCACCGCGTTGCCCAATACCAGAGGTCGCGAGACCACCTCGCCGCCCGTCTTGCCGAGCCCCTGAAGCTCCGCCGGAGACAGCTCGGCCAGACGGTTGCGCCAATAGCCCTCATGCGGCGCGACCTGCGCCACTGACTCGGCAATGGCGGCGCGTTCGTCGCCGGGCACGAGGTCGAGCGCCTCGCCCGGCTTGCCGACCTGCGCCACCAGTGCCAGCGCGCCGCAGGGATGGCTGAAATGCGCCATCCGCAGCGCGCCGCTGCCGCAGGCCACCGTCAGGTGATCGTCGGTCGCCTCGAGCACGGCGCCGGGCGCGCCGCTGCCCTCGACCGCGCGGGCCTCTCCGACGAGCCAGAACGCGCCATGCGCTCGAAACTTCGGGGCCGAAAGCGGATTGGCATAGCCGCCGTGATCGAGCGCCCGCACCAGCCGCGCCAGTTCGGTCGCGGGGCGGGTAAAGTCGAGCAACCCGTGCGCCGAGGGGCGGTCGGCCAGCGCATGGTAGCTGCGCAGAGACAGGTCCTGCGGAAAGCGGCGCAGCCCGTGCTCGAGCTGCTCCATCAGGTCGCCGAAGCTGTCGATTGCGGCCTCGTAGGCCTTGGTGTTCAGCGTCAGCGCGGTATCGGACGGCGCGATGTCGAAGCCGCGCGACACGAGGATGTCGCCCTCGTCGACTCCGCCCTCGATCATGTGCCAGGTCACGCCGTGACGGCTCTCGCCCTCGATGAGCGCCCAGACCGGCGCGTTGAGCCCGGCATGGCGCGGCAGCGGGCCGTCGTGGAAGTTGATCGCACCTTTGCCGGGCCGGGACAGCACCGCCGCGGGGATGATGTCGAGATTGGCGATGGAGAGCAGCCAGTCGAAGGCCAGACCGCCGAGCCGCTCGGCCAAACCCTTGCCGGGCGCGACGACCGTCAGCCCCCGGCCCGTCGCCCAGTCGGCGATATCCGGATTGCGGGTCACGACCGCCCGGATCGGATGCCCCGCCGCCAGAAGCTTCTCGCTGCATTGTACGAGGAGGGATTCGTTGCCGATCACCACGCTGGAAAACTGCGCCATACTGCCTACTCCGACTGTGCCCCAAGCACCGCCCCCGGCCCCGGGCCGGGTTTAGTTTCACGTGTGACCGGCAAAGGCCGGGTCATCGCCCTGAGGTCATGAAACACGAGATCGCGCAGGAAGTGGTCCGGGTCGGCCTGAGCCTTGCGCTGCAGCACCCGCCGCAGCCGCCAGAGCAGACCGCCCGCCAGATGCGCGAGCGTTGCCACGGCCGCATAGGCGCGCCCGTGGTTCTTGGTGAAATAGTGCCAGCGGCTGTCGAGCCAGAAGCCCGGCACCCGCGCCCACGTCCTCATCCCCGTCGAGACCGACCCGATATGGGTGACCTCGCTGTCGCGGACATAGTGGGTCTCGTACCCGGCCCGCGCGGCGCGCAGGCAAAGGTCGGTTTCCTCGAAATAGAGGAAGAAGGTCTCGTCGAAGAGGCCGATCTCGTCCAGAACGCTCTGCCGCATCATCAGCGAGGCCCCGGCCAGCCAGTCGACCCGCTGGGTCTGCGCCGGCATCTCGAGCGGCACGCGCCGGAGATGCAGCAGACGCGAGATCGGGCCGAACCGCGCCGCGCCTTCGAGCTCCGAGGCGATCGACGGAAAGCGGAAGGCGGTGATGTGCGGATCACCCGCCACGCCGTGGATGTAGCTGCCGGCAAATCCAGCCTCTGGATGTGTCTCGAGATGGTCGAGCAGCGCCCGCAGGCTGCCCGGATCCGGGAAGGCATCGGAGTTCAGCGCATAGACGTAATCCGGCGCGCTGCCGTCGGACCAGCCGGCCCGAATGCCCACGTTGTTTCCGGCGCCGAAGCCGCCATTATGGCCCGACTGGATCAGCCGGATCGGGGCGCCCTGCGCCCAATCCTCCGAGCCAAGCGCCGCCTGCATCGTCTCGAACGAAGCATCACCGCTGTCATTGTCGACGATCACCAGCTCGGCGTTGAGCCCCGCCATCTCCCGCAGCGCCGCCTGCACCGAGCGCAGGGTCATCTCCGGCGTCCGGTAATTCAGCGAGACGATCAGCAGCTTCGGACCCATGCGCCTACTCCGCCGCCCGATGGCCGGACCGTCCGGGGAAGTCGACCACCTCCGAGCCGCCGCGCAGCTCCGCCTCGGCGTTCGTGATGGCCTCGCGCATCAGCGCCGCCAGCACCCGCACATTGGGCTCGAGCACCATGCTGTCGTGATCACCCGGCACCTCGTGCACCTCCACATGCGGCACGTACTGGCTCCAGTCGTTGTCCGGCATCACGTAGGCGCGCTCGGAATTCACCATGCGCCCCTGCGAGACCTGCCACTTGCCCACCAGCGGCGGGCGGTAGAGCACCAGCCGGCCCTGCCAGGGCGTGACCTCATAGCGGGCCACGGCTTCGAGGAAGGCGGCCTCGATCTCGGCGTTGTGGAAGCTGTGCTGCTCGGCGGTGTCTTCCTTGGCCTGCCGCTTGGCGATCTCCCAGCGGATGCGGTTGCGCGCCCAGATCAGCGGGTAGAACAGCCCCTTGGCCTTCAGCTCCTGCATCTGGATCAGCATCCGGTCCTTCGGCTCGAGCGGGCGTCGGGTGGGCAGCGGCGTGTCGAGCAGCACGCAGAGCGACACCTCCTCGCCCATCGCCTCGAGCTGGCGGGCGATCTCGAAGGCGGTGATGCCACCGCCGGAGAAGCCACCGACCATATAGGGCCCCTCGGGCTGCACCTGCCGCATCTCGGCGATGTAGTCGCGGGCCATCTCCTCGATGCTGCCATGCGGCGCCTCGCCGCCGTAAAGCCCGCGCGCCTGCAGGCCATAGAACGGCCTGTCGGCGCCCAGAAGATTGGCGAGGTGGCGCAGGTTCAGCACGTTGCCGAACATGCCGGCCACGAGGAAGAACGGCGTGCGCGGCCCGCCCTCGCCGTCATGCATCGGCACGAGATGGGTGAAACGGCGCTCGGGCGCTTTCGGCGCAGGCTCGGCGCCGTCCTCGCAGGCGGTGATCCCCGCCTGCTCGGCGATCATGGCGGCGCATTTGCGGATCGTGGGCGCCTCGAACAGCACCGAGATCGGGAACTCGACGCGGTAGGTTTTCTTGACCATGGAGAACAGCCGCACCGCGATGAGGCTGTGCCCTCCGAGGTCGAAGAAGCTGTCCTCGACGCCGACATTCTGCACCCCGAGCAGTTCCTCCCAGAAGCCCGCCAGCGTGCGCTCGATATCGGTCTCGGGCGCGACGTAATCGCCGTCAAGCTGCGGCCGGTCGAATTTCTGCACCTCGCCGGCCTCGGCGGTGGAGGCAGCGGTCTGGCGGGTAAGCTGGTCGAGATCCATCGACGAGATCACCACCTGCGGCAGCCCCAGCGCCAGCGCGCGGGCGAAGGCGCTCACGCCCTCGTCGGGCAGGATGCCCTGGCTGAGGTTGTGGGCCAGCCGCTCCTCGGCAGCCGAGAGCGGCTGCGCCGTGCCCTGCGCGCCCTCGATCTCGAGTTCGGCGGCGGTAAGCCGCGGCGCGGCGTGCAGGATATCGGGCTGTGCGAGCTTGTGGATGGTGAAGCCCGATATCTCGACCAGCACGGTGCCGTCCGGGGCCGAAAGCGTGATGTCGAAGCTCGCGGTCTCGGCATCGGCGCGGTTCTCGGCGGCGTTGCGAACCCAGCTGACGATGCGGTCGGTCAGCGGCGCATGCACACGCACCCGGGCATAGCTCACCGGCACCCAGAGATGGGTCGGCTGATAACCTTCGATCAGCTCCATCGCCCAGCCGGTGGCGATGTCCATCAGCGCCGGATGCAGCAGGCAGCCATCGGCCTGCGCGGCCTCGGCCAGCGACAGCTCGGCGATGCCTTCGCCGCAGCCCAGCGCGCGGCGGTCGAGCACGCGCCAGCGTGGGCCGAAGGCGAGCTGCACCTCCTGCGCGGTGGCGAGCTTGCCACCGTCGGCGGCCACCACCGGCTTGCCACAGCGGGCGCGGATCGCCGCAAGGTCGAGCGGCTCGGGGCGGCGCATCGGCAGGAGCGCCAGCGTCGCCTGCGCGGTCAGCGCGTGACCGCGCTTGCCAGCCAGCGTGGCATCCGCCAGCACCTCGAACCCGTAGCCTTCGTCACGGCGCGAGAGCCGCAGGCGCACATCGCGCGCGCCGCCCTCGGCCACCCGCAGCGGGCGCAGGAAGGTCAGGTCGCGGATCTCGAACGCGCCGGTTTCGTGCTGCGCCCGCAGCGCCTCGGCGGCAAGCGCGAGATAGCCGGTGCCCGGCAGCAGCGCGTCCCCGGCGCGGGTCCGGTGCTCGTCGATGAACCAGTCGTCGGCGGAATAGCGCGCGGTGAACAGGCGGTTGCCCTGCGCGTCGAAGCTCTTGTCGTCGAGCATCGGAACGCCCGCCGGCTCGATCGGCGCGGGCGGCACCTCGCCACGGCGCGCGGCGACGGCCTCTGCGGCCATGCCGACCTCGTTCCAGATGCCCCAGTTGATCGCGAGGACCTTGGTGCGACCGCCCGCACGGGCCTGCGCGAAGGCGTTGAGATAGACGTTGGCGGCGACATAGTCGACCTGACCCGCCGGCGCGGTCACGGTGGAGGAGGACGAGAACAGCACCATCCATTCGATGCTGCCATCGGGGAACACCTCGCCCAGCACCTGCGTGCCGTGGATCTTGGGGGTGAACACGTCCTCGACGCTGGCGGGCGACTTGGCGAGCAGCGGCGCGTCGTCGATAACGCCAGCGCCGTGGATCACGCCGGTGATCGGGCCGAAGCGGGCCTCGGCCTCGTCGCGGACCTGCCGCATCTGGCCCGGGTTACAGACATCGGCGGCGGCGATCATCACCTGCGCCCCGGCCTCTTCCAGCGCCTGCACGGCCCGGATGCGCCGCGCCAGCCCGTCCTGCGGCGCGTGGCGGGCAAGGTAGTCGGGCCATCTGTCGCGCTCGGGCAGCGCCCGGCGCGCGATGAGCACAAGGTTGGCGCCGCGCGTGGCGAAGTCCTGTGCCAGCGTCAGGCCGATGCCGCCGAAGCCGCCAGTGAGCAGGTAAGTGCCGCCGTCGCGGGCAACGGGGGTGGGCTCGGGCAGATCGACCGGTTTCATGGCGCATTCAAAGCGCTTGGCACCACGCAGGGCAGCAATGGCATTGGCGGGCTCGGCGAGCAGCTCTTCGAGGACTTGCAGGCCAAGCGCCTCAAGCGCCTGCTCGTGCCGCGCTGCGGACTTGCGTTGCGCGAAGAGCCCGGCCTCGGGCTGCGGCGGCAGGGCGAGGTCGAGGGTCGAGACCGTCACGCCCGGAAGCTCGCGCGGGATCACCCGGGCGGCGCCGGCGATGGTGCTCTTGGCAGGATAGGGCAGCGCCTCGTCGCGCACCCGGGCGGCACCGCTCGTGACCACGGTCAGGTGCAGCGGGCGGGGGAGGTTTTCCTCGGCGAGCGCCTGCGCAAGGAAGAGCAGCGCGTAGAAGCCTTGCTCCTGAAGGCGGTGAAAGAAGCTCGAGCCCGGACGATGGCTCTCACCCTCGGTGACGAGCCAGAAATGCGCAATCCGGGTCGGCACGTGGCCGCGCAGGGCGAGGTCCTGCAACAGCAGGTCATATCCCTCGCGGCCCCGCTCGGGCGGCAGGAGGTAGGCGGTGTCCGAGATGCGGGTGAAGGCGTCGCCGGGGCGGATCTCGATCACCGTGTGACCGGCGGCACGGAGCTTTGCCACCGCGCGGGCGGCGAGCCCGGCCTCATCCATGAAGACCAGCCAGCTCTGCGGCTCGGCCTCCGCAAGCCCGGCTTCGACATCGACCTCGACAGCCGCCGCGCGGGGTCGCCAGACCGGCTTCCAGCCCCAGCTCGCGACATCGTCGTTGCGCATCAGGAATTGCGGCGCGGTGTCGGACTGCGCCTTGCCCGGCGCGATGAAATAGGGCGCGCGCTGGAAGGCGTAGGAGGGCAGCACGACGCGGTTTCGCCGCGCATCGCCCCAGACCTGCTCCCAGTCGAAGCTCGCGCCCAGCGCCCAGAATCGGCCCAGCACCTCGAACATGTGCTTGTCATCGGCGATGGCATCGTCGCGGTGGCGCAGCGAGGACAGCACCGCCTGCCCCGCCACGTCGGGGTGCTGCCGGGCCAGCGCCGAGAGCGCCTTGCCCGGCCCGACCTCAAGATAGATGCGCTCGGGCCTGGCCAGCGTGGCGATGCAATCAGCGAACTGCACGGTGCCGCGCAGGTGCTCGACCCAGTAGTCGGGCGAGGTCGCCTGTTCATCGGTCATCAGCGCGCCGCTGCGGTTCGAAGTCAGCGGGATCTGCGGCGCGAAGAGGTCGATGGAGCGCAGGTAGGCCCGGAAATCGTCGAGGATCGGCTCGAGCATGCGGCTATGCGCGGCGATGTCGATGGGGATGCGCTGGCAGTCGATGCCGTCACCGCGCAGCCGCGTCTCGAGCGCGTCGAGCGCCGCCTGCGGGCCAGAGGCCACGGTGAGCTCGGGGGCGTTGACCGCACCGAGATCGAGATCCTCGCCCAGCAGCGGCTGCAGCGCCTCGGCAGAGAGGCTCACCGACAGCATCCCGCCCGCCGGCACGCTGTCGAACAGACGACCACGCAGGTGCACGAGGCCGATGCAATCCTCGAAGCTCATGACGCCGGCAAGGCAGGCGGCGGTGTTTTCGCCCATCGAGTGGCCGGCCAGCGCCACCGGCTGGATGCCCCAGCTCATCCAAAGCTGCGCCAGCGCGTATTCTGTGATCATGATCAGCGGCAGCTGCAGCGACGGCCGCGTCAGCGCCGCGTCAGCGGCATCCCGGTCGCCCGCGGCGGGCAACCACAGCGCCCGGATGTCGGCGTCTGTGATCTCGGCCAGCGCGTCGAGGCCGCGGTCCATCCATTCGGCAAAGACCGGCTCGGTCTCGTAGAGATCGCGCGCCATGCCGGCGTATTGCGCCCCGCCGCCGGGGAACATGAACACGGTCTCTGGCCGGTCGAGCGCGCTGTGGGAATGCACCCGGCGCGGCGCCTCGTCCTCAAGCAGGCGCGCCGACTCCTCGTGGCTTTCGGCCACCACGATGCGGCGCTTCTCGAAGCCCCGGCGGCCCTGCTGCAGCGTCCATGCGACATCGGCCAGCGGCTGCTCGGGATGGGCGCGCAGATGCGCCGCGAGGCGCTTTGCGCCATCATCGAGCGCGGCCTTGCTGCGGGCCGACAGCGTCAGGATCTGGAACGGCCAGTCGCTCTCGTCCGAGGGGGCCCGCGCGGGCGCCTCCTCGAGCACCGCGTGGGCATTGGTGCCGCCGACGCCCAGCGAGTTGACCCCGGCGCGGCGCGGATGTCCGGTCTGCGGCCACGGTGTCAGCCTGTCGTTCACCACGAAGGGCGAGCTTTCGAAATCGATCGCCGGGTTCGGCGCCTCAAAGCCCAGCGAGGGCGGCATCTCGCCTTCGTGCAGCGCCATGGAGGCCTTGATCAGGCTCGCCACCCCGGCGGCGGTGTCGAGATGGCCGATATTGGTCTTCACCGAGCCGATGCGGCAATGCCCCACGGCGTCCGAGCTCTCGCGGAAGGCCTGCGTCATGGCGGCCACTTCGATGGGGTCGCCCAGATAGGTGCCGGTGCCGTGGCACTCGACGTAATCCACCGTGTCCGAGGGGACCCCCGCCATGGCCTGCGCCTCGGCCACCGCCTGCGCCTGACCATCGACGGACGGCGCGAGATAGCCGGCCTTCTGTGCGCCGTCGTTGTTGACGGCGGTGCCCTTGATCACGGCCCAGATGTGGTCGCCATCGGCGATGGCGTCAGACAGCCGCCGCAGCACCACCACGCCCGCACCAGAGCCGAACACCGTGCCCTGCGCGCGGTGGTCGAAGGCATGACAGGCGCCATCGGGCGAGAGGATCTCGTTTTCCTTGTAGAGATAGCCCCGGTTCTGCGGCAGCTCGATGGTCACCCCGCCGGCCAGCGCCATGTCGCACTCGCCGTTCAAGAGCGCCTGCGCGGCATAGTGCGTGGCTACGAGCGAGGTGGAACACGCGGTCTGCAGGTTGATCGACGGCCCGTGCAGATCGAGCACGTGGCTCAGGCGGGTGGTCATGAAATCCTTGTCGTTGCCGGTATGGCGCAACAGGAACATGCCGGTGTTCTCGACGAGGTCCGGGTTCGAGCAGACGTTGAAATAGAAATACGAGCCCATGCCGCAGCCGGCGAAGACGCCGACCTGTCCGTCGAAGCTGTCGGGCACGTGGCCGGCATTCTCGAGCGCCTCCCAGGCGGTCTCGAGAAACTGGCGGTGCTGCGGGTCCATGATCGCCGCTTCCTTCGGGGAGAACCCGAAGAACTCGGCGTCGAACATCTCGAAATCATCGAGCGGCGCGGCGAAGGGAACATAATCCTTGTGCCGCATCAGGCCCGGATCCTCTCCGGCGGCGCGCAGCTCGTCCTCGGTCAGGCGGCGGATCGATGAGCGTCCGGCGCGCAGGTTGTCCCAGTAGGCGAGGATGCTGTCGGCCCCGGGCAGGTGTGCCGCCATGCCGACGATGGCAATGTCATTCTCGCTGCCTGGCAGCGGCAATGCTGTGCTCATGAACCAGTACCTCGTAACCCGCGACGTGCCGCCGTCGTAAACGAAGAGTTAGAAGAAAATGGGGCAGCCCGTTGTCACTCGCAACGATAACCCCTGTTTCTCGCAGAATTGGCTGCCATTGTCGCGAATTTGGAGACAATTATCGGCCTTGGCGCCGTTGCATCGACTTCATCAGGAACGATTCTATCAACCGAGTCGCGCCAGCGCCACGATTGCCTCCCAGTTGATCGTCACCGCCAGCGCCGCCAGCAGAAGCGCCACCAGCGTGAAGAGCGCGTCGTGCAGCGGATCCCATGCCCCCATGCGCCGCGCCAGCCAGACCACCACCGGATAGGCCAGCACATAGGCAGCCCCTATGCCCAGCAGCGCCCCCATGAGCCCGGCAAGCTCGAGCCCTGCGAGGATACAGCCCACCATCAGCACCGCCCGCGCCAGCGCGAGGACAAAGAAGGTGCGGCTGTCACCGGCTGCCAGCGCCGCCTGATCGTAGGTCTGCACGATGATCTGGGGCATCTGCACGCAGGCCACGATCACCGTCACCGCGCCGGCGGCGAGGTAGCGCTCGTCATAGAGCAGATCGACCAGCCAGTGCCCCAGTGCCGCGAAGACGCCGACCATCAGGATCAGCGCGGCGGTGACCACGAACCGCATCTTGCGCAGGCGCACGAAATTCTCGCGGCTCTCGGTGGGCGGGGTCTCGCGGTAGATCGGGATCAGGATGCGCCGTGTCACCATGCCGCCCAGCAGCATCGGGAAGGCGGCGAGGAAGTAGCCGATATTGTAGATCCCCAGCAGCTCGAGGCTGAGATACTTGCCCATCAGGATCTTGTCGCTCTGGTGGAAGAAGAAGCCGCAGACCGTCGACAGGAAGATCCACTTGCCGAAATTGATCAGCTCGCGCGCCGCGGGCTTCTCCCAGCGGAAGCGGTTTCCAGCCCCCGGCAGGAAGATCCAGTTGATGACGACCTCCACGATCACCGCGATCAGGCCGCTGAAGACCAGCGACCAGACCGACCCGGTGAGCCAGGCCAGCAGGATCGCGGCAAGCACGCCCGTGGTCTGGGTGACGAAGTCGAGCACCGTCACGAGGCCGAGGCTCAGGTGCCGGTTGGCGCTGTCCATGCGGGTCGGCTTGAAACCCGCGATCAGCAGGGCAAAGCTCGCCGCCGGCAGGATCGTGAGCAACTGCGGCTCGTCGTAGAAATACGCCGCCGGCCAGGCGAGGCCACAGCCCACGAGAAAAAGCCCGGCGCCGCGCAGCACCTGAATGGTCCAGGCGGTGTCGAGGAAATCGCGCTCGTCGCCGCGTTTGCTCTGCAGGATCGCCGGGCTGACCCCGACATCGGAGAATTGCTGCAACCCCATCATGAACACCGAGACCAGCGCCATCAGGCCGAAGGCCTCGGGGAAGAGCAGCCGCGTCAGGATCAGGTTCGAGGCCAGCCGCAGGCCCTGGCTGAAGGCGAAGCCGCCGACGGTCAGCGCCGAGGAGCGCATCACCCGGGCGGTCAGCGACGCGCCGCGGAAGCGGGAGAGCAGCGCGCCCGTCATCGGCCGCGGCTCCAGTCGCCGGAGGCCGGGCGCAGGCGCACGCTCAACGCGACCCCGGTATAGACCGCGAAGCCCAGCGGATCGCGCAGTGCCATCGCCAGCTTGTCCGAGGCTGAAAAGGCCGGCTTGTCGTCATTGGCGACAAGGGCGGGATAGCGCGACTCGATCTCGGCCACGCCGGCATCCTGACGCCGGCGCACCCGGACCAGCCGGTCGAAGCCCTCGGCGATCGGCCAGTCGTAGCGTGCCGGCACGCCGACGCGTTCGTCGGGGGTGAAGTTCAGGCGCACGAAGGTGTCGTCCGAGATGATGTCGGGGAAGCATCCCCAGCGCCCGCGCCCCGCGGCATTGACCGCGAAAACGCCACAGCCCGGCACGCATTGCGCCATGAACGGCACCTGTCGCCAGATCCGCGCATAGGCGCGCGACACGGCGCTGCGGGCAGTGATGTTGACGGTGCCGCTGGCGTAGCGCGGCGCGGGGCACGAGAGCACCTCGTGCAGCTGGCTCAGCAGCTCCGGCGCCACGATCACGTCGGCATCGAGATAGACTCGCGTCGCACCGCTCGCGGCGGCATCCCCGGCATCGAGCGCGGCAAGTTTGCCGCCCTCCTGCCGCTCGAGCACCTGCAGCGTCCAGCCGCGCTGCGCGAAGGCAGGCGTCTTGGCACGGGCGCGCTCTGCGGTGTCGTCGCGGCACCCATTGGCGATGACGATGACCTCGACGGGCGCCTCGTCCGGCCAATGCGAGGCGCACAAGGCCTCAAGGCAGCCGCCGATCAGCGCTGCTTCATTGCTTGCCGGTAAGATGACCGAAACGGCTGGCGTCCCGGGAGTCTCGGAAGATCCCGTCATATCGATACCAAACAGACACTCACATGCGCCAAACGCGCCTCACAGCGTCCACATGCCACCAAATTGTGGTTAAAGAAAGAAGCCCTCTCAAAATATAATCAGATTGATACAAGCCCGCCTGATGCGCCGCGAACACGGTGGTGAGGCTTCTTGCGAAATCGGCAGGGCATTATGGAAACCGCTGCCGTTCCCGGTCACATTGGCGTGGACGAGCTGACAGCGGGGGATGCGTGTCGCAGAGATTGCGGATCGGATACCTGGTACCCCAGTTTCCGGGCCAGACTCATATCTTCTTCTGGCGCGAAGTTCAGGCGCTGGAAGCGATGGGCCACAAGGTGGACCTGCTCTCGACGCGCATGCCGCCGTCGGGCCTGATCGCGCATGACTGGTCGGAAGACGCCATCGCCCGCACCACCTATCTCGGCCAGATCAAACCGCTGAACGCGCTGCGTGCCCTGAGCGGGCTGCTGCCGCGCGGCCTGATGCGCGCGACGCTAAGGGAGGGCCCCGGCTTTGCCCGCGACGTGGCGGTGACGCTGTCGGCGGCGCAGGCGCTGAAGGCCCACGCGACAACGGCCGGGCTTGATCATGTCCACGTGCATTCCTGTGGTCGCGCGGCGCTGATCGCGGCACTGGCGCAGCAGCTCGGCGGGCCGAGCTATTCGCTGACCCTGCATGGCCCGCTGTCGGATTACGGCCCCGGCCAGCGCTTCAAGTGGCGCCACGCGGGGTTTGCCACCATCATCACCCACAAGCTGCTGCACGAGATGCAGGCGGCGATGCCCGAGGATCTCCCCGAGCGCCTGACGGTGCGCCCGATGGGGGTGGATACCGAGGTGCTGAAACGCGAGACGCCCTACCAGCCTCCCGAGAAGGGCCGCCCGATCCGGCTGTTCTCCTGCGGCCGGCTCAACGTGGTGAAGGGGCATCAGGACCTGATGTCGGCCATGCGCCAGCTGCTCGATCAGGGCGTCGACGTCCGGCTCGAGATCGCCGGCGAGGACGATGCCGGCGGCGAAGGCTTCCGCAAGGATCTCGAGGCGCATCTGCGCAAGCTGCGGCTGCAGGATCACGTCAAGCTGCTGGGCGCGATCGACGCCGGGGCGGTGAAGGCAAAGCTGCTCGAGGCACATGCCTTCGTGCTGGCCTCGTGGCACGAGCCGCTGGGCGTGGCCTACATGGAGGCGATGGCCTGCGGCGTGCCGGTGATCGGCACCGATGCGGGCGGCGTGCGCGAGCTGATCGACGACGGCAGCACCGGCAAGCTGGTGCCGCCGAAAGAGCCCACCGCGCTGGCCCGCGCGATCCGCGAGCTTGCCCAGAACCCCGACAGCGCGCTGCATTTCAGCGCCGCCGGCCGGGCGCATGTGGAGACGCATTTCCGCGCCAGCCTCGGTGCCGAGACGCTGGTCTCGGAGATCCTCGCGACGCGGCAGGAGCCGTAGAGGGAGCCCTCCCGAAGCGGGAACTCAGAGACCGGCGGTCGGCAGCTCGACCCCCGGTGCGTCGGAAAAGCTCAGCGCCTCGACCTGCACCATCCGCACGATACCCTGCGGCCCGTCTGCCACGAGCCGGCCCTCCTCGCGCGTGAAGGCATAGTCCGCCTGCGCGCCGGGCAGCACCGCCACGTCGCGCCCCTCGCCACCGTGCAGGATGTCGTCGCCGCCCTGCCCGATCAGGGTGTCGTCGCCGTCTCCGCCGAGCAGGATGTCGGGCTTCGCGCTGCCTTCGAGCGTCTCGCTCCCGGCATCGCCCTCAAGCAGCAGCCCATCGTCGAAGCTGCCCGGTGCGCGCGGCTCCCAGTCGGCAGGCGCGGTGGCGTTGTAGCTCATCAGCATGTTCCAGCGCGGGTTGTCGTCAGCCAGATGCCGCAGCGCGCCCCAGCTGCCCCATTGCGATGCCGGGGCGACATCGACGAAGGCGTTGAACAGCGTGCCGCCGCTCGCCACCCAGCCGGTCAGAAGCTCTTCGTAGAGCTTGGCCATCTCGGGGGTATAGTTGAAATACTTGAAAAACTCGGCCAGCTCCTCGTCCTGGACCCGAACCATCTGGGCCGAGACATGGGTGCCCCCCTCGTACATCACCAACTCGAGCCCGGCAGCCTCGGCAACGCTGGCATGGTAGGGAAAGATCTCTTCGATCAGTTCCTTGAGCGAGCCGTCGAGCAGCGCCAGCGCCACCGGCGCCACCGCCGCGTCGAAGCGATGCTCGCGGACATACTCGCGCAGCGCCACGCGGCGCAGCCCCTCGGCCTCGCCCGCGGCCACCGCCGCCGCCTCGGAGCGCGCCAGCCAGTCGTCGACCTGCGGCGCCATCTCCTCGCCGCCCATCTCGTAGCCGAAATACCCCGCCACAGCATAGGCGTCGAACAGGTCCTGCGGCGGATGGCCGAGCTGCAGATAAGCCAGCGGCGCCATCAGCACGCTCTCCTCGAGCCCCGGCCAGCCGGTATGGGTCGAGATCACCCGCACCAGCCGGTCCTCGGCCTCGTCGCCATAGATGTCGGTCCAGATCTGCATGACCTGCGCCGAGCGCAGCCCGTAATACTGCATCCAGCCGGCCTCGGAGCGGCCCCAGAGCGCATCGGCCTGCGCATCGGCCCAGCGCGCCTGCTCGAAGATGTGGTTCCAGACCTCGTTGGAGTATTCCACATAGACCTTCAGGTCCGGGTCGAGCCGGGCCTTCACCAACTCGGCGAACCGGCGTACGTAATCGTCATCGGCCATGTGGGGAATGTTGAACCAGGGGTCGGCCCCGACCCGGTTGGCGAGCCGCAGCATCACCTCGGCCGGGACACCCCGGGAGGTCCAGCTGAAATCGCTCATGCGGGGGCGGTCGTCCCAGCTCTGCACCGGCGAGCCGTTGGTGTGCATCCAGTCCATGAAGCGCAGGCTGCGCAGGTCGCGGATGCGCTCGATCCAGAGCGGGTTGAACAGCGCGCCCGCCTCGAACAGCGCGAGCTGGTCCTCGCGCACGATGCGGATGTTGCGGATCGGGTCGTCGGGATCGGTGGCGGTGATCGAGACCCCCACCGCGCCCTCGCCGGGGGCATACCAGAACTGGCCCTCGCCCTCGCCGAGCCGCACCCGGCTGGCGCGGCCGGTGATATCGAGCTTGCCCTTGCCCTCCCAGAACACGCGGTAGGTGCCGATCAGGTACTCGGCATCCGACGAGATATCGGTGAGCAGCAGCGCCTCCAGACGCTCAACCCGCTCGGGGATGCTGACCGGCCAGCCGGCCTCGTCGAGGGCGCCTTCGGCGCGCAGCGCCTCGGCATCCACGCCGCCCCATTGCCCGGGCAGGTGGCCGACCCATTGCCGGGCGCTCTTCATGTGATCGAGGAACGGCGCCTGGGTCGACCAGTCGGCGATGCCGTTCAGCCCCATCGCAAGCGCTGGCGCGCCCTCCGGCCGCGCGCCCGGATCGGGCAGCGCCACCTGTCCGCGCGCCGGCATCGGCTCGGCGGAGCGCGCGGGCGCGGCCCCGGGCTTTGGCGTGGCGTCGGCGGTGCGCGTGTCGGGTGCCTGCCGGGTCAGGCCGGCGCTTTCGAACACGTCCGAGGCCGAGATCTCGTCCCACACCAGCGCGGCAAGCTCGGGGTAGTTGGCGACGATCTCGGGATGCAGCGTCTCGGGCGGCGTGAAGTCGGCGGGCGGCGGCGCCTGAAAGGTCGCGGCATAGGTGATCATCGCGGCGAGGAAATACAGGCTCGGCGTGCCGTGCGGATCGAGATCGACATAGAGCGCCTCGGTGGCCACGTCCTCGAGCGGGCCGTCCTCGCCCAGCAGCACCGAGAGGATCGGCGCCACCGGGATCAGCCGGATATCGGCCTCGGGCCGCTCTGAGCGCAGATCGTCGCGCAGGGTCTCGTACCAGTCATGGTAATCGCCCTGATTCATCGCGTGATAGCGCCGAAGGGCGCGGGCAGAGGGCGGAAAGCTGCGCGAGAGCGCGGCCATCTCGGCCCAGCCCTCGTAAAGATAGATCGGGATGCCCGGCACCCGGTTGTCCACCCAGTCGACGACCTTCAGGATCGCGCCCATCGGGCTCTCGTTCGCGGCGTTGTCGTAATCATAGGGCGCGTCGGGCGCCTGATACTGGATGAAGTTCGTCGGGGTGATCCAGACCGCATCGAACCCGGCATCGCCGAACGTGCCGCGCCCGGCATCCCAGTGGCCGCTCACATCGGGAACGGACCAGTTCGGCCGCGGCGGCAGGCTGGAGGCGAAATCGCGCAGGAACCCCCACTGGCCATCTAGTGCGAGCGCCCGGCCATCGGCGCGGGCCAGCACCCCCATCCAGTAGGGCACGTTGGCAGTGCCCTCCTCGTTCAGATGGTGCACGAGGCTGTTGCCGAAGACATAGACCTTGGCGGCGTCACGCTGCTCCTGTGCAAGCGCGGCGAGCGGCGTGAGCAGTGCGAGGCAGGCGGCGTGGATGATACGTCGGATCACATGATCTCTCCCGGATGGTCGGCCCTGACCTCCAATATGGCGGGCGTGACGCCACGCTCAAGCCTTGTCTCGGGTCCCTGCCCCGCTGCCACCTGTGGCAGCAACAATCGCAGCATTTTGCGGGTTTTCATTCGTTCGATTGCGCGTATAGTCCGCCACATGATGACCACCGGCCATATCGCTGCAATCTCCCGTGCCCTCGGCGCGACGCTTGCGCTTGGCCTGCGTCTTCTCCTAATCCGCCTCTGAGCGCGCAGTCACCCGGCGCGACCGCTCAGAGGAGGCATCGTTTCGCGCCGGCGAGACACCAGGACGAAGACCAACAAGAGATTCAGTGACATGACCGACCAGACCAAAGACCGCGTGTACATTTTCGACACGACGCTCCGCGACGGCGAACAATCGCCCGGCGCCACCATGACCCATGACGAAAAGCTCGAGATCGCCGAGCTTCTCGAAGACATGGGCGTCGACATCATCGAGGCAGGCTTCCCGATCGCCTCCGAGGGCGACTTCAAGGCCGTCGCCGAGATCGCCGAGCGCAGCAAGGAGTCGGTGATCTGCGGCCTCGCCCGCGCCCAGCTCCCGGATATCGACCGCTGCTGGGAAGCCGTGAAGCGCGCGCCGCGCCCGCGCATCCACACCTTCATCGGCACCTCGCCGCTGCACCGCGCCATTCCCGACCTCACCCAGGACGAGATGGCCGAGCGCATCTTCGAGACCGTGACCCACGCCCGCAACCTCTGCGACAACGTGCAATGGTCGCCGATGGACGCCACCCGCACCGAGTTCGATTATCTCTGCCGGGTGATCGAGATCGCCATCAAGGCCGGCGCCACCACGATCAACATCCCCGACACCGTGGGCTACACCGCACCGCGCGAATCTGCGGACCTCATCCGCCGCCTGATCGAGACCGTGCCCGGCGCCGACGAGGTGATCTTCTCGACCCACTGTCACAACGATCTCGGCATGGCGACGGCGAACTCGCTCGCCGCGGTCGAAGCGGGCGCGCGGCAGATCGAATGCACCATCAACGGCCTTGGCGAGCGCGCCGGCAACACTGCGCTCGAAGAGGTGGTCATGGCGCTGCGCACCCGCGGCGACATCATGCCCTTCGACACCGAGATCGACACCCGCAAGATCATGCAGATCTCGCGCCGGGTCTCGACGGTGTCGGGCTTCCCGGTTCAGTTCAACAAGGCCATCGTCGGCAAGAACGCCTTCGCGCATGAGAGCGGCATCCACCAGGACGGCATGCTCAAGAACGCCGAGACCTTCGAGATCATGCGCCCCGAGGACGTGGGCCTCGCCGGCACCTCGCTGCCGCTCGGCAAGCACTCGGGCCGCGCCGCGCTCCGCGCCAAGCTCAAGGAGCTCGGCACCGAGGTCGGTGACAACCAGCTCAAGGACATCTTCGTGCGGTTCAAGGATCTCGCCGACCGCAAGAAGGAGGTCTACGACGAGGACATCCTCGCGCTCGTGACCGCCGCGATGACCGATGGCGCCGATCACCTCGAGATCGTCTCCCTCAAGGTGACCTGTGGCACTGGCGGCCCTGCGGAAGCCACGCTCGAAATGGAGGTCGGCGGCGAAGAGATGTCGGCCACCGAGCACGGCGACGGCCCGGTCGACGCCACCTTCAAGGCGGTGCGCGCGCTCTACCCCAACAAGGCCCGGCTGCAGCTCTACCAGGTGCACGCGGTGACCGAGGGCACCGACGCGCAGGCCACCGTGTCGGTCCGGCTCGAGGAAGACGGCAAGATCGCCACCGGCCAGTCCGCAGATACCGACACGGTCTATGCCTCGGCCAAGGCTTATGTGAACGCGCTCAACCGCCTTCACGTGCGCCGCAGCAAGACCGGCACCGACCAGAAGGAAATCAGCTACAAGGACATCGGCTGATCCAAGGGAACCGCCATCGCCCGCCCCGACAAGGGCGGGCGCTTTTTCGATCTGCGCGGGATGGCTTACGCGATGTCGGCGTGATCCGCGAAGTGGCCCTGCGCGTGATCGTCCAACTGCGTGCCGTGGCCGGGCTCGTCCGCAAGCTCGAACGCTTCATGCTCATCGTGGATCTCGCGCATCACCTCGGCCATCAGCAGTTCGACCATGGCGTCGTCCTGCGGCGGCTCACCGTCGGCGACCGTCGCCTCGGGACGCTCCTGCGGCGCGTAGAACTCGAAGACCTCGGGGGCGTCCTCTGCAAGGAACAGCGCGATCTCGGCAAGTTCCGGGGCCGTGGCTGGCCCGACGACCAGATTGCTTGCCGCAACGGTGGTGAACCACTGAGGCGCTGGAGAGGACGGCTCGGAAATCGAAAGCACCGCGTCTGGCAGGTCGCCTGCGGCCTGATCCGGGCCCAGGGTCGGCGCCAGCGCGTCGACCCCGTCGGGTGACGGACCTGCAGCAGTCGGACGCCTTTCCTCAACATCCCCCTCGATCAGGCGCGACATGGACGGAGACAGGATCGGCGCCGACGGACCGGCCTCGTCTCCCTCCAGAGTCCCGGTCAGCTCATCGGGGGCCAGCCCGGTCCTCTCATCGTCCGCGTCCGCCTGCCACATCCTGATGGCGCGCTCCTGCGCCGTTTCCTCGGCGGCATCCACCATCCCGAGCGGCACCACATAGCCGAGGCTGACGACGGCGTTGCGAAGGCCGCGCACGCTGCCATCGCCTTCGAATTTCATTGCCGAAAGACCGCCCATGCGGCGACCGTGGAAAAGCTCGTCCCCATACGAGGCGTTGGCCTCGGCCTCGAGCTCCTCCTCGAGGCTCTCATGGTGCTCTCCGGCCTCGGATCGCTCGGCCCCCTCCATGGATTCGATCCAGAGGTCCGATGCGACAGCCGCACCGCCCTCCGAGACAGGTTTGATAAGACGTTCGAAGATATAACCTAGCACTGTTCTCACTCACTGTTCAGCCCGTGACACACTCACGAGGGGCACAGTGATCCGCGGCAATGGCGCGGGAGGGCATGCAAAAGCGGCGATAGCGGGGCGCTTGCCCACAAAGCTCTCCGAAAGCTTAGGTCTTTCGAAACGATCAGGCCGGCGCAGAGGCCGGCCCGAGACAGGTCAGTGCATGGCGGGAACGACCTGATCCGGCGGCCGGTGGCCATCGGCGAAGGTCTTGACGTTGAGCAGCACCTTCTCGCCCATTTCGATGCGGCCCTCGATGGTGGCCGAGCCCATGTGCGGCAGCATCACCACGTTGGGCATGTTGACGAGCTCGGGATTGCCCTTGATGCCGTGCTGGTAGACGTCGAGACCGGCACCCGCCAGTTCGCCCGCCTTGAGCATTCGGGTCAGCGCGCTCTCGTCGATGACCTCGCCGCGCGAGGTGTTCACCAATACCGCGGAGGGCTTCATCAGCTTCAGCCGGCGCGCGTTGAGCAGGTGGAAGGTCGAGGGCGTGTGCGGGCAGTTCACCGAGATCACGTCCATCCGCGCCACCATCTGGTCGAGGCTCTCCCAGTAGGTCGCCTCGAAGGCGTCCTCGGTCTCGGGCCGCAGGCGGCGGCGATTGTGATAATGGATCTGCATCCCGAAGGCCTGCGCGCGCTTGGCCACCGCCTGACCGATCCGGCCCATGCCGAGGATGCCCAGCCGCTTGCCGCCCAGCCGCGTGCCGAGGAAGGCATTGGGCGCCCAGCCCTCCCACGTGCCGGCCTGCATCACCGCAAGCCCCTCCTGCATCCGCCGGGTCACCGCGAGCATCAGCCCCATGACCATGTCGGCGGTATCGTCGGTCATCACGCCGGGCGTGTTCGACACAAGAATGCCGCGACGGCGGGCGGTCTCGACGTCGATGTGATCAACCCCGGCACCGTAATTCGCGATCAGCTTGAGCCGCTCACCGGCCTGACCGATCAGCCCGGCATCGATCGGGTCGGTGATGGTCGGCACCAACACGTCGCACTCGGTCATGGCTTCGGCCAGCTCGGCACGCGACATCGGCGTGTCGCTTTCACGCAGGGTCACGTTGAACAGCTCGCTCAAACGCGTCTCGACCGCTTCGGGCAAGCGTCGCGTCACGACAACACTCAGGCGTTTCTGAGGCATGGCGCGCCTCCCCTCCCTTTCCACTGCTCGTCTCCGATGGCACAGTGTCCCATGAGCGTGCGGGGCACAAGAACCCCGCCTGAAAAACTCGGGCAGGACAGTGAAATGCGCATGGCCGCTTTGATCGTGGGGCTGATGGCCGCCCTGTTGACCGGTACCGTCTCCGCCGCCACCGACGAGCGTGGCCCGGTCACCAATCTGCCCTTGCCGCGCTACGTGTCGATGAAGGCGTCCGAGGGCAACGTGCGCCGCGGCCCGTCGCTCACCCACCGCATCGACTGGATCTACACCCGCCGCGACATGCCGCTCGAGATCACCGCCGAGTATGGCCACTGGCGCCGCGTGCGAGATGCCGACGGTGCCGGCGGCTGGGTACATTACTCGCTGCTGTCGGGGGTGCGCACGGTACTGGTGCAGCAGGACATGCTCGAACTGCACGGCCGCCCCGACGAGACCGCCCCGGTCAATGCCAGGCTGGCGCTCGGCGTGGTGGCGCGCCTCGGCAAGTGCGAGACCGCGTGGTGCGAGCTCTCGGCCGGCGGCTATGACGGCTGGGCGCCGAAATCGGCGCTCTGGGGCGTCGCGCCGGACGAGATCCGCGACTGAGCCACCCTGACTGAGCCCACGATGTCCCGCCCCCTCAGGCGGCCTCGTGCATCAGGATCGCCGCTTCCGATTCCGAGAGATTGCGCCGGGCAAAGCCCCCATAGCTCTGCGGGCTGTGATCGATCTCCGGCATCATCGCCAGAAGCCGCATCCTGTCTGCGTCGCGCAGCGTGGTCAGCGCGGTGTTCGAGGGATGGAAGCTCTCGGTCTCGACCCCGTTGGCAAACAGCACCTCGTGGCGCGGCAGTAGCAGGTGCACGTAGGTCACCTCGCGCACCGCCAGATCCCGCACCACGGTGCGCCCGTTCACCAGGTCCGAGGCCCGCACCAGCACCTCGTCGGTGTTGAACAGCGCCCGCGCTGCAGGGCCTGTCACCAGCATCCGGTGCTCGGGCGAAACCAGGAACTCCTCGTCGGGGCGCTCGATCCCGAAGGCGCCGGCGCGGATGCGCACCGGGCGCAGCCTGGGCATGGCGAAGAGCCGCGCCCCGGTCATCCGGCGGCTGCCGACCCACTGCACCTCCTGCGGGCCGTTATCCTTGGTCTGGATCAGGTCGCCCTCGCGCAGCGCTTCGACCAGTACGGGGCCGGTCGGGGTCTGGATACGGGTGCCCGGTGTGAAGCAGATCACCCCGCCAGACTGCTCCGCGCCCTCATGCTTGGCCAGCGGCCCGAGCGACGCATGCACAACCCAGAGATCGACACCCCGCGGCGGGATCTCGTTGAGGAACATCAGCAGCGGACGCGCCGCGCCATCCACCTGGATCAGCGTGACCGTATAGGTCTGCGCACCGTCGGTGACGATGAAACTGCTCTCCGAAAGAGGATGTCCGACCTCGACCGTGTCGAGACGGCTGTTGTTCGTCACCGCGGCCCCCACAAGCCGGCGCACCATCTGCGCCGCGCGACGGCGGATGTCGACAACGTCATCCGCACGATCAAGCTCGAGGAGCCCCGAAGGCCCATCCACCCGAACAGCCTCGCCGCGCCATGCCCATGCCGCTCCGACACGAAGCGACGAAAACCCTGCGCACTCGAAACCGTCTACCAGCGTTTGTGACCAGGATATGACGAACGTGCCCTTGATGCCCGTTCCCATCTTGCCTGTGCCTGCTCTCTTTATTGTTTTCCATGGGGTAACAAAACCGGCGTTGCATTTGTAGAGCGCGCGGCAAACGCGGTCCTATGATACCGCAAATGGCCGCTGAATGTTGCGACCGGACCACAATACAAGGACAAAACACACCCCTAAGGCGATTGTGACGCAAGGGAACGGCGAGCCTCCGAGGGCGAAACAATCACAGCGTGTTTACCATACGTCAGCTTCGAGTCGGGGCAAAGGCTCTGCGGCCCCTCGCGTCACTTTGGCAGCCGCAATTGGACAGCGCCCGCATTGCAAGGTAACAGGCGACAAGATTCATTGACGGTAGATCCATGTCCCAGACCTCTTCCGAAATCGCCCGCACGGTGCTTGCGACCGAGGCCCAGGCGCTGACCCGTCTGGCAGAGGAATTGCCCGCTGCCTTCGACGACATCATCGCGTTGCTGCTGCATATCAACGGGCGCGTCATCGTGTCGGGCATGGGCAAGTCCGGCCACGTCGCCGGCAAGATCGCTGCCACGCTCGCCTCGACCGGCGCGCCTGCGCAGGTGGTGCATCCCGGTGAGGCCAGCCACGGCGACCTCGGCATGATCACGCCCGATGACGTGGTCATCCTGATCTCGAATTCCGGCGAGACCCGCGAACTTGCGGACATGATCGCTCATTGCAGCCGCTTCTCGATCCCGATGATCGCCATGACCCGCCGCGCCGACAGCACGCTGGCGCGTTCGGCCACGCATGTGCTGCTGATGCCCGACGCGCCCGAGGCCTGCGCCATCGGCATGGCGCCCACCACGTCGACGACCATGGCCATGGCGCTTGGCGATGCGCTGGCGGTGGCCCTTATGCAGAAGCGTGGCTTCGACCGCGAGAACTTCCTCGCCTTCCACCCCGGCGGCTCGCTGGGCGCGCAGCTGCTGCGGGTCTCGGCGGTGATGCACCGCGGCGACGAACTGCCGGTGGTCGAGGCCGATACCCCGATGGGCGAGGCGCTGGTGATCATGTCGCAGAAAGGCTTCGGCGTGGCCGCGCTGGTCGAGGATGGCAAGCTCGAAGGCGTCATCACCGATGGCGACCTGCGCCGCAATCTCGAGGGTCTGATGGACCGCAAGGCCGGCGATGTCGCCACCCGCAACCCGCGCGCCATCGCCCCCGACGCGCTCCTGACAGAGGCTCTTGGCATGATGAACGCTCGCAAGATCTCGGCGCTGTTCGCCGTCGAGGAGGACCGCACGCTGGTCGGCCTCGTCCATATCCACGACGCGCTGCGGGCAGGTGTCGCATGAGCGCCGTCATCTTCATCCCCGCCCGCTACGCTTCGACCCGCTACCCGGGCAAGCCGCTGGTCGAACTGACCGGCGCCACTGGCGAGAAAAAGACCCTGATCCGCCGCGCCTGGGACTGTGCGCAGAGCGTGAAGGGCGCCGATGCGGTCTATGTGCTGACCGATGACGAGCGCATCGCCGAGGCGGCGCGCGGCTTCGGCGCCGACGTGCTGATGACCTCGTCCGAGGCGCGCAACGGCACCGAGCGCTGCGCCGAGGCCGTGGCGCAGCTGCCCGCCGAGCCCGACGCGGTGATCAACCTGCAGGGCGACGCGCCGCTGACCCCACCATGGTTCGTCGAGGCGCTGATCGAGCGGATGCAGGACCCGACGGTCGAGATGGCCACCCCGGTGCTTAAGACCGATCACGAGACGCTGGTGCATTTCGTCGCCGACCGCCAGAACGGCCGGGTCGGCGGCACCACCGCGGTGATGCGGCCCGACGGCACGGCGCTCTACTTCTCCAAAGAAGTGCTGCCTTACGTCGGCAATCTCGAAAATCCGCCCGAGGTCTGGCACCATGTCGGCGTCTATGGCTACCGCCCCGCCGCGCTGCGCCGCTATGCGGGCTGGCCCGAGGGGCCGCTTGAAAAGGCCGAGGGGCTCGAACAGCTGCGCTTCCTCGAGAACGGCGTGCCGGTGACCTGCGTCGAGGTCGACGCGCGCGGCCGGGTGTTCTGGGAACTCAACAACCCCGTCGACGTGGCCCGCATCGAGGGCGTTCTGAAGAAGGAAGGGATCGCATGAAGACCGTCACCATCGGCGAGATGTCCGTCTCGAACACCGCGCCCTTCGCGCTGATCGCCGGCCCCTGCCAGCTCGAAAGCCTCGATCACGCGCGGATGCTGGCCGAGCAGATCGCCGCCGCCGCCGAGTCCGCGCGCACGCCCTGGATCTTCAAGGGCAGCTACGACAAGGCCAACCGCTCGTCGCTCTCGGGCAAGCGTGGCATCGGCATGGAGGCGGGGCTGTCGATCCTGTCGACCATCGGCCGCGAGTTCGGCGTGCCGGTGCTGACCGACGTGCACGGCCCCGAGCAATGTGCCAGCGTCGCCGAGGCGGTCGACGTGCTGCAGATCCCGGCGTTTCTCTCGCGCCAGACCGACCTGCTGCTCGCCGCGGGCGAAACCGGTGCCGCGATCAACGTCAAGAAGGGCCAGTTCCTCGCACCGTGGGACATGGCCAACGTCGCCGACAAGATCGCCAGCACCGGCAACGAGCGCATCATGCTGTGCGAGCGCGGCGCGAGCTTCGGCTACAACATGCTTGTCTCCGACATGCGCTCGCTGCCGATCATGGCCGAGACCGGCTACCCGGTGGTGTTCGACGCCACCCACTCGGTGCAGCTTCCCGGCGGTCAGGGCGCGAGCTCCGGCGGTCAGCGGCAGTTCGTTGAACCGCTGGCGCGCGCCGCGCTGGCGGTGGGTGCAGGCGCGGTCTTCATCGAGACCCACGAAGACCCCGACAATGCCCCCTCGGACGGGCCCAACATGGTGCCGATCTCGGATCTCGGGCGGTTGCTGAAAGGTCTTCGGGCGATCGACGATCTGACCAAGGCGGGCTAGGTCAGGCCGCAACAGGCTCTGTTTGGTGCACGGGCTGATCTTCGGCCCGCGCATCCGCGACCTCGCGGGCGTGCAGGCCCAGCACCACCAGCGCCGGCCACAAGAGGTAGGCCTCGATCTCGATATTCTCGCCGAACGAGAGCAGCACCAGCACCATGCAGATGCCGAGCGGCAGCCGACCGCGCGGCCCGAGCGCGGCGTCCTTGAGCGCGATCCAGATCTGCCAGACCAGCGGCACGGCAAAGGCCAGAAGCCCCGTCAGCCCCTTCACGAAGAGCAGCCCGAACCACGTGTGATGGCTGCCGATGGGCATGTACTCGACGATATGCGGCCCCGGATGCACAGTGCCGTGGCCGAACCACACCGCCTCCTCCTGCCAGCGCTCATGCGCGATGCGCTGCAGCGTCTCGCGCACGCGGGTGCTGTCGGCGCGTGCGCCCTTGAAGGCGGAGACGCCACTGTCGATGGCGCGCAGCAGCCCAGGCCCGACGATGGCCATCGAGGCGGTCAGCCCGGCGAAGGCGCCCCACGCCCAGCCCTTGAGGATCAGCGGCATCATCCGCGGCCCGATGGTGCAGGCCACCAGCCCCACCAGCCCCATGCGCGACTTCGACGCGAGGATCATCAGCACGCCCGCCGCCACGCCGGCGGCGCGCCACTTGTTCTCTTTCTCTTCCAGAGCGAACAGCACGGTGGTCACACCCAAGAGCGCCGCAAAGGGCGACCACGGCGCGAAGAACTGCCAGCGCGGCGTCCAGGAGGCTGGGTCGAAGGTGAAGAGGTAGACCGAGAAATACTCCGGCCCCGGCCCGCCGATGGCCTTGAGCGGCGAGGTAAAGATGCGCTCGGGCAGGCCCAGCGTCGGGGCGATCAGCAGGATCGGGGCGAGGCAAAGCGTGTAGAAGCCGAGCTTGCACTGTGCCCGGATCAGGATCTCGCGCCGGATCGGCAGCACCGCGCCGGCCAGCGGGAACAGCGCCAGAAGTGCCCAGCCCTTGGCCCAGCCGATCGAGGACTTGATGGTCTTCTTCAGCCCCAGCCCCCAGTCGAGATGCCCGGCCCAAAGCGCCACCAGCATCACCGCCATGCCGAGGATCCAGCCCCAGACCACCGGCGGCACTGGCCCGGTTGCGCGCAGGTCGCTGCGGATCGCCGGGCCAAGATAGAGCGCCAGCACCGCCAGCATCGCAAGCAGCCATGCCAGCACCGGCCCGACCACGTAGAGCGCGCCGATGCCGTAGAGCGGCCAGGTCCAGACGATGGTCTTCCAGACCATGGCCTCGGCGGGGTTTTGCGGCGCGATCATGTGCGCTCGGCCTTGGTGAAGAGCAGCCGCCGGATCAGCGCCAGACGGATCCAGGCGAGGCTCAGCGAGAACAGCAGCAGGACCGTGGCCGCCGCCCCGGCCACCACGGCGAGCTTGCGCTTGGGCGAGGTCGGCCCGTCGGGCAGCGACGGGTCTTCCAACACCTGCACCAGCGGGTACGAGGCGTAGATGTCGGTCTTGCTCGACTGGGTGCGGGCGATGGCCGAGGCAAAGACCGCCTCGGCGACGCTGAAGTCGCGCTGCAGATCCTCGAGCCGCGCGGCCAGCGGGGCCAGCGCCTCGAGCCGGGCGCTCTCGGCCGCGATATGCGCGGTCAGCCCCTCGACCTGTGCCGCGAGGCCGGTGCGCTCGGCCTCCTGCCGCACCAGCTCGGTCAGCAGCGTGGCGCGGCCGCCGTCGATGGCGCGCTCGAGCTGCCCTGTCCCGCCGGTCAGGGCCCGCGCGCGGGCCTGCGCCTCGGAGCTGGCGGCCTCGTAGGCGGTGGCGGCCTTCACCACCTCCGGGTGCTGCCGGCCATAGCGGGCACGGGCGCTCGCCAGCTCGGTCGAGGCCTCGGACATGGTCTCGAGCAGGGCGAGGTAATCCGCATCGCCGTTCAGGCGCAGGATGATCGCCGCCTGCGCCGCGTCGGTGCCAAGCTGCGCCTCGAGCTGCGTTACGGCGGCCAGCTTGTTGCGGTGCTCGGCGCTGAGGGTCTCGTGCTGCGCCCGCAGGTCGTCGAGCTCGTCGAGCTGGCGGCGGTATTGCTCGGACGAGTGCAGCCCGCTCTCGGCCTGCAGGCGGGCAATGTCGTCGCGAGTGGCGGCGACAGACCCCTGATATTCCTCGATCGCGGCCAGTCCGCCGGTCTGGCGGCTGTCCTGCTCGTCGCCGCGCAGGCGGTCGATCTCGTCGAAGAAGGCGGCCAGCAGCGCCCCGTTGCGCGCGCGGGCGGCCTCGGCGCTGGGGCCAGTCATCTCGATATGGATGAAGGCGGTCTGGTCCACCAGCCGCACCCGCGGCTCTCCGAACCCAGCCTTGTCGGTGCCCAGCCGGTCGGCGGCATCGCGCAGCACGCGGTCGGCGGCAAGCAGGCGCTTGTAGGTTTCGGTCGGGCTGACCGAGTTGCTCGAGAAGGCCGAGTTGGAATAGCTCGACGCCTGCCCGATCTCGGCGAGGTTGACCGAGGCCGAGGCGCCGGAACCGGGCAGGATCAGCGACATGTGGCTGGAATATTTCAGCGGCGCGGTCTTGAGGTAGCCGGTGATCGGCGCCCAGATCGCCGCCCCGCCCAGCGCGAAGATCCACAGGTAGCGCGGCAGGCGGCTGAGATCGAGCGTCGCGCCGCCCATCAGCAGCCGGCGGAGGCTGATCTTGCGCGGCCACAGCCGGAAGCGGCGGCGGGCGGGTGCTGCGTCGGTCTCGGCGGTCAGGGGCTGGTCAGCAAGGGACTGGTCGGCAAGGGTCATGGGCAATCCTCCGTTGCCCGTGACATTAACCTTAAGCGTGTATGAATGCCGCTGCGCGGGCGGAGGGCCGGGGGCCTCGGATGCGCCGCCGACCTATCCCTTCGGCGAGGCCGTGGCGTGACCGGATCAGAAGATGCCGGCGTCGCGCGCGACGATGGCCGCCTGGGTGCGGTTGTTCACGTCGAGCTTGCGATAGAGCGTCTTCACGTGAAGCTTGATCGTCGGCTCGGTGATCTCGAGATCGCGGGCGATCTCCTTGTTGGACTTGCCCTCGGTCAGCCCCTTGAGAACTTCCATCTCGCGCTTGGTGAGGGACTTGGCCAGCGGGTGCTCCTCGACCTCCTCGGCGGCGGTCATGAAGGCAATGGGGGCGTATTGCTCGCCCATGGCCATGAATCGCACTGCATTCACAAGGGATTTGGCCGGCAGCGTCTTGGGGACGAAGCCCGCCGCCCCGAGCTCGAGCGCCTCTTCCGCGATCTCGCGGCTGGCCTCGCCCGAGATCAGCGCCACGTGGCGGGCGCCGCCGATCGCCAGCGCCTGCTTCAGGCCCTGAAGCCCGTTCATGCCCGGCATCTTGTAGTCGAGCAGGACCAGATCATACGCCGCATCGTCCTTCATGCGCTGAAGCGCCTCGTCGAAGCTCGACGCGCTGCCGGTCTCGATTCCATCTTCGTCATCAAGAAAGGCGATCAGCGTGTCGCGCAGCAGGTCGTGGTCGTCGGCGATGAGAACGCGCATATCGGGGCACCGTAAGATCTTGCTTTCGGATCTACACGCTACACGAGTGCCCGCACCCCGTTAAGGCAATTCTGCGAACGCTCACGGCAAAGCCGAATAGGCCTCCTACCCACAGGTATAGGTCGCTCTCGCAAACGCCCGCATAGAGCGTCTATCCCGCTGGATAGGAGGCGGGGATGAACGCGCCCGTGACGCTGCGTCCGGCGAGGATGCGCACCGTCCGCGCCACCGGACTCACCGGCTGGGAAATTGAGGTTAACGCTGTCTTCAGGCGATGCAGGAGGGGCCACTCAGCCAGGAGGAGACCCCCACCATGAAGATGATGCCCCCCGCCGCATTCGCCCGTTCACTTGCCGCCACCCCCGCCTTGAACACCAAGCGCGTGCTTGGCCTGCCGGTGGTCGACGCCACCACCGATGACTGCGTCGAGGCCCTGCTGGGCGGCGCGGCGCGCACGGTCTTCTTCCTCAACGCGCATTGCGCCAACATCCGCGCCCGTGATCCGCACTATGCGGCGGCGCTGGCCCGCGCCGGCGCGGTGCTGCCCGATGGCATCGGCATCGAGCTCGCCGCCCGCATGACCGGCACGGAGCTGACCGAGAACCTCAACGGCACCGACTTCACCCCGGCGCTGCTGCGCGCCGCGGCCCGGCGCGGCCTCTCGGTCTTCCTGTTCGGCGCCAAGCCCGGCACCGCCGAGGCCGCCGCCCGCAAGCTCGCCACCACGATCCCTGGCCTGCGCATCGCCGGCACCCGCGACGGCTATGGCGGCACCGCCAACAGCGCCGAGGCGATCCGCGAGATCAACGCCTCGGGAGCCGACATCCTGCTCGTTGCCATGGGCGTGCCACAGCAGGAGCTGTGGATCGACCGCCACCTGTCAGACCTCGCACCCGGGCTGGTGCTTGGCGTCGGGGCACTGTTCGACTTCCTCGCCGGGACCGTGCAGCGCGCGCCCGCGCCGGTGCGCAAGGCGCGCCTGGAATGGGCCTGGCGGCTGGCGATGGAGCCGCGCCGCATGGCCGGGCGCTACCTCGTCGGCAACGCGACCTTCATGGCGCGGGCCGCGCGGCACGCGCTGCGCCTTGCCGGCCCCGAGGCCATCGGCAAGCGGCTGCTGGATTTCGCAGGCAGCCTCGTCCTCACCTTGATCATGGCGCCGCTGCTGCTTCTGGTGGCTGCACTGATCCGGGCCGACAGCCGCGGGCCGGTGCTGTTCCGCCAGACCCGCGTCGGTCGCAACGGCAAACCCTTCACCATCTTCAAGTTCCGCACCATGCACACCGACGCCGCCGAGCGTCTGGCCGAGCTGCGCGCCAGCTCGGACCGCGAGGGCATCTGCTTCAAGTCGCGCAGCGATCCCCGCGTGACCCGCGTCGGCCGCCTTCTGCGTCGCTACTCGATCGACGAGCTGCCGCAGGTCTTCAACGTGCTCTTCGGCCACATGTCTCTGGTCGGTCCACGCCCGGCCCTGCCCACCGAGGTCGCAGCCTACCCCGCCCACGCGCTCGAGCGGCTCGATGCACGCCCCGGCATCACCGGCCTCTGGCAGGTCTCGGGCCGCGCCGATATCGGCTTCGACAAGATGGTGGACATGGACATCGCCTATGTGCGCTCGCGTAGCCTCCTGCTCGACCTGATTCTGCTGGGTTTGACCGCACAGGCCGTATTCTCGGGACGCGGCGCGTATTGAGCGAAGTTCCGCTAATATCTGGGAAAAAGGCGTCAGACCTATCCTTTCGGATAGGGTCACTGTCCTGATCCCCGCATGAAAAAAGCCCTGTCCGATGGCAGGATTCACAGAACGTCTGAATCAAGGTTGGTGCCATGTACACTCTTACGGAACGTTTTACCCGGGTCGCAGCTCTTCTGCTGCTTCTCCTCGGTGCCACCTCTGTCGCCGCGGGTGAACTCGAAGAACCGACCGGCCCCGTTCTTCTGACGATCAGCGGCGACATCGAGAACACCAATGGCGACGGCACCGCGGCGTTCGACCTCGACATGCTGCGCGCCCTCGGCGCCACCGACGTCACCACCGAGACGATCTGGACCCCTGGCACCATTACCTTCACCGGTGTGGAACTGAAGACCCTGCTCGATCATGTCGGCGCCACCGGGTCCGAGATCGATGCCACCGCGATCAACGACTACACCGTCGTGATCCCGGTCAGCGATGCCGTCGCAGAAGGTCCGATCGTGGCCTATGAAATGGATGGCAAGCTGATGTCGCGCCGCGACAAGGGTCCGCTGTGGCTGATTTACCCGTACTCGTCTAATGCCGAGTACCGGACCGAAGTGATCTACTCACGGAGCATCTGGCAACTCGACCGTATGGCGATAAGGTAGGGGTCCACTCAACCCATGCCCTTGGAGGCTGAATGACGCTAGCAACCGGTTTCCGGCGCACCGGGCGAGCCGTATTAACGGTCCTCGCCCTTTTGTGTTTGCTGGCCATCGCCGTGCTCGTGAGAGAGGTCGTCAAGGAGCTGAAGTTCCTCAGCTCGGCCAGCTCCGACAATGTTCACTGGACGCTGTCGCAGGCCGAAGTCGAATTCCTCGAGTTCCGCAACGCCGTGAACTGGGCCCGCACCGCACCCGAGACGCCCCTGAGCAGTGTCATCGTCGAGTTCGACGTGTTCTACAGCCGCACCTCGACCCTGGCCAACGGCTCGCTCTACTCCTCGCTGCGCGAAGACCCGGCCTTCGACGCCCCCCTGACCGAGGTGCGCGACCGGCTCAACGCGATGATCCCGCTGATCGACGGCCCGCGGGACGAGCTGCGCGCCAACCTCGATGACCTGGCCGCGCAGGCCGACGAGATGCGCGTCCTCGTGCGCAAGATCGCCACCACCGGCCTGCAACACTTCGCCCTCGAATCCGACGAGCTGCGCACCTCGGTCGCGGTGACGCTGCTGCGGCTTGCGGTGCTCACGGGCCTGCTGCTGCTCGCCCTGGCGGCGCTGCTGATGCACGCGCGCCGCACCGCCCAGCAGACCGAGAAGCGCGGCAAGGAACTGGCCATCGCCTATGCCCGCCTGAACACCATCCTCAACACCTCGCTCGACGCAGTGGTGGTGACCGACACAACGGGCCGGATCCAGAACTTCAACCCGGCGGCGGAGCGGATCTTCGACTGCCGCCTGAAGGATGTGCGTGGCAAGCGCGTCGGCGATATCATCGTCCCCGAGCACCTGCGCGACGCGCACGAGGCCGGAATGGCCCGCTTCGCCGCCGATGGCGAGCATCGGGTGATCGGCCAGGGCCGGGTCAAGCTCGAGGCAATGCGCTCCAACGGCGAGACCTTCCCGGTCGAGCTTGCTATCGAGACCGCCCATGCCGGCGACGAGCAGCTCATGGTGGCCTTCCTGCGCGACATCTCGCACCGCTTGGCGGCCGAGAACGAACTGGTGCAGGCCCGCGACAAGGCGCTGGCCGGAGAGCAGGCCAAGGCCGAGTTCCTCGCCATGATGACGCACGAGATCCGCACGCCGCTGAACGGCATCCTCGGCAACCTGTCGCTGATGGAAGACACCAAGCTCAGCAGTGACCAGTCGCGGTACATGCGCAACATGAAGATCTCGGGCGAGCTCCTGATGCGGCACGTGGATGCGGTGCTCGACGTGGCGCGCTTCGAATCCGGGGCCGACAAGGCGCAGGAGGATGTCACCCACCTGGGTCACCTGTTCCAAGACATCGTGGATTCGCAAACCAGCGCCGCCCATGCCCACGGCAATGCCCTGCAATGGGGCTGGGTCGGCACGCCCGAGGAGTGGGTCGAGGTCGACAGCTCGCGCCTGCAGCAGATCCTGCTCAACCTCGTGGGCAACGCCATCAAGTTCACCCGCGAAGGCCGCATCAGCATCGAGGCCGAGGTGATCGAGCAGGGCGAACCCGCCAAGATCGAGATCCGGGTCAGCGACACCGGCAGCGGCATCGCCGAAGGTGATCTGGCGCGGATCTTCGAGGATTTCCAGACCGTCTCGCACCAGGTCAGCGACAGCGTCGGCGGCACCGGGCTTGGCCTCGGCATCGTGCGCCGCTTCGTGCAGGCCATGGATGGCGTGATCGGCGTCGAGAGCACCCTTGGCGAGGGCAGCACCTTCTGGCTGCGCATCCCGGTCCTGCCGGTCGAGCGCCCCGTCGAAGACAGCGGCGCCGGCCCCGAGAGCGAGGCGCCCAGCGATCTCGAGATCCTGCTGGTCGAGGACAACGACATCAACATGCAACTGGCCTACGAGGTGCTGGTCGGCATGGGCCACCACGTCACCGAAGCCCGCAACGGCCAGGAGGCAGTGGACATCACGGCCAAGCGCCCGTTCGACCTGATCCTCATGGACATCCGGATGCCGGTTATGGACGGCCTCACCGCGACCAAGATGATCCGCGAGGGCGACGGGCCGAACTGGAACGCCCCGATCGTGGCCTTCTCGGCCAACGTCCTGCCCGAGGCCAAGGACCGCTTTGCCGCCGCGGGCATGTCGGATTTCCTTGGCAAGCCGCTGCAACGCACCGAACTCGCCCAGATCATTGTCCGCTTCTGCGCCGGTCGGGACCGCCGGGTGAAGCTGGACGGCGCAACGCCCCTCTTGGTGGAACAGAAGGAGAGCCCGATGGAAAAGCTGCGCAACCGCTACATGTCCGAGACCAGCTCGCTCTTCGAATGGCTGGCTGGTCTGCCCGAGGACACCCATGCCATCGCCGACCGCGCCCACCAGATCGCCGGCAGCGCCGCCGCCTTCGGGCAACCCGGCGTGCGCGAGGCGCTGCTGCTGGTCGAACAGGCCGCCGAGGCCGGGGACCGCGAGGATCTCGTGGTCGCGATCAGCGAGGCGCAGGCGGCGTGGAAGGCGGCCCCGGAGCCCAGCCTCGTCGGCTAGGCCCTTAAGGCGTCAGGGCAGCACCGCCTTGGCGACACCCACCGCCAGCAGCGCCTGCGTCAGGTTGGTGACGCTGCTGTCGTAACAGGCGATGCCGTCGCCGGGCAGCAGGTAGGGGTCGTAATCGTCGCGGTCCGGGCGACGCAGCTGGTTCTCGATGCTGCGCTCGATCACCGTCGAGACCTGCGTGGTCGGATCGCGGGTCACCAGGATTGCCGAGCGATGCGCACTGGTGGTGCGGGTGCCGCCGACGCAGTTGGTGTCGATCACCGCCTGCATCATGCGCGTCCCGTAGGGCACCTGACGCACCTCGCGGCCGATGGCCGAGGGCGCGTTGCCGGTGGCGGGCACCGTAAGGTTCGACAGAAACATCGACACACCCGGCGGCGAGATCGGGCTCGGGCGCATCAGGTCTTCCTGGAAGCATTGCCGGGAGGGCACGACCACTTCGTCGCCGGTGATCAGCATCACGTCCACCGCGTTGCGCCCTTCGAACACACCGCGCATGTCCAGAACGTAGCGCTGTCCGCCACGATAAAGCTCGACGGCCGAGATATCCGCATCCGGACGGATGCCGCCCGCGGCGCGGATCGCGGCCGAGAGGTTGCGTCCTTCGGTCGAGGCGCCCAGCGCGGTCTGCCGTGCGATGTCGAGATCATCGCCCGAGACCCGGCCGATCTCGGCCGCGTGGGGCTCGAACACCGCCCCCGAGACCGCCACCGACACACCGGCGAAATCCGCCACACGCACCGAGACGCGCGGCGCCTCGTCATAGAACTCGTCATTGAGCAGCGCGTTGATCAGGTCGGCCTCGATCTGTGCCGTGGTGCGCCCCTCGGCGCGGACCGGCGGCAGGAAGGGCAGCTTCAGCGTGCCATCGCGCGACACCACGTAATTGCCGACGAACGTCTCGTCATCGGCGACCCGGATGTCGACCAGATCGTTGCGCGACAGCCGCTCGCCGCGCAGCGCGTGATGCGCCAGCCCGCCGGTCTTGCCATCGCCGCTCGCGACACCACCCGCCAGCGGCTTGCAGCGCGCGGCGTTCAGCCGCTCGGACTGCAGCATCGGGGTCTCGGCGAAACTCAGCGGCGGGTCGCGATACTGCGCTTGGTAGCCGCCGCCATCGTCGATTGGCCCGAGGTTCTTCGGCGACGGCGCAGGGCCGCAGCCGGCGACGAGGCCGACGCCCAGAAAAAGGCCTAAGGTTTTGCGGCTTGCGCTCGACATGCAACCCTCACGTGATCTGCTTTTTCTTCTTATCTGTCGCCAGCATGACAGAAAATTCGCTCATGTGCAGTGCCTACCTATCCTCAAGGGTAGGATTACTCTCTCATGAGTTGCTTGGCTCTCCCGCCGAGCGCAGGACAGCACCGGGCCTGCAATTTATGGTTACTCCAACATCAAGGAGAACCTGACCGTGTCCCGCACCGCAACCCCACTGATGAGCCACCTGCTCGCTTATGGCGCCTCCGAAGTCGCCACCAAGCTGTCGCGGCTGGGTGTCGTCATTGCGGTTGCCCGCACCCTCGACGCCACCGAGATCGGCGTCGCGGCAGCGGCGCTGGCCACCGGGGACCTGCTGAAATCACTCACGGAGAACGGTGTCGGGCAACGCATCATTGCCGCGTCCGACACCGAGCTTGCCGCGACCTGCAACCGCGCCCACGGCCTGAACTGGGCATGGTGCCTCGGCCTCTTCTCCGTGCAGAGCGCCATCGCCGCCGGCGTCTGGGCGCTCACCGGCAACGTGCCGCTGGCGCTGATGATCCTCGTGCTTGCCGGCGAATATCTCTTCATGCCCGGCGGGCTGGTGCAGACCGGCCTCGCGCTGCGCGCCGGCAAACTCAAGCAGACCGCCGCGATTGCCGGCGGCCAGGCGGTGATGGCGAACCTGCTCTCGGTGCTTCTGGCGCTGGTCTGGCCCTCCGCGCTGGCGCTGGTGCTGCCGCGGCTGCTGACCGCGCCGTTCTGGCTCGTCTCGATGCGCGCCCTGCACCCCTGGAAAGCCGACAAGGCCGCCGGCAAGGCGCCGATCCGGCCCTTCCTGTCCTTCGGCTGGGCGGTGCTCGGGGTCGAGATCGTCAAGGCGGCGCGGATGCAGGCCGACAAGCTGATTGTCGGCGCCCTGCTCGGCCCGGCCGCGCTCGGCATGTATTTCATGGCCTTCAACGCCGGCCTCAGCCTCGCCACCTCGTTCTCGACCGCCTTCGCCGCAGTGCTCTTCCCGCACCTGTGCGGCAGCAGCGACCGCTCTGCCGCGCTGCGACAGGGGCTTGGCGTGTCGCTCGGCCTCGTGGGCCCGGCGGTGGTGCTGCAGGCGCTGCTCGCACCGTGGTACGTGCCGCTGCTCCTTGGCTCCGACTGGGCCGATCTCAGCGGGGTGGTTTCGGTTCTCTGCCTCGCCGCGATCCCGACCATGCTCTGGACCGCCGCCGCCGGCTGGATGCGCGCCGAAGGCCGGCCCCAGCAGGAACTGCTCGCCACCGTCCTTCTCACCGCCGCGCTGATGGCCAACATCGCCCTCACCGCCCCCCACGGCCTCGAGACCATCGCGTGGGGCTACCTCGTCACCGCCAGCCTGACGATGATGATCGTCTCCCTGCCGGCGCTTCGGTTCGCCTTCGGACCGGTCCTCGTGAAGTCTTTCGTGAAAGTGTAAGCCCATGTCCCTGATCACCATCGTCATCCCGGCCTACAACGCAGCCAAGACCCTGCCCGCCACGGTTCAGAGCCTGACCCGTCAGACCTGGGTCGACTGGCAGGCGATCATCGTCGAGGACGGCTCGCAGGACGACACCTTTGCCGTGGCGCAGACGCTGGCCGAAGACGAGCCCCGCCTCACCGTGGTCCGCAACCCGGGCAAGGGCCCGAGCGATGCGCGCAATCACGGCGCCATCGACCTCGCTCGTGGCGCGTTCATCGCCTTCTGCGATGCCGACGACATCTGGCTGCCGGGCAAGCTCTCCTCGGTCGTGACCTCGCTGCTGATGGGCGAAGCCGACGCCGTGTTCGGCCGCATCGGGTTTTTCGAGAGCGACCCGGCGCAGGTCGGAGCCCGCTCGACCGTGCCCGAGGGCCGCGTCACCGTGCCGATGCTGATGGGCGAGAACCCGGTCTGCACCATGTCGAACCTCACCGTCCGCACCGACGTGTTCCGCAAGCTCGGCGGCTTCCGCGCCGACATGGTGCACAACGAGGATCTCGAGTGGCTGATCCGTCTCGTCGGCAGCGGCCACGAGCTCTGCGGCCTGCACGAGGATCAGATCCGCTACCGCACCAGCAGCGGTGGCCTGTCCTCGGACCTTGCCGCCATGCTCCGGGGCCGCGAGCAGGCGATGGAGACCGCGCGCCGCTTCGGCTTCAGCCCGGACGACCGCGCCGAGGCCATCCACCTGCGCTACCTCGCCCGCCGCGCGCTGCGGTCGGCTGCGAGCCGCGCCTCGCCCTGCGCCTCGCGCTCTCGGGCCTGCGCCGCGACGCACGTGCCTTCCTGTTCCCGCTGCATCGTGGGGCCGCCACCGCGCTTGCCGCGATGCTCGCCCCGGCGCTTCCCGCGCCGCTGCGCCACACCCTGTTCTCGAAATAAGGAGCCGCCCGATGTCTTATGCTTCCATCGTCGTCCCCGCGTTCAATGCCGCAGCCACCCTGCCCGAGACGCTGAACGCGCTCTCGGCCCAGAGCTTCGGCGATTTCGAGATCATCGTCGTCGATGACGGCTCCACCGATGGCACCGCCGCGGTCGCAGAGGCCCATGCCAAGGGCGACCGCCGGGTGCGCATCGTGCAGCAGAACAACCGTGGCCTGGCCGGCGCGCGCAACACCGGCATCGCCCATGCCCGCGGCGCGCTGATCGGGTTCTGCGACTCCGACGACCGCTGGATGCCCGACAAGCTCGACGCCCACGTGCTGCACCTTGCCACCTCGCCGCATGTCGGCCTGAGCTATGCCGGCTCGGCCTTCATTGACGAAAACGGCCGCCGCACCGGCCACGCCATGCGCCCGCGGAAGAGCAATGTGAGCACCGCGCATGTGTTCAAGCGCAACCCGGTGGGCAACGGCTCGGTGCCGGTGTTCCGCCGCGAGGCGCTCGAGGCGATCTCGTGGCGCCCCGCCAGCGAGACCAAGCGCGACTGGGTCTTCGACGAGACCTTCCGCCAGTCCGAGGATATCGAGTGCTGGCTGCGCTTTGCCCTGACCACTGACTGGAGCATGGAGGGCGTGCCCGGCCTGCTCACCGAGTACCGCATCAACGCCACCGGCCTTTCGGCCCGCACCGACGCGCAGCTCGCCGCGTGGGAGCGCATGGTGACCAAGCTGCGCCCCTCCGACCCGGCCTTCTTCGCGCGCCACGAGGCGGCGGCCCGCGCCTACCAGCTGCGCTACCTCGCCCGCCGCGCGGTCAGCAGCAACGACGGCGAGGCCGCCTGCGACCTGGTCACTCGCGCCTTCGCCGAATCCCGCGCGCCGCTCTACGAAGAGCCGCTGCGCAGCCTGACCACCCTCGCCGCCGCCCGGCTCTGCGCCCGCTACGGCGACGCCCCGATGCGGTTCGCCCGCAATGTCCTGACCGCCGGCCGGTCGTGAGCCTTCGTTTGCCAAAGGAGAGTTTCGTGATGTCCAAGCTTCCCCACATCGTTCACCTGGTCGACGACACCACCCCCGGCGGCGTCATGCGGGTGCTGGATCACATCTATGGCTCGCCGCTGATGGCGCAGGCCGCGCATCATGAGATCCGGGCCGTGCCGCGCAACAAGGGCATCCCCGCGGTGCAGGCCGACATGATCGTCTCGCATCTTTCGATCAGCTGGCGGCGGCTGCCGGCGCTGGTGTCGCTGCGCGCCCGCCATGCCCACCTGCCGCTGGTGCATGTGGAGCACAGCTATACCGAGGCCTTCACCGCGTTGAACGTGCCTTCGAAGCTGCGCTTCTTCACCCTTCTGCGCAACGCCTACGCGCTGTTCGACACCGTGGTGGCGGTCAGCCACGCACAGGGCGACTGGCTCACCGCGCGCCGGCTGGTGCAGCCCCAGGCGCTGCGGGTCATCCCCTCGGCGGTCGATCTGCGCAGCTTCCGCGCCCTGCCGGCGCCGCGCCCCGGCGGGCGCACCATCGGTGCCATCGGGCGGCTTGACCGGCAGAAGGGCTTCGACGTGCTGATCCGCGCCGTGACCGAGATCCGCGACGCATCGCTGCGGCTCGAGATCTTTGGCACCGGTGCCGAGGAAGAGAGCTTGCGTGCCCTCGCCAAGGGGGACGAGCGCATCACGTTCCACGGTCACGCGATCTCGCCCGAGGCAGCGATGCGCGCCGTCGATCTTGTGGCCATGCCCTCGCGCTGGGAGGCCTACGGGCTGGTGGCGCTCGAGGCCCGGGCCGCAGGCCGCAGGCTGGTGGTCGCCGATGTCGACGGGCTGCGCGACAGCGCCGGACCGGAGGCCCGCTTCGTGCGCGGCCACGGCATCGCGAGCTGGAGCAACGCGCTCTCGCTCGCCCTGCGCTCTGGCGCGGATGCAGCCGACCAGAGCCGCGCCTCAGGTGCCGCGGCGGAATTCGCGGCGGCTTGGAACAACCTTGTCTCCGAGCGGTTGGGTCCGTCCGTCACGGGTCTGCGCAAAGCGGGCTGAACTCGTCGCAAGGAAATGCGCGGCGCCCCAAGATGTTCGGGGCCCGCATAAGAGGTTTGGTAAGTGTTTTTCGGGATGTGCGGTAACCAGTGACCTTTTCGGTGCGGTCACGAGTGTATCGGGGAGTGCGGTGAAGAGTGGCCCGGTCAGGAAGGGGCGCCCCGTGTGTTTGGGGCAAAGTCCGATCCGGGTGAGGTGTTTGTGTCTGTTCGCGTAGCGAGTGGGTAAGTGGTCACGGCCCTGTTGGCCGTCGAGTACCAGTGTTGACGGTATGAGTTTTGTCGCTGTCACGAGTGTCGGTCTGTACGACCGGTCCGTCTTTCTGCTTGAGCCGGGCTTGGCGGGGGTCTTCTGCGGCCCCCGCCGCTGGCTTGCAGGAGGGCATTGCGCGCAGGAACAATCCCCGTGGCCCCAAGGCCATGCAAAAATCTCAATGCTGCCTTGCAGAAAGAGATATTGTTCTGCAATGCAGCGTCGCTTATTTGTATACCAACAACGCCGACAAGGTGTTCACAAGTTTCCTGGGGTTCTCTCCTCCTCCCTGAACCCCGGAAATCAGCGGCGGCCCTCTCTCCTCCTCCCTGAGGGTCGCCGCGCTCCTCCCTCACAAATTCTTCGATACATGCCCAAAGACACCTGACCGCTTTTCAGCGCGTCGAGATCCTGATGTTGCGGGAGTGGTGTCTGGCCTTGGGCTCGGACAGGACCGAGGGCGAGCCATCGCCGCCCAGGGTCGTTTTTTTCCGGCTGAGCAGATCAGAGCGCGTCGGCGCGCTCCCGGCGCTCGCGCTGGGCCGAGACCGCCTCGAGCAGCAGTTCCGGGTCTTCGTTGTCGGCACAGACGCTGCGCGCGATATCGAAATCAGACATGCCGCGCTTGAGCAGGGTTTCTACGGCGTTGGCCTGTTCGCGATTGAAAAATGTCATGTGATCCTCTCCCTAAGGACTGCTGAACATGCAGGAAGACGTGGGCAGACGGGCTGTCCAGTGAATGGGCCTTCCTGTGTGGCAACCCGTCCGAGCAGTGACGGGCCTTCGTATTAGCATGAAACGGTAGCGCAACCAAGGCCTCGATACCCCGAGACGTGTTTCCAAGAGGTTTACACGCCTGTCGGGTGATTTCCCGCGCTGCTCGTGCGAGGCTCGTTTGCCGTGAACACCGATGAAAAGATGTGCAGCGGATATGCCAATTGGTCGCATGTCGCGGGTTAACGACGACGTCACGGTTGCGATCCACGGCAGGGTGCTTACTTCGGTAGAAGACGCCCGGTCGCCCCAAATCCTCCCCAGGGGCGACCGGAACACGACTGGATGGCCCTTCTCCCTTTCAGCGCCATCCGTCTGTCGGTCGGTCCGCCTCCTCCTCCCGGCGGGCCGACCTCCGATATCTCCGTGGGACGCACGACACATCACGAAGGGCGCAAAGTCCAGAAGATTCTCCGCTACACCGCGGCATCCGGTCGCAATCCCCGAGAATCAATGACTTCGGAAATTCCAACACACCCCAAGGTTGCAAAAAACCGCGATTCCTCGAATCACCCGAGACGCAAAACGTCGCGCTTCGCCGGGTTTGGCGAATCGCTCTGCGCCAATCGGCTGCGCTTGATCGCCTGCGGAACAGGTGGGGTCTGAGGGGGACTTGGTGCCGGTGATAGGACTCGAACCTACGACCCCATCATTACGAATGACGTGCTCTACCAGCTGAGCTACACCGGCACTGGTGGGCGGCCTCTTAGCACCGGGGCCGCCCGGGGGGAAGGGCTATTTTGCGCCTTCCTTTTCAGGTTCGTCAGAGACTTCCTCGGCATCCTCGACCGTCTCCTCGGCGGCGGTCTTGCCCTCCTCGGTCGGAGGATTGGGCGTGAGGATCTCGGGGGCGTCTTCGGCCTCAGCCTCGGCGCTCTCGTCCTTGGACGTGTCCTCGAGCGCACCGACGATCATCGGGAGCATCTCGGCGCCCGCCGGGGCCGCGTCGGATTGCGGCGGCGTGGTCCAGCTCAGCGTGTCGAAGCCACCGCAGTTCTCGCAGACAGGCACCCACTCGCCGTGGATGTGGTGGCAGCTGTCGCAGACCCATTGCGGGCCGCGCGGCGCCACCAGCGCCTTGGCGAGCCAGCCACGCACTTCAGTCTCGGGGGCGCCCTCGCCGCGCGCGATCGCCGCCATCACGGTCAGCGTGCGGGCATCGGGCTCCTTGTCGACGAGATCGCCCATGGCGCGGCGCGCTTCGGGGAAATCCTCGGCCGCAAGCGCCAGTTCGGCACGCAGCAGGCGCGTCTCGCGGTGATCCGGGCGGATCGAGGTGATCGTGCGGAAGCGCTTCATGCGCTCTGCCGGGGTCTCGTCGGGCGCGATCTCGGCGAAGGCGGCGGCGAGGTCCGGATGCGGCTGCACGCTCCAGGTCTTCTTGAGGATGCGCACGGCCTTCTTCTGCTCCCCGCGCGCGATGTAGGCGCGCGCCGCCATGCAGGCGCCGGGGATCAGGTCCGGCGAGCCCTTGGCCGAGGCGATGGCCGCCTCGCGGGCCTCGATCGGCTTGTCCTCGGCGAAGATGTCCTTGGCCTCGGACAGCGCCAGAACCGCGTCGCGGCGACGGTAGACGTCACGCGGCAGAGAGCCGTGCTTGAGCTTGGCCGACAGCGTCTGGCGCGCCCCGCGCCAGTCGTGCTTCTGGGCCTGAAGCTGCAGAAGGGTGTCCTGGATCTCGGGGTGCTTGGGCTTCAACGCAAAGGCGCGCTCGGCAAGTTTGAGCGCCGTCTCCGTGTCGCCCTTGGCAAGCTTCAGCTTCATCATCCCGCGGATGCCGACAAAGCGGGTCTCGTCGTTGGTGATGAGTTTCTTGTAGACCTCTTCCGCCTTGCGCGTGTCGCCGGTCATCTCGGCGGCCTGCGCGGTCAGCAGGTTGGTGAGGCCGGGACGGTGCAGGTAGCGGTCGGCCTTCTGGGCCTTGGCCATCGCCAGCTTGCCCTCGCCGGAGCTCAGCGCCAGCATGCCTTCCGACAGCGCCTGGTAGCCCTTGCGCTCGCGGTTGCGGTCGAAATAGCGCGACAGCGCCGTGTCATCGCCGTTGATGAACTTGAGCACCGCGATGAGCAGCGAGACCAGCTTGAACACCACGTAAAGCGCGATGACCAGCACGATGACGGCAATCACCGACTGCAGCGGCCCGAGGTTGAACTCGTAGCCGCCGGCGGTGATCTGGATGCCGCCCTGGCTTTCCATCACGTAGCCGGCGCCAAGGGTCAGGGCCGCCACGACGGCGACGAAGAGAATGATCTTCAGAAGTGACCAGAGCATTGTGCGACCCTTATTCCTTGTTCAGTTCCTGAGCCAGACCGTCGGCGGCAGACACCGCCGCGACCCGGGTCTGTGCCCGAGCCATCCAGTCCGACAGCGGTGCCTTGGCCTCGTCCGGCAGGGCCTCGAGCTCGGTCAGAGCCTGTTGCAGATCGCCGTCCCGCAGTGCGGCCTCGGCCCGCGACAGGATCGCGTCCGGCGCATCGCCCGAGCGCGGCGTCACCGACCGTGCGCCGATCTGGTCGGCGAGGAAGGTGGCAAAGCGCTGGGTGCCGGTCTCGGCGTCGCTCTCGAGGCGTCGCGCCTCGGACAGCGCCTCACGCGCCGCCGGCGGGTAATCCTCGGTGAGCGCGGCCAGCGTCGGAACGCCGTCGCCCGCCGGTCCGGACAGCTCGGAGGACACCGAGACGCCGTTGGCCTCGATGGTGTTGACCTGTTCGGCATAGGGCTCGCCAGCGCTCAGCGCGGCATAGACCTCGGAGAGCGCGGCGCGGGCCTTGGACAGCGCCGCCTGCTCCTCGGCGTTCGATTCCGCCTCGAGCGCCTGCTGGGTCATTTCCTCGACCTCGAGCCGCTGCTGGGCGATGGCGTCGCGCAGCAGGTTCAGCTCGTTCTCGTAGGCGGCCATGGCCTCGGGCGAGACCGACTCTTCCACCGGGCGCCGCTCGATCGCGTCGATGCGGCCGGCAAGCGCGTCGTAGGAGCCAGACGCGGCGTCTAGATCGGCGCGAAGCCCCTCGACCGCGCTTTCGAGCCCCGAAAGGTCGATGCCGTTGGCGGTGTCCGTCGCGGTTTGCACTTCGGCGGCCAGCGCGTCGATGCGTGCGGCCTGCTCGCCCAGTGCGGTGGTGGTGTCTTCGCGGAAGCTGTCGGGTTCGGCAGCGGTCTCGAAGGGCCAGGTGCCGGACTGGTAGGACGAAGCGCCGTAGCCCAGCGCCGCGGCGATCACCCCGCCCAGCAGCATCGGCATGAACCCGCCCTTGCGCTCGACCACGGTCTCGTGGGTCGCAAGCTCTGGGGCCGGTGCCGCGGAGGCCCTTGACGCCGCGCGGGAACTGGCAAGCCGTTCATGTACCGAGGCCGGGTCCGACTCGCGGGCATCGCTATCCGAGCTCTGCTCCTCCGCCGCGAGCATCTCGGCCTCGCCGGCCGAATGGATCTGGTCATCGCCTTCGAGCGTATCGTCCCCGACGCTGTCCTGGCCGGAAGCCAGCGTGTCGTCATCCGCGAGGCTGTCATCGCCCGCTTCGCTCAGGCTGTCGTCATCCGTGAGGCTGTCATCGCCGGAAGCCGCGACGGTTTCGTCGGCCTCGCGATCCTCGATCTCGCCGGTCGGCGTATCGTCGCCGGCCTCACTCGAGGTGATCTCGGCGTCGTCCTCTTCGGTCACGACCGCGTCCGAGGTTGTCTCCGGGGTCAGTTCCGTCTCGGGCGTCTTCGCCTCGTCTGCCTGTTCCTCGGCGCCATCCACTGGCTTTTTTTCGTCGGCCACGCTCCACCCTTTCAAAAATCTTGCTTCGGCACGGTACTCGCGCCTGTCTAACCTTTCACAGACCCGCGAGGTTTCACAAGCGCCCCGAAGTCCGTCAACAAACCAATCACCGCCCGCCGCATGCCTATGGCGTCGGGCTGTGCCAGAATCTCCAGTCGAGTCACATATAGCGCCTCCAGCGCCGCGGCCACATCTCTGCTCATCGCTGCGACGATAAGCGGCGCGCCGCCGCGGGCGCCACCGGCAAATTGGGCCGCGCTTCGCGGAGAGAAAAGCGGAACGATCACAGGGGCATCGCCCTGAAGCGCCGCTTTTGCCCCGGCGCTCAATTCCTGTGCAGGCTGGTCGTAGATCACCGCCTCGCGGGCGCTGAGCCCCGCCCCACGCAGACGCTCGGCCACGGCCCCCCGGGCATGTGTTCCGCGGAAATGCACCAGCGGCACCCCCGGTGCCTCCTTGATGATCAATCCGACCAAAGCGGCGGCATCACCACCGGCGCTCTTCGGTGCGAATCCCGCCTTGCGTGCGGCTTCGGCGGTGGCATCGCCCACCGTGAAGCAGAGCGGCAGCACCGGGCCGCCAAGTTTTTCATAGGCCCGAACCCCGTTGGCCGAGGTGAAGATCGCCCCGCCAACGCCCTCGAGATCCGGCAGCGGCCCGGTCACCTCAATGCCGATCAGCGGGCTGACGATGGTCCGGAACCCGCTCAGCCCCGCGTCTTCGAGCGCCGTCAGGAACTGCCGCGAGGCCGCCTTCGGGCGGGTCAGCAGCAGGATGGGCTCGGGCAGGGGCATAGGCGCTCCGGCATTGTGGGGCGGATGAGCAGGTGGTAGCTGCAAGGGGACGACAATGCAACGGACCCGCCGATGCCCGAGCCGATCATCCTAGGACTGGAAAGCAGTTGCGATGACACCGCCGCCGCCGTGCTGCGCGGGCGCGAGATCCTGTCCTCCGTGGTGATGGGCCAGACCGAGCTGCACGCGGCCTTCGGCGGCGTGGTGCCCGAGATCGCCGCCCGCGCCCATGCCGAGAAGCTCGACCTTGCCGTCGAGCAGGCACTGGCCGAGGCAGACCTGCCGCTCTCCGAAATCGACGCCATCGCGGTGACCGCCGGGCCGGGTCTGATCGGCGGCGTTCTTTCTGGCGTGATGCTGGCCAAGGGGCTGGCGACCGGGCTCGGCAAGCCGCTGGTGGGGGTCAATCACCTTGCCGGCCACGCGCTGACGCCGCGGCTCACCGACGGGCTGGCCTATCCCTACCTGATGCTTCTGGTCTCGGGCGGGCATTGCCAGTTCCTGATCGTGCGCGGACCCGAGGACTTCACCCGCCTCGGCGGCACCATCGACGACGCGCCGGGCGAGGCCTTCGACAAGACCGCCCGCCTGCTCGGGCTGCCGCAGCCTGGCGGCCCCTCGGTCGAGACCGCCGCGCGCGACGCGGACGAGAGCCGCTTCAAATTCCCCCGCCCGCTGCTCGACCGCGAGGGCTGCGACCTGAGCTTCTCCGGCCTCAAGACCGCGCTGCTGCGGATGCGTGACAAGCTGGTCGAGGCGCAGGGCGGGCTGCACGAGGCCGACCGCGACGATCTCTGCGCCGGGTTCCAGGCCGCGGTGCGCGACGTGCTGGCGGAAAAGACCCGCCGGGCGCTGGCGCTCTACCTCGCAGAGGCCCCCGCGGTCCCGGCCTTCGCCATCGCCGGCGGCGTCGCCGCCAACGGGGCCATTCGTGGCGCGCTCGAGGCGCTTTGCGCCGAGCGCGGCGTTGCATTCACCGCCCCGCCGCTGCGGCTCTGCACCGACAATGCGGCGATGATCGCCTATGCCGGGGGTGAGCTTCTGGCCGAGGGTGAGACCTCTGACATGGCGCTCTCGGCCCGCCCGCGCTGGCCGCTCGACCGGGCCGCCGCGCCGCTTCTGGGCTCCGGCAAGAAGGGGGCCAAGGCATGAGCATCGCGGTCCTCGGCGCCGGCGCCTTCGGCACCGCCCTCGCCCTGAGCCTCGCCCGCGAGGGCCACGAGATCTGCATCTGGGCCCGCGACGCCGCCACCGTCGACGCGATCAACAGCGACCGCCGCGCGCCCCGGCTGCCCGGTATCCCACTGCCCGAGGCGATCTCCGCCAGCACCGATATCGCGACCGTTGCCCGGGCCGGGACCCTGCTGCTCGCCGTGCCGATGCAGTCGCTCCATGCCGTGCTGACCCGGATCGAGAGCCCGCTGGCCGGGCAGCGGCTGGTGGCCTGCTGCAAGGGCGTCGACCTGCAAGAGCTCACCGGCCCCACCGGCGTCATCGCCCATGCAAAGCCGCAGGCAATTCCGGCGATCCTCACCGGGCCGAGCTTCGCCGACGACATCGCCCGCAACCTGCCCACCGCGCTGACGCTGGCCTGCCGCGACGAAGGCGCCGGGACCGCGCTGCAACAGCAGCTCTCCACCGGCGCATTGCGGCTCTATCGCACCACCGACACCAGCGGCGCCGAGCTTGGCGGGGCGCTGAAGAACGTCATCGCCATCGCCTGCGGCGCCTGCATCGGCGAGGGGCTCGGCGACAGCGCCCGCGCCGCGCTGATGACCCGGGGCTTCGCCGAGATGACCCGCCTTGCCGCCAGGCTGGGCGCAAAGCCCGAGACCCTTGCCGGCCTGTCCGGACTTGGCGATCTGGCGCTGACCTGCACCTCCGAGCTGTCGCGCAACTACCGTTTCGGACTGTCGCTCGGCAAACACGAGCGCTTCGATCCCAGCCTCACCGTCGAGGGCGTGAAGACCGCCGAGGCGGTGACCCGGCTCGCCGCCAAGCTCGGGATCGAGCTGCCGATCTGCGCCATGGTGCACGAGGTCGGCGGCGGCGGCACCAGCGTCTCCGAGGCCATCACCTACCTGCTCAACCGACCACTGAAGGAAGAATGACATGCTGATCGCCCTCATCGCCAAGGACAAGACCGGCGCGCTCCAGACCCGCAAGGACAACCGCGACGCCCATCTCGCCTATATCGACTCGACCGGCGTGGTGGCGCAGGCCGGGCCGCTGCTCGACGAGGCTGGCGAGATGGCGGGCAGCCTTGTGATCCTCGACGTGACCGACATGACCGCGGCGCAGGACTGGGCGGCCAACGACCCCTACGCCAAGGCCGGCCTGTTCGAGAGCGTCGAGCTGGCGACGTGGAAGAAGGTGATCGGATGAGCTTCTGGCTGTTCAAGTCCGAGCCCTCGACCTGGTCCTGGCAGGACCAGGTCACCAAGGGCGATGCGGGCGAGGAATGGGACGGCGTGCGCAACTATCAGGCCCGCAACTTCATGCGCCAGATGGCGGTGGGCGACCGGGGCTTCTTTTACCATTCCCAGAAGGAGAAGGCCGTGGTCGGCACCGTCGAGGTGATCGCTGCCGCCCATCCAGACAGCAGCACCGATGATCCCCGCTGGGAGTGCGTCGACATCAAGGCGGTGCAGGCCGCCAAGACCCCGGTGACGCTGGAGCAGATCAAGCAGGAGCCGGCGCTCTCGGAGATGGCGCTGGTGAAAAGCGCGCGCCTGTCGGTGCAGCCGGTGACCGAGGCCGAATGGCGGCTGGTCTGCGAGATGGCCGGTCTCGATCCCTAGGCAGATCGCCCGTGCGCTGGCGCTGCCACGACAGCAGGGCAATCGCGCCGGAGACACGCGCTTCGGCGCGATTGCCCGACGCTGATCGACGGCGACTGCGGTTGCACGGCATTCGGCGGTTCGGTGATCGGGCTGGTGCTGGCGCTGTTCCGAGGTGACCGCGCGGACAGTTCGACGCAGGCCATTCCGATAAGGGTCATGCGACGCGGGGCCCGGGCTGGCCGGGCCCCGCTCTCACCCCTTGGCTGCTCCCACGCAGCGCACGGTTCGATGTGGATCCGGCCATTCTGGCCATTCCCCTGTATACCTGACCACCGCGCCCGCGACAAAACGGATCTGCTTAAAATGCCGAGCATCACGCCCGCTGCCCGGCACCGCCTCTCGCGGCGGCCAAGCGCAAGGCGGACCGCCCTCCCGAGAGGTCGGCCCCTGCCCCGCGCGGCGGTCAGCCGTAGACCGTTTCCTTGCCGAAATGCTTGGCCAGCATGTAGTAGACCACGGCGCGGTACTTGTTGCGCTCCGAGCGGCCATAGGTCTCGACCACCGCGTTGATCGCGTCCATCAGCTCGGGGCCATCCGACAGGCCAAGCTTCTTGATCAGGAAATTGTCCTTCACGGTCTCGAGCTCGCCCGGCTGGCTCGATGCCACGGTTGAGGCGTCGTCGTTGTAGATCGCCGGACCGCAGCCGATGGTCACCTTGGTCAGCAGCGCCATGTCGGGCTCCATGCCGCACTTGCTGCGCAGGTCCTCGGCATATTTCTCGATCAGCTCGTCTCTCTTGCCCATGGTCGTTCTCCCAGTTTTCGCGGACACGGCCGCCCCCTTTTCGCCGCAGACATCCCTGCCGCGGCCAAGGTCAGCTTAGCCCTACATGTGGTGATAGAAAGGGTTTTCCGTCGCGGCGCCGCCCTTTGTCCGGCATGAAACCGCTTGAAGACGTACAATTTTGGGTTGTTTTGCAAAAAATTCGTGACACCGACCCGTTTCGTCACCGAGCATTGATTCATTCGCGGCGCAACAAAATCGGGCCGCAACAATCATAACAACAACGGGGATATTCAAGATGAGTTCGGAGACTTTCGTGGTCGCCTACGAGGGACATCCCGCTGATCCGGCGGTTCTCGACTACGCGATCATCCGCGCCAAGGCAGAGGGCGCGAAGCTGCTGCTGGTGCATGTTCTGGAATGGTCGGCCTATTCCTTCCTGACACCGCAGGAGGTCGAGGAGCGCCATGGCCGACGCAAGCAGGAGCTGTCACGCGCCAACGAGGTGGTGATGGCCCCGGCGCTGCAGAAATGCGAGGCAGAGGGCGTCGCCGCCGATGGCGTGATCCGCTACGGTCAGGTCGTCGAGCTGATCCTCGAGGAAACCAAGAAGGCCAGTGCGTCGGTGATCTATGTCGGGCGCTCCGGCTCCCAGTCGATGGCCGCGCGGGTCTTCGGCTCGGTGACGCTGGGGCTTGCCCAACTCGCACCGGTTCCTACCGTCATCGTTCCCTGAGCCCGAGGAGACAGTCCCTTGTTCAATCGTATCGCTTCGCTCTTCGCGCTCGTTGCCGCGCTGCTGCCCGTCCAGGCCGCGGCGCAGGGCATCGACGAAACCATCAACACCATCTTCGCCGACTATACCGGCTGGTACGTGGCGCTCATCTTTGCGGATCTGCCCGGCACCAACTTCTCGTGGATCGCGCTCTGGCTGGTGGTCGCCGCCCTGGTCTTCACGATCTACTTCGGCGCCATCCAGCTGCACGGCTTCGCCCATTCGATCTCGCTGGTGAAAGGCGACTACTCCGACCCGGATGACGCCGGCGAGGTCAGCCACTTCCAGGCTCTCGCCACGGCGCTCTCGGGCACGGTCGGCCTCGGCAACATCGCCGGCGTGGCGGTCGCCGTCGGCATCGGCGGCCCGGGCGCGACCTTCTGGATGATCATGGCGGGCCTGTTCGGCATGGCCACCAAGTTCACCGAGTGCACCCTCGGCGTGAAATATCGCAACGAGTACCCTGACGGGCGCGTCTCGGGTGGCCCGATGTACTACATGACCAAGGGCTTCAAGGAGCGCGGCCTGCCGGGCGGCAAGATCTTCGCGCTGCTGTTCTGCATCTTCACCATCCTCGGTGCACTTGGCGGCGGCAACATGTTCCAGGCCAACCAGGCGCATGCGCAGCTCTCGGGCGTGCTCGGTGACTACCCGGGCTGGATCACCGGCCTGATCCTCGCCGCGGTGACCTTCCTCGTCATCGTCGGCGGCATCAAGTCGATCGCCCAGGTGACCGAGAAGGTGGTGCCGTTCATGGGCATCTTCTACGTCGTCGTCTCGGTGATCATCCTGCTGATGAATTTCGACCAGATCGGCTGGGCCTTCGGGCGCATCTTCGAAGGTGCCTTCACCGGGCTTGGCGTGCTGGGCGGCTTCACCGGGGCGCTGATCCAGGGCTTCCGCCGCGCCGCCTTCTCCAACGAGGCGGGCATCGGCTCGGCCGCCATCGCCCACTCGGCGGTGCGCACCAAGGAGCCTGTGACCGAAGGCTATGTCGCCCTGCTCGAGCCGTTCATCGACACGGTGGTGATCTGCACCATGACCGCGCTGGTGATCGTCATCACCGGGGTGCTCAACGTCGATCCCGAGACCGGGCTTTATGTCTGGAATGCCGAAGCCGGACGGATCTCGACCGCCGGAGAAGTTGCGGGCGTCGAGCTGACTTCGGCGGCCTATGCGCAGGCCTTCTCGTGGTTCCCGGCGCTGCTGGCCATCGCGGTGGTGCTCTTCGCCTTCTCGACGATGATCTCGTGGAGCTATTACGGGCTCAAGGCCTGGACCTACATGTTCGGTGAGGGCGCGGCCAAGGAGACCATCTTCAAGGTGATCTTCTGCCTGTTCATCGTGATCGGCGCCTCGGCCAATCTCGGCCCGGTGATCGACTTCTCGGACGCCATGCTGTTCTCGATGGCGGTGGTCAACGTGATCGCGCTCTACCTGCTGATGCCGATCGTGAAGCGCGAGCTCTCGAGCTATGTCGGCCGTCTCAAATCCGGCGAGATCAAGCGCTTCAAGGGCTGATCCCGACACCCCCATGCAACGACAAGAGGGGCGCCTTCCGGCGCCCCTCTCCGTTTCCTGCCTGTAACCTGCAAGCCCGCACCGGCCCGAGGGAAGAGGGGTGGTGCGAGACTGCCTCGATGCGCTCCCGGCGTGCCGTCCGGAAGGCGATCCAGTGTCTTCCGCGGGAGATCAGAAGGTCAGTTCGAGACCCACGTAGTAGGTCCGGCCGGGCCCGTTCCCGGACGAAGCCCAAGGGGCGTATTCCTCGTCGGTCAGGTTCGAGACCTTGGCCGAGACGAAGAGGTTGTCCATCGCTTCGTAGCTGGCGAACACGTCCCAGAGCCCGTAGTCGTCACTGTCGGACTCGCTGTCGAGCGACTCGCCGGCGGCGGTGTAGCTGTAGGTCGCACCGGTCGTCAGATCGCCGTTCAGGAAACGCCGCGCCACAGTGGCCGAGAAGGTCTCGGGCGGCTGCAGCTCGTAGTCGTCGTAGCCCGAGGGCGGGGTCGAGTCGGAATTGGTGTAGGACATCGCCGTGGACCACAGCTCGGTGTCGTAGGCCGCCTCGATCTCGATGCCCTGCGTGACCGTGGTGCCGGGGATGTTGTCGTAGAAGGCCAGCGTGGTCGGCCCGACCGAGGTAAAGCCATCCTCCTGGACATAGGCCACGTAGTTGTCGACGTTCATCTTGTAATAGGCGATCCGCGCGGTGAGGTTGTCGCCCGCGGTGAAGAGGTTCTGCTTGGCGATGTTCACACCGATCTCGCCGCCTTCCGAGGTCTCGGTCTCGAGGTCCGGGTTCGGCCCGAGATAGAGGTTGAAGAAGCCGTAGCCGTGGAAGCTCTCCTGCAGGGTCTCCTGCAGCGACGGCGACCGGGTGCTGCGCGAGTACGAGACATAGGGCTGTAGCCAGTCATTGACCTGATAGGCGATGCTGATCTTGGGGTCGATCGAGCTGTCGTCGATATCCACGTCGCCCGATTGCAGCTCGTTGTCGAGCCGACCGTGCAGGCTGTAATCGCTGTAGCGCAGCCCGGCCATGATCTCCCACGGGCCGTTGCTGAACACGTTCTCGGTGAAGATGCCGAGCTTTTTCGACTCGCCATAGGTCGGGTTGGCGCCGCCCTCGGCGCCGCCGAGCACATCCTCGATATACTCGAACCCGTTGGTCGAGGTCACGCTCCAGCCGCCGAGCATGAAGTCACTCACGTTGGTGACGTCGATGCCGGTGGTGATGGTCTCCATCTGGCGCCCGACATAGGAGCCGGTGCCGGTGATCGAGCCGGTATACTCGTTGTCAGTGACCGCCCGGTAGAGATTGGCGGTCAGGTTGATCGCGGGGCTGTGGTCGAGATGATAGCTCAGCTTGTAGATGTCCGAGGTCATCTCCTGGTAATAGGAGTTCGACGCGTAATCGGCGTTCATCCGGGTTGCCAGAAACTCGAGGCTCTGGGTCTCGGTAAGCTGGTAGCCGCCGCGCAGCAGGTAGCTGTCGAGATCGCGGTCGGTGTTGTCGACGGTGTTCCCGGCGCCATCCTCGAAGGCATCGGCGGTGGTGCGGGCATAGGCACCAAGCAGCGAGACGCGCTCATCCACGTAGCCTGCTGCCGCCATGCGGCCGAAATTGTCGCCATTGTCGCCATATGTGAGCCTGACGCGGCCGCCGGCGCCGTAGCCGTCGACGATGTCCTCGGCGTCGATCAGCCGGAAATCCACCGCGCCCGCCGAGCCGCTGCCGCCGGCGGTCAGCACTGCGCCCCGGGTGACATCGATGCCCTGCAGGAAGAGCGGATCGAAATTGGCGTAGCCTTCCGAGGCGTGGCCGTTGAAGCGGAAGTTCTGCGGCACGCCCTCGACGGTCATCGCCACGCGGCCCTGCCCCTGCTGACCGCGGATCGAGACCGCGACGCCGGGCTGGCCCGGGTTGAGGCGGGTCTGCACGCCGGGCACCTGCCGCAGCACGTCGTCGATGGTGGCGGTGCCGCCCTGCGCGGTGACCGCGCTGCCTTCGAGCCGCGAGATGTTCTCGCCGGCGTAGACCGGGGTTCCGTCCTCGGAATAGCCCAGCACGATGCGGCCGAGGTAATGGGTGTCGCTTACGGCGGCGTCCTGTGCCGCCGCGCCAGTCGTCATCGCCGCAAGCGCGAGCGAGATCGCGGTGGCATTCCGGTAGAATGCTCGAGGTTTCATTGTGTCCGTCCTTGTCCCTGCCCCGGACCGGCGCGGCTGCCTTGGCAGTCGAACCGACCGGACGGCCCTACGCAAAACGACCGCCTGTGGCGGGTCGAAGCGCGGATGACCGATGTGGTTTTCGAAATAGGAAAACTGGCTGGCGAAACGGCGGACAGAGGGACGTCCGATTTGTTTCAGCTGGCGCCTGCGCTTGCCCTAGCGGCTCCGCGTGGCAATTGTCAAGTATTTTACTCGGGAATAAGGCCTTGTCGATCCCGAGGCGTGCAACCCGCGCGCGTCCGGAGGCATGACGGCCTGAAACGCGAAGCGGGCGCCCGCAGGCGCCCGCTCGTCGATCGGGTGGCGGACCGCTTACTCGGCGCTCAGGAGCTCCGGCACCGACAGCAGGATGAACTCGTTATGCGCGGCTTCACCGGGCACACGGCCGCCCGAGAAGGGCAGGTTGTTGTCGTTGGCGACCATGATGTGGGTCTCGTCGACGCGGGCGACATCCTCGATGGTGAAGAAAGGGAAGGTAAAGCTGCCCTCTGCCGGCGACAGCCCTTCGATCGCGACGCCATCGGGATCGGCGATGTCGAGCAGATCGATATGGCCGATGCGGCGGATGTAGCCGTCCTCGTCGGTGTCGGACATGTCGACCAGCACCACGTTCTTGACCTGCGCCGGGTTCGGGTAGCAGTCGGAGGTGTCGGTCGCGCCCTCGGCGCAGGCATTGGCGGCGTCGCCCTCGCCATTGTCGCGCTCGATGACCAGCGCGCGGGTCTCGTCGATGAAGTTGAAGTCGCCGATCGCGGTGGCGCCCTCGGCCAGCGCGAACTTCACGCTCTCGCCGGTCCATTCGCCCGCTTTCGGGTCGAACTGGATGACGCGCAGGAACGGGCCCTCGGTCTCGCCGCCTTCAAGCAGGATCGGCTTCTCGAGCATCGCCCAGAGCATGTCGGTGCCGGGCTGCAGCGCCATGCCCTCGTAACCGCCCGAGCGCTGCACCTGGTAGTCGGTGCCAGCGGTGGCGGGAACGTAGACGCTGTAGGTGTCGGGGCCAGTCAGGGTCTTTCCGTCAAGCTCGGTGGCGTAGACTTCCTTGACCACGCCGTCGAGCGTGGCGCGGATGATGTAGGGGCCGAATTCGTCGCCGATGAACACCTCGTCGCCCAGCACCTGGATCGACTCGAGGTCGAAATCGGCGCCGGTCAGGTAGCGGGTCTCGGTGCCCTCATAGGCGATGCGGAACGGGACCTTGCCCTCGGGGTCGCTGAGGAACACAGTCTCGCGGCGCTCCACGGTGCCGGTGTCAAAATCCGGTGCCATCTTGTGGAAGAACAGCATCGCGTCAGGCGAGTTGCGCTTCGAGCCGAAGCCGTTGTCGGTGAGCGTGTACCAGCTTCCGTCGTCGGCACGGGTCATGGCGAAGCCCGACATGCCCTGCACCGGCTGGCCGATGAACGGCAGCGAGATGCCGGTGTCATGCGCGCCGTAATTTCCGCCCGTGTTGCCCATGACGGTCATCGGCTGATCGTTGCGGGCACCCGAGGTGTACTTGCCCGAGATCCACAGGTCGCGCGGCGCATCCGCCGGCGGCTCGACCAGCGACAGGGCCGGCAGGTAGGCGTGGCCGGCGAGGG
>Ga0115012_10000024_pt1 | contig 103856 bp, 91 predicted proteins | sample TroAtlMetagenome_FD_88706 | JGI IMG/M metagenome (GOLD analysis project Ga0115012, IMG submission 88706) | Marine eukaryotic phytoplankton communities from Atlantic Ocean - Tropical Atlantic ANT10 Metagenome | ecosystem: Environmental > Aquatic > Marine > Oceanic | place: Tropical Atlantic... | reverse complement strand
TCGAGCCGATCGGGAACGTCCCTCCGGCAGAAGCAGAGGCAAACTTCTACGCCGCTCTGGAAACTGAAGACATGGCCGCGTAACTAACCGAAATCAGCCTCCGACCAAACCGGAGCGGTTCACTCAGTGTCCTCGCAGAGGAACGCAGACGCTCCGAACGACGGCTTCGATTGGCCGCACCGCAGAAACGTGCGCCCGAATTGGAGGTCGGCTAAGGGCCGTTCGCGTCGGTTTGCTTTGGTGGGGCCACGCGGATCTACAAACCCGCTTCCTGCGGGTCCCAGTCATCCCTCATCCCAGCACGCTGCGGCTATTCACCAGTCATGCCGCGCACGGACCCTTCCGCGGGAACAGGATTCACACGCATGGCCTGATGCAGCCCCAGAACACAAGAAAGGCGCGGGCCAGGTCCCGCGCCTTTCTCTCATCTAGCCGAAGTGACTGAGCTTACTCCGCCGGCTTGTCCTCCTTGTTGCGGTTGCCGTCGCGCTCGGCCTTTCGGGCCGCTTGCTCGTTGGCGGCCTGCGTCCGCATCTGCTCCACGAGCGCGCTGACCTCATCGCGACGCAGGCTGTGCTGGGCAATGAGCTTGGCCGCGCTCCTGGTGGCGTGAAGCTCGATGCAGGCGAAGAACTGGTCGAGGAGGTCGGGCTGCTCGCCGAGCTCGGCAAGTACCTTGTCGAACTTCTTGGCAAGCGCCTCCAGCGCGGCATCCTGGGCCGCGCCGTTGGTCATGGTTTCGCCGATCTGCGCGATGACGCGCTGCTGGTTCTTGGTAAAATTCATGCGTATTTCCTATGTGTTGCACGATTTCCAGATGATTCTCTCGCACCGGTGAGTGTCGGAGTGGTCGGCGTCTGCGCTGGTCGCCACCGCCCCGATGATGAGGAGGTGTGATCTTTTTTCTGACGCCAAAACATTGGTTCGGTTTGTCCCGCGCGATCACTCGTCAGACCGCAGGTCGGTGGGATCCGACCGGTCCTGACCGAGCTGTTTCGGCAGGCGGACCAGAGCGCGGGCGAGGGACTTGCGGGCCTCGGCAATCGCGCCACGGGCCTTCTCCGGCAGAGATTGCGCCACCTCGATGATGGCCTCATCCGCCTTTCGGATCTCCTTGAAGGCTTGCGTCAGCTCCTCCCGGGCCTCGCGCTTGGCACGGATCCGCAGGGCCTCGAGAGCTTTCGAGAACAGGGATCTTGCAAGCCGCTGGCGCGGCCCGTCTGCCCCCGGGTCCTCCGCCTCTGGCGGTGTGGTCGCGCCGCTGGCGACCTTGCGGGCAATATCGAGCACGGCATCCGCGTCGGCCTCCCGGGACCTGACGTCGGTCTCCCGTTGCGAGACGTCGTCTTCCCGCAAGGTGAGCTCCTGCTCTTGCTCCGCAAGTCTCTCCTCCTGTGCGCGCCGCCAATCCCGCGGGCTCACGTGCTCACGCCGCTCCGGCACCTCGACCTTGACGGTCGTCGCGTCATCCTCCGCGGCGCCTTTCGACTCCGGATCCACGTTCCTGTCCTCGATCTGGCGATTGTGCTTGATCGCTGCCCGGATGGCCTCGGCCCGCCGCTCGCCGCGGTGGAGGCCGATTTCCGAGAACCACGCGCCAACGCTGTCCTGCGCAGCCTCGTAGTCGCGGATCATCGCGTGCTTCGAGGGCTGCAGCATGCGCCGCCCGTCCTTTGTCTCGCCCCGCGGCAGGATGACTGCGTGGATGTGGTAGGCCTCCTCATCGAGATCGGCCCGAGCGTGGATCAAGTCGTCGCCGAACTGCCGGGTGAGCCAGCTCAGCGCCAACGCCTCGAAGCGCTTCTCCCGGGTGTCGCCAAAGACGTCGTCGAAGGACTCGCTGTCGATCTCCTCGAACCAGGCCTTGTTGGCGGTCAGGATGACCTCTCGGAGCGGGCCGTGGCGGGTGGATCTCCAGGGATCCCGAGGGCCTTCCACGATCCGCTTCCTGATCTCTGCCGTGCGGCGGCGCTTGCGGAGCTTCTCCAGCTCGCTGGCGAAGTTCCCGGTGCGCATGTCGTCGATCTCCGCCAGCGCCATTGCCGCCCAATTCTTCCCGCCGTGCAGCGGTCGATTGAGCTTGGATCGTTCGCGGTCCACATGGCCGAGATCGCCGCCCTTTCGGCGGCGATGACCTTCGTAGCCCCCGAGATCCTTCGGGAACATGCCCGCCATGCGCAGCACGATCGGGTGGGTTTGCTTGGTCGGCATGGGTCGTCCTCCTGTTGTGGAGGTCGGGACATCGGATCGGCTGTGGATCTGCGGAAACGCGGGTTCGGTTTGCCCTCGCGATGCGCCGGTGTGCAGGGGGGATTACTCACTAATCAGCCCGCGCAGTTTCCCCTGGAAACCGCTCGGGCTGGCGTTCGTCGGGGCGCTGCCCCGAACCCCGCGCCTGTGCGGCGGACACGCCTGCGCGGCGCGCGGAAGGGGCGTCGTTCTGCACTCCCCCTTCCCCCCCTGCGCCCGGGGACACCGCTCCGCGCGGTATCCCCGATCCCCTTCCGGCTCGGAGGGAGCGTTCGCCACATCCCTCCACCCTGCGGCGTCTCCGACGGCTCGGGAGGCTGCACCCCCAAGACCCCGGCGAGAGGCGCGGACGGCAGGGCAGGCGCCCGCGTCCGGCTGCGCAGCACGGGTGTCGCGCAGCCGGACGCGGGCCCCGGCCCAGTCGGCGGAAGACGTGACAAATCATCGACAAGGACATCCGATGACCGAACAGACCCTTTTGCAGATCCCGGCACCGTGGCACGCCACCGTCGCGCCGGGCGACATCGTCGCGTTCCGCTTCCCGCACGAGACCGACGACACTGACGGCAGCGAGTCCCCGAAGGTTCGCCCGACACTGGTGATCGACGTGGTCGAGCGCTTCGGCGAACGCTACGCCGTGCTCGCCTACGGCACGACCAACCCGCGCCGCTTCGGACGCCGGGAGGCCTACGCCATCGACGTGCTCGATGCGATCGAGCGCGACGGGGCGTCGCTCCACCGACAGACCCGCTTCCATGCCTCGCGTCGGCTGACGGTCTCGCTCAGGAACAGCGGCTTCGACATCCGGCGCGACGCCGGCACCGCGCTGCTGGGGCGGCTGTCCGGCGACAGCCTCAAGCGCCTGCAGCAGGTCCGCGCGAGGATCCACGCCGAGCAGGACATGCGCCGTGACCGCAACCGACAGCGCCGGGCCGCACGACCGGTCGTGATCGAGACCAGGCGCAAGGGCCGCATCCGCAGCGAGAAGGAGGTTCGCCATGTCTGATCTCGATTACGATCCGCTGATGAAGCGCATCCACGCGGTGCTGCTGCTCTTCCCAGCTGCGGAGACGGCGCTCGACACGCTCGATGCGCTTGAAGTGCTGCGTCACATCAAGCTGGCGCGGGACCTCCGCCGGCGCTTCTTCCGCCGGCAGATCTTCGGCGGGAAGGATCTGCACGATCTCGAGACGCTGCTCGGACCGATCACGCAAGTCCTCGAGGCCGAGTGGCGCATCGAAGTGATCAACGATGAAGGCATGGTACAGCCGCATGTCGAGCGCACCCGCACCTGTCGGGGCGCAGAAGTCCATGCCGCGAGCCGGCCGCTCTACGCGCTCCGCGACGGGCTGATCGACATCTTCGAGCTGCGCCACGCCGAGGAGATCGCGATGACGCTGCGCCAGAAGACGCCCGACTGAGGCCTGCGGGGGCGCTGCAAAGCGCCCCCGCGAGGGATCCGAACCGAACCGTTTCTGCGATCCATGCGACGGCAACACGTCCTCCCTGCCCAATGACGGGCAGGCTTTTTGAGGACTGAGCATGACCGAGACCAACACCGCAATCGACCTGCAGGCCGCCAACGACAACCCTGGTGGCGCGCAGAGCATCCAGGGCGCACTGAGGCTGCTACGCACGATCTGCTCGACCAGTGGGCCGCGAGCGCGCTCATACAGAAAACCGAAGAAAACGGCTCCTGATTGCTTCGATTTCAGTGACGGCTTCTGGGCTTGTCGGAGGCATCTGGTTGTGACCGAGGCGAGGGATACAAACCAAATTTCCGCAGAAAATTTACGGTCAGATTTCCCGACCTCAACAAGTGAGGTGTGAGACATTGCCGTCAGCAAAACTAACAAAAGCGTCTGTTTCCAATGCGTTATCCGCTGCGGCGGATGCGGGGCTGCCAATCACTGCAATGGTCGTCCAACCAGATGGCTCTTTGCGTCTCGAATTCGCCGCACACGGTCAGACGGACAACGCAAATATCAACAGAAAAATTGGTGAAAAAGCACCGAAGAAGTGGGGCGGGACAAGATGAAATACCGTTTTAAGGGATTGCTCAAAGACAAAACCGCAGCGGGCAGCCTTCGCTGGCGCGTTCGTGTTGAGGGCGATAGGGATCGTAAAGTTACAATCCCGATGGGTCCAGGCGAGCCTCGATTTCATGAGCACTACGCTGCTGCTCGCGCAGGACACGCACCGCAAGTCAGGAAGCCGGAGAAGTCTGTTGCCGGGACCTTGGACGCCCTATGCGAGGGCTATCTGGCATGGCTATCCGAACAGATAAACGACACCGAAATTGAATCACAATTCAAGCCCTCGCCACTAACCCTGAAGGGTTATAGACCTCTGCTGAACCGAGCATGTGACATCAAGGATCTTGATGGGGATCGGATGGGTAGCCTGGACGCGGATCTGCCGAGGGAAGCATTTGTACACATCCGAGACTCCTTTGGTTCGAAGACAGGGTCCGCCGACAATTGCCTGAAAGCGCTGCGCGCGGCTTATAGATGGGGCGAGGAGCGCTCTGGTTTCCCTGACACTTCCGCGATCTTCGATGTGAAAAAAGTGCACAGGAACCGCGGCGGAGCGACGCCATGGGCCGTCGCCGATATGAGGAGATTTCTGCAGCACCATGGGCCTGGTACTATGGCACGACTATGGTTCTTGCTTTCGCTCAATGTGCTGCCGCGGATTGGCGACGTGTATCGTCTCGGCCCGGAGCATATTCTGTGGTCGTCGACGGGTGACGCGGTGTTGTCTTTTCAACCGTCCAAGAAGGGCTCCGCACATGTTGACGTGCCTGTTCTCAGGCAACTGCTCGAAGAGTTGAAACTGCATCCAGAGAGGGCCTTCTTCATTGGCAACAAGGCGGGTGGGAGGTTTGCGTCCGCTGAGGTGGTGCGCAACAAGATACAGGATTGGACGGCCGAGGCAGGGTTGCCGAAAGGTCGTACTCAGCACGGAATTCGAAAAGGCGCTGCTGAGTTGCTCGCTGCTGCAGGCGCGACGCAATACGAGATCATGGCACTGATGTCGCACACCCAGGCGCAGACTTCGGAGATCTACACTCGAAAGGTCGAAAGAGCAGGGTTGGCCGCACGCGCTATTGAGCGGATTTCCTGCCTGGATCTCGGAAAAGTGGACCACGTGGTATGACGCGTGGTCCAAAAGCGCCGAAAAATGAAGAAAAAATAGTGTCTTATTTCATCTCTGGTAGGCCCGGCAGGACTTGAACCCGCAACCAAGGCGTTATGAGCGCCCTGCTCTAACCAATTGAGCTACAGGCCCACCGTGACGCTCTCCGTAGCATTCCCGCCACCGGGGTCAAGCGTTTCGCGCCTCGGGCGGCGATGCCGGGTGGCTCAGCGCGGAGTGCGCAGCACCATCAACTCGCCCACGTTCTCGCGCGTGATGTAGCCCAGCACCCGCGCATCGGGATCGACCACCGCCACCGAGGGGGCCTCGCTCAGCGCGTCGAGCGCGGCATCCAGCGGGGTGTCGAGCGACACCTGCGGCACGTCCTCCATCACCGCGCCGATCTCGAGCGTGTTCTGGCCCTCGGCCACCGCGTGAAACAGCGCCGTGCGCGTGAGGAAGCCAGCGAGCTTTCCATCCTCGCCGAGCACCGGGAATTCGTGCTGCGTGGTGCGGATCAGGGTCTGCGCGGCCACATGGATCGGATCGGCGGGGCTCAGGCTCTCGAAGCTGGTGATCATCGCATCGCGCGCCATCAGCCCCTTGGCCACCGCGCGCGAGCTGACATCCTGGCTCTCGGCCTGGCCGGCGAAGAACACGAAGATGGCGATCAGAAGCAGCATGAAATTGCCCGAGGCCAGCCCCCAGAACGCAAACAGGAACGCCATGAACTGGCCCGCCGTGGCGGCGGCGCGGGTGGCGTGGACGCGGTCCATGCGGGTGGCGAGTGCCGCGCGCAGGACGCGCCCGCCATCCATCGGGAAGGCGGGCAGCAGATTGAACAATGCGAGGAACAGGTTCACCGCAGCGAGCTGGCCAAGGAAGGCGCCGGGCGCGTTGCCAAGCGCGATCAGCTCGTCGAGATGGGTGTTGGCCCCGAAGAGCAGAAGCACCGCCCAGATCACGATGTTCACCGCCGGGCCTGCCAGCGCCACGATGATCTCGTGACGCGGATTTTCCGGCATCCGCTCGAGCCGGGCGAGTCCGCCGATCGGCAGGAGCGTGATGTCGGGGGTCTTGATGCCGTAGCGCCGCGCGGTCAGCGCGTGGCCGAACTCGTGCGCCACCACGCAGGCGAAGAGCGCCAGCACGAAGGCCACGTTCTGCAGTGCCGCCGCCGGCCCGCCATAGGACCAGGCCGAGACCGCGATCCAGGCCAGCAGCAGGAAGAAGGTGGCGTGCACCCGCAGCTCCGAGCCGAACAGCCGACCGATGGGAAAGGACCAGCCCATGACAAAATCTCCTCGCTTTGCCCGCAGCATGGCGCTGCTACGCCGCAGCGGCAAGGGCTCAGCGGCGGCTCAGAGCGTGAACTCTGCCGCCACCGCGCCGGTCAGCTCGGGGAGCAGGTGCGCGTCGAGTGCGAAGACGTGGCGTGGCGTGCCGGCGGCGGCCCAAATGGTGGTGAAGTCGAGCAGGCGCGGATCGATCCACGCCCGGATCGGGTTGAGATGACCCACCGGCGAGACGCCTCCGATGGCAAAGCCGGTCTGGCTGCGGATCAGCGTCGCATCGGCCTTGCCCAGCGGCTCGCCTGCCAGCGCCGAGGCCTTCTCGGCGCAGACCTTGTTGCCGCCGGCGGTCAGGAACAGCACCGCCTCGCCGCTGTCCTCGGCGCGGAAGATGATCGACTTGGCGATCTGGTCGATTTCGCAGTCGACGCTGTCGGCGGCCTCTTGCGCGGTGCGGGCCTGGCCCACCTCGCGGATCTCCGGGGTCAGCCCTGCGTCTTCCAGCGCCGCTCGGACGCGTTTGAGGCTCTTGCTCATCGTGGTCTCCTGTTCTTGCCGGCCCGGTTAGAGCGCGTCGCGTGTCCGGCTGCAAGCGCAGCCCATTGCGCAATGCCGCCGCGCTCCGCCATATAGGCGGCATGAGCTTTGCATCCCGCATCACCCGCCTGCCGCGCCCCTTCGAGCCAGACCTCGGCGCCGAGGCGCTTGCCGCCACGCCCTGGGCCGAGGGCGACGTCGCCACGCTGATCGAGGGCACCGGCGGCACCAGCCCCTATCTTCAGGGCCTGATCCGCAAGGAGGCCGACTGGCTGCACACCGCGCTCGACGATTCCGACGCCGCGCTGCCAGCGCTTTTTGCCGAGCTCGACGCCGGCGCACCCGACGCGGTCGACGTGGCGCTTCGGCAGGCCAAGCGTCGCGTGGCGCTGTTGGCCGGGCTGTCGGACCTTGCGGGCGTCTGGACGCTCGAGGAGGTCACCGGCGCGCTCACCCGATTTGCCGATCTCGCGGTGCAGAAAGCGCTGCAGGCTGCCATCGCGCGCGAGATCCGCCGCGGCAAGCTGCCCGGCGCGACCGAGGACGACATCCCGATCGCCGGCGGCATGGTGGTGCTGGCGATGGGCAAGATGGGCGCGTTCGAGCTCAACTACAGCTCGGATATCGACCTGATCTGCCTGTTCGACGAAACCCGCTTCGACCGCGATGATTTCCACGAGGCCCGCAGCGCCTTTGTCCGCGCCACCCGGCGCATGTCGGGCAGCCTCAGCGATCTGACCGGGGAGGGCTACGTGTTCCGCACCGATCTGCGGCTGCGTCCCGATCCGGCCGTGACGCCGGTCTGCATCTCGATGGAGGCGGCAGAGCGCTACTACGAGAGCCTCGGTCGGGCTTGGGAGCGCGCCGCCTATATCAAGGCGCGGCCCTGCGCCGGCGATGTCGAGGCCGGCGAGCGTTTCCTCGAGACGCTGCGCCCCTTCGTCTGGCGCCGGCATCTGGATTTCGCCGCCATCCAGGACGCGCACGACATGCGGCTGCGCTACCGCGACAAGCACGGACACGGACCCATCACCCTGCCGGGGCACGACATGAAGCTGGGCCGCGGCGGCATCCGCGAGATCGAGTTCTTCACCCAGACCCGCCAGATCATCGCCGGCGGGCGCGACCCGGAGTTGCGGGTGCGCGGCACGGTCGACGGGCTGCGGGTGCTGACCCGGACCGGCTGGGTGCCGCAAGGCGTGACCGAGAAGCTCACCGAGCATTACCGCGCCCATCGCGAGATCGAGCACCGGGTGCAGATGCTGCGCGACGCGCAGACCCACCAGCTGCCAAGCTCGGATTCCGAGTTCGACCGGCTGGCGGCGCTTTGCGGGCGCGACCGCGCAGAGCTCGAGCAGGATCTGAAGCGCCGTCTGGAAGAGGTGCACGAGTTGACCGAGGGCTTCTTCGCCCCCGACGCGCCCTGCGAGACCGACGTGCCCGACGAGATCGAGCGCAGCGAGCTGGTGGCGCGCTGGCCGAACTACCCGGCGCTGCGCTCGGGCCGGGCGGTGGAGATCTTCAAGCGCCTGAAGCCCGAGATTCTCGGACGGCTCGCCAAGGCCGCGAAGCCGCAGGAGGCGCTTTCGGCCTTCGACGGTTTTCTTGCCGGGCTGCCGGCGGGGGTGCAGCTTTTCTCGCTGTTCGAGGCCAACCCGCAGCTCATCGACCTGTTGATCGACATCGTCTCGACCTCGCCGGATCTGGCGCGGCACCTGTCGCGCAATTCCAGCGTCTTCGATGCGGTGATCGGCGGCGATTTCTTCAGCCCCTGGCCAGGCGCCGCCGCGCTCACCGCCGAGCTGAAGGAGATCCTTGCGCGCGAGGGCGACTACGAGACCCGGCTCGACATGGCGCGGCGCTGGCAGAAGGAATGGCACTTCCGGGCCGGGGTGCACCTGTTGCGCGGCCTCAGCGAGCCGGAGGAGGCGGGCGAGCATTATGCCGACCTCGCCGAGGCGTCTCTGGCCGCCGTCCTGCCGGTGGTTCAGGAGGAATTCGCCCGCAAGCATGGGCCCGCCCCGGGGCGCGGCGCGGTGGTGGTGGGCATGGGGTCTCTGGGCGCGCGACGGCTCCACGCGCTCTCGGATCTCGATCTGATCTCGATCTATGATCCCGACGGGGTCGAGGCGTCCGACGGGCGCCGCCCGCTGCCCGCGCGGCAATATTACGCCCGGCTGACCCAGGCCGCGATCACCGCGATGACGGCACCGATGGCGGAAGGAAAGCTCTACGAGATCGACATGCGCCTGCGGCCCTCGGGCAATCAGGGGCCGGTGGCGACCTCGCTGGCCTCGTTCCGCAGCTACCAGAGCGAGCAGGCCTGGGTCTGGGAACATCTCGCGCTGACCCGCGCCCGCGTCGTGGCGGGCCCTGCGCCGCTGGCCGAAGATGTCGAGGCGCTGCGCGCCACGCTGCTCGCCAGCCCGCCGCCGCGAGACAAGGTGCTGGGCGAGCTTGCGACCATGCGGGCGCGCATCGCTGCCGCAAAGGGGCAGGGCGCGGTCTGGGATCCCAAGATCGGGCGCGGCCGGATGCAGGATATCGAGCTCACCGCGCAGGCCGGCGCGCTGCTCTCCGGGCAGGCGCCGCGGCGCACCACGCGCGGGCTCCCCATGGCGGCGCGCGAAGGCTGGCTGAGCAAGGCGGATGCCGATCACCTCGCCGCCACCTACCGGCTGTGCTGGAGCCTGCAGATCGGCGCCCGCCTGATTGCCGAGGGCGCGCTCGACCCAACCGAACTCGGCGCCGGGGGCTGTGCCTTCCTGACCCGCCTGACCGGGACCGACGGCCCCGACGAGCTGCGCGAAAAGCTTTCCGAGATGACCGCCCGCGCGGCCGATATCATCGACGCTGCCCTGCCGCCGCCCGAGACATGAAGGAGCCTGACCCATGAAGAAGGGAACCCCCGAGGACCCAAAGGGCCTGATCGCCGAGGCCTACCGCATCGACGGCATAACGGACGCGGAATGTCGCTCGATCTTTCTCGACTGGGCGCTGTCGCTGCCCGGGGATGCCGAAGCGCGCCCGCTGATCGAGGTGCTGCTCGCGCGTCATCGCGAGGAGGGCCACCCGATGACCGCGGTGCTGCGCGAGGGCATGGCGCGGGGCGGTGCGCCGCGACGGCGCGGAGGGGCATCCGGCCGGCGCAACTGACCGGGCCCCGCGACCAAGGAAGCACTTGCCCCGCGTCTTGCGATGCGGTTCGCTGGCCCGACCCGGAGGAGAGGAGACCGGCGCCCGCGCGCTGCCGGCAGGAACAGAGGCCTGATGCCCGAATACGTCCCCATCGCGATCCCCGACAACCCGAGGCTCGCGCAGAACATCATCCATTTCGCCCGCGCCCTGCGGCGCGCGGGTCTGCCGGTGGGGCCGGGCCGGGTCATCGATGCGATCCGCGCGGTGGCGGCGGCGGGCTTCACCGACCGGATGGATTTCTACTGGACCCTGCATGCCTGCTTCGTGAACCGACCCGAGCATCGCGTGGTGTTTGCGCAGGTCTTCCGGCTCTACTGGCGCGATCCGCGCTATCTCGAGCACATGATGTCGATGATGTTGCCTGCGGTGCGCGGCGTGCAGGAGGAGAAGGTCGCCCAATCTGCCGAGAAGCGCGCGGCGCAGGCGCTTCTGGGCGACCAGATGCCCGAGATCCCGCAGCCCGAGGGAGAGGAGGAGGCGACCAAGATCGAGGTCGACAGCTCCTTCACCCTCTCGGCGGAGGAAAAGCTCAAGACGCTCGATTTCGAGCAGATGTCGACCGACGAGATCGCCGAGGCCAAGCGCATGATCGCACGGCTCACCCTGCCGGTGAAGCCGATCCCCTCGCGGCGCGGCATGGCGGCGCATGGTGGGCGGCGCATCGACTGGCGCCGCACCCTGCGCGGCTCGATGCGGCAGGGGGGAGAGCTGCGCGAGCTCGCCCATCTCAAGCCGCGCCCGCGCTGGCCCAATCTCGTGGTGCTCTGCGACATCTCGGGCTCGATGTCGCAATATTCCCGCATGGTGCTGCATTTCCTGCACGCGGTGGCCAACGAGAAGGGCGCCGGCTGGGCCAAGGTGCATGCCTTCACCTTCGGCACGCGGCTCACCAACATCACCCGCCACCTTGCCACGCGCGATGTCGATGCCGCGCTGAAATCCGCCGGGGCCGAGGCGCAGGACTGGCAGGGCGGCACCCGCATCGGACAGTGCCTGCATGACTTCAACCGCGACTGGTCGCGTCGGGTCATGGGGCAGGGCGCGGTGGTGCTGCTGATCACCGACGGTCTTGACCGCGACGATGCGGGGGCTCTGGCGAAAGAGATGGAGCGGCTGCACCTCTCGGCCCGGCGTCTGATCTGGCTGAACCCGCTGCTGCGCTGGGACGGCTTCGCACCGAAGGCCGCGGGCATCCGCGCCATGCTCCCGCATGTCGACAGCTTCCGCGCCGGCCATTCCATCCGCACGCTCGAGGAGCTGGCCGAGGCGATCTCGCGTCCCGACGATGCCGGCGAGAAGGCGCGGCTGATGGCGGCGCTCTGAGCGGCGACTGCCCGGATCGGCGGCGTTTTGCCTGCTCTTTGAACAAAACCTGTCTGGCCGCGTTGTGTCCTTCAAACCGCCTCTTCTGACGGCGGTCCGGAGGAAAGGACGCACAATGACCATGACCAAACCGTTTCTGAGAACCACCACCGCGCTGGTAATGATGGCCAGTATGACACTTCCCGCAGTGGCGCAGGGGCTCGACGGGATGACGCCGAAGGACATTCTCAAGGGTGCCCGTGATGGCTCGCTCGATGTGGGGTTCGAGACGGACGGCATGAACCGCGAGCAGCTGGTGGCCGAGCTTGCGCGTCTGCAGGCGCTCTGCGAGGCCGGAGAAGCCTCGGAGGGCGCGAACTGCGACCGGATCGTGGAACTGCCCGACGCGGCGGCTCTGGCGGGCGGCAATGGCGCGCTCGGCACGGCCGTCGAGGACGCGCAGGCGGAAGGCAACGGCCAGACGCAGGAGATGAGCGCCGAGGTGGACGCCACCGCCGAGGCCGAGGCACAGGATGCCCCCGCCGAAGCGTCGGTGGCCGAGGCGGAGACTGCCGAGAGCGAAGGCACCGACGAGCTGCGCGAAGCGCTCGAGGAGGCGGAAGCGCAGGACGCGCCAAGCGAAGCGCCTTCCGCCGAGGCGCAAACTGCCCAGTCCGAAGAGGCGGGCGCGCCGAGCGAAGCGCCCGAGGCAGCCGAAGCGTCGGATGCCCCCGCCGAAGCGCCGGTCACGGAAGCCGAGACTGCCGGGACCGAAGGCACCGACGAACTGCGCGAAGCGCTGGAGGAGGCCGAGGCGCAGGACGCCTCTGCCGAAGCACCGGTCGCCGAGGCCGAGACCCCCGCGACGGAGGGCAACGAATCCCCCGAGGACGCCGAGGCACAGGAGGCCCTGGCGCAGGAGCCGGTCGCGGAGGCGGAGCCGCAGACCGATACCGCTTCCGATGAGACTACCGAGGTTCAGGCCGGGGCCGAGACCGAGGAGCCCAGCCTGCAGGCCGAGCCCGAAGAGGTCTCGGACCAGGAGCAGGCCGACGCCGCCGCGCGCCTGTCGCAGCAACTCGGGGCCGCCGCTGCAGCGCTTGGCCTCGCAGAGGCCGGCGAGCCCGAGGTGGTCGAGGAAGAAGTCTCCGATGCCGACGTGCGCAGTTCCGACGAGGATTTCGGCACCCGCATCGGGGAGGCGCTCCAGCAGGCGCGCGACGGTGTCGCCGAGCGTGATCGCGACAGCGCCGACGACAATGATCGCAATGACACGCTGCGCAATCTGGGCACCGCTGCGATCGCCGGCCTCGGGGCCGTGGCGTTGAGCAAGTTCCTCTCGGACGACGCGAAGGTGGTCGAAAACACGGGCGACCGTCTGGTGGTCGAAGAAAACGGCCAGTACCGCGTGCTGCGCAATGATGACGTGCTGCTGCGTCGCCCCGGCTCGGACGTGACAACCTATCGCTACGATGACGGCTCGACCCGCACCGTGGTGCAATACGAGGACGGCAACGCGGTCGAGACCGTGAAGGCCGCCGATGGCCGCGTGCTGCGCCGCATCCGCACCCTGCCGGATGGCGAGCAGATCGTGCTCTTCGACGACACCCAGGCCGAGCAGCAGGTGGTGGTCAACGACCTGCCGCAAACTCAGGAGACCCCGCGCCGCATGAACATCCGCGAGGTCGACGAGGCCGAGCTGGCGGCGGCGCTGGCGGCCGAGAACGGCACGGATGTGGGCCGCACCTTCTCTCTGAACCAGATCCGCAACATCGACACGGTGCGCCATCTCGTGCCCGAGATCAGCGTCGACTCGATCAACTTCGAGACCGGCTCCGCGGCGATCCGCCCGCAGGAGGCGCAGGCGCTCGCCGCGCTCGGCAATGCGATGAAGCGGGTGATCTCCGACAACCCGGGAGAGGTCTTTCTGATCGAGGGCCACACCGATGCGACCGGCGGCTGGGGCTACAACCTCGCGCTTTCGGATCGTCGCGCGGAGTCGGTGGCACTGGCGCTGACCGAGTATTTCGACGTGCCGCCGGAAAACATGGTGCTTCAGGGCTATGGTGAGAGTGATCTGGCGATCGAGACCCAGACCTCCGAACGCGCCAACCGCCGCGCCGCGGTGCGCCGCATCACGCCGCTGCTTCAGGGCAGCTGAGCCATCCCGGCCAGGCCATTCGGCCCCTGACAAACGGATCGCGGCGCGTCTCTGGCGCGCCGCGATTGTCTTGTGCGCTGCCGGTCAGTCGCCGCTCTCGGCGTCGCGCTCGGCAATCACGTCCTTGGCAACACCAAGCGCGTTGAGCGCGGCGGGAAAACCGGCATAGACCGCCATCTGCATCATCACTTCGACGATCTCTTCGCGTGTCACGCCGACATTCAGCGCGCCATGCACATGCACGCCCAGTTGCTTCGGGGCGGTTCCCATCGCCGAAAGCGCCGCCACGGTGGCAATCTCGCGGTCGCGCAGCGACAGCCCCTCCCGCGCGTAGATGTCGCCGAAGGGGAATTCGAACAGCAGCTCGGCAAAGTCCGGGGCAATGTCCTGCAGGCCGGCGATCACCGCCTCTCCGGCGGCGCCGTCGATCTCATTCAGCAGCCTGCGGCCGCGTTCCGCTCTGGTCTCGGTGCTCTGGTGCAGCATGGTCAGGTCCTTTCGCGTCTGACATCATCGCCTCGTAGGTGGCGATCTTGGTGTCGAGAACGGAGAGGCACTCCTGCAGGTCTGCCACGCGGGCAGCGACCTCGGCCCGATGCTGGCGCAGCATCTGCGCGCGCTCGGGGGCGGTGGCATCGCCCTCGGCCCGTGCCCGCGCATAGGCCAGCATCTCGGAGATCGACATGCCGGTCGTTCTGAGCCTGTGCAGGAATTCCGCCCAGCGCAGTTCGGCGTCGCCATAGACCCGGTGCCCGGCGCTGTCGCGCAACGGCGGGTCGATGAGACCGATCTTTTCGTAATAGCGCAGCGTATCCACCGGGAAACCGGTGGCCCGCGCGAACTCGGCGATCCGCATGATCCGGGCTCCTCTCCGTTCGACGCTTCCCTTGCTAGGGGGTGGAGCGCACTCCAGGTCAAGCGGAAAGTTCTGTGGAGAAGAGGTTGCGCGTGGAGGCGGGCAGGGCTCCGCGCGTGATCTTCTCACGTTTTGCCCCAGCCTGAATGGCCTCCGCCCCGACGGGCCCGGACCGGCAGGGGACTCCGCCCGTAAACGCCTCAAACGCTCCCCCCGAGCGTTTGCCGGGCCCCGACGGGCCCGGACCGGCGTTTACACCATCATTTCCTTGGTGGCCGAGAGGGTGATGTCGGGATAGTCGCGCACCACGCGGTCGATATCCCATTGCAGGCGGGTCATGTAGACCACGTCACCGTCATTGTCGTGGGCGATGTGCTGCTTGTTGGCGTTGACGAATTTTTCCACCGCCGCCTTGTCACCATGCACCCAGCGGGCCGAGGTGAACTGCGAGGCCTCGAAGCGCACCGGCAGGCCGTATTCCTGCTCGATCCGCGCGCCCAGCACCTCGAATTGCAGGGCACCCACCACGCCGACGATATAGCCCGAGCCGATATTCGGCTTGAAGACCTTGGCCGCGCCTTCTTCGGCGAACTGGAACAGCGCCTTCTCGAGATGCTTGGCCTTCATCGGATCGCCCGCGCGTACGCCCTGCAGCAGCTCCGGTGCGAAGGAGGGGATGCCCGTCACCTTCAGCGCCTCGCCCTCGGTCAGCGTGTCGCCGATGCGCAGCTGGCCGTGGTTCGGGATGCCGATGATGTCGCCGGCCCAGGCCTCCTCGGCCAGCTCGCGGTCGGAGGCGAGAAACAGCACCGGCGCGGTGATGCTCATCGGCTTCTTGGTGCGCACATGGGTGAGCTTCATGCCGCGGTTGAAATGGCCCGAGCTGAGCCGGACAAACGCGACCCGGTCGCGGTGCTTGGGGTCCATGTTGGCCTGCACCTTGAAGACAAAGCCCGAGACCTTCTTTTCCTCAGGCGAAATCTGCCGCGGCTCGGCGCTGGTGGGCTGCGGCTCGGGCGCGAGATTGCCGATGCCGTCCATCAGCTCCTTCACCCCGAACGAGTTGATCGCCGAGCCGAACCAGATCGGCGTCATGTGGCCTTCGAGCACCGCCTGCGGGTCGAGCTCGGGCAGCAGCTCGCGCGCCATCTCGATCTCTTCCTTGAGCTGTTCGAGCAGCTCGTCCGGCACGTGCTCGGCAAGCTTTGGGTCGTCGAGCCCGTCGATCTTGATCGATTCCGCCACCTTGTTGCGGTCGGCCCGGTCCATCAGCTCGAGCCGGTTGCGCAGCATGTCGTAGCAGCCCACGAACTCGCGCCCCATGCCGATCGGCCAGGAGGCCGGCGTCACGTCGATGGCGAGGTTCTCCTGGATCTCGTCGATGATCTCGAAGACGTCGCGCGCCTCGCGGTCCATCTTGTTGCAGAAGGTCAGGATCGGCAGATCGCGCAGGCGGCAGACCTCGAAGAGCTTCTGGGTCTGGCTTTCCACGCCCTTGGCGCCGTCGATCACCATGATCGCCGCGTCCACCGCGGTCAGCGTGCGGTAGGTGTCTTCCGAGAAGTCCGAGTGGCCGGGCGTGTCGACGAGGTTGTAGCGGAAATTGCCGTAATCGAAGGACATGGCCGAGGCCGAGACCGAGATCCCGCGCTCCTGCTCCATCTTCATGAAGTCCGAGCGCGTGCGCCGCGCCTCGCCCTTGGCGCGCACCTGTCCGGCCATCTGGATGGCACCGCCATAGAGCAGGAATTTCTCCGTCAGCGTCGTCTTGCCGGCATCCGGGTGCGAGATGATCGCAAAGGTGCGGCGGCGGGCGATTTCCGCGGGAAGGTCGGGGCGGTTGGTGGGCGTGTCCAGCATGAGCGCGCATATAACGCCGGCCATGCGCCAAGGGAAGAGCGGCCTGCGCGGAACCGGGGCCTTGCTTCGCGGGTTCTGACCGCGACACAGGAGGACCGATCATGGCCAACCCGAGCCTGAAGAACGAGAAACTCTACGAGGACCTTCGCGAGGACGGCATGTCCAAGGAGAAGGCCGCGCGCATCTCGAACGCGCAGGCCAACAAGGACATGCACCCCTCCGAGAAGGGCGGCAAGGCGCCGCCCTACGAGGACTGGACCAAGGACGATCTCTATGCCCGGGCTCAGGAGATCGGCATTGATGGCCGCTCCGACATGACCAAGGACGAGCTCATCGACGCGCTGCGCAACCACTGAGCCCACCCTCCCATGCTGCCGGTCAGGGCCTCGGGGTCGGCGAGCCACGCAGAGATCGCGCGTGACACCCGGCCGCGATCGACGGCCTGCCTCCGGCGGGAGTATTTTTGACGAAGAGAAGCCAAGGGCGCGGCGCTTCTGGCTTCTTTGGTTCAAAAATACCTCGGGGGTGAATTGGCGCACAGCGCCAAGAGGGGGCAGCGCCCCCTCCCTCCGTTTAAAGGCGCAGCTCGGGTGCGACAGGCGGCAGCGCCCCGTGGAGCGCTCCGCGTCTTCCGGTCGCGCCATGCGTCGAGAGGCATCGAGGCTGCCACGCCGGCGCTGATTTCTTCACCAATGTCGCGAAGGACGCGTCCCGTGACGCAGCGATGCTCGCGGATCGCGCCGGGCTGTTGCATGGATCGGGGAATTCCCGGCCGGCGACTCGAGGGGCCCCGCATGATTTCCGTTCTCGGCAGCGTCTGGGCGCTGCTTCTTGGCACGCTTCTGATCATGCTCGGCAACGGCATGCAGTTCACGCTCATCGGTCTGCGCGGCGATATCGAGGGCTTTTCCGCCGGCGCGCTGGCTGTCATCACCTCGGGCTACTACATCGGTTTCTTGTCCGGGGCCCGTGTGACCCCGATCCTGATTCGCCGCGTCGGCCATGTGCGGGTCTTCGCCGCGCTCGGCAGCTTCATGTCCGCCGGGCTCATCGCATTCCCGCTGATCACCGAAACCTGGGCCTGGACCCCGCTGCGCCTGATCCTCGGCTTCTGCATGTCCGGCGTCTATGTCGCTGCCGAAAGCTGGCTCAACCACGCCGCCACCAACGACACCCGCGGCAAGATCCTCTCGGCTTACATGATCGCCCAGACCCTTGGCGTGATCGGCGCGCAATGGCTGCTGACCTTCGGAGACGCCGCCACATCGGTGCTGTTCATCGTCGCCTCGATCCTCGTGTCGCTGTCCTTCGGACCGATCCTGCTCTCGGCCACGCCGACCCCCGCGGTCAGCGTGGCGCGGCCGATGTCGCTGCGCCAGCTGTTCGGGATCGCGCCGCTGGCGACCGTGGGCACGTTCTTTCTCGGCAGCATCTACGCCACGCAATCGGGCATGGGCGCGGTGTTTGGCACGCAGATCGGCCTCCCGACGCCGCAGATCGCGTTCTTCGTCGCCATGCTTTTCGCCGGCGCCCTGTTCCTGCAATACCCGATCGGCTGGCTGTCCGACGTGCTCGACCGCCGCAAGCTGATCTTCGCCGCCGCCGCGATGGGCGCGGGCTCCTGCGCCCTCGGGCTGATGACCGACGGGCGCTCCGAGATGCTCTTCGTGGCCGCCTTCCTCGCCGGGGGCGTGACCACGCCGCTCTATTCGCTGTTTCTCGCCTACGCCAATGACGACCTGTCCGCCGACGACATGCCCGCCGCGTCCGGGGGCCTCGTCTTCATCTTCGGCCTTGGCGCGATCGCCGGCCCGCTGCTGAGCGGCTGGGCGATGCAGTCGCTCGGGCCGCATGGCTTCTGGCTGGTGCTGACGCTGACCTTCGCCGGGATCGCGCTCTACGCGCTTTACCGCATGACGCAGCGCCCGGCGATCCAGGTCGAGGATACCGACAGCTACCTCACCGTCCTGCCGACCACCTCTCCGGTGGCGGTCGAGGTCGCGACGAGCTGGGCGGTCGAACAGGCGGAAGCATCACAGGATGATCCGCCCGCCGAGTGACGCCGGCTCAGCCGCTCGAGGACTTGCGCAGCAGCTCCGCCAGGTCCGGCCGGTCGAGCAAAGCCTCCTGTACCTCGAGCGCGCGGTGATCGCTGCGGCTGTGTCCCGGCAGAAGCTCCGAGAGCCGCTGGTGCAGCTCGTCGGGCAGGGCGGCATGGGTGCGGGTGTCGATCAGCATCGATTCCGCCGCGATGCCCTCGGCATAGATGATCTGGTGATGATCGAAGAGCATCTGGTAATAGTCCACGAAGCCGCCCTGCATCCGGCGGATGCTGTCGCCGTTGACCAGGTGACGCGCCTTGACGAGCAACTCCGAGCGCCCGACGCCGATCTGGTCGCGACGCTGGTAGATGAACAGGCGGTGATCCGGGCTCACCAGCAGGTCGCCGGAGTTGTTCAGCACACCCTCGCGGATCAGGATCGGGGCGAACTCGCCCACCGCGCGCACCGTGTGATGCCCCAGCCAGCGGATCTCCTGCGGACCGTCGTCGCGGGTCAGGACCCGGTCGCCCACCGCGAGCTCTTCCACCGGGCGCTGCGCCCCGGAGGCCATGGTGATCATCGTGCCCCGGGTGAAGGAGACGCAGGCCGATTGCGCAAATTTCTGCAGTGCGCCGTCGCGGGTGATGCCCACCAGCGCAAGGTCCTGGCGGGGATCGAGCGCGGCCAGCGGCAGGAACAGGATCGCTGCCACGTCGCCGCCCGCGTCGGTCTCGACCAGCACCAGCCCCTCGGTGGTGTGGCCGTCGCCCGACATGAAGGTGAGCACGCAATCGAGATGCAGGTCCGCTCCCGGCGTGCCGATCTCGCTGTCGGCCGCGATGCGGAACGGCGATTCGGAGGCCGGGTAGAGGCTCAGGCGATGCTGCGCCGCGACCGGAGACAGCCGGTAGATGTCATCCGGCACCAGTTCCTCGGCAAAGCTCAGCCCGTCGCCGAGATTCGCGCCGTTGATGACGCGGATCTGGTCCGCGCGGTAGACGGTGACGCCATGCGCGACGCGTGCGCCTTCAGCCTCGGTCATGTCGGGTCGGCCCCTGCCTGTTCTGTCGTTTTCCGTGGTCTTCTGCAGTCTTCCGCGGTCCGGCCTGCCACCGGCCGGCGCATGCCGGCCGCGCCGGATGTGGATCATGCCATTGTATGCCAAACCATTGTGGCATCAAATGGGATCTCGGCCGGTCTTTTTCCCGGCCCGCCCGGGCGCGACCCGGGCCACAGAAGGAGACTGACGACATGGATCTTGGAATTTCCGGCAAGCGCGCGCTGGTCTGCGCCTCCTCGAAGGGGTTGGGGCGCGGCTGTGCCGAGGCGCTGGCCGAGGCCGGCTGCACGCTGGTGATGAACGCCCGCAGCGCTGGTCCGCTCGAGCAGGCCTCGGGCGAGATCAGCGAGGCCTACGGCGTCGAGGTCACCGCCATCGCCGGCGACATCACCGATCCCGAGGGCCGCGCCGAGGTGCTGGACGCCGCCGGCCCCTGCGATATCCTGGTGACCAATGCGGGCGGCCCGCCCCCGGGCTACTGGACCGACTGGGACCGTGGCGATTTCATCGATGCGCTCGACGGCTCTATGCTGTCGCCGATCGCGCTGATGCAGGCGCTGGTGCCCGGCATGATGGAGCGCGGCTGGGGCCGGGTGGTCAACATCACCTCGCGTTCGGTCAAGGCGCCGCTGCTGCCGCTGGGCCTGTCGAACGCCGCCCGCGCCGGGCTCACCGGCTTCGTTGCAGGCACCTCCCGCCAGATCGCCGACAAGGGCGTCACCATCAACAACCTGCTGCCCGGCGTGCACGACACCGCCCGCATCGACCAGATGGACGACGTCATGGCTGCGCAGAAGGGCATCAGCCGCGACGAGGCCCGCAAAATCCGCGCCGCCGGCATCCCCGCCGGCCGCTACGGCGATCCGGCCGAGTTCGGCAAGATGTGCGCCTTCCTGTGCTCCGCCCATGCCGGCTACATCGTCGGCCAGAACATCGTGCTCGACGGGGGCGAGACCTTTGCCACCATTTGAGATAACCACAGCTTCTTCTGGCCGGAAATATCCCGGGGGAGTCGCCCGGAACGGGCGGCGGGGGCAGCGCCCCCAAACCCGCGACGCCCATGGCTCGCGGTCCTGACGGCAAGGGCGGCGGCGCGGGGTTCTCCCTCGCCGACCAGCTCTTCAACGCCGACAGCGCCGGGGCGCTTGCGCAGGAATTCTCCGTGCTGCCCGGCTTCGAGGCCGAGCGCTTCCTCGAACAGGTCCTGCCGCGCTTTGAGGGGCTCGGTGTGCATGCAAGGCTCGAGGTTCTCGCGGATGGGCTGGAGGTGCAACTCCCCAACGATTTCAATGCCATGGCCGAATCTCTTGAGGCATCGCTTCCAGAGCCGCTCGACCCTGCGCGCAAGGATGACGACTTCGGTCGCTTCATTCACGCGGTGCATGGCGTGCTCGCAGCGAGGCACGGGATCGACCATCCAGAGCGCGCGCTTGATTTGATCCACGCCGCGACCCAGCGCTTCTCGATGGAATACGCCATCCGGCCGTTCCTCAACCGCTGGCCCGATCTGGTGCTCGCGCGGATGCAGGGCTGGGCCCGTGATCCGCATTACCATGTGCGCCGGCTGGTCTCCGAGGGCACGCGGCCCAAGCTGCCTTGGGGCATCGGCATCACGCTTGATCCGCGCGCGCCGCTTCCGCTGCTCGACGTGCTGCATGCCGACGACACCCGCTTCGTGACGCGCTCGGTCGCCAACCATCTCAACGATCTGAGCAAGACCCATCCCTACGCGGTGCTCGACCGGCTGGCCGCTTGGCGGTCCAGCCAGGCGCAAACCCCGCGCGAGCGCGACTGGATCACCCGACACGCCCTGCGCACCGCGGTCAAGCGCGGCGAGCCCGGGGCGCTTGGGCTGCTGGGCTACCGGCCGGACCTGCCGGTCACCGCGCGGCTCGACATCCAGTCCGAGCTGCGGATCGGCGAGGTTCTGACCATCGCTGCCAGCCTCGAGAGCCCGGAGGCCGGGCCGGTGCTGGTCGACTACCGGCTGCGCTTTGCGCGGCCCACGGGCAGCGCCGAGAAGGTCTTCAAGCTGAAGGCCGCCGAACTCGCCCCGGGCAAGACCCTGACATTCACCAAGCGCCACCGGATGAAGGGCGATGCCACCACCTTTCGGCTGCATCCCGGGCCGCATGCGGTGATCCTGCAGATCAACGGACGAGACGTCGCCGAGGCGGGTTTCACGCTGCGGGACTGAGGTCCGCCGCCCCGCGAAGCGATTGCCCGGGACCGGTGCGGCAGTGACGACAGGTCTTGACGGTCCTTGTCTGAGCCCTCGTGCGCCTCACTCCGCCGCCTTCAGAGCGTCCTCGCCGCCGGTCTGGTCGGGCGTGCGTGAGGGGCGGGACGGGAAGGGCGCCACCTCTTCCCAGAGGATGGTCGGCGCCTTCACCCGCTTGGCCGCCCGCGCCAGCGCCCAGTCCTGCGCCGCGCGGCTGCCGCGGCCCAGCGACAGCGCCGCCAAGGCCCGGGCGATCCAGCCGAGATAGGTGTTGAACCAGACCCGTAGCGCCAGCATCGCCGGCGTGAAGACCAGCGTCAGCACCGTGGCGATGGCGAGGCCGAAGACCACCGCCGTGGCCAGCGGCTTCCACCACAGCGAGGTCGGGCTGTCGATGGCATAGCCGCCGCCGAAGAAATCGAGGCTGAGGCCGATCATCATCGGGAACAGCCCGGCGATGGTGGTGATAGTGGTGAGCAGGACGGGGCGGATGCGATCCTCGGCGGTGCGGATGATCGCCTCGATCCGCGGCATGTAGCGTGAATATTCCTGGAAGGTGTCGATCAGCACGATGTTGTTGTTCACCACGATCCCCGCCAGCGCCACCACGCCGGTGCCGGTCATGATGATCGAGAAGGTCTGGTCCATCACGATCATCCCGAGGAACACGCCGGCGGTCGAGAGCACAACCGCCAGCAGCACCAGCACCGCGTTGTAGAAGCTGTTGAACTGCGCCAGCAGGATGATGAACATCAGCGCCAGCGCCGCCGAGAAGGCCTGGCTGAGGAAGGCCTGGCTGTCGGCCTCCTCCTCCTGGTCGCCGGTCCATTCCCAGCTCACCCCCTGCGGGAGCGGGTCGGTCTCGAGCCACGCGGTCAGCGCCGCGATGCGCTCGTTGGCATTGACCGGCACCACCTGCAACGCGCCGTTTTCGGCCAGGGCCGCCGGGTCGGCATCGCCCTCGACCTGCGTCAGCTCATAGGCGGTGCCGCGCAGGCTGAGGTCTCCGGGGCCGGACGCGGCCTCTGTCCCGTAGCCGACGGTCGCGCCGTCGCTCACGAATTTCACCAGCCCCTCGCGCACCCCGGCCTTGATGTCGAAATGGCGCTTCTGGTCGACGCGGTTGATCTCGGCGAGCTTTTCCACCGGCTGGCGGGTGATGAAATTCGACAGCGGCACCAGCCCGTCCTGCGTGCGCACCTTGAGGCTGTCCAGCGTCGAGAGCACCCGGTTTTCCTCGGGCAGGCGCACGCGGATGTCGATTTCCTCGTCCGAGCTGTCGACCCGCATGGTGTCGAGCGTCAGCCCACGGGTGACGAGCTGCACCATGGCGCCCACCGTGGCCACGTCGGCGCCGTAACGGCCGGCCTTCTCGACATCGACGTCGATCTGCCAGTCGATGCCGGGCAGGGGGCGGGTGTCCTCGATCTGGCGCAGCCCGGCCATGGCGTCGAACTGCGCGCGCGCGGCCCCCGTGGCGGCGAGCAGAGCGTCCCAATCGTCGGATTTCAGCCGCAGGTGCACCGGCTTGGCCGAGGCCGGCCCCATGGCAAGGTCGAGGATCTCGATCTGGATGCCGGGCAAGGCCTGCATTGCCTCGGTCAGCTCGGCCAGCACCAGATCACCATCGAGTTCGGGCCGGTCGCGGCGGTTCTCCCACGGCACGATCTCGAGCTGGATCTGGCCGATCGTGTCCTTGGGTGGCTCGGCCCCGCCGGTGTTGGAGCTGAGCCCGCCATCGCCGGAGAAGGCGAAGGCGGTCTCGATGCCGGGATGGGCCAGCACGATTTGCTCGGCGCGTCGGACCAGCGCATCCTTCTCGGCCAGCGAGAGGTTGCCGCGGGCGCGGACATAGACGATGGCCTGCTCGGGCTCGCTTTCGGTGAAGAACTGGGTGCCGTTGTTGTTCTCGCCGTAATAGCCGAAGACCGAGATCACGAAGAACACCACCGCGCCGATGGTCAGCACCGGCATCACCGGGTTGGCGGTGATCAGCTGGATCAGCCAGCCGAAAGGCGTGCGGCGGTACTGCGCCTTGATGCGCTTGCGCCGGTGCTCGATGCGCGCGGCATCCAGCGTGATCGAGGCCATCACCGCGAAGGCGAGGAAGACCGCGACGCCCGGCAGGCGGGCGGCGTAGCCGGTGAAGGGCGAATGGAACAGGAAGTCCGGGTTCAGCACCATCATGGCGCCTACGAACATGCCCAGCAGCGCCACGGGCACAAGTGCCGCGCGCGCCCACCAGTTCGGCAGGCGGCGGCGCAGCCGCGCGCCCTTGCGGTGCAGCCCGCGCGAGAACCGCCCCGAGACGCCGCCCATCACCGGCAGGTAGATCAGCGCCACCACCAGCGAGGCCGAGAGCACGAAGATCAGCGTCACCGGCAGCATGCCCATGAACTGACCCGCCACGCCGGGCCAGAACAGCATCGGCAGGAAGGCGCAGAGCGTGGTGGCGGTCGAGCTCACCACCGGCCAGAACATGCGCTTGGCGGCCTCGACATAGGCGTGCATCGGCCCGGTTCCCTGGGCGATGCGCTTGTCGGCGTACTCGACGACGACGATGGCGCCGTCGACCAGCATCCCCACCGCGAGGATCAGCCCGAACATGACGATGTTCGATACCGTGATGCCCATGCCGAGCAGCAGCAGGAAGCAGAGCAGGAAGCTCGTCGGGATCGCAAAGCCCACCAGCAGCGCCGCGCGGGTGCCGAGCGCCGCCAGCACCACGATCATCACCAGCGCGATCGCGGTCAGCACCGAGCCCTCGAGCTGCTTGACCATGCTGTCGACGATGCGGCTCTGGTCATTGCTTGCCGAGACCGTGACCGCGGCGCGCAGCTCGGGCGGCCAGTCGGCCTCGGCCTGTGCCACGACGGCGCGCACCTCGGTCGCCGTGTCGATCAGGTTGAAACCCTTGCGCTTGACCACCTGCAGCGCCACCGTGCTGTCACCGTTGAACCGCGCGGTGCCTTCGCGATCCTCGAAGGTCAGGCTGATGGTGGCCAGCTCGCCCAGCGTCACCACCCGGTCGCCATTGACCTTCACCGGCAGGTCGTAGATGTCGCGCGGCTCGTCGAAACTCGAGGGGATCTTGACCGAGAAGGCGCCGGTCTCGGTCTCGACCTCGCCTGCGGCGACCAGCAGGTTGTTGTTCTGCACCACGTTGATCAGCTCGCTGGCGGTGACGTTGTAGCTCTCGAGCCGCAGCGGGTCGATGATCACCTCGACCATCTCGTCGCGGTTGCCGGCGATGCCCGCCTCGAGCACCGAGTCGAGCGCCTCGACCCGGTCCTGCAGGTCCTTGACCACCTGCGCCATTGTGCGCTCTGGCACCGGGCCGGTGAGCGAGATGATCAGGATGGGGAATTCCGAGAAATTGATCTCGTTGATCGAGTAGCTCTCGGCACCATCGGGAAAGCTGCCCTCGGCGGTGTTCATGGCGTCGCGCACATCGGCCATGGTCTCGGACTTGTTCCAGCCGAACTCGAACTCGAGCGCCACGCCGGCATACCCCTCGGAGGCCACGCCCGAGAGCGTCTTGAGCCCGTCGAGATCGGCCAGCTCGGTCTCCATCGGCTTGACCAGCAGCTTCTCGGCATCCTCGGCCGAGATGCCGGGGAAGGGGACCGAGATGAACAGCGCTGGGATCTCGATATCCGGCTCGCCCTCCTTGGGCAGGGTGGAGTAGGCATAGGCGCCGGCGACCAGCGACAGGAAGATGAAGGCCATCACCATGCGGGCGCGCTCGGCGGCCCAGTCGACGAGGCCGGTCACTGCACGACCTCCTCGAAGCTGGGCCGGACGGGTACGCCGTCGGTGACGTATTCCTGACCTACGGTGATCACGTCGACGCGCTCGGGCAGGCCCGAGACCCAGATGCCGCCGCGGGTGTCGCGCAGCACGCTCACCGGCAGGAACTGCGCCGTGCCGTCGGCGGCGACCGAGCGAATGCCGAGCCTGCCGTCATCGTCGAGGGTGAGCGCCGATTGCGGCAGCAGATGCGCCATGGCGCCGTCGGCTTCGATGGCGATCTCGGCGGTCTGGCCGGCGCGGATCGCCAGATCCGGGTTCGGCAGGGTGATGTCGACGCGGAAGGTGCGGGTGGTCTCGTCGGCACGGCGGGCGATGAAGGTGACCTTGCCCATCACCTGCTGCTCGCCGACCAGCCGCGCGCCGGCGTTGGCTCCGGGGATCACGCGGGAGACATCGGCCTCGGGCACGTAGCCCACCAACCGGATCGGATCGAGCTGCAGCACCGTGGCGCAGCGCGTGCCCACGGTCATCAGCGCGCCGAGCTCGGCGGTGTCGTCCTCGAGCACGCCGGCGAAGGGCGCAGTGATCGAGAGGTTCTCGACCTCGGTGCGGGCGCGGGCGACGGCGGCGCGGGCGCTTTCGATCTGTGCCTCGAGGCTGTCGATGCCGCTGTCGGCGGATTTCAGCCCGGCCTCGGCGCTGCGCACCCCGGCCTCGGCGGCGCGCTGCCCGGCGCGAGCCGAGGCCAGCGTGGTTCGCGAGGAATAGCCGCTCTTCGACAGCTCTTCGGCGGCGGTCAGGGTGATCTGCGCCTCTTCGAGCTGGGCCTCGGCCTGCGCCAGCGCTGCCTGCGCCTCTGGCACGCGCGCCTCGACCTGCGGGCGCTGCGCCTGTGCCTCGGCAAGCGCTGCCTCGGCCTCGGCCAGCGACGCGCCGGAGGTGCCGGGATCAAGCTCGCAGAGCAACTGCCCGGCCGCGACCGCGCTGCCCTTGGGCAGGGGCTCCGAGATCACCCGGCCGGTGGCCTCGGAGAGCACGTCGACCTCGCGGAAGGCCTGACTCTGGCCACGCAGCAGCACCGCGTCGTCGATCTCCTGCGCGGTGGAATGCCGCGCAATGACCGCGACGGCGCCGTCTTCGGGGGGCATCGATGCCGCAGCGGGATCAGTCGCGGTCACGTCCGTCGCTTGTGGGCCGTCCGCGGACGCGGGCCCGTCGGACGCGGCGGCGCTCTCCGCCGGGGCGATGTCGCGGGCAAAACCGAGCAGGCGATCGCGCTCGATCACCACGCCATAGAGCACGGCCATCACGACGAGCGCCGTCAGGATCGAAATGATACGCATGGTTCGGGGCTTCCCACTCGGCTCGGGTCTACGGGGCAAGGGATAACGCGAAACGGCGCCGCCGCAATGCGACCATTTCGATAACGGGTCTTGAATGCTCCCGGGTCTGAACTGACCCGTTCAGATTACCCGCCTTGGCCCGCCCGATCAAGCGGCGCGGGGCGATCGCCGCCGCGGTCCCGGCGGCGGATCCGGAGATGCCTTGGCAGTGCCCGCCGGGGCCTGTAAGAGGGGGCCGACAAAGACTTGTGAGGCCGCCCTTGAGCAATCCCGACAGTTTCATCGACGAAGTCACCGAAGAGGTCCGCCGCGACCGGCTCTTCGCCGCCATGAAGCGCTATGGCTGGATCGCCGTGCTGCTGGTCATCCTGCTGGTCGGCGGGGCCGCGTGGCGCGAGTACAGCAACGCCCAGAGCCGTTCGGCGGCACAGGCGCTCGGCGACGAGATCCTTGCCGCGCTCGAGGCCGACGAGGCGCAGGCCCGTGTCGCCGCTCTGTCCGAGATCGATGCGCCGACGCCCGGCGCCGAAGCGCTGATCGCCATGCTGACCGCCTCCGAGGCGGCCCGCGCCGAGGACATGGAGGCCGCTGCGCTGAGCCTCGAATCCGTCGCCGCCAATGGCGAGGTGCCCGAGATCTACCGCGAGATCGCAAGCTACAAGGCGATGAGCCAGGCCGGCTCCGGCCTGTCGATCGACGAGCGCCGCGCCGGGCTCGAGTCGCTGGCCGTCCCCGGCAAGCCGCTGCGCCTGCTGGCCGAAGAACAGCTCGCGCTGCTCGATATCGAGGCCGGTGACCGGCTCGCGGCCGAGGAGCGGCTGCGTCGTATCGTCGAGGACTCCGAGGCCACCGCCGGCTTGCGCCAGCGCGCCTCGCAGATGATCATCGCCCTTGGCGGCGCACTGGATGCCAGCTAAACCGGTGCAAACACAACGGGTCTGACCGGCGCGCCGGGCAGATCGAAGCGTGACAGGCGAAAGACGGGGGCAGTGGATTTGCGCATCACCACCATCACGGCGGGGCTTCTCGGGCTGACCATGCTGTCGGCCTGCTCGGAGCCAGAGGTCATCCTTCCCGGCGAGCGCTTCGGCACCCGCGAGGTGCTTCAGAACGGCAGCCCGGCCGAGGCCACGCCGCCAAACACCTCCCGCGCGCTGTCGCTCGCGGCCAGCACCGTCAATGCCGGCTGGGCACAAAGCCCGGTCTCGCCCTTCGCGCGGGTCGACAACGCGGCGCTGAACCGCGCGCTGACCCCGGTCTTCTCGGTCGATATCGGCGCAGGCGACGGACGCCGCCAGCGCATCAACGTGGACCCGGTGGTCTCGGGCGGTCGGATCTACACGATGGATTCCGAGCATCTGGTCAGCGCCGTGAGCAGCGCCGGCCAGATTCTCTGGCAGAAGAGCATGGTCCCCGCACGCGAACGCTCCGGTCAGGCGCAGGGCGGCGGGCTTGCCGTCGCCGACGGGCGGCTCTACGTCGCCTCGGGTTATGGCCGCCTCACCGCGCTCGACGCCGCCAGCGGTGCCGAGATCTGGGTACAGCGCCTTGGCAACACCGCCACCGGCGCGCCCACGGCGGCCGGCGGGCTGGTCTACCTCACCTCCGGCGACAGCCGCGCCTGGGCGCTCGAGGCTGAGAGCGGTCGCATCCGCTGGCAGATCGACGCGCCGGAAAACACGACCAACGTGGCCGGGGCGCCTGCGCCGGCCCTGAGCGAGAAGGCGGTGATCTTCGCCTTCGGCAACGGCGCGGTGCAGTCGGCCTTCCGAGAGGGCGGCATGCGTCTGTGGAGCGCCGACGTGGTCGGCAGCCGCATCGGCTCGGCACTGGCGCAGGTCGGCGACATCACCGGCGGGCCGGTGATCGCGGGTGACCGGGTCTATGTCGGCAACCATTCGGGCCGCGTCGTGGCCTTTGGCCTCGGCAATGGCGAACGGCTCTGGACGGCGCGCATGGGCGCCCGCGGGCCGGTCTGGCCGGCTGGCGATTCGGTGTTCCTCGTCTCGGACAAGAACCAGCTCGTGCGGCTCGACGCCGCCAGCGGGGCGCAGATCTGGGCTGTCGACCTGCCGGGTTACGAGCCGGTGCGCCGGCCGCAGCGCCGCCGTGACAGCGCCTTTGCGCATTACGGCCCGGTGATGGCCGGGGGCAGGCTTGTGCTGGCCTCCTCGGACGGTCTGCTGCGCAGCTTCGACCCGGCCTCCGGCGCGCTGATCGCCGCCACCGAGGTGGCCGGCGGCGCGACCACCGCGCCGGCGATCGCCAACGGCACGCTCTACGTGGTGACCAAGAAGGGCCAGCTGGTCGGCTATCGCTGAGCTGGCAGGACGAACGTGACAGGGGCGCGCGGGGACGATCCGTCGCCCCTTTCGCCGTGCCCGCAAATGCGTTATCGGGGCGGCTTGTGATCTGGGAGTCAGGACATGACCTTCTCGCTGGCCATCGTGGGCCGCCCCAATGTGGGGAAATCGACGCTGTTCAACCGGCTGGTGGGCCGGCGCCTTGCCCTGGTCGACGACCAGCCCGGCGTGACCCGCGACCTGCGCGAGGGCGAGGGCAAGCTCGGTGACCTGCGCTTCACGGTGATCGACACCGCGGGGCTCGAGGATGCCACCGATGACAGCCTGCCGGGCCGCATGCGGCGCCTCACCGAGCGCGCGGTCGACATGGCCGATGTCTGCCTGTTCATAATCGACGCCCGCGTCGGCGTGACCCCGACCGACGAGATCTTCGCCGAGATCCTGCGCAAGCGCGCCAAGCACGTGATCCTCGGGGCCAACAAGTCCGAGGGCTCGGCGGCGGATGCCGGGGTGCTCGAGGCCTACGCGCTGGGTCTGGGCGAGCCGTTGCGGATCTCTGCCGAGCATGGCGAGGGCATGCCCGACCTCTACGGCGCGCTCCAGCCGCTGGCCGACGGCTTTGCCGAGCGCGCTGCCGAGGAGGCGCCCGAAACGGATGTGAGCGTCGACGAGGAGGTCTCCGAGGAGGCCGACGAGTCGCTGCCGGAGATCACCGCGACGAAGCCGCTGCAGATCGCCGTGGTGGGCCGGCCCAACGCCGGCAAGTCGACTCTGGTCAACAAGATCATCGGCGAGGAGCGTCTCCTGACCGGCCCCGAGGCCGGCATCACCCGCGACGCCATCTCGGTGCGCACCGAGTGGGGCGGGGTGCCGATGCGGATCTTCGACACCGCCGGCATGCGCAAGAAGGCGCGGGTGCAGGAGAAGCTCGAGAAGCTGTCGGTCTCCGACGGCCTTCGCGCGGTCAAGTTCGCCGAAGTCGTGGTGGTGCTGCTCGACGCGGCGATCCCCTTCGAGCAGCAGGACCTGCGCATCGCCGATCTTGCCGAGCGCGAGGGCCGCGCGGTGGTGATCGCGGTGAACAAGTGGGACATCGAGGACGAGAAGCAGGAGAAGCTGCGCGACCTCAAGGAATCCTTCGAGCGGCTGCTGCCGCAGCTGCGCGGCGCGCCGCTGGTCACCGTCTCGGCCAAGACCGGGCGCGGGCTCGACCGGCTGCAGGCGGCGATCATGAAGGCGTGGGAGGTGTGGAACCGTCGCATCTCCACGGGCCAGCTCAACCGCTGGCTGGAGGGCATGGTGTCGAGCCACCCGCCGCCCGCGCCTCAGGGCCGCCGGATCAAGCTGCGCTACATGACCCAGGCCAAGACCCGGCCGCCGGGCTTCGTGGTGATGTGCTCGCGCCCGCAGGACATGCCCGACAGCTACACGCGCTACCTCGTGAACGGCCTGCGCGAGAGCTTCGACATGCCCGGCACGCCGATCCGGCTCTACATGCGCGGGCAAGGCGACAAGAACCCCTACAAGGGCCGTCGCGAGAAAAACGCCGGCGCCCTGAAGAAACACCTCGGCAAGAAGAAAGGCTGACACCAAGCGGTGCCGCTGCGCGGCGCTGTTTTGTTGGTGCAGGGGGCGCTGCCCCCTCTTGGCGCTGTGCGCCAATTCACCCCCGAGGTATTTTTGAACCAAAGAAGCCAGGAGCGCTGCGCCCCTGGCTTCTCTTCGTCAAAAATACTCCCGCCGGAGGCAGGCCGGTGCGTGCGGCCGGGAGGTGGTTTCAGCGCTGGTGCGCCGCGCTCAGTCCATCTCCCCGCCGGCCGGCAGGGCCTTGAGATAGGCCGCGACGGCCTCGCGGTCGGCCGGGTCCAGCTTCGCAAAGTTCTCGACCACCGCCACCATGTGGCCGCCGGCACTGTCGTAGTCCGGGGTGAAGCCGCTTTCGAGGTAATAGGCGATGGAGCCCGCGTCCCAGTCGAGCCGGTCTGGCGTCAGGCCCGGGATCGAGCCCCTGCCGTTGGGGTTCGGCGCGCCGGTGAGCCAGGCGGAGGCGTCGAGCCCGCCGAGCCCGTCGCGGGGCGTGTGGCACTCGCCGCAATGGGCCAGCGCCTCGACGAGATAGCGGCCGCGCTCGAGCTGCGCGTCGGGCACATCGCCCATCACCCAGTCGTCGCTCATGTAGAGCAGCTTCCACGCGCCCACGCCGCGGCGGATGTTGAAGGGGAAGCCGACCTCGTGGGGCGCGCTCGGCGTTTCGGAGGCAGGCAGTGTCAGCAGGTAGGCCCAGAGATCCACCACATCCTTGTCGCGCATGTGGGCATAGGCGGTGTAGGGGAAGGCCGGGTAGAGATGCTGGCCCGAGGGCGAGACGCCGCGCATCACGGCGTTGGCAAAGTCTGCAAGGCCCCAGTCGCCGATGCCGTTCTCGGGATCTGGCGAGATGTTGGGGGCCACGAAGGTGCCGAAGTCGGAGGCGAAGCGCTGTCCGCCGGACAGCACCAGCTTGTCATCGCCCGACGCGTCGGGGGCATGGTGACAGGAGGCGCAGCCGGCGGCGGTGAAGACCCGCTCGCCCGCTGCGGGGTCTCCGGTCATGCCGGTGAAGCGCGCCTCCGGCAGCCGCTTTGGCGCGGTCAGCGCCCATCCGGCCCCGGCGGCGGCGATCGCCGCCAGGACCACGATCCCGATCGCCTTGCGCATGGATCAGTTCCGCGGCGCGCGGTAGCTGTCGTGGCAGGCCTTGCAGGCGCCGCCAAGAGCGCCCATCGCAGGCCCGATCGCCTCGGCGCCGCCGGCGGCCGCCGTCTGCATGGCGGTGGCGGCCTCGCCGAGCGCCGACCATTTGGAGCCGAAATCTTCCCAGTCGTCCCAGATCTCGGCCTTGGCGCGGGTGCCATCCATGTCCATCTCGGACGAGCCCTCGGGCCACAGCGGCTGCTGGTGAATCATCGAGACCGCGACCAGCGAGTCGGCGGCAGCCTGCGCCGCCTCGGCATCGTACTCGGTCTTGCCCTGGGCTATGTCGCCCAATGTGCCGAGATTGATCGCGAGGATGCGGAACTGGCCCTGGCGGGCTTTCAGCTGGCCGGAGTAATCCTGTGCGATCGCGGCGCCCGAAAGGCCAAGCGATAGGGCGGTGACGGCGGTCAGAAGGCGGGTCATCGAAAACTCCCTGTGGGTGATGTAAATTCTACCTATGGGTGCCATGAGAACTAGACCGGCAACCCGGCCTTGGCAAACCTAGCCTTGTCGCTCGACAGTGCTGTGACAACCCGAGAGTTTGCGCATCGATCGCGATGTTCTGCGCGGGGACGATCTCGTGATCGGCCTTTTCGTTCGGGAATTATATTTTTAATCAGAGGATTAAGTTGGGTTTTTCACGTCGCTTGTGAGCCGTCAGGAACCCTGTCCTGACCGTGCCTGACATGTCGCTCGCCAAACCGTGAACGGCCGTGGCTCAGGGGCTCACCCGCATCGGCGCGCGCAGGCGCTCTGCGGTCAGCGCGTCGGGCCAGCCGATCCAGCGCTCGACCGCGTAGAGCGCGAGGCACAGGGCCACCACCGCCAGAGCCAGCCTGACGCGGCCCGGCGATGGCGGGTTCCGGACCCATCGCGCCATCCGCAGCAGCCAGTGAGGGTTCATCCTACGCCTCCGGGAAACGCACCTTGCCGATGAACGGCAGGTTCCTGTTCCTCTGCGCGAAGTCGATGCCGTAACCCACGACAAACTCGTCAGGAATCTCGAATCCCGTCCAGTCCGCCTTGAGCGCGACCTCGCGTCGCGCGGGCTTGTCGAGCAGAGCGATGGTGCGCAGCTTGCGCGGCTCGCGCGAACTCAGCAGCTTCAGAACGTGGTGCAGGGTGAAGCCGGTGTCCACGATGTCCTCGACCACCAGCACGTCGCGTCCCTCGATCGGTGAGCGCAGATCCTTGAGGATGCGCACCTCGCGGCTCGACTGCATGGCGTCGCCATAGGAGGAGGCCTCGAGGAAATCGACTTCGACCGGCAGGTCGAGCTCGCGCACCAGATCGGCGATGAACACGAAGCTGCCGCGCAGAAGGCCGACCACCACCAGCTTCTCGGTGTCGGCATATTCGCGCCCGATCTCGCGCGCGAGGTCTTCGATGCGCGCGGCGATGGTCTTGGCCGAGATCATCTCGTCTACGACATATGGCCGCTCTGTCATGGCATTCCCCTTGCAAAGACGGCCACAGCATATGAAGAAACCCCCGACCATTGTCACGCGATAAAGGGGCGCTAGAAAGACCGTCATGCCGACCCACTCCGAGACCAAGCACCTGCCTTACAGCGCCCAACAGATGTATGATCTGGTGGCCGACGTCGGCAGCTATCCCGAGTTCCTGCCGTGGACCGCCGCGGCGCGCATCCGTTCGACCGAGGACAAGGGGGATCACACCGTGATGCTTGCGGACCTGTGATCTCGTTCAAGGTCTTCCGCGAGCGCTTCGGCAGCCGCGTGACGCTGTATCCCGAGCCCAAGAAGATCGACACGGAATACCTCGACGGTCCGTTCAAGCACATGATTTCCAAGTGGCATTTCGAGGACAAGCCGGAGGGCGGCGTCGATGTGCACTTCTTCGTCGATTTCGAGTTCAAGAACCGCATCCTGCAGGGGGCCGCGGGGATGTTCTTTTACGAGGCGATGCAGCGCATCGTGCGCGCCTTCGAGCGCCGCGCGGCAGAGCTTTACGGCCCGCAGGGCTGAGGCGGCTCAGTCCTCGCTCAGCGCGTCCTGCAGCAGCTCGAGCGCGTGATGGGTGGCCGCCTCGCGCACGTTTCCGCGTCCGAGGGCGCCGAACTCGACTGTTTCGCTGATCGTGTCGGTGGCGCTGGCCAGAGCGAAGCAGACCATGCCCTCGGGTTTCAGCTCCGATCCGCCGGGGCCCGCAACGCCCGAGATCGCCACGGCGAAATCCGCCTCGGCGGCCACGCGGGCGCCCTCGGCCATCTCGCGCACGACTTGCTCGGATACCGCGCCATGCAGCGAGAGCGTCTCGCCCCGCACGCCAAGCAGATCCTGCTTGGCGGCGTTGGAGTACGTGACGAAGCCGCGGTGGAAGATGTCGGAAGAGCCCGCCACGTCGGTGATCGCCGCCGAGACCTTGCCGCCGGTGCAGCTTTCGGCGGTGGTGATCGTGGCGCCGCGTTCGCGGGCCAGCATCAGGATGTCTCGGGCAAGAACTTCGGTCACATCAGCACTCCATGGGCAAGCGCGGCAAGCGCGATGCTGACAATAGCAGAAAATACGCCGGCGATCACGTCATCGAGCATGACGCCCATCGCGTCGCCCCGCCGGTCGGCCTTGCCGACCAGCCACGGCTTCCAGATGTCGAACAGGCGGAAGAACACGAAGGCCGAGACCCAGCCCGGCCAGAGTCGCCAGATGTCGACCGACATCATCATCGCGCCGTAGCCCACCGGGAACAGCGCGATCCATTGGCCGACCACCTCGTCGATGACGATCCAGGAGGGATCGTGGTCGGTGGCGTTGCTGGTCATCCGCTCGGTCGCGACGAGGCCCAGAACGAAGGCCGCGACGGTGGCGGCGGCGAGCAGCCAGAAGCCGCCGGCGAGCAGCAGCGCGTAGGCCACGGGCAGGGCGGCGAGCGAGCCCCAGGTGCCGGGGGCGGGCTTCAGGAAGCCGACGTAGAAGAAGGAGGCAATGGCTTTCATGATTTCACCAGCGTGGCAGTTGCAATGGCGGCGATGCCCTCTTCGCGGCCGGTGAAGCCCAGCCGTTCCGAGGTGGTGGCCTTGATCGAGACCCGGTCGGCCTCCATGCCCATGATGCGGCACATCTCGGCGGTCATGGCGGGGGCGTGGGGGCCGATCTTGGGGCGCTCGCAAATCAGTGTGAGGTCGATATTGGAGATGGTGAAGCCCTTGGAGCCGGCCAGATCGACCGCGTGGCGCAGGAAGATCTCGCTCGCCGCGCCTTTCCACTGCGGATCGCTCGGCGGGAAGTGACGACCGATATCGCCCTCGGCCATGGCACCGTAAAGCGCGTCGGTGACCGCGTGCATGCCGACATCGGCGTCGGAATGGCCCTGCAGGCCGCGCCCGTGCGGCACCTTGATGCCGCAGAGCACCACGTGATCGCCATCGCCGAAGCGGTGCACGTCATAGCCGTTGCCCAGTCGGATATCCATTCTCTCGGTCTCCTTCAGCAGTGCCTCGGCGCGGGCAAAATCGTCCGGGCCGGTGATCTTGAGATTGCGTTCCTCGCCCGGAACGATGGCGACGTCCAGACCGGCGGCGCGTGCCACCTCGACATCGTCGGCGGCGCCGCCGGGATGCGCCGCGTGGGCCTGCACGATGGCGTCATAGCGGAAGCCCTGAGGCGTCTGGGCGCGGTAGAGCCCGTTCCGGTCGCGGGTCCCGGTGACGTGGATCCCGTCGCCGGTCCAGAGCGCGTCGGTCACCGCAAGCGCCGGTGCCGCACCCGGCGTGGTGGCGAGCGCAGCGATCACCGCCTCTATCAATTTCCGGGAGGCGCAGGGCCGCGCCACGTCGTGGATCAGCACCCGCTCCGGTGGATCACCGGCAAGCGCCTCCAGCCCGGCACGGACCGAGCCGGCTCGGTCCGCGGCGCCATGCACAAGCGTGACGGGAAAACCCTCGCAAAGCGCCTCGGCGCGGGGCCGGTCATCGGGGTGAATCACCAGCACGAGGCGGGGCAGGTGGGCGAAGGCGCGCAGGGTCCAGAGCGCCACCGGCGCACCGGCGATCTCGCGCCATTGCTTGGGCAGCGCGCCCCCGGCGCGGGTGCCGCGCCCGGCGGCGACGATGATGGCGGCGGTGGTCATATCAGGCGTCCTTCCCGCCGCCTTCTCTAGGCGCTGCCCCGGCGCTGCGCAATGCGACCAGAAGGGGTGGTCAAAAATTAGGCAAGCTGCGATGAGATGGGGCGATAAACCCTTTGGGCAATTGAATGTCGCGACATCACAGGTTACCTCACAAGCATCTGCACAAGGAATAGGCGCTTGAGTATCCTCCTCGGAGACAGGTCGATCACTCCCCCCGTCCTGCTGGCCCCGCTGGCGGGAATCACCGATCTGCCCTTCCGCACCCTCGTGTCGCGATGGGGCGCGGGGCTTGTCGTGTCCGAAATGATCGCCAGCGGCGAGTTCCTCACCGCACGCCCCGGCACCCGCGAAAAGGCCGAGCTTGGCGCCGCGATCGAGAACACCTCGGTCCAGATCGCCGGCCGCGCCCCCGAGCCGATGGCAGAGGCGGCGCGCATGGTCGCCGACATGGGCGCGCGGGTGATCGACATCAACATGGGCTGCCCGGCCAAGAAGGTCACCGGCGGCTACTCTGGGTCCGCGCTGATGCGCGATCCCGACCACGCCCTCCGGTTGATCGAGGCCGTTGTCGCGGCAGTGGATCTGCCGGTGACGCTCAAGACCCGGCTGGGCTGGGACGATGGCAGCCTGAACGCGCCCGAACTTGCGGCGCGGGCCGAGGCGGCGGGCATCCGGATGATCGTGATCCACGGCCGCACCCGCTGCCAGTTCTACAAGGGCAGCGCCGACTGGGCGGCCATCCGCAAGGTGAAAGAGGCGGTCAGTGTGCCGCTGGTCGCCAATGGCGACATCACCGACGCGGCAAGCGCCCGCGAGGCGCTGCGGCTATCGGGCGCTGATGGCGTGATGGTCGGGCGCGGGGCGCAGGGGGCGCCGTGGCGCCTGGCCGAGATCGCCCACGCGCTCTACGGAGCGCCGCTGCCCGAGATCCCCGAGGGTCCGGCTCTGACCGATCTGGTGCGCGAGCACTATGACCGGATGATCGATTTCTACGGCCCCGAGCTTGGCGTGCGCTGCGCACGCAAGCATCTGGGCTGGTACATGGACGCCGCTGGCACCGATGCCGCGATGCGCCGCAAGGTGCTGACCGAGCGCGACCCCTCCCGGGTCGGTGCATTGCTCAAGCCGGCGCTTGAAGAGGCCCTCGAGGAGGCCGCATGAACACCGAGATCCAAGGCCAGCTCTGGTCCTCCCTGCCGATCCCGGCGATCCTTCTGGACGCCGAGGAGCGCATCGCCGACATGAATCCGGCCGCCGAAGGCTTCATGAACAACTCGGCCAAGTGGCTGATCGGGCAGCCGATCTGGGATCGGCTTGCGGTCGACGCGCCGCTCGAGGAAAGCCTTGCCCGGGCGCGCGAGAATGGCACGCCGCTCTTCGTCAACGATGTCGACGTGGGCACCGGGGCGCGCCCGCCGCTGGTCTGCAACCTGCAGATCGCGCCGGTCCAGAGCCATCCCGGCTGGTTCATCATGCTGATCTCCCCGCGCGAGCTTGCCGGGCGGATGACCCAGAGCCATTCGGTGAAATCGGCGGCCAAATCGGCCATCGGCATGGCCGAGATGCTGGCGCACGAGATCAAGAACCCGCTCGCCGGCATCGCCGGCGCGGCGCAGCTCCTGAGCATGAGCCTCAGCAAGGACGACCTCGAGCTCACCGACCTCATCGTTGCCGAGACGCGCCGCATCGTGAAGCTGCTCGAACAGGTCGAGCAGTTCGGCAACCTTTCGGCCCCCGAGAAGAAGCCCGTGAACATCCACGACGTGCTCGACCGGGCGCGGCGCTCGACCCAGCTCGGGGCCGGGGCGCACATGAAATTCATCGAGGAATACGACCCCTCGCTGCCGCTCGCCTACGGCGATCCAGACCAGCTTCTGCAGGTGGTTCTGAACCTGCTGAAGAACTCGGCCGAGGCGGCGGACCAGAAGGCCGGCGGCACGATCCGCCTGCGCACCTTCTACGAGCATTCCTTCCGCATGCGCCGGGCCGATGGCTCGACCCAGAAGCTGCCGCTGCAGATCGAGGTGATCGACGACGGCCCCGGCCTGCCGGACGACATCAAGGGCGACGTGTTCGACCCGTTCGTCTCGGGCAAGGAGAACGGCACCGGCCTCGGCCTCGCGCTGGTGTCCAAGATCATATCCGACCACGACGGCTGGATCTCGGTGGACTCCGTCCCCGGCCGCACGGTCTTTCGCATTTCGCTTCCGCGCGCCCCGCGCGAGACTGAGGAGAAGAGCTAATGGACGGCACCGTTCTTGTCGCAGATGACGACCGCACCATCCGCACGGTCCTGACCCAGGCCCTGACCCGGGCCGGCTGCAAGGTGCACGCGACCTCGTCGCTGACCACGCTGATGCGCTGGGTCGGCGAAGGAAAGGGCGACGTGGTGATCTCGGACGTGGTCATGCCCGATGGCAACGGGCTGGAGATGCTGCCGAAGATCCATCAGGACCGGCCCGAGCTGCCGGTGATCGTGATCTCGGCGCAGAACACCATCATGACCGCGATCCAGGCCGCCGAGGCCGAGGCCTATGATTACCTGCCCAAGCCTTTCGACCTGCCGGACCTGATGAAGCGCACCGCCAAGGCGCTCGACAATCGCAACCGCACGCCGAAGCGCGAAGAGGTGGCGACGATCGGTGCCGACGGCCCGGACGAGCTGCCGCTGGTCGGCAAGACCCCGGCGATGCAGGCGCTCTACCGCCTCGTGGCGCGGGTGATGAACACCGATCTGCCGGTCCTGATCTCGGGCGAGAGCGGCACCGGCAAGAGCCTGATCGCGCGGGCGATCCACGATTTCTCCGACCGCCGCACGCTGCCCTTCGTCACCGTCACCGGAGCCGACCTGTCGGATCTCGAGGGGCCGGCGCGGGTGCTCGCGCGGGTCAAGGGCGGGACGCTGCTGATCGACGAGATCACCGACATCCCCGACGAGATCCAGGCCCGCGTCGTGCGGATGATGGATATCCCCGGCGAACACGTGCCGCGCTTCATGGCGACCTCGCAGGGCGATCTGGCGCAGGCGATGGAAGAGGGTCATGTGCGTCAGGATCTCTACTATCGCCTCTCGGGCGCGACCATCAACGTGCCGAGCCTGCGCGAGCGGGTCGAGGACATCGCGCTGCTCACCGACCACTTCCTCGCCCGCGCCGAGCGTGAGGGCGCGCCCAAGCGCTGGCTCTCGGCGGATGCGGCCGAGCTCTTCCGCGCCTACAGCTGGCCGGGCAACGTGCGCCAGCTCGAGAACTCCGTGCGCCGCCTGAGCCTGACCAGCCGCGCCGAAGAGATCAGCCGCCCCGAGGTCGAGGCGGTGCTGGGCAACCAGCCCGACACCGGTCCGATCCTGCGCGGCGGCGATGCCGAGAAACTCGGCACCTCGGTGGCCCGCCACTTGCGCCGCTATTTCGACCTGCACGGCAACATGCTGCCGCCTCCGGGGCTTTACGCGCGCATCCTCAAGGAGGTCGAGGCGCCCCTGATCGAGATCGCGCTGGAGGCGACCGGCGGCAATCAGGCGAAATGTGCCGATCTTTTGGGAATCAACAGAAATACGCTGAGAAAGAAGATCACCGACCTCGATATTCGCGTGACACGCCGCCGCAAACTGATGTAAAACCGCCACAGAGATGTGGCCGCGCTGCTTCGCTTTCTGCGAAAGTGGCGAAGAAGCCACAAGATATGGCGGTTCGCTGCATCGAGCAGCACATCAGGATGAGGTCGGCCTGTGGCCATCCGGGCACGGAAATCAGTCTCGCGCAGCGCGGCGTGGTCAAAGCTGGCCCGTCTGCGGCGTCAGCGCATGGTACAGAACATCGCGGCCCTGGGTCTCGTGATCCTCGGCCCGCTGCTGGCGCTGATGACCTTCATCGCGCTTGGCCCGCTCGACAAGGGCAGCGGGCCGGAACTGAGCCTCAGCCTCGTCCTTCTGGCCGATCTGATCTACGTCCTGCTTCTGGCGACGCTGGTCCTGGCCCGCGTCGCCCGGATGATCGCCGACCGCCGGGCGCAATCCGCGGGCTCGCGCCTGCACCTGCGCCTGACCGGGGTGTTCGCGCTGATGGCGCTGCTGCCCACGGTGACGGTCGCGGTCTTCGCCGTGCTCACCATCAATATCGGCCTCGAAACCTGGTTCTCGAGCCGGGTGCAGAACGTCGTCGGTGCCTCGCTCGCCGCTGCCGAGGCCTATGAGGAAGAGCAGCGCCGCGGCCTGGCCGAGGACGTCGACGCGCTGGCGCGCTTCGTCGACAACGCCCGCCGTGCCAACTTCGCCTTCGATGACGGCGACATCCGCCAGATCCTCGCGCAGGGGCAGGGGCAGGTGCAACGCGGCCTGCGCGAAGCCTACGTGATCGACGGCGCCGGCGAGATCCGCGCCCGGGGCGAACGCTCCTACCTCTTCGACTACGAACAGCCCACCATCGCCCAGTTCGCGCTTGCCGAGGACGAGGGCGTGGTGATGATCCCCGACTGGGACAATCACGAGCTGCGCGCGCTCACCCCGCTGGATGCCTATGCCGACCGCTATCTGTATGTCAGCCGCGCCGTCGACGGTAACCTTTTGAACCTGCTGGATGAAACCCAGGCCACGGCACAGTTCTACCAGCAGCAGGAAAGCGAGCGCGGGCGCCGCCTGTTCGACTTCGCGCTGCTCTATCTCGGCTTCGCCGTGCTGCTGATCCTTGCCGCCACATGGCTCGGCCTGTGGTTCGCCGAGCGCCTGTCGCGCCCGGTCGGCCGCCTGACCGGCGCCGCGCAGCGCGTTGGCGCGGGCGATCTTGATGTGCAGGTGAAGGAAGAAGAGGGCGACGACGAGATCTCGATGCTCGGACGCTACTTCAACCAGATGACCCGCCAGCTCAAGGCGCAGCGCGAGACCCTGCTCGAGAACACCCGCCAGATCGAGCGCCGCCAGCGGCTCTTCGACAGCGTGCTCTACTCGGTCACCTCCGGCGTTGTCGGGCTCGATGACAGTGGCCGCGTCACCTTCGTGAACCGCTCCGCCGAGCGCCTGCTGGGATGGCACGAGACCAAGTCCGAGGTGCCGATCACCGTCGCGGTGCCCGAATTCGGCGCGCTGTTCGACAAGCTGATGGCGACCGGGCAGGAGACCGCGCAGGAAGAGGTCAAGGTCAGCCGCGAGGGGCGGCTCGAGCACTTGCTGGTGCGCATGTCGCTGCGCCGCCGCGACGACGGCTCGCTCGAGGGCTACGTGGTCGCCTTCGATGACGTGACCGATCTGGTCAGTGCGCAGCGTATGGCGGCGTGGGGCGACGTGGCGCGCCGCATCGCCCACGAGATCAAGAACCCGCTGACCCCGATCCGGCTCTCGGCGGAGCGCATCAAGCGCAAGTTTGGCCGCCAGATGCAGGGCGAGGATGCCGAGAAGCTGGACCAGATGACCGAGGTCATCGTGCGCCAGACCGAGGACCTGCGCCGCATCGTCGACGAGTTTTCCAAGTTCGCCCGCATGCCCGAGCCCGAGCGCCGCCCCGAGGACGTGGTGACGCTGCTGCGCGGTGCGGCGCTCTTGCAGGAGACCGGCCAGCCCGACGTGCGCTTCGTCATCGACCTGCCGGAGGCCGAGATGCCTGCCGAGCTTGATGCGACGATGATCGGGCAAGCGCTGACCAACATCATCAAGAACGCCGGCGAGGCGATCGAGTCGCGTGTCGAAGGCGGCGCGCCCGAGGACTACGCCCCGGAGATCCGCGTCAGCCTCACCGAAGAGGACGGCCGCGCGCTGATCCGGGTGATGGACAACGGCATCGGCTTGCCGGAGGACCGGGCGCGGCTCTTCGAGCCCTACGTCACCACCCGCGACAAGGGCACCGGCCTCGGCCTGCCCATCGTGAAGAAAATCATCGAGGAGCATGGCGGCAGCCTCGCCCTCGAGGACGCGCCGCTCTTCGACGGCGACACCCATGCCGGGGCGATGGCGGTGATCCGCCTGCCGCTCGGGTCGATGCCGGCGGATCCGGCGCAGAAGCAGAAGATCATTGCAGAGTTAGAGGGGCAGACATGAGTGACATCCTGATCGTCGACGACGAGCGCGACATCCGCGAGCTGATCGGGGACATCCTCGAGGACGAGGGCTTCAGCACCCGGCTGGCGGCCAACAGCTCCGAGGCGATGACCGAGGTCAACGCCGAGCCGCCCGGGCTGATGATCCTCGACATCTGGCTGAAGGACAGCAAGATGGACGGCATCGACATCCTCAAGACCGTCAAGCGCGACAACCCCGATATCCCGATCATCATCATCTCGGGGCACGGCAATATCGAGATCGCCGTGGCGGCGATCAAGCAGGGTGCCTATGACTTCATCGAGAAGCCGTTCAACATCGACCAGCTGCTGGTGGTGATCCGCCGCGCCATGGAGACCTCGCGCCTGCGCCGCGAGAACCAGAAGCTCAAGCGCCGCGAAACCGAGGTTGCGCAGATGGTCGGCGACAGCGCCGCTTTCCGGGCGCTGGTGAGCCAGCTCGACAAGGTGACCAAGTCCAACGGACGGGTGATGCTCACCGGCCCCGCGGGATCGGGCAAGGAGGTGGCGGCGCGCTACATCCACGCCAATTCAGGTCGCGCGCAGGCGCCCTTCGTGACGGTCAACTGCGCCGGGGTCGAGCCCGAGACCATGGAAGAGGTGCTGTTCGGACGGGAAAGCCCCGAGCGCGGCATCGAGCCGGGCCTCCTGGAGCAGGCGCATGGCGGGGTGATCTATTTCGACGAGGTTGCCGACATGCCCGGCGGCACCCAGTCCAAGATCCTGCGCGTGCTGGTGGACCAGTCCTTCACCCGGGTCGGCGGCTCCGACAAGGTGCGCGTCGATCTGCGGGTAATCTCCTCCACCAACCGCGATCTCGACGCCGAGATCGACGCCGGCCGCTTCCGGCAGGAACTCTACCACCGGCTCAACGTGGTGCCGATCGCGGTGCCGAGCCTCGAGGACCGGCGCGAGGACATCCCGATGCTGGCGGCGCATTTCATCGAGGCCTGCAACAAGAGCCAGGGCCTGCCGGTGCGCCCGCTCTCCGAGGACGCGGTGGCGTTGATGCAGACCATGGTCTGGCCCGGCAACGTGCGCCAGCTCAAGAACCTCGTCGAGCGGGTGCTGATCCTCGGCGAGGGCACCGGCCCGATCGAGGCCCGCGAACTGCCGCAGGATGCGCCCTCGGGCGTCGAGGAGGAGGGCCGCGTGGTGCTCTCGGGCACGCTGGCGACGCTGCCGCTGCGCGAGGCCCGCGAGGCCTTCGAGCGCGAGTACCTGCTGACCCAGATCAACCGCTTCGGCGGCAACATCTCCCGCACCGCCGCCTTCGTCGGCATGGAGCGCTCGGCGCTGCACCGCAAGCTGAAGTCGCTGGGCGTGGTGACCGGCTCGAAATCCGGCGGCCGCATGGCCTATGTGGACGAGGACCATGTCCAGCAGGCAGGCTGACGCGGCGCTGCTCGCGCTGGCGCTGTTGCTCGCAGGCTGCGGCGCGACGGTGTCGACAAAAGGCAGCCTCGCCGCGCCGCCCGCCTTTGCGACAGAGGCCGAGGCCCGCGAGGCGAGGGTCGCAGAGGTCACCCGGGCGCTGCTGGCGCTCGGCCCCTCGGTCGACCCCGCCGAGGCGGCCCGCGCCGCCCGCCTCGCGGTCGAGGTGCCGCTCGCGCGCGCCCGCGACTGGCAGGTGACCGACCCGCCGCTGGTGCACAATTTCAAGGTCGTCAACGGGCTGCGCGACAAGGGCGTGTGCCAGGATTTCGCCGACGCGCTCGAGATCGCGCTGGCGGCGGAACGCTTCCATACGCTGGAACTGCACCGCGCCATCGCCAACGCCCGCAACCTCAAGCTCGAGCATGCCACGGTGATCGTCACCGCACGCGGCGCGCCGATGGAAAGCGGGCTGGTGCTCGATCCATGGCGCACCGGGCAGGGCCGTCTCTGGGTCGGCCGCGTCACCGAAGATCCCGACTACCACTGGGAGTCCCGCGCCGCCGTGCGCGCGTGGCACGCCGCGTGGAAAGCCCGCACCAAGGCCGGGACCTGACCCCGGCAGGTCTTCTTCTGGCTCGAAATATCCCGGGGAGTTTGAGGGGCAGCGCCCCTCATCGGCCCACCACATGCCGCGCCGCGAGGTATCGGCCGCGCGCCCGGACCGCCTTCAAAGGCCGCAGTCCCGCGCGTCCGGCGGCCCTGAGGGCAACCGCCCGTTGACGCTCTGGCGCGCCCGTGTCATGCCAACGAGACGTCTTGGGCCAAGCACGAGGAACGGATGAAGGTCATCATTTGCGGGGCGGGGCAGGTCGGATGGCAGATCGCCCGGCACCTCTCGGGCGAGCGCAACGACGTCACCGTCGTCGACAGCAATCCCGATCTCGTCCGCCGTGCCACCGATACGCTCGACGTGCAGGGTATCGCGGGCTTCGCCTCCTACCCGGACGTGCTGGAAAAGGCAGGCGCGCGCGATGCCGACATGATCATCGCCGCCACCCATTCCGACGAGGTCAACATGGTCACCTGCCAGGTGGCCCACTCGGTCTTCGCGATCCCGCGCAAGGTGGCGCGGCTGCGCTCGCAATCCTATCTCACGGCGATCTATTCCGATCTCTACCGTCGCGATCACATGCCGATCGACGTGGTGATCAGCCCCGAGCGCGAGGTCGCCGAGGCGGCGCAGCAGCGCCTCTCGGCGCCGGCGGCCTTCGACACCGAGCGCTTCCTGCAGGGCGATGCCCAGCTGCTGGGTCTGACCATCGACGATGACTGCCCGATCGTGAACACGCCGCTGCGCCAGCTTTCCGACCTGTTCTCGACCCTGCGCGCGGTCGTGGTGGGCGTGCGCCGCGAGGGCACGCTTTTCGCGCCCGAGCCGGGCGACCAGCTTTTCGCAGGCGATTCCTGCTACGTGGTGGTGCATCACGAGGATATCCGCCGCACCCTCGAGATCTTCGGCAAGTCGCTGCGCAAGCAGGAGCGGGTGGTGGTGATCGGCGGCGGCAACGTGGGCCTTGCCGTGGCCAGCGCGCTCGAGAAACGCACCGAGCGCATCCGCGCCAAGGTGATCGAGCGCGACCGCAGGCGGGCCGAGCGCGCGGCCGATGCGCTCGAGCGGACCATCGTGCTGCATGGCGACGGGCTCGACGCGGCGCTTCTGGCAGAGGCCGGCATCGACCGAGCCGACGCGGTGCTCTGCGTCACCGACGACGACAAGACCAACATGCTGGCGGCGGTGCGCGCCAAGGCGGCGGGCTGCCCGATGGCCATTGCGCTGGTCAACGACCCCACCATGGTGCCGCTGATGGAGCCGCTGGGCGTCGACGCCTATATCAACCCCCGCGCCACCACGGTGAGCTCGATCCTGCGCCACATCCGCCACGGGCGGGTGCGTTCGGTCTACTCGATCGGCGATGCCGAGGCCGAGGTGATCGAGGCCGAGGTGCTCTCGACCTCGTCGCTGGCCGGCAAGATGATCCGCGAGATCGACTTTCCCGAGGGCGTGCTGGTGGGCGCGGTGCGCAAGGGAGACAAGGTGGTCAAGATCACCGGCGACCTGCGCATCGAGGATGGCGACCGCGTGGTGATCTTCGCGCTGGCCAAGGACGTGGCGCAGGTCGAGCGGCTGCTCCAGGTCTCGATCGATTTCTTCTAGGCCGATGCGCGCGCTGTCCCGAACGCCGCTGCTGCTCCTGCTCACCGGGATCGTCTGCGCCTCGATGATCCTGCCGGCGGCGGTGTCGCTCTCCGAGGGCGAGTATCACGACGCGCGCAGCTTCTTCTACGCCGCCATCGTGGGGCTGGTGCTCACCGTGCTGATCGCCATTGCCCAGGCCACGCGGCGGCACAACCGGAACGCCTCGCGCCAGCTGCTGGCGCTGATGACCGCGTTCATCGTGCTGCCGGCGGTGATGGCGGTGCCGTTTCACGAGGCGGTGCGCACGACCAGTTTCCTCAACGCCTTCTTCGAGATGGTCTCGAGCTTCACCACCACCGGTGCGACCCTGTTCGACGCGCCGCGCCTGTCCTCGGCCGAGCATCTCTGGCGCGCCCAGGTCGGCTGGCTCGGCGGTCTGCTGATGTGGGTGGCGGCGGCGGCGATCCTCGCACCGCTGACGCTTGGCGGTTTCGAGATCACCGCCCGTGGCGAGCCGGGCCAGAGCGTCGATGCCGGGGCCACCCTGCGCGACCTGTCGGACCCGGCCGAGCGGCTGTCGGTCACCGCGCGCATGCTGGTGCCGATCTATTGCGGGCTGACGCTGGCGCTGTGGATCATGCTGATGATCGCGGGCGACCCGCCGTTGCTGGCGGTCAGCCACGCCATGTCGACGATGGCAACCTCCGGCATCTCGCCGCTTTCGGCACCGCTCAGGGCGCCTTCGGGCATCGCGGGCGAGATGATCGTGTTCTGCTTCCTGTTCTTCGCGCTGTCGCGGCTGACCTTCTCGGGCGACACCGGCGCCTCGTACCGGCCCGGCCTGCGCGAGGATCCCGAGTTCCGCATGGGCCTGGCGCTCGTCATTGTGGTGCCGGCGCTGCTGTTCCTGCGTCACTGGATCGCCGCCTTCGACGTCGGCGAAGAGCAGAACCTCCTGCAGGGGCTGCGGGCGCTGTGGGGCGGCATCTTCACCGCGCTGTCCTTCCTGTCGACCACCGGGTTCGTGAGCGCCGACTGGGCCGAGGCGCGCAGCTGGTCCGGGCTCGAGACCCCGGGGCTGATGCTGATGGGGCTGGCGATCATTGGCGGCGGCGTCGCCACCACCGCGGGCGGCGTGAAGCTGCTGCGCATCTACGCGCTCTTCCTCGCCGGCAAACGCGAGCTTGAGCGGCTGGTGCATCCGCATTCGGTCGGCCATTCCGGCGTTATGGCGCGGCGGATGCGGCGGCAGGGTGCGTTCATCGCCTGGGTGTTCTTCATGATGTTCGCGATGTCGATCGCCGCGTTCTCTCTGGTCTTCAGCCTGTTCGGGCTGGATTTCGAGAACGCCATGACGGTCACCATCGCGGGGCTGACCAATTGCGGCCCGCTGCTGCGCGCGGCGGCCGAGATGCCGGTCGATCTGGCGGGACTGAGCGGCGGCGCCAAGCTGACCTTCGCGGCGGCGATGGTGCTGGGGCGGCTCGAGCTGCTGGCGATCATCGTGCTTCTCACGCCGGGGTTGTGGCGCGACTGAGGTGCTGTCCCGTGCCGCCTCGGGCCGGGGCCGTGGGCGCATTCCGCGGCGTCACGGGCGGCGGGGCTCCGCGGCCCACACCTGCATCTGTGTGAGGCAGAGGGCTTGCGGGCACCGCTGATCGGGGCTACGGGCCTATTTTTACACTGGAAGTTCCGCTGTACGCGATACATACTCGGCAAAACGAGGGAAGGCCGCAAAGCGGCAAAGGGCAAGAATAAAGGCAATTTCAATGGCTTCGGACAGACAGAACCTGCAGGACGCATTCCTTAATCACGTCCGCAAAACCAAGGTTCCGGTGACGGTTTTTCTGATCAACGGCGTCAAACTTCAGGGGGTTATCACCTGGTTTGACAATTTCTGCGTGCTGCTGCGCCGTGATGGCCAGTCCCAGCTTGTCTACAAGCATGCGATCTCGACCATCATGCCGTCGCAGCCGATCAACCTCTATGACGGCGACGGCAACGATTGAAAGAACACGCAACGCATGTGACCCGCGCGTGGGTCCTGCATCCTGACATCCGGTCGGACCGGGATCGGCGCGACGCGGATATGGCCCTCGAGGAAGCGGTGGCTCTGGCCGCGGCGCTTCCCGACCTCGAGATCGTCGGCAGCGCCGTCGTGCCGCTGCGCGATCCCCATCCCGGACATCTCTTCGGCACCGGCAAGATCGAGGAGCTGCGCCAGCAGATCCAAGATGCCGAGGTCGAGCTGGTGCTCGTCGATGGCCCGGTGTCGCCGGTGCAGCAACGCAACCTCGAGAAGGAATGGAAGGTCAAGCTGCTCGACCGCACCGGCCTGATTCTCGAGATCTTCTCCGACCGCGCCGCCACCCGCGAGGGTGTTCTGCAGGTCGAGATGGCGGCGCTGAGCTACCAGCGCACCCGGCTGGTGCGGGCCTGGACCCACCTTGAACGGCAGCGCGGCGGGCTCGGCTTCGTCGGCGGCCCCGGCGAAACCCAGATCGAGGCCGACCGGCGCGCCATCGACGAGCAACTCGTGCGGCTGCGCCGTCAGCTTGAGCGCGTGGTCAAGACCCGCGACCTGCACCGCAAGGCGCGGGCCAAGGTGCCGTTCCCGATCGTGGCGCTGGTAGGCTACACGAACGCCGGCAAGTCGACGCTTTTCAACCGGCTCACCGGGGCCGAGGTGATGGCCAAGGACATGCTCTTTGCCACGCTCGACCCGACCATGCGTGCGGTGAAGCTGCCCACGGGCATCGATGTGATCCTGTCGGACACGGTGGGCTTCATCTCGGACCTTCCCACCGAACTGGTCGCGGCCTTCCGCGCCACGCTCGAAGAGGTGCTGGCCGCGGATATCATCGTGCATGTGCGCGACATCTCGCACCCCAACACCGAGGAGCAGGCCGCGGACGTGGCCGCGATCCTCGACAGCCTCGGGGTCGACGAGGAGGTGCCTCTGGTCGAGCTGTGGAACAAGACCGACCGTCTTGCGCCGGATGTTCACGAGGGCGTGCTGCAGCGTGCGGCGCGCGAAGAGAACATCTTCGCGGTCTCTGCGCTCACCGGCGAGGGACTCGACACCATGCTCGAGGCCATCACCGAGCGGCTGCAGGGCGAGACCCTCGAGGAAGAGCTTCGCCTTGCCTTCGACGACGGCAAGCGCCGCTCGTGGCTGTTCAAGAAGGGGCTGGTGCAGGGCGAGGCGCAGGACGAGGACGGTTTCGTGCTTCAGGTGCGCTGGTCCGCCAAGGACCGCGCCCAGTTCGAGACGCTCTGATCTCACGCAGGGGTGGCGCGCCGGTCGCGGCGTGCTAGCCTGCGCCGCGACAGTCCCAGAAAGAGACCCCTGCCATGGCCGAGCACAGCCGAGTGACCTCGTGGTTCATCGACGGGCCGCGCAAGATGGGCTGGTCCGACGTCGGCATCATGATGCTGGCGGTGGGCGTGCCGCCGTTGGTGGCGGTGCTGGCCTTCGGACCCATCGGTATGGCGGCCTTCGCCGCGTCGATGCCGGCGCATCTGGCCGCGCGCGAGGGCGGGGCGCCGGTGGCGCTGCTGGCCACGATGGTCACCGGGCTCGGTGGCATGGTGGCGATCGCCGATCCGGTGATGGCGCTGATGGTGGCGGGATGCCTTGCGGCGATGACCGCCATCGCGGCGCATCACCGGCTGGCGCGCCCGGCGATGCGGGCATTGCTGACGTGGACGCTGTTCACCTCGCCGCTGATCCCCTCCGACAACCTGCCGCAGCTCTTGGCGATCTACCTCGCCGGCATGGTGTGGAGCATCTCCGTCACCTCGCTGGCCAGCAGGGTCGGCGTGCCCGAACCGCCGAAGCCGGTGAGCCGCGTCTACAGCTTCACCTTCGGGGTGATCTTCGGTGTCGGGCTGGTGAGCGCGGTCTGGCTCGGCCAGCGCGCCTTCGGTACGCATGGCTTCTGGCTGCCGCTGACCTTCGTGATCCTGTCGATGCCGCCCTATGGCACACTGTTCTCGCGCAGCCTGATCCGAACGCTGGCGACGCTGCTCGGCGCGGCCGCCTCGGTGGCGCTGACGCTTCTCGCGCCGCCGCAATGGCTGACCATCGCGCTGGCGCTGCTCTGCTTCCCCGTCGCGTTCCGCTTCATTCCGCGCAGCTCTTTCGTCGGCACCGCGCTGCTGACGTTCACCATCCTCGAGATGCTGTCGCTGATCTCGGATATCGACGTGCTCGCGGTGGAGCGGGTCGAGACGGTGATCCTCGCCAGCCTGATGACGCTGGGGCTCGGGCTGGTGGCGGCGGGTGCGCTCTGGGTCCTGAAGCGCGACGCCCTGCACGAGATCGTCGGCCGCGATCAGGGCTGAGCCGGGCGCTCAGCTGGCGAAGAGCGCGCGCTCGGTCGCGATCAGACGCAGCGCCGAGAAATACCGCGCCGCCTGCCGCCGCGACGGCTCGGGCGGGGTGTTGGCCCAGACCCCGAGCGCGAACAGCCGCTGCAGGAAGACCGTCGCCTCGGGCGTGCTTCCGACCGGGCCGTAGCCCTTGGAGAGCGCCGCGGCGTGCCGATCAAGCGCTTCGGCATCGTCCGAGAGCGCCACCGCGTCGATCAGCAGCGAGACCAGATCCCGCAGCGGCTCGTCGGGTTTGGCGTTTTCGAAATCGAGCCCAACCAGCCCCTCGCGCGTCGCGATGAGATTGGCGAGATGCAGGTCGCGATGGGTGACCGCGCGCTGTGAGGGCGTGCCGCGCACGGCGCGGAACATCGCTTCAATCCGCGCCACCTCGGCGCGGAACGCGTCGATTTCGGGGATCGAGCGTTCGCCGCTGTCATGTTGCTCCAGCAGCCGGTGCAGCCAGGCGATCTGCCCCTTGGGGCGGAACGGGTGCGCCTCGCGGGTCAGCCCGTGAAACCGCCCGAGCCACTGACCCGTGGCCTCGAGCTGCCGTGCGGCGTTCTCCTGGGCGAGCTTCGGCACCACCGCCGCAAGGCTCGGGCCATCCGCATACGTCATGCCCAGCACCAGCCGCGCGGCGTCGAAGAACAGCTCGGCGGGGGCGCCCTCTGGCCACGCCTCGGCAAGGGCGCGCTGCCGCGCCGCCTGCGCGCGGGCCTTCTCGGCGGACGCGGGCGCGTAGACCTTCACCACAAGCCGCTCATCGGGGGAGGCAGCGCAGAACACCTGCGCGCGCTGCGCCTTGTCGGTGTTCTTCAGGCAGCCAAGCCCGAACGCCGTGCCGGGCCGCTGCTCTGCCAGTGCCGCACGGGCAATCGCGCGCGCCTCCGCAGGAGCAAGATGCGTCTCGCCCGGCCGCTTGCCGCTCATTCCGGGATCAGCCGCGTGACCCCGATCGAGGCGGCGCGGGCGAGTTCCGCATCCAGCGACATCGGAATGTACTCCCCGCGCCGCCACAGCGTGCCGAGATCGTCGTAATGGCGCGACAGGAAGTGCCCCGACTGGCCGGTCGACGAGATGAAGACCGAGGAGTCCGGGTCGGCGAAATCATAGACCCCGCGATAGGTCGCGGCATGGATGTTGAGGAAAGGCTCCGGATCGCGCCCGGAGGTGCGGCCGCGCTCCAGCGTGAAATCGCCGCCGCTGGTGTTCTGGCGGATGTTCACGAAGTGGCGCAGCACCGGGATCTCGCCCAACACCGCATGTGCGTGCAGCGCCTGGTGCGCGTCGCCCCAGCGCAGGCTCTCGAGCGAGCCGCCATAGGTCTCGGCGATCCACACCAGCGCATCGTCGAGCGATTGCCGCGCGATGTCGCTGCAGGTCTCGACCACCACCGAGCGGATCACGTCGCACCAGACCGCGGCGCCATCGACATTGCGGAACACCCGCTCGATGAACAGCGGCTCCACGTGGTTGAAGCGCTCGGCCAGCGGCCCGAGCTCGTCGCGGATCAGGCGCTCCTGCAGCGCCCGCACCCAGGCGGCATAGATCAGCGGCTCCGGCAGGTGCTCGTTCATCTCGCCGTTCCAGTTGGCGAGCAGGTCGAGCGCTTGCTGGCGGCGGCGCTCGGGCGTGCCGTCAGGCGCCGCCTCGCCGGTGTACCACAGGTCGCGCCCGATCAGCGGCAGCAGCGTGCGCGCCGCCGGCGAGACGGTGTCGAGCTGCGCCTCGATAAAGCTGTCGCGGGTGTGCACCTGACGACCCTGCATGAGCTGGGTCCAGCGCATCACGCGCTGGCTGTCGCCCCAGTCGAAGCTCACATGCATCGGGAAGGGGCGGTCGATGATCTTGTTGTTGGTGTTGCCGACGATGCCGCCGTCGGGATCGGTCCAGACCGGGTTGGCGCTGTCGGGCAGCGTGCCCTGCCAGCGGTTGGCCTCGATCCAGCCGGGAGAGGGCAGGCGGCCCTGGCTCTGATGCGCCGGATCGCGGGCCGGCATCGCACCAATGAGCTTCATCGCGATGCTGTCGCGGTCGATCAGCGTCAGCATCTGCGACGGCGCCACGAACCGTCCGCTGCTCTCCAGCGCCTCCTCGACGCTGCCCGCGCGCATCAGCCCGATGGCGGCGCTCATCGAGCTGTCGTCTTCGGCAAGCGCCGTCCAGTTCAGGCTCACCACGTGGCCCGGGGGCGTGATGGTCTCGAGATCGAAGCGGGTGCGCGGCAGCACGGGGCCGTTCTCGGTCCAGCGCAGTGTGACGGTGACCGGCGTGTCGTCCTTGATCTCGATGATCGAGCGCCGGGTGCGGAACCGCGCCCAGCCCTCGGGGGTGCGGTACTGCTCGGAATTCTCCGGGTTCAGCTCCTCGATATGCAGGTCCTGGTCGTCGAGATAGGATGAGGTCAGCCCCCAGGCGAGATCCTGCGAGCGCCCGAGCATCACCGCGGGCACGCCCGGGATGGTGCCGCCGATGACACCGCCCGAGGACAGCTGCAGCCGCGCCAGATACCAGGTCGAGGGCGCGGTGAGGCCGAGATGCGGATCGTTGGCCAGCAGCGTGCCGCCACCGGCCGAGCGGTCCGGCGCGGCGGCGAAGGCGTTCGATGCGCCCGCCAGCCCACGCTCGGGCACCGGCGAGAGCGGGTCGCGCGGGCCTTCGCTTGCCGCCGCGAAGCGCGGCATGTCCCGGCTCGGGAACAGGCTGGCGTAGTCGGGCAGGGCTGCGGTGCCGTCTCCGGGCATATCGGGCAGGATGTCGGCCAGCCGGTTCGGGTCGGGCAGCAGCAGCGAGGTGCGGGCGCGCAGGATCTCGTCGCGGAACTGGCCCGAGAGCTGCAGCGCCATCAGCTTGACGATCGCGAGCGAATCCGCCGGCTGCCACGGCGCAACCGGGGCGTTGAACAGGAAGAACTCCGGCGCGCCGCGCCCGAGGCTCTGGTCGTTGATCTCGGCGATGCGGGCGTTGACCCCGGCGGCATAGGCGAGCAGCGCCTGCGTGGTGCTCGCGTCCTGTGCGTCCACCGAACGCGTTGCGGCGGTGTAGAGATCGAGCCGGCGCATCAGGATGTCGGTGTCGAGCGTGCGCCGTCCGAACACCTCCGACAGACGCCCCTGCGCGGTGCGCCGCATCAGCACCATCTGCCAGATGCGGTCCTGCGCATGGGCATAGCCGAGGCCGAAATAGGCATCCCGGTCGCTCCGGGCGAAGATATGCGGCACCGCCGCGTTGTCGCGCACGATCTCGATCTCGGCAGCCGCGCCCGCGACGGCAAGCTCCTTGTCGTATTCGGGCAGCGAGCGCGAGGCGAGGTAGTAGACAAGCAGCACCACGATCACCGACAGCATGATCGCCATCGAGGCAAATCTCAGGAGCCATCGAAAGAGTGTCGCCATTGGGAAAACCCCCGCTGTCCGGTTTTCCGGGGCTTAGCGCGCCGCCGGCCCCTTGCCAAGGGGCGGGGCAGCGGCGACAAAGTGCAAAGCACAGCGATAACGGGAGGTTTACCCATGGCGAAATGCGCGTTCCTCGGTCTTGGGGTGATGGGATACCCGATGGCCGGCCACATGGCGGCGGCGGGTCACGAGGTCACGGTCTACAACCGCAGCACGGCCAAGGCGGAGAAATGGGTGGCCGAGCATGGCGGCGCCATGGCCGCGACCCCGCGCGAAGCCGTGGCGGGGGCCGAGTTCGTCATGGCCTGCGTCGGCAACGATGACGACCTGCGCTCGGTCTGCCTTGGCGAAGACGGCGCTTTTGCCGGCATGGGCGAGGGCGCGCTCTTCGTCGACCACACCACGGTCAGCTCGATGGTGACCCTCGAGCTCTACGCCATCGCGAAAGAGCAGGGCGCAGGGTTCGTCGACGCGCCGGTCTCGGGCGGTCAGGCCGGGGCCGAGACCGGCCAGCTGGTGGTGATGTGCGGCGGAGATCAGGCCGATTACGACCGCGCCGCGCCGGTGATCGACGCCTATGCCAAGCTCTGCAAGCGCATCGGCGACAGCGGCGCCGGGCAGAAATGCAAGATGGTCAACCAGATCTGCATCGCGGGCCTCGTGCAGGGGCTGTCCGAGGGGCTGGCCTTCGCCGAGAAGGCGGGCATCGACGGTCGAGCCGTGGTCGACGTGATCGGCGGCGGCGCCGCGGGGTCATGGCAGATGGTGAACCGCTACGAGACCATGCTCGACGATCAGTTCGAGCATGGCTTCGCAGTCGACTGGATGCGCAAGGATCTGGCCATCTGCCTCGCAACCGGCGAAGAGATCGGCGCTGCCCTGCCGGTCACGGCGCTGGTCGACCAGTTCTACAAGGACGTGCAGCAGATGGGCGGCGGGCGCTGGGACACCTCCTCGCTCGTCAAGCGCCTCAAGGCGTTCGGCTGACGTCACCGTCGGGTGCCTCCGGCGGGGATATTTAAGGCCAGAAGAAACCAAGAGCGCTTCGCCCCTGATTTCTTCTGGCCACAAATATCCCGGGGGTGAGCGCGCCCCGGCGCGCGAAGGGGGCAGCGCCCCCTCCGTCCCTGAGCGTCACGCCAGCGTGGCGTCCATGGTGATCTCGGTATCGAGGAGCTTCGAGATCGGGCAATTGGCCTTGGCGGTCTCGGCGGCCTTGGCAAAGTCCTCCGCCGTCGCGTCCGGCACCTTTGCGGTAACGGTCAGGTGGCTCTTGGTGATGGCAAAGCCGTCATCCTTCTTTTCCAGCGACACAACCGCCTTGGTGGAAATGTCGTCAGCCGTGAAGCCGGCGTCGCCGAGGATCATGCTCAGCGCCATCGAGAAACAGCTCGCGTGGGCGGCGGCGACCAGTTCTTCGGGGTTCGAGCCCGGCTCGCCCTCGAAACGCTTCTTGAAGCCGTAATTCACCTCGTCGAGCACGCCGGACTCGGTCGAGATCGTGCCGGTGCCGTCTTGCAGGCCGCCTTTCCAGTTCGCCGATGCGGATTTGTTGATCATCTGCCGTTCCTTTCCGTCTGTCTTTCAAGAGGCCCGTTTCCGGGCATTCGAGGGTCCAACGCGGGGGCGGCGGGGAAGTTGCATGGCCAGTCGCTGCCGGGGCGCGCCATCTCCGCCCACGCTCACATTCCATATTGTCTTTTCCACACCCCATCCTCTATGCTGACCGACAGGCCGATGCTGGACATTGGCCAACAGAGTTTCGCTGCGACGGCGCGTCCCCGACAAAGGACCCGGCGCAGACCGATCGGGCCGCAAGGCCAACCGAAGACCGCCCGGACCGCTCATCGGCGACGGGCCGCAAACAGGCGCCGGACGCGACACGCGGACGAGCGTCGGAGAAGAACCGCGATGACGCGTGCGACGCAGACGAGGCACCCGGGTGAAGGCAGATTGCCTTCCCGTGCCTGCGCGCCGCAACTCGCCCAGACAAGCCACGCCGCAACCCGTCTCCACCCGCCAGGGAGGAGCGAGCTTGCGCCGTGCAGACGGACAACATGGCAAAGAAGATGCTCATCGACGCCACCCACGCGGAGGAAACCCGCGTCGTGGTGGTGGACGGAAACAAGGTCGAGGAATTCGACTTTGAATCGGAGAACAAGCGGCAACTCGCCGGCAATATCTATCTCGCGAAGGTCACCCGCGTAGAGCCCTCGCTTCAGGCGGCCTTCGTGGATTACGGCGGCAACCGCCACGGATTCCTCGCTTTCTCCGAGATCCACCCCGATTACTACCAGATCCCGGTCGCCGACCGTCAGGCCCTGATGGAAGAAGAGGCGGCGCTCGCCGCCGAGGCCGAGGAAGAGGAAGACCAGCCCAAATCCAAGCGTTCGCGGTCGCGGCGCTCGCGCTCCCGCACCTCGTCCAAGGCCGAGAAGGCCCGCTCGGAGGACAAGACCGCCAGCGCCGATCCGTCCGAGATCAAGGGCATGGAGACCATCGACCTCGGCGAGGACGAGATCCCCGACGAGGACGCACCGTCCTCGCTGGCGGAAACCGTGAGCGCCGATGCGACCGACACCGTCGCCGCGGCGGATGCACCCGTCTCCGACGAGCCTGCGCCAGCGGGCGAGGAGGCCGTGGCCAAGCCCGCCGAGCAGGACACTTCCGCTCCGGCGGGCGAAGAGGCCGTGTCGCAAGACACGTCCGACGACGACGCGGATGACAGCGACGACGACGACACCGATGACGGCGACGACCATGCCGGCACCGAGGACAGCATCGAGTCGGTGGCCGATGACGACACCGAGGAAGAGATCCGGCCCAAGCGCAAGCCGCGGCCGCGCAAGTACAAGATCCAGGAAGTCATCAAGGTCCGCCAGATCATGCTGGTGCAGGTGGTCAAGGAAGAGCGCGGCAACAAGGGCGCGGCGCTGACAACCTACCTGTCGCTGGCCGGTCGCTACTGCGTGCTGATGCCCAATACCGCCCGTGGCGGCGGCATCTCGCGCAAGATCACCAATGCCGCCGACCGCTCCAAGCTCAAGCAGATCGCCACCGAGATCGATGTGCCCAAGGGCGCTGGCCTGATCATCCGGACCGCCGGTGCCAAGCGCACCAAGACCGAGATCAAGCGCGACTACGAATATCTGCAGCGCCTTTGGGAGCAGATCCGCGCCCTCACGCTGCAGAGCGTCGCGCCGGCCAAGATCTACGAGGAAGGCGACCTCATCAAGCGCTCGATCCGCGATCTGTACAACCGCGAGATCGACGAGGTTCACGTGGAAGGCGACCGCGGCTACCGCATCGCCAAGGACTTCATGAAGATGATCATGCCGTCCCACGCCAAGAACGTGAAGCACTACGTCGACCCGATGCCGCTTTTCGCGCGCTATCAGGTCGAGAGCTACCTGAGCTCGATGTTCAACCCGACGGTACAGCTCAAGTCGGGCGGTTACATCGTCATCGGCGTGACCGAGGCGCTGGTTGCGATCGACGTCAACTCCGGCCGTGCCACCAAGGAAGGCTCGATCGAGGAGACCGCGCTCAAGACCAACCTCGAGGCCGCCGAAGAGGTGGCGCGCCAGCTGCGTCTGCGCGATCTCGCCGGTCTGATCGTGATCGACTTCATCGACATGGAAGAGCGCAAGAACAACGCGGCCGTCGAGAAGAAGATCAAGGACAAGCTCAAGACCGATCGCGCCCGCATCCAGGTTGGCCGGATCTCCGGCTTCGGCCTGCTCGAGATGTCGCGCCAGCGTCTGCGCCCCGGCATGATCGAGGCGACGACCCAGCCCTGCCACGCTTGCCACGGCACCGGCCTCGTGCGCTCGGACGACAACATGGCGCTGAACATCCTGCGCCAGGTCGAGGAAGAGGGCACGCGCCGCCGCTCGCGCGAGGTGCTGCTGAAGGTGCCGGTGGGCATCGCCAACTACCTGATGAACCAGAAGCGCGAGCATGTCGCGATGATCGAGGCGCGTTACGGCATGGCCGTGCGCATCGAGGGCGACCTGCACCTGGTCTCGCCGGACTTCATCATGGAGAAGTTCAAGACCGCCACGCGCAACGTCGCCGAAGTTCTGGCGCCGGTGGTGTCGGTCGATACCTCGCTGATGGACCAGATCGACGAGGATGCGCTCGCCGAGGAAGACGAGGACGAGAGCACCGAGGACAGCGGCTCGACCGGCTCCGAGACCGAGAATGGCTCGGAGAACAACAGCGACAGCGGCGAAAACGGTGACAACGGTGACGACGAGGGCAAGCCCAAGAAGCGCCGCCGCCGCCGCCGCCGCTCGCGGTCCAAGAAGTCGAACGGCGAGGGCGAGAACGGCTCCGAGAACGGCGCTGACAACGACTCGGGCAAGGGCGATAGCGACAATGGTGAGTCCGGCACGGACACGCCGTCCGACGCGGCGACCGAAACGACCGGCGAAGCAACGACCGAAGAGGTCGCCGCGGCCGAGACCGACGACGCTCCGGCCAAGCCCAAGCGGACCCGCACCCGGTCGCGCTCGCGCAAGCCCAAGGCTGACGTGGTGACCGAAACCACAGACGCCATCGAAACCGAGGCTGCACCCGCCGAGGCAGAGACCAGTGGCGCCGCCGTGGTCGAGGCCTCCGAGCCGGCACCTGCCGCCGAAGACGTCGCCACGCCCGCACCGGAAGCCGAGGGCGCCGCGGTGTCCGAAGCCCAGCCCGAGGCAGAGGTTGCCGAGGTTCCCGAGACGGTCGAGGCCGAAGCGCCTGCACCGGTCGAGGCCGAGCGCCAGCCCGCGCCCGAGGCAGAGCCTGCCGCGGAGGCACCGACACAGGCACCGGAGCCGGCCGAGGAGGCTGCGTCCGTGGTCGAGGAGGCGTCCGAGGAGGTCGCTGCGGCGGCCCCCGAGGCAAAGCCTGCGCCCGAGCCCGCTCCGGAGCCGGAAACGGTCTCCGAGACAGCCGAGCCCGAGGCTGCCAACGCAGAGGCTGACGACAAGCCGAAGCGCCGCGGCTGGTGGTCGATCGGGCGCTGAGCCCGACCCGCATGACCGATGTTGCAAACGGCCCCGGAGATCCTCCGGGGCCGTTTTCCGTTGCGCGGCCGGGGCCACGTTTCAACGCGCCTACGGGGATGTGACCCTGCGCCGCGTGACGCGGGCCGGGTTATCTTCTATCGAAGGCATATGTTCGGAATCGACCTCATCGACGCCAGCCTCCTGCCGGCCATGTTCGTGGCGCTCGCCGCTGGGATCATCTCTTTCCTGAGCCCCTGCGTGCTGCCCATCGTGCCGCCGTATCTCGCCTTCATGTCCGGCGTCTCGATCGCCGAGATGGAGGCGGGGGGCCGCGCACGCTTGCGCGCCTTCACCGCCGCGCTGTTCTTCGTGCTGGGGCTCAGCACGGTCTTCGTGCTGCTCGGTTTCACCGCGTCTTGGCTGGGCATGTTCTTCCTGCAGAACCAGATCCTTCTGGCCCGGATCTCGGGCGTGGTTGTGATCGTCTTCGGGCTGCATTTCCTGCATGTCTTCCGCATTCCCTTCCTCGACCGCGAGGCGCGGATCGAGACCGGCGATGCCGGCGGCTCGGCCTTCGGCGCCTACATTCTCGGGCTGGCCTTCGCCTTCGGCTGGACGCCCTGCATCGGTCCGCAGCTGGGCGCGATCCTGTCGATGGCTGCCTCCGAGGCCTCGGTGGCGCGCGGCACGGCGCTGCTCGCGGTCTATGCCGCCGGTCTCGGCCTGCCGTTCCTGCTGGCGGCGGTGTTCCTGAGCCGCGCCATGGGCGTGATGAACCGGCTCAAGCGCCATATGGCGCTGATCGAAAAGGTCATGGGCGTGCTGCTGATCGCCGTCGGTCTCGCGCTGCTCACCGGGGCCTTCTCGGCCTTCTCCTTCTGGCTGCTCGAGACCTTCCCGGCGCTTGGCGAACTGGGCTGAGGCGGCCAAGATCCGGCCTTAGTCTTGCCCTCGCGGCCTGTTAGCGACAGGATCGCGAAAAGAGGGCAGGGATGATGGGCAACGACCCGCAGGCAGAAGCCGCGCCAGAGGCGGCGCAGGAGGTGCGGCGCCGCCGGGTGTTCTACATCCCGGGGTACGATCCCATCCATCCCCGCCGCTACCGCGAGCTCTATCGCAAGGAAGGCGCCGAGCAGGCGCGGATCTCGGGCTACGAGATCGCGCTGACGCCCGGCGCTGGCGGCGGGCATTACGGCTGGCAGGTCGCGGCGCGCATCGGCGGCGAGGAGGTCGCGGCAGAGGTCGAAGTTCTGGTCTGGTCCGACATCGTGCGGGACAGCATGTCGACCAGCATCCCCGCCACCTATCTCCAGCTGATCCGTACCGCGTGGGAGTACATCGCCACCGGCGCACTCAGGCGGCTGATGCGGCTGCGCAAGGGGCCGGTGATCGCGGCGCTCTACCCGGTGGGGATGCTGCTGGGACAGCTTGTGCTGGCGCTGCTGCTGCTCTGGGCGATGGTCTCGGCGGCGGGGCTCCTCCGCCCGTGGCTGGGCGTTCTCGCCGATATCGGTGGGCTGGTCGCGGGGGCCGCGGCGGCGGTCTGGCTGCTGCGCTGGTTCAAGGCCAGGGACGGCAAGCTCTTCGCCTATTACCTGATGCACGACTACGCCTATTCGGCGCAGCATCGCGGCGCCAACCCGCCCGAGCTCGAGGCGCGCATGGCCAGCTTCGCCGATGCGATTGCCGACGCGCTGAGCGATGACGTGGACGAGGTTCTGGTGGTCGGCCACAGCTCGGGCGCGCATCTGGCGGTTTCCATCCTGTCGGACCTGTTCCGGGACGGGCGGGTGCCCGACCACGGCCCGAGACTGGCCTTCCTGAGCCTCGGGCAGGTGGTGCCGATGGTCTCCTTCCTGCGCGACGCGTGGCGGCTGCGCGCCGATCTCGCCTTCCTGTCGGCCCGGGACGAGTTCACCTGGGTCGACGTCACCGCCCCGGGCGACGGCTGCGCCTTCGCGCTTTGCGATCCGGTCTCGGTCTCGGGCGTGGCACCAGAAAACAAGCGCTGGCCGCTGGTGTTCTCGGCCCAGTTCACCCGCGCGCTCAGCCCCGAACGCTGGAAGGCGCTGCGCTGGCGCTTTTTCCGGCTGCATTTCCAGTATCTCTGCGCCTTCGATGCGCCGCGCGACTACGATTATTTCCAGATCACCGCCGGGCCGCTCAGCCTCGCCAGCCGCTACGCCGGACGTCCGCCCTCGGCCAGCCGCATCGACGTGGCGGTGTCGAAATTCACCTCGACCGCGCCATGACCCTGCCGCCGAAACCCGCCTCGCGCCCCGACAAGGTCTCGCTCTGGCGCTACCTCAAATTGTTCCGGCAGGATCTGCTTTCGGCGCAACCCGAACGGCTCTACCGGGCGTGGATGGCCGAGTTCCGCACGCCGTTCTTCCGCTCCTACCTCGTCAACCAGCCCGATCTGGTGAAGACGGTGCTGAAGGACCGGCCGCTCGACTTCCCCAAATCGGAACGGATCTCGGAAGGCTTGCGGCCTCTGCTGGGAGAGTCGGTCTTCCTGACCAACGGCGCGCAGTGGCAGCGTCAGCGCCGCATTATCGACCCGGCCTTCGAGGGAGGGCGCCTGCGCGAGACCTATCCGGCGATGTGGGCGGCGAGCCGAGCGGCGCTGGCGCGGCTTTCGGCACGCGCCGGCGAGACGGTCGAGATCGAGGAGCAGACCAGCCACGCCGCCGCCGACATCATCTTTCGCACGCTGTTCTCGATCCCCATCGAGGACGACCTCGCGGCGCAGGTCTTTCACGAGTTCCGCGCCTACCAGCGGACCCAGCCGATCCTCAACCTCGCGGCCTTCCTGCCACTGCCGCGCTGGATGCCGCGCTTCTTCCGGTCTGACACGAAGGCCGCGGCGAAGCGTATCCGCGGGCTGATCACCGCGCTTTGCGAGCGCCGGCGCGCCGAGATCGAAGCCGGCACCGCGCCGGATGACCTTGCCACCAAGATCATGACCACCGCCGATCCCGAGACCGGAGAGACCTTCTCGACCGAGGAGATGGTCGACCAAGTGGCGATCTTCTTCCTCGCCGGGCACGAGACCTCGGCCTCGGCGCTGGCCTGGGCGCTCTACCTCGTGGCCACCCATCCCGACTGGCAGGAGCGGCTGGCCGAAGAGGCGCAGCTTCTGGGCGAGGCGCCGGACTTTGCCGACATCGCCAGGCTCAGGCTCTCGCGCGATGTCTTCCGCGAGACGCTGCGGCTCTACCCGCCGGTGCCGATGATGGTGCGCGAGACGACCTGCCCGGAGCGGTTCCGCGACCGCGATCTGCCAAAGGGCGCGCAGATCGTGCTGAGCCCGTGGCACCAGCACCGCCACGCACGGCTCTGGGACAATCCCGACGGGTTTGACCCGGCACGCTGGGGCACGGAAAATGGCCGCAGCTGCGCGCGCGAGGCCTACATGCCGTTCTCGGCCGGGGCGCGGGTCTGCACCGGGGCGGGCTTTGCGATGGTCGAGGGCGTGTTGATGCTGGCGCTCATCCTGCGCGATCTCAAACTCACCGCGCTGCCCGGGAAGACGCCCGAGCCGGTGGCCTTCCTGACCGTGCGGGCCCGCGACGGCATCCACCTGCGGGTTGAGCGCCGTTAGCGGATGACGTTAACGACGGACGTTAGCGTTAAACCTCTGTCTTTCGCCTACCCATCGCAAATCCCTTGCGATATGCCTTTGGCAACAAGGATTTTTCAGCATGGGAGAGGGTTCCTCATGAGCGTTTTCGAAGAGCAGAAGACAAAGATGTCGACCGGCCAGGGCTTTATCGCGGCGCTGGACCAGTCGGGCGGGTCCACCCCCAAGGCGCTGCTGCAATACGGTGTCGAAGAGAGCGAATATGACGGCGAAGCCGAGATGTTCGGCGAGATCCACAAGATGCGCACCCGCATCATCACCGCGCCGGACTTCACCGACGGCAAGGTGCTTGGCGCGATCCTCTTCGAGCGCACCATGCGTGGCGAGATCGACGGCATCCCGACGGCGCAGTACCTGTGGGAAAAGCGCGGCGTGGTGCCGTTCCTGAAGATCGACAAGGGCCTCGCCGACAAGGAAAACGGCGTTCAGCTGATGAAGCCGATGCCGGGCATCGAGGACCTGCTCAAGGAAGCCAAGGAGAGCTTCGGCATCTTCGGCACCAAGGAGCGCTCGGTGATCCACGAGGCCAATGCCGAGGGCATCAAGGCCGTGGTCGACCAGCAGTTCGAGCTTGGCAAGACCGTGGTCGCCGCCGGTCTCGTGCCGATCATCGAGCCCGAGGTCGACATCAACTCGGCCACCAAGGCCGAGGCCGAAGAGATCCTGAAGGCCGAGATTGCCAAGCATCTCGACGCGCTGCCCGAAGGCGATGACGTCATGCTGAAGCTGACCATCCCCAGCGTCGATGGCCTCTATGACGAGCTTGCCGACCACCCGCGCGTGGTGCGCGTCGTGGCGCTTTCGGGCGGCTACTCGACCGACGTGGCCTGCGAGAAGCTTGCCAAGCAGCCGAAGATGATCGCGTCGTTCAGCCGCGCGCTGGCCGAGGGCCTGTCGAAGAAGCAGTCGGACGGCGACTTCAACGCGCTGCTCGGCAGCAACATCGACAAGATCTATCAGGCCTCGCTCTGAGCGACGCCGGCAGCCCCTCCCTCTGGGGCATCGGAAACGAAAAACGCGCCGGAGCAGTCCGGCGCGTTTTTTCATGCCTCGAAGGCGGGATCAGGAGCGCGCGATATAGCGGTCGCGGCGATGGTTCACGGTGATCAGGATGTTGAGCACCACGGCACCCAGCAGCGACCAGAGTACGCGCTCCCAGTCGAACAGGAACAGCGCCAGCAGGAAGACGCAGAGGTCGAAGCCAAGCTGCACGTGGCCTGCCTTGATGCCCTTGGTGTCCTGGGCCCAGAGCGCCACGATGCCGACGCCGCCGAGCGTGGCACCGTGCCGGAACAACATCAGCAGGCCGACGCCCGCCAGCATCCCCGACAGCGTCGCCCCGAGCGCCGGGTGCAGGTGATTGATCGTCAGCACCAGCGGCAGCGTCTCGGCGATGGTCGACATCAGCGCCACCGACAGGAAGCTCTTGATGGTGAAGCGCCAGCCCAGCTGCTTGATCGCCAGCAGGTAGAAGGGCAGGTTGAGCAGGAAGAAGATCGCGCCAAAGGGAAGTCCGCTGGGATAGGACAGCACCAGCGACAGGCCGGCGATCTGGCCGGTGAAGAGCTCGGAGGCGCGCAGGAACTGGATCGACAGCGCCACGAGGGTGGTGCCGACGAGGATGGCCTGCAGGTCTTCCCAGAGGGTGTGACGGTCGGGCGGGGGCGATTGAAGCAGCAGCATGGGTTTGCCATGCCGTCACGCGGCGGTGAGGTCAAGACGCGTGCGGCGGCGACCTGACGTTCCAAGCCGGGGCCGCCCGTTTCGCGGGCGGCGGCGGGGCCGATGCCGGCTCAGAAGCCGCATTGCTCGAGCACCGCGAGCCGGAACGCACCGGTGCCCTTCGCATCGGTCCGTGCGATCTCGCGGTTGTCGATATCGAAGCCAAGCGAGGCCGCCTGCTGCAGGTGCTCGAGAACCAGAGACGAGGTCATCAGCGTGACGCTCAGGGCGCGGTCGCGGGCCATCACGTCCATCGGCTGCCGGTCGTTGCGTCCGTCGGGCAGTGTGATCCAGATCATCGCACCGCGGGCCGGTTGCGGCCACGGATCGAAGGAGACCTGCAGCTGGTCGGGCCGCGAGCGGGTGCAGAAGAAGGTGATCTTCACCGGCCCGGCCTGCTGCGACATCGCGGCACTGCCGTTGCCCTGTGAGAGCGCCCAGTCGGCCCTCGCGGGAGCGGTGGAAAACATGGTGAGCAGCGCCAGCGCGCCGGAGAGCAGAATGGATCGCATGAGAAAGACCTGAGACAAGGAAATGCCGGCTCAGGCTCTCACGGCTCCGGGCGTCCGGTCAAACGAAAGCCGGCCCCCGTGCGGGGCCGGCGATCTCTTCTTGCCTGCAGCGCTCAGAGCGTGCCAAGCGCCTTGTTGAGATTCTCGTCGACCTTCTCGAGGAAGCCCATGGTGGTGAGCCATTTCTGGTCGGGCCCGACCAGCAGCGCGAGGTCCTTGGTCATCCAGCCCGATTCCACGGTCTCGACCACCACCTTCTCGAGCGTGGTGGCAAAGGCCATCAGCGCGGTGTTGCCGTCGAGCTTGGCGCGGTGCTTGAGGCCGCCGGTCCAGGCGTAGATCGAGGCGATGGAGTTGGTCGAGGTCGCCTGACCGGCCTGGTGCTGGCGATAGTGGCGGGTGACCGTGCCATGCGCCGCCTCGGCCTCGACGATCTGGCCGTCCGGCGTCATCAGCTGCGAGGTCATCAGGCCGAGCGAGCCGAAGCCCTGCGCCACGGTGTCGGACTGCACGTCGCCATCGTAGTTCTTGCAGGCCCAGACGAAGCCGCCGTTCCACTTCATGCAGCAGGCGACCATGTCGTCGATCAAACGGTGCTCGTACCAGATGCCCTTGGCCTTGAACTGCTCTTCGAACTCTTCCTCGAAGACCTTCTGGAACAGATCCTTGAAGCGGCCGTCATAGGCCTTGAGGATGGTGTTCTTGGTCGAGAGATAGACCGGCCAGCCGAGCGACAGCCCGTAGTTGAACGAGGCGCGGGCGAAGTCGATGATCGAGGCGTCGAGGTTGTACATCGCCTGGTAGACGCCGGCGGAGGGGGCGTCATAGACCTCTTTCTCGATCACCGTGCCGTCTTCGCCGACGAATTTCATCGTCAGCTTGCCGGCGCCGGGGAAGTGGAAATCGGTGGCCTTGTACTGGTCGCCGAAAGCGTGGCGGCCGATGACGATGGGCCGGGTCCAGCCGGGCACGAGGCGCGGCACGTTGCGGCAGATGATCGGCTGGCGGAACACCACGCCGCCAAGGATGTTGCGGATCGTGCCGTTGGGCGAGCGCCACATCTGCTTGAGGCCGAACTCCTCGACCCGGGCCTCGTCGGGCGTGATGGTGGCGCACTTGACGGCGCAGCCGATCTCCTTGGTCTTCTCGGCGGCGTCGATGGTGATCTGGTCGTTGGTCTCGTCCCGGCTCTCGATCCCGAGATCGTAATACAGCAGGTCGAGATCCAGATAGGGCAGGATCAGCTTTGTCTTGATGAAGTCCCAGATGATGCGGGTCATCTCGTCGCCGTCCATCTCGACGATCGGGTTGTCTACCTTGATCTTCGACATGCAGGTCCCTTTCCGTTGTGCACGTGCAGCATGATGCGGCCTTAGCCCAGATTCGCAACTTTGGGAAGTATGGTATGCATCGGTATACAAAATGTGACGCGCATTGCAGGAAATTTGGGCGGCGATAAGGGAATGGAAAGAACTCGGCTGCTAGATGCGCGCATGTTTGCCTCGCCTCGCCTTGTTCTCGATGCCGCTCTGCTTGTCTTTCTCCTGCTCGCCGGGGGCGGTGTCACGCTGGCCTCGGCGCTCGGCCCCGCGCCACGCGAGGGCGCGCCGGTGCTGGTCATCGCGCCGCCCTGGTCCGACGGGGCAGGCTCCATGATCGCGAAGACCGGGGGGCGGGCGATCGGGCCGGGGGCCGCGTCCTTCGGCGCGCTGGCGGTGTTCGACGGCGCGGCTCCGGTGACGCAGCTGCGCGCGCTCGGCGCCTGGTCGGTGCGCGATGCCCGCGCGCTGGCCTCACTGTGCGGAGGACTCACATGATGACCAAGCTGCTCTCACGGGTTCGCGGGTTGAGCGAGCCGGCGCTGGTGGTCCTGCTGGGACTGATGCTCCTGCCGGTCTTCCTGGCGACCGACCTCTATCTCGGGCGGACGACGATGCCCGGCACGCTCGCCGCCTCGGCGCTGATGGCGGTGGCGCTGCTGTCGCTGCGGCTACGCTCGGGGCTGCGGGACTACGTTCTCGCCACCGCGGTGCTGGCCGAGGTGATGGTGCTGACCGCAGACTACCAGATGCACCCGTGGCAGATCGACACCCATATGGTCTATTTCGTCATGCTGGCGGGGGTCTCGGTGCTGGGCCGGGTGGGCGTGATGCTCTACGCGGCGGGAATCGTGGCGGTACATCACGTGTCGCTGACGCTGTTGTTGCCGGCGGCGGTCTACCCCTCGACCGACCTGATCGAAAACATCATGCGCACCGCGCTGCACGCCGGCATCGTGGTGATGGAGACGGCGATCCTCACCATGGCGATCCTGCAGCGCAACGCCTTCACACGAAGTATCGAGGAAAGCCGCGAGCTGCTCGCGGATGAAAGCCACAAGGCCGCCGCCGCACAGGCCCGGGCCGAGGCCGCGGCTCAGGAAACCCGCGACGTGGTGGCGCAGTTCAACCACCATCTGCACCGGCTCGCGGATCGCGATCTGGCCTGCGCCATCGACGCGCCGATGCCCGAGGCGTTCGAGACGCTGCGCCATGATTTCAACCGCGCGGTACGCCAGCTCGAAGAGGCGCTGCGCAGCGCCGGCAGCAAGGCGGTCAGCTTCGAGGAGGAGGCGCAGGCGCTCGAGGCGGTGACCGGCGATCTCTCGTCGCGCAGCGAGCGGCAGGCGCACGAGCTCAGCGCCGCGACCCACAGCATGAGCGACATCACCCAGGCCCTGAACGCCACCGCCGATCAGGCCAGCACCGCCTCGGAGCGCGCCAGCGTCGCGCGGCAGAGCGCCGAGCAGGGCGGCGCGGTCACCAACGAGGCGATCCAGGCAATGAACCTGATCGAGCAGAGCTCGTCCGAGGTCGGCAAGATCATCGACCTGATCGACGACATCTCGTTCCAGACCAATCTTCTCGCCCTCAACGCCGGGGTCGAGGCCGCCCGCGCTGGCGAAAGCGGCAAGGGCTTCGCGGTGGTCGCCGCCGAGGTCCGGCAGCTGGCGCAGCGCACCTCCGAGGCCGCTGCCGGGGTCAAGACGCTGATCCTCGACAGCGAGGCGCAGGTGACCAATGGCGCGCGGCTGGTGAACGAGGCCGGAGCGCGCCTGTCGAGCATCGTCGACGAGGTCAGCGCGGTCAGCGGCATGATCTCGGAGATCCGAGACGAAAGCCGCGGCCAGTCCGGCGGCATGTCGGATTTGTCCCAGACGCTGGCGCGGCTCGATTCCGAGACGCAGGACACCGCGGGCCTCAGCGAGGAGATGGCCGCGATGGGGCTGCGGCTGCGCAGCCACGCGCGCGAACTGCTGGCCGAGATGGGGGCCTTCAACCTCGAAGGCGAGGACACGCCCGCAGCCAGCCATCGAAAGAGCGCGTGACCGAACGGGCCGTCGCCGCCCGGGGCGGGTCAGGCCGCCTCGGCCGCCTCCGCGCGCAGCAGCCAGCGCATCAGCAACAGCGCCAGGATCGCCTCGACGAAGATCCCCGCCGCCAACGGCACCGGGGTGCCATCGAACATCAGCCCGTTCGGCACTGCGATCAGCACACCGGCCACCGTCGCCACCGCTCCGATCACCGACGCGGCGAGCCCGGCGATGTGCCCGACCGGTTCCATGGCGATGGCGTTGATGTTGCCCACGGTCAGACCCATCTGGAAGAACACCGAGAGCTGCCAGACCAGGAACAGCGCAAAGCCCGGCGTGCCGGACAGGCCGAAGGCAAAGAGCGCAAGGGTGATGCCGGCCATGACCACCTGCACCGCCAACATCGTGGTGATCAGGAAGCGCATCCCCAGCCGCATCACCAGCGCCGCGTTCAGCACGCTGGCCGAGGCGGCGAGGATCGCCACGCCGCCGAACCAGATCGGGAAGCTGTCGGCGCGCCCGAAGTTGATGTCGTAGATCTGCTGCACGGTGGAGATCATCGAGAACAGCATCGCGAAGATCAGCGCCTGCACGCCGATCGAAATCAGCACCACCCGGTGGCTGAACAGCTCGGCCAAAGACGCGCGAAAGGCCTCGAGCCGGAACGGGCGGCGGTTCTCGCGCGGGTGGGTCTCGGGCAGGCGGACCATCAGCCAGATCGAGGCGATGCTTGAAAACAGCACGAAGGCCCAGAAGATGCCGCGCCAGCTGGTGGCGTCGATGATCACCGCGCCGATCGAGGGGGCCAGCGCCGGGAACAGGGTAAAGACCATCATCACGAAGGACATGATCCGCGCCATCTCGCGCCCCGAGTAGAGGTCGCGCACGATGGCGAGCGCCACCACCCGCGGCCCTGCCGCGCCCAGCCCCTGCATCAGGCGGGCCGCCAGCAGCAGCTCGAGCGTTTCGGCATAGGCGGCGAGGATCGAGGCCACGACATAGAGCGCGGCGCCGCCCAGCAGCACCGGCTTGCGCCCGAACACGTCCGAGAGCGGGCCGGTGAAGAAGGTGCCGATCCCCATGCCGAAGACGAAGCTGGTTACCACCAGCTGCGCGCGGTTGATCGCGTCGGGCGTCAGGTCGGCGCCGATCTCGGGCAGGGCCGGGAGCATGGCGTCGATGGAGAAGGCGATGGTGGCGAAGAGCATCGCGAGAAGCGCGATGAACTCGACCCGTCCGGGAACAGACCGCATGTGACCTCTGAGTTTTGCAGGGCCACGCCGGTGCAGCATCCGCTGCCGGCGGCGGGCCGGTTTACCGCTATCGCCGGGCTAGCGGAAAACGGTATACCGGCACAACTGCGGATCTGTCGGAAACACGCGCAACCCGGCCATGCGCCGCCCGCATGAGCCGTCGCTCGGCGGCCTCTCGCCGGTGTGCCACCGCGGGCGCGGCCGGTTCAGGCGGCGCCTTCGCGGATCTCGGCGATGACCTTGGACCAGAGCTCGGTAGGCTGTGCGCCGGGCACCGCGTGCTGGCCGGCGACCACGAAGGTCGGCACCGAGGTCACGCCCATGCCGCGCGCCGTGGCATCCATCTCGACGATCTCGCGCCGGTCCGCGTCGGAGGCCAGCAGGCGCTGGATCAGGCTGGCATCGAGCCCGCACCCGTCGGCGATGTCGGCCAGCACCTCGCGGTCGCCGATGTCGCGGCCATCGACGAAATAGGCCCGGAACAGCGACGAGACCACGGCGGTCTGCACACCCTCGATGCCGGCCCAGTGGATCAGGCGGTGGGCGTCAACGGTCGAGGGGGTGGTCTCGATGGCGTCGAGGTTCAGTGTCAGCCCTGCCTCGGTGGCATGCTCGGCCACCGGCATGTAGGCCTGCACCGCCCCCTCCTTGCCGCCGAACTTAGCCTCGAGATAGGCGCGCCGGTCCATGCCCTCGGCGGGCATGTCTGGGTTCAGCATGAAGGGCCGCCAGCGGATGGTGAACGGGTGATCCGGCTCGTCGAGCAGGGCGCGGTCGAGGAGGGCTTTGCCGATGTAGCACCAGGGGCAGATCGGGTCGGAAAAGATGTCGAGCGTGACCATGTACCATGTCCTTTTGGGGCTCTTCTAACAGGGCCCGCGCCGGGAATCGACAGCGGAACGACGCGCGCCTCAACCGGTGGCGGCGGCGATGGCGCGCAGGGTGTCACGGTCGAGCAGCCGCACCGCGCCACGGTCAAGCGCCACGATGCCGCGCCGCGCCAGCGCGTCGAGCCGGCGCGACACCACCTCGCGGGCGGAGCCGATCATGGTGGCGATCTCGGCATGGGTGGCGTGCAGAATGTCGCCCTCCGCCCGGGCAAGGAGCGCCTCGGCGAGACGGCACTCCACCCGCTGAAACGCCACTTTTTCAAGCAGATGCATCATGCTCTGCATGCGCTGCGCGAAGGCCGAGAAGACAAATTCCCGGAACCCGGCCTCCTCGGCCATCAGCCGCAGGAACAGCGCGCGGGGGATCAGCACCAGCTCGCTGTCGCCGTGGGTCACGGCCTCGCCGGAGTAGTCGTCGCCCCCCAGAAGTCCGAGGGTGGATTGCACGCAGCTCTGGCCCGGTTCGACCGCGTAGAGCAGGATGTCGCGCCCGGTGGGGCCGGTGAGGCAGACATCGACGCGCCCGGCAAGCACGATGACGAACCCGCGCACCGCCTCGCCGGGGCGGAACAGCACGGTGCCGCGCGGCGCCTCGAACGGCGACAGCTGCGCCAGCGCGGCGCGGCCCTCGGGCGAAAGCGCGGCGATCTGCGGGGGAATCTCGGTCCAGCTCATGGCGCGCAGGATGGCTCGAAAGCCCGGTCGCGGAAAGAGGGGCGCGATGCCGCGCCCCCGTGCGATGGCCTAGCCGCGACCACGCTCCTCGAAGCGCGGCAGCATGGCGGAGAAATCGCGCCCCCTGCCGCCCTCGTCCTCGACGAAGGCGCGGTAGAGCTCGAGCGCGCGCTGGCCCATGGGCGTGTCGGCATCCGCCGCCTCGGCGGCCTGTTGCGACAGGCCCAGATCCTTGAGCATCAGCTCGGCAGCGAAGCCGGGCTTGTAGCCGTTGTCGGCGGGGGATTGCGGCCCGACCCCCGGCGCCGGGCAATAGGCGTTCATCGACCACGAATAACCCGACGAGGTCGAGACCACGTCGAACATCGCCTCTCGCGACAGGCCGAGCTTGTCGGCCAGTGCAAAGGCCTCGCAGGTGGCGATCATCGTCACGCCAAGGATCATGTTGTTGCAGATCTTCGCCGCCTGGCCATTGCCCGAGGGGCCACAATGCACCGCCTTCTGGCCCATGATGTCGAAGAGCGGCTTCGCCTTGGCAAAAGCCTCGTCCGAGCCGCCCACCATGAAGGTCAGCGTTCCGCCGGCGGCGCCGCCGATGCCGCCCGAGACCGGCGCGTCGAGCGCGCCGAGACCGGCCTCGGCCGCCTGGTCCGCCACCGCGCGGGCGCTCTCGACATCGACGGTCGAGCAGTCGAGCAGCACCGCGCCGGGCGACATGGCCGGGATCACCTCCGCGGCGACGCTGCGCAGGATCTGGCCGTTGGGCAGCATGGTAATGACGACGTCGGCGCCGGTCGCCGCTTCGGGGCCGGAGGCGGCGGTGCCCACGCCCTCCGCCGTGGCACCGGCCACGTCGAAGCCGGTGACCTCGTGGCCGGCCTTGGACAGGTTGGCGGCCATCGGCGCGCCCATGTTGCCGAGCCCGATAAATGCGATCTTCATGGTGTCTCTCCTCCCTCGCGCAGCGCCTCTCAGAGCGCCAGTTCTGCGTCCCCGAGCGGCGCCAGCATGGCGGCAATCCGATCCTCCGTCACCTCCTCGATGGAGAGGCGCCAGCGCGGGTTGCGGTCCTTGTCGATGATCTGCGCCCGCACGCCCTCGAGGAACTCGCCCTCCTCGACGATGCGGTGCGAGACCCGGAATTCCTGCTTGAGCGCGCTGCGGATGTCGGCCTCTGCGGCGCGCAGCCGGGCCAGCATCGCCAGCGTCAGGGCCATCGAGAGCGGCGCGTTGCGGTCCACCGCCTTGGCGGCGCGCTCGGCGATCTCTCCTTGCGCGCCGTCCAGTGCCGCCTTGATCTCGGGCAGGCTGTCGGAGGCGAAGAGCTGGTCAATCTCGCTTTGAGCCGCGGCCAGCGGACTTTCGGGCGCGGGCTGCGCCTCGGTGTCGATTGCGGCGACGCTGCCGGTCTCGGCCAGCTCGGATTTGAGCGCCGCCCAGCGTGCCTCGGGCACGAAGATATCGGCAAACCCCGCGTGCAGCGCATCGCCGGGGCCCATGCGTGCGGCGGTGAGGCCGAGATAGGCGCCGAGGCGGCCGGGCGCGCGGGCCAGCAGCAGCGAACCGCCGACATCGGGCACGAAGCCGATGCCGCATTCCGGCATGGCGATCTGGGCGCTCTCGCCGATCACCCGGTGCGACACGTGCCCGCCAAGCCCGACGCCGCCGCCCATGACGAAACCGTGCAGGAAGCTGACGATGGGCTTGGGATACTCCGAGAGCTTGGCGTTCATCCGGTACTCATCGCGCCAGAAGGTGCGGCCGGCATCGAACTCGCCCTTCAGTCCGGCGCGGTAGATCTCGGCGATGTCGCCGCCGGCGCAGAACGCCTTCTCGCCCTCGGCATCAAGGATCACCAGCGCGACCGAGTCGTCGTCGCGCCAGGCGTCGAGCGCGGCCTCGATCTCCATGCACATGTCATAGCTCAGCGCGTTCAGCGCCTTGGGCCGGGTGAGGGTGATGTGGCCGGCGCGGCCATGGGTGCGGATGTGGGTGTCGCTCATGGGGCTCCTCGGCAGGTCGGGGCATTGTGGGCGGCAGGCCCCTCGCGGGACCTGCCAGAGCGCGGCGTGAGTGGTGCCTTGCGCGTGTGTTCGGTCAGGACGAGATCAGGCTTCGCGCCACGATCATGCGCATGATCTCGTTGGTTCCCTCGAGGATCTGGTGCACCCGCAGGTCGCGGACAATCTTTTCGATGCCGTAATCCGCGAGATAGCCGTAACCGCCATGCAGCTGCAGGCACTGGTCGGCGATCTTCGAGCCCGCCTCGGTGACGAATTTCTTCGCCATGGCGCAGAACTTGGTGGCATCCGGCGCGCCGGTGTCGAGCTTCCACGCGGCCTGGCGCAGGAAGGTGCGGGCGGCCTGCAGTTCGATCTCCATGTCGGCGAGGCGGAACTGCAGTGCCTGGAACTGGTCGATGCTCTGGCCGAAGGCGCGACGCTCGGCCATGTAGGCCAGGGTCGCGTCCAGCGCCGCCTGCGCCGCGCCGAGCGAGCAGGCCGAGATGTTGAGGCGTCCGCCGTCGAGCCCGGCCATGGCGTAGCGAAATCCCTTGCCCTCTTCGCCAAGCAGGTTGCCAGCGGGCACCGGGCAGCCGTCCATCTGGACCTGCCGCGTGGGCTGCGCCTTCCAGCCCATCTTGGCCTCGAGCCCGCCAAAGCTCAGCCCCTCGGTGCCGTCGTCGAGAACCAGCGCCGAGATGCCGCGCGGGCCGGCCTCGCCGGTGCGGGCCATGACGATATAGGCGTCGGAATAGCCGCCGCCGGAGATGAAGGCCTTGGTGCCGGTAAGGCTGTAGCCGTTCCCGGACGCCTCGGCGCGGGTGGCGAGCGCGGCCGCGTCCGAGCCCGAGCCGGGCTCGGTCAGGCAGTAGGAGAGCACCGTCTCCATGGTCAGCGCCTTCGGCAGGTAGCGCGCGCGCAGATCGTCGGAGCCGTAGAGGTCGATCATCTTGGCGCACATGTTGTGGATCGACAGGAAGGCCGCCACCGCCGGGCAGCCCATGCTGAGGGCCTCGAAGACCAGCGTCGCGTCGAGACGGCTCAGCCCCGAGCCGCCGTTCTCCTCGCTGACATAGATGCCGCCGAGGCCAAGCTGGCCGATCTCGGTCCAGAGCTCTTTCGGGATCGTGCCCTCGGCTTCCCAGGCCATGGCGTTGGGCGCCACGTGTTCCTGGCCGAAGCCGTAGGCCATGTCGAATATCGCGGTCTGCTCCTCGCTCAGCGCGAAATCCATGTCGGGCCCTCCCTGCCGTTATGGAAATGAACAAGTGTTCATAATCTGGCCGAAAGCGGATCGGGATGCAAGCGATTGCTGCGGCGCGGGTGGAGAGGTTGATTGGGGGCGCTGCCCCCGCCGCGGCTTCGCCACGACTCCCCCGAGGTATTTTCGAACCAGAGAAGATGAGGGCGCGGCGCCCCTGTCTTCTTCTGGCCCAAAATATCCCCGCCGGAGGCAGGCCGGACCCTGCGGCCGGGCGGTCCAATCGGGGGAATGGGCGCTCAGGCGAGGGTGTCGCGGATGATGCGCTCGACCTCTTCCAGTAGGACGGCGTTGTCGAACCGGGCGACAGCAGTGTCGCGGGCGGCGCGGGTCATGGCGGAGCGGTCCTCCATGTCCAGAAGCTGCGCGATGCGCGCAGCAAAGCCATCTTCGTCCCATTCGGGCACCAGCAGGCCGTTGACGCCATCCTCCACCGCCTCGGGGATGCCGGCGTGGATGGTCGAGAGAGTGATGCAGCCGCAGGCCAGGGCTTCCTGGATCGCGGTTGGCAGGCCCTCGGTGTTGCCGTTCTTGGCGGTGACCGAGTGCTGAAGAAAGATTTCGGTAGCCATGAGGTGCTGGCGCACCTCGTCATGGGGCAGGGCGCCGGTGAAGTTGACCTGCCCGCCGATGCCGAGCTCGGTGGCCATCGCCTTGCAGGTCTCGAGCAGGGGGCCGTCGCCGATGAAGGTGAGATGCGCGTCGCGGCCCTTGGCGGCGCTTGCGAAGGCGCGCAGCGTCACCTGAGGGGCCTTCTTCTCGACCATGCGGCCCACCGCGAGGAAGGAGCCCGGGGTCTTCTCGGCCGGGGTGAAACGGCGGATGTCGACGCCCGAGGGCACCACATGGGCGTTGGAATGGCTGACGCCGTGGCGGGCGAGGTTGTCGAGCAGGAACTGCGAGACGGAGAACACGCCGGCGAGCCGCGGCATCATGTGCTTGTAGGCGCGCACGGTCTTGTTCGAGCGCAGCGCGAAGCTGGCATCGGTGCCGCGGAAATAGGTGAAGCAGGGCAGGTCCATTTCCTGTGCCAGCTTGGCCACCACCAGCGCCTGGGTGCCGAACTCGGCGAGGATCACCTCGACCTCCTGAGCGCGCAGCCAGTCGCGCAGGCGCGCCTTGTTGTCACCGAAAGGCAGGCGGCCGGTGCTCTCGGTGAGCGCGTTCCAGCCCATGGCGAAGGGCGCGCGCAGGCGATCAGCCGTCGAGAGCGGCGCGCGGCGCTCGAAGATCGGCTTGCCGAGCGGATCGGTGCCGTTGAAGCGCCCGGTGAGCACGCAAGTCTCGCCGCCGAAGATGTGCTCGATATGACGATTGATGAAGGTCTCGCCCGGGACGAAGAAGTCGGACGTGGCGATGCAGGTCTTCATGGGGCACTCCGAAGGTTGCGGCGCGGTCCTTGTGCCCCTCCCGACCGCGCCGCGCAAGTGGGGCGCCCGTCTGCCGGGCGCCCCGATGTCGCTCAGCCGAGCACGCTGGCCACCGCGTCGCGGGTCACCGAGACGATCTCGTCGGCCTCGGCGCGGCTCAGGCAGAGCGGCGGGGCGAAGCCCAGAATGTCGCCCTGCGGCATGGCCCGCGCGATCACGCCGCGCTCGAGCATGGCGGCGACGACCTTGGCGCCCTTGCCCTCGGAGGCGTCGAAGAAGCGGCGCCCGTCGCGGTCTTTCACCAGTTCCACCGCACAGAGCATACCCTCGCCGCGGACCTCGCCCACATGGGCATGATCGCCAAGGGCGGCGCGCATGGTCTCGGTCAGGTAGCGGCCGGTTTCGGCGGCGTTCTGCACCAGCTTGAGCTCGTCGATCAGCTGCAGGTTGGCGATGCCGGCAGCGGCGCCGATCGGGTGGGCCGAGTAGGTCCAGCCATGGCCCAGCACGCCGTACTCGTCGGTGCCCTGGCACAGCACGTCCCACATGCGCTGGCCGACGATGGTGGCCGAGAGCGGCGCATAGGCCGAGGTCAGCCCCTTGGCCGAGGTGATCAGGTCGGGCTTCATGCCGTAGTGATCCGAGCCGAACATCGAGCCCAGGCGCCCGAAGCCGGTCACCACCTCGTCGGCGATGAGCAGGATGTCGTGGCGGTCGAGCACCTCCTGGATCGCCGGCCAGTAGCCCTCGGGCGGCGGCACGATGCCCCCGGTGCCCAGCACCGGCTCGCCGATGAAGGCGGCGATGGTGTCGGCGCCCTCTGCGGCGATCAGCTCCTCGAGCTTGGCCACGCAATGGGCCACGAACGCCGCCTCGCTCTCGATGCCCTCGGGCCGGCGGTAGTAGTAGGGCGCCTCGGTATGCACCACCTGCGCCAGCGGCAGGTCGAACTTCTTGTGGAACAGCTCGAGCCCGGTGAGCGAGCCGGTCATCAGGCCCGACCCGTGATAGCCGCGCCAGCGCGAGATGATCTTCTTCTTCTCGGGGCGGCCGAGGATGTTGTTGTAGTACCAGACCAGCTTGATGTTGGTCTCGTTGGCATCCGAGCCGCCAAGGCCGAAATACACCCGCGCCATGTGATCCGGCGCCCGGTCCATGACCATCTTGGCCAGCGTGATCGAGGCCTCGGAGCCGTGGCCGGCATAGGCGTGGTAATAGGCCAGCTCATGCGCCTGCTTGGCGATCGCCTCGGAGATCTGGGTGCGGCCATAGCCCACGTTCACGCAGTAGAGCCCGGCGAAACCGTCGAGCAGGCGGTTGCCGTCGCGGTCGGTGATGTAGACGCCTTCGCCGCCGGTGACGATACGCTGGGGCGCCTCGCCGCGGGCGAACTGGCCGAGATGGGTGGAGGGGTGGAAAAAGCTCTCGCGGTCCCACTTGCCCAGTTGGTCATTCGTCAGCATGGATCGTTCCTTCTTGGTGTTCTTCAGGCGCGCGGGGCTCAGCCCCAGTCGCGGCAGACGTATTTGATGTCGGTGAAGGCCTCGAGGCCCTGACGGGCGCCCTCGCGGCCGAGCCCGGATTGCTTGGTGCCGCCGAACGGGATCGGCGCACCGGTGACCTTGGTGCGGTTGACCGCGACCATGCCGAATTGCAGCGCCCTCGTGAGGCGGTAGATGCGGCGCGGGTCGAGGCTGTGGACATAGGCCACGAGCCCGTACTCGGTGTTGTTGGCGCGGGCGATCACCTCGGCCTCGTCGTCGAACACGGTGAGCGGCGCAACGGGGCCGAAATTCTCCTCCGACATGATCGCGGCGCTGTCGGGCACGTCGGCGAGCACCGTGGGCGCGAAGAACAGCGGGCCGTGGCTTTCGGAGACTTTGCCCCCGGCGAGCAGCCTGGCGCCCTTCTCGACGGCGTCGGCGACCTGCGCCTGCTGCTTTTCGATGGCGCGCTCGTGGATCAGCGGGCCGATCTCGGGATCGTCCATGCCGTGGCCCAAGGTGAGCGCCTCCACCGCCTTGGTGAAGCGGGCGCAGAAGTCGTCATAGACGGCACGCTGGATGTAGAAGCGGTTGGCGCCGAGACAGTCCTGACCGGACGTGGCGAACTTTGCCTTCACCGCCTCGGTGACGGCGCGGTCGAGGTCGGCGTCGTCGAAGACGATGAAGGGGGCGTGGCCGCCAAGCTCGAGCACCAGCCGCTTCACCGTGTCGGCGGACTGCCGGTAGAGCAGCCGCCCGATCTCGGTCGAGCCGGTGAACGAGAGCGCACGGACGCGGGTGTCGGCGGTCCATTCGCCGACAATGGCGGCGGCGTCGCCGATCACCGTGTTGACCACACCTTCGGGGAAGCCCGCGCGGCGGGCCAGCTCGGCCAGTGCCAGCGCCGAGAGCGGGGTTTCGGCGGAAGGGTGGATGACCACGGTGCAGCCGGCGGCAAGCGCCGCGGCGGCCTTGCGGGTGATCATCGCGCAGGGGAAGTTCCACGGGGTGACGAGGGCGGCCACACCCACCGGCTCGCGCCAGAGCTCCATCTCGGCATCCGGCAGGTGGCTGGTGACCCCCTCGATATTGGGGCGCAGCGCCTCTTCGGCGTAGAACTGCACGAAGCTCGCGGCGTAGTCGATCTCGCCACGGGCCTCGCTGATCGGCTTGCCCTGTTCGGCGGTCATGATGCGGGCGAGGTCTTCCTTGGCCTCGACGATCAGCGCGTGCCAGCGGTGCAGGATCGCGGCGCGGTCCTGTGGCAGGGTCAGCGCCCAATCGGCAAAGGCAGCATGGGCGGCATCAACGGCGGCACGGGCGCCATCGGCCTCGCTCATCGCCACCTTGGCGACAAGCTGCCCGGTGGCCGGGTCGCGCACGGCAAGACGGCCTCCACCGGGGAAATCTCCGGCATTCGGCATGAGGTCGGGATCGGCAAGGCCGAGGGTCGGGCTGTTCGAGAGATCGGTCATGGGCAACACCTCCTGAGTGTCCTCAGGATGCATCGGACGGGGGAGAGGATTTCTCCGGAGTTTCTCGCGGGTGAAGAAATTTTCTCTCCGTTTTCGCTGCAGTGCGGAGAGGAATTCTCTGGTCGTCTGGCTGGGCGCCATCGAAGGCGCTGCCGGCGCAGCGCGGGGCGACAGGCGGTCACCGGCTTGGCGACGAGGTCGCTGGACGAGCGCCGAGGGCAGGAGCGGCTTGGTCGCGGAGGGCCGGTCGGCACCCTTGGGATTGGGGCCGCGCGGCCTCCGATGAGCGGAGAGAAATTCTCTGCCTGTCTCGCGCCGCGCTCAGGGGGCGCCGCGCAACAGCCCCATGGCAGGGGGATCGGCCTTTACCGGCTTGGTGACGATGTAGCTGTAATAGCGCCGCACCCCGGCACGGCTCTCCAGCAGCCCGTCCATCATCTCCTGGAAGGTCGCGACATCGGTTGTGACCACCTGCATGAGGTAGTCATAGCCGCCGCCGATCGCCCAGCAGCCGGTGATCTGGTCCATCCGGGCCACGGTGCGCTCGAAGAGCTGGAAGCTCTCGGCCTTGTGGCTCTCAAGCTCGACGGTCACGAAGACCTGCACATGGGCCCCGAGCGCGGCGAGGTCGATCTCGGCCCGGTAGCCGGTGATGTAGCCGGCCTTCTCGAGCCGCTTCATGCGCTCCCAGCAGGGGGTGGGCGAGAGGTTCACCCGCGCCGCCAGTTCGGTCTTGGCGATACGGCCCTCACGGCTGAGCGTGGCGAGGATGGCGATGTCTCTGTGATCGAGGCGGGTGGACTGCATCCCTCGCTTGTTCCGGGATGGGCGCGGTTTGTCAATCTGGACCGCGGGGCATGGTCGCCAAGCCTGGGTGCGGCGCTGGACATGGCGGCGCATTCGCGGGACGCTCGGGCAACAGCGGACTGACGGAGGACCCATGAGCGACATTCGCATCCTGCACGAACCGGAGCTGCGCGCGCATGTGCATCTCGACATCACCATCGTCGACGTGATCGAGGCCGCCTTCGCCACGCTGGCGCGCGGCGGGGTGCAGATGCCGCCGATCCTGTCGATGCACATGCCGCAGGTGAATGGAGAGGTGGATGTGAAGACCGCCTACGTGCCGGGGCTGCCGGGCTTCGCGGTGAAGATCTCGCCCGGGTTCTTCGACAATCCCGCCAAGGGGTTGCCCTCGACCTCCGGGCTCATGGTGGTGCTCTCGACCGAGACCGGACGCGTGCAGGCGGTGTTGCTCGATAATGGCTATCTCACCGACATTCGGACCGCGGCCGCCGGGGGCGTGGCGGCCCGACATCTCGCGCCGACCGATGCACGCCGGGCGGCGATTTTCGGGGCGGGGCTTCAGGCGCGGCTACAGCTTCAGGCGTTGCGCCTCGTGCGCCCGATCCGCGAGGCGGTGATCTGGGCCCGCGATCCCGCCAAGGCACAGGCGCTGGCAGCGGATCTCTCGGACGACGCGCTGAACGTGCGCGCCTCTGCCGATCCCGCGGAGGCGGCGGGCTTTGCCGACGTGATCGTCACCACCACGCCCGCGACCGAGCCGATCCTCAGGGCAGAGTGGCTGCGCGCCGGGCAGCATGTCACCGCCATGGGGAGCGATCAGGCCGGCAAGGCCGAGCTGGAGCCCGCCTGTCTGGCGCGGGCCGATCTCTATGTTGCCGACCGTGTGAGCCAGACCAGGCTGATGGGAGAGTTACGCGGCGCGCTCGAGGCCGGTGTGCTGGCCGACGATGCGAACCTCCCTGAGCTCGGGCAGGTGATCACCGGGGCCCATCCCGGGCGCACCGATCCGGAGCAGATCACCATCGCCGATCTCACCGGCACCGGGATACAGGACACCGCCATCGCGAGCCATGTGCTGGCGCTGATCTGAAACGCCATGCGCGGCGCGCATGGGGGCAGTTGCATCCATCGTTGGGGGCAGGGCGCGGGGGGATGGTAGCGTCTTTGGACAATGCTTTCCGACAGACGAAGGAGTCTCTCCCCGATGCTCACCGAACCGCTTTCCGCCCTCACCGCGCGCACCTTGCAGGCCTGCGGCGTCACCACGTCGCTCGATGTTGCCGGCGGCATGGAGGTGGTCTCTCCGCTCACCGGCGAGACCGTGGCCTCGGTCGCCCCCCAGAGCGCCGCCGATGCCAAGGCGGCGGTGAGCCGTGCCGCAGTGGCCTTCCGTCACTGGCGCATGGTGCCCGGCCCGCGCCGGGGCGAGCTGGTGCGCCTGTTCGCCGAAGAACTGCGCGCGTCGAAGGACGATCTCGGACGGATGGTGTCCATCGAGGCGGGGAAGTCACCCTCGGAAGGGGCCGGCGAGGTACAGGAGATGATCGACATCTGCGATTTCGCCGTCGGCCTGTCGCGCCAGCTCTACGGCCTCACCATCGCCACCGAGCGGCCGGGGCACCGTATGATGGAGACATGGCACCCGCTGGGCGTGGTGGGCATCATCACCGCGTTCAACTTCCCCTGCGCGCCGTGGTGCTGGAACGCGGCGCTGGCGCTGGTCTGCGGCGACCCGGTGGTCTGGAAGCCCTCCGAGAAGACCCCGCTGACCGCGCTGGCCTGCCAGGCGGTCTTCGAGCGGGCAGTGGAACGTTTTGGCGACGACGCGCCCGAGGGGCTCTCGCAGGTACTCGTAGGCGGCCCGGCGCTGGGCGAGGTGCTGACCGACAGCCCCTCCGTCGCGCTGATCTCGGCCACGGGGTCGACCCGCATGGGCCGCATCGTCGGCCCGCGCGTGGCGGAACGCTTCGGGCGCTGCATCCTCGAGCTTGGCGGCAACAATGCCGGCATCGTCTGCCCCTCGGCAGATCTCGACATGGCACTGCGGGCCATCGCCTTCGGGGCCATGGGCACCGCCGGGCAGCGTTGCACCACCATGCGCCGGCTCTTCGTGCATGAAAGCATCTATGACCAGATCGTGCCGGCGCTGCAAAAGGCGTATGCCTCGGTCTCCGTCGGCAACCCGCTCGAGACGCAGGCGCTTGTCGGCCCTCTGATCGATGGCGCCGCCTTCGAGGCGATGCAGGAGGCGCTGGGCGAGGCCCGGGCGCTGGGCGGCCGCGTCCACGGCGGCGCGCGCGAAAGCGTCGGACCGGAGAGCGCCTTCTACGTCAAGCCGGCGCTGGTCGAGATGCCCGAGCAGGCCGGCCCGGTGCTGCGCGAGACCTTCGCGCCGATTCTCTACGTGATGACCTATTCCGATTTCGACGACGTGCTCGAGGCACACAACGCGGTGGGCGGCGGGCTGTCGTCGTCGGTCTTCACCACCGACCTGCGCGAGATGGAGCTGTTCCTCTCGGCGCGTGGCTCGGATTGCGGCATCGCCAACGTCAATATCGGCACCTCGGGCGCCGAGATCGGCGGTGCCTTCGGGGGCGAGAAGGAGACCGGCGGTGGCCGCGAGAGCGGCTCGGACGCGTGGCGCGCCTATATGCGGCGGGCCACCAACACCATCAACTACTCGCGCGAGCTGCCGTTGGCGCAGGGTGTGGTGTTCGACATCGACTGACCGCCTAGCGCCCGTCGCCACCAAAGACCATAAACCCCGCGGGCAGCGCTCGCGGGGGTGTATCTGTTCTTGCGATTTCAATGCGTTGCGGCGTTCTTCTCAGCTGTCGCTGCAGGCGCTCACATCGAGAAGCTGGTGCCGCAGCCGCAGGAGCTGGTGGCGTTCGGGTTCTCGATCACGAAGCGCGCGCCGATCAGCTCCTCGGAGAAATCGATCACCGCGTTGGTGAGGAACGGCAGCGAGACCTCGTCGATCACCACCTGTTCACCGGAGCCTTCGAGCACCAGATCATCGTCGGCCGGATCGTCGAGCTTGATCTCGTACTGGAAGCCCGAGCAGCCGCCACCCTCGATGGCCACGCGCAGGGCCTTTCCCTGGGCATGGGCGCCGATCTCGTGAAGGCGGGCAAAGGCACGGTCTGTGACTTTGGGGGGCAGATTCATGGCAAGACTCCCAACGGTTTATCTTGGCGGACTTGTCGAATATAGGGATCTCAAGGACAGGCGGCAACCGGGCGAAACGATCCGGCCCGCGACAGACATGAAGGCGAACGCGCATGGCGATCTACGCTTGCGATCCGCAGCACGCACGCGGACGACGCGTGCCCGAGGAAGAGAGCGCGTTCCGCTCCTGCTTCCAGCGCGACCGGGATCGCATCATCCACTCCTCGGCCTTCCGCCGGCTCAAGCACAAGACCCAGGTCTTCGTCGAGCACGAGGGCGATTTCTTCCGCACGCGGCTGACCCACTCGATCGAGGTGGCGCAGGTGGCGCGCACCATGTCGAACGCGCTGGGGCTCAACACCGATCTCACCGAGGCGGTGGCTCTGGCGCACGACCTTGGCCACACGCCCTTCGGCCACACCGGAGAGGATGCGCTGCACGAGCTGATGGCGCCCTATGGCGGCTTCGATCACAACGCACAGGCGCTGCATATCGTCAGCTCGCTCGAGCGTCACTATGCTGAATTCGACGGTCTCAACCTCACGTGGGACACGCTCGAGGGCATTGCAAAGCACAACGGCCCGCTGCTGCCGCTGGCCGAGGGCGAGGATCTGCCGGTGACGCTGGCCGAGTACAACGCCCGCCACGATCTCGAGCTGCACACCCATGCCAGCGGCGAGGCGCAGGTGGCGGCGCTGTCGGATGACATCGCCTACAACAACCACGACCTGCAGGACGGGCTGCGCGCCGGCCTGTTCACCGAGGCCGAAATCGCCGAGCTGGCGTTGATCGGCCCGGCCTATGCCGAGGTCGACCGGCTCTATCCCGGTCTCGACGCCTATCGCCGCCGCCACGAGGCGCTGCGGCGGGTGTTCGGCTACATGGTCTCGGACGTGATCGACACCAGCCGGGCCCGGCTCGAGGCCGCCGCGCCGGACGGGCCGCAGGCGATCCGCGATCTTGGCCGCCCGGTGATCGCGTTCTCCGATGACATGTGGGTGCAACTCAAGGAGATCCGCAGCTTCCTGTTCCGCCGCATGTACCGCGCGCCCTCGGTGATGGAGATCCGCACCAAGGTCACGCAGGTGGTCTATGACCTCTTTCCGCTGTTCATGGCGACGCCGTCGCTGCTGCCCGAGCGCTGGCATGCCGAGATCGCGGCGGCCGAGGACGAGACCGCGCTGGCGCGGCTGGTCTGCGACTACATCGCCGGCATGACCGACCGCTATGCGCTGCAGGCCCATTCGCGGCTGATGGGCGTGGACATCCTGCACGACGTGCGCTGAGCCGGCGCCGCGTCGCCGGATTCACTGGACAGCACCGCCTTTCGACACATCTGATGGTGTCCGGCGCGCGGGCCTCTGCCTGCGCGCCCTTGCGTGTGCCCGTCAGGGTTGCGTTCGAGTGAAAGGAAGACGATGGCAGTGGCTGAAACCGCGGGTCTCGACCCGGTGATTGGATTTGCGCTTGTGGGCGCGCTCGGCGTCGGCTCGCAATGGCTGGCGTGGCGGCTCAGGATGCCCGCCATCGTGCTGATGCTGGTGGCGGGCCTCGCGATCGGGCCGGGGCTGGGGGTGCTCAACCCGTCCGAGGATTTCGGCACGCTGATGCAGCCGATGCTGGCCATCGCCGTGGCGATCATCCTCTTCGAGGGCGGCATGACGCTGAACTTCCAGTCGCTCAGCGATGCCGCAACGGGCGTGCGACGACTGGTTCTGGTCGGCGGGCCGCTGGGCTGGGCGGCCTCGACGGCGGCGCTGCACTGGGCCGCGGGGCTGTCATGGGAAGTCTCGGCGGTGTTCGGCGGCATCATGATCGTCACCGGCCCCACGGTGATCGCGCCGCTCCTGCGACAGGCCCGGCTCAAGCGCCGCCCGGCGGCGCTGCTGCAATGGGAGGCCATCGTCAACGACCCCGTGGGCGCGCTGGCGGCGGTACTGGCCTTCGAGGTGGTGATCGTTCTCAACAACGCCGAGACCGCGGGCGACGCGGTGCTGCAGATGGTGCTGGGCGTGGCGGTGGCGATCGCTCTGGGTGTCGCCGGCGGCTGGGGGCTGGCACGCGCCTTCCGCAATGCCTTTGTGCCGGAATACATGAAGGTGCCGGTGCTCTTCGTGCTGCTGCTCGGGGTGTTCGCGCTCTCCGACAGCCTGCTGCACGAGAGCGGCCTGCTGGCGGTGACCGTGATGGGGCTGTGGATCGCCAACGCCAACCTTCCGAGCTACGAGGAGTTGCGCCGCTTCAAGGAGCACGCCACGATCCTGCTGGTCTCGGGGGTCTTTATCCTGCTCGCCGCCAACATGAGCCGCGAGACGCTGCTGTCGCTCGACTGGAGCGCGGCGCTCTTCGTGGCGGTGGTGATCCTGATCGCGCGCCCGATCCCGGTGCTGGCGGCCCTGGGCTTCTCCAACATCCCGTGGCGCGAGCGCCTGCTGGTGGCCTTCACCGGCCCGCGCGGCGTGGTGCTGGTGGCGGTGGCCGGGCTCTTCGGCGAGCGCCTCGCCTCGCTGGGCGTGGCCGATGCCGAGCGCATCGCGCCACTGGCCTTCGCGCTGGTGGCGGCAACCGTGGTGCTGCACGGCTTCACGCTGACGCCGATGGCGCGGCTGCTGGGCCTGACCGCCACCGAGACACCGGGCGTGCTGATCGTCGGCGGCTCGCGCTGGTCGGTGGCGCTGGGGATGGCGTTCAGGAAGCTCGACCTGCCGGTGCTGGTGGCCGATCCCAACCGCGCCCACCTGCGCAGCGCCCGCGAGGCGGGGCTCGAGACCTTCTGGGGCGACATCCTGTCCGAAGCCGCAGAGCACAAGCTCGATTTCGTCAGCTACGACAAGATCATCGCCGCCACCGACAACGATGCCTACAACACGCTGGTGGCCACCGACCTCGCGCCGGAGTTCGGCCGCGAGCACGTGTTCCAGCTCAAGCGCGTGCGTGAGACCTCGGCCCGCCACGCCCTGCCGGCGACGCTCGGCGGTCAGAAATTCGCCGCCGACGAGACCTTCTTCGAGGCCAATGCGCGGCTTGCCGAGGGCTGGGAGTTCCGCGTCACCAAGCTGTCGGCGGAATTTACGCTGGCGCAATGGCGCGAGACCAACCCCGAAGCGGTACCGGTTGCCGATCTCGGCCCGAACGGAACGCTGCGCCTGCTCGGGCCCGAGACCAAGGTCAAGGAAACCGAGGGCACGCGGCTGCTCTTCCTCGCGCCCAAGCGTCAAGAGCGCAAGGAGGACCGCCGCGACGAGAACGGGCAGGACACCATGAAGGCCGGCTGACGCGGGCGCGCCGTCCTCGGCGGATCTCCCGGTCGCACTGGCCGGCCTGCCTCCGGCGGGAGTATTTTTGACGAAGAGAAGCGCAAAGAGAAGACAGGGGGCGCTGCGCTCCTGTCTTCTTCTGGCTGAAAATATCCCGGGGGAGGCAGCGCGCAGCGCGGGCGGGGGCAGAGCCCCCCGGAGACGCGCGCGTGGCGGGCGCGGCGCAGGCCATTTGACCCTGCCCGCCGAAGTGGTAGAGGGAACGCCGACCGTATGGAGACGCTGACATGAACCTCTTCACCGATATTCGCGCGCTTGTCCTGCAGGCGATCGAGGCGCTGCAGGCCGAGGGCGCGCTGCCCGAGGGCCTCGCCACAGCCGCCGTCACGGTGGAGCCGCCGCGAGACCCGCTGCATGGCGACATGGCGACCAATGCCGCGATGGTGCTGGCCAAGCCCGCCAAGGCCAAGCCGCGCGACATCGCCGAGGCGCTGGCCGCGAAGATCGCCGCCGACGACCGCGTCGACCACGCCGAGGTGGCGGGGCCGGGCTTTCTCAACCTGCGGCTCGCGCCGTCGGTCTGGCAGGCGCTGCCGCAGGGGGTGCTGGCCGCCGGCACCGATTTCGGACGCTCGCAGATGGGGCAGGGCGCGAAGGTCAATGTCGAGTATGTCTCGGCCAACCCGACCGGCCCGCTGCACGTGGGCCACACCCGTGGCGCGGTGTTCGGCGACGCACTCGCGAGCCTGCTGGATTTCGCAGGCTACGACGTCACCCGCGAATACTACATCAACGACGGCGGCGCGCAGGTCGACGTGCTCGCCCGGTCGGTCTACCTGCGCTACCTTGAGGCGCAGGGTCACGAGGTCGAATTCGCCGACGGGACCTATCCGGGCGACTACCTGATCCCCGTCGGCGAAAAGCTGAAGGAGCAGGTCGGCGACCGGTATGTCGGCCAGCCCGAAGAGGTCTGGCTCGAGGAGGTGCGCAACTTCGCCACCGACGAGATGATGGCGCTGATCCGCGAGGATCTGAAGATGCTCGGCGTCGAGATGGACCAGTTCTTCTCGGAGAAGTCGCTCTACGGCACCGGCCGCATCGAGGCCGCGATCGAGAGCCTCGATGCCAAGGGCCTGATCTATCGCGGCGTGCTGGAGCCGCCGAAGGGCAAGAAGCCCGAGGACTGGGAGCCGCGCGAGCAGACCCTGTTCAAGTCGACCGAGCACGGCGATGATGTCGACCGGCCGATCATGAAATCCGATGGCGCCTGGACCTATTTCGCCCCCGATATCGCCTATCACTACGACAAGGTAAGCCGCGGCTACGACCAGCTCATCGACGTGTTCGGCGCCGATCACGGCGGCTACGTCAAGCGCATGAAGGCGGCGGTCTCGGCGCTGTCGGACGGCAAGACCCCGCTCGACATCAAGCTGATCCAGCTGGTCAAGCTGTACAAGAACGGCGAGCCGTTCAAGATGTCGAAGCGCGCCGGCACCTTCGTCACCCTGCGCGACGTGGTCGAGGAGGTGGGCCCCGACGTGACCCGCTTCGTCATGCTGACCCGAAAGAACGACGCCTCGCTCGATTTCGACTTCGCCAAGGCGGTGGAGCAGTCGAAGGAAAACCCGGTGTTCTACGTGCAATACGCCCATGCCCGGATCTGCTCGGTGATGCGCAAGGCAACCGAGGCCGGCGTCGACGTGTCGGACGCCGCGCTGGCCGGGGCCGATGTGTCGGTTCTGAGCCACGAGGCCGAGCTCGGGCTGATGAAGAAACTGGCCGAATGGCCGCGCCTGGTGGAGATTGCCGCCAAGGGGCACGAGCCCCACAAGGTCGCGATCTGGCTCAATGAATTGGCCTCGGACCTGCACGCGCTGTGGAACAAGGGCCACGATGAGCCCGCGCTGCGCTTCCTTCAGGACGACGCCGCTCTGAGCCAGAGCAAAATCGCGCTGGCGCGGGCGGTCGCGGTTGTCATTTCCGCGGGCCTTGGTATCTTGGGCGTGACCCCGGTGGAAGAAATGCGCTGAGCCAGAACGCCGCGCCGCCCCGGGAGCACGGGCAGAGCAGAACACCCGCGGGGCGGCAAGGCCGCGGCGGGGCAGCGAGGCAGAATGGCGGATTTCACCTATGACGCGCCTGCGGATGAGCAGGCGCCGAGCGGGAACAGGATCGCGACGCTGACCAACTGGGCCGGCGCGGCGGTCTCGCTGGCGCTGATCGCAGGTGTCGGCGTCTGGGGCTACAAGCTGGTGATGCGCGACGTCACCGGCGTTCCGGTGGTACAGGCGATGGATGGGCCGATGCGCATCGCGCCCGAGGATCCGGGCGGCACGCTCGCCGACCACCAGGGACTTGCGGTGAACGACGTGGCCGGCACCGGCCTCGCGGCACCGGTTCCCGACCAGCTTCTGTTGGCACCGCAGCCCGCCGGGCTCAGCGACGAGGATCTGCCCGTGGCAGAGCTTCCGAAACCGGTGCGCCGGGCCCAGGATCGTGCTGCACCGGCGGTGCTGACCGACGACGAGGGCGGCACGCTGGCCGAGCCCGCGCCCGCCGCTGAGGGCAGTGACATGATCCGCGCACTGGCCGATCAGATTGCCGCCGACGCCCAGCCGCTCAGCGCATTGTCAGAGGGCGAGGATGCCGAGGTGCAGACCGCGCTCGGCGACGCTGATGCCGAGGAGGGGGCAGACGCCTCCGAGCAGGTTGCCGCCGTCGCGGGCCCGCCGGGCGCGTTGGTGCGTTCTCTGCGACCGTCCAGCCGGCCCGCCGCGCTCAACACCTCCGGCCCGTCGCCGGAGGCGACCTTGGCCGCAGCGCTCGAGGCCCAGCAGGGCCCCAGCGAGATCGACCCCACGACGCTGCCCGCCGGCACCCGTCTGGCGCAGCTCGGTGCCTATGACAGCCCCGAGACCGCGCGCAGCGAGTGGCAGCGCTTCTCGTCCCGCTTTGGCGAGTTCATGGACGGCAAGTCGCGGGTCATCGAACGCGCCACCTCGGGGGGGCGGATCTTCTATCGCCTGCGCGCACACGGCTTCGCCGACCTCTCGGACGCGCGCCGCTTCTGCGCTGCCTTCGTGGCGGAGAACGCCGATTGCATCCCGGTGACCACACGGTGAGCGGCCAGCGTTTCGGAGCGGCGATCCTCGGGCCCGAGGGCCTGCGTCTTTCAGCCGAGGAGCGCGGCTTCTTCGCCCGGACCGATCCGTTTGGCTTCATCCTCTTCGCCCGCAACCTCGACAGCCGGGCGCAGATCCGCGCCCTCACCGACGAGCTGCGCGAGGCCGTGGGCCGCGATGCGCCGATCTTCATCGATCAGGAGGGCGGCAGGGTGCAGCGCCTGCGCCCGCCGCTGGCCACCGAGTGGCTGCCGCCGCTCGACGACGTGGCGCGCTTCGGCGACAGCGCCGCCGAGGCGATGCGGCTGCGCTTCCTGATCACCGCACTCGAGCTGCGCGGTCTTGGCATCGACGGCAACTGCGCCCCGATGCTCGATGTCGCACGCGCCGCGACCCATCCTTTCCTGCGCAACCGCTGCTATGGCGAGACCCCCGAACGCGTGGCCGAGATCGGCCGCGCCGTGGCCCAAGGCCTGCTGCAGGGCGGTGTGCTGCCGGTGATCAAGCACCTGCCGGGCCACGGGCTTGCGCAGCTCGACAGCCATCTCGACCTGCCGCGCATCTCCGCCCCGCGCGAGGAGCTCGAAGCGATCGACTTCGCCGCCTTCCGCCCGTTCCACGATCTGCCGCTCGGAATGACCGCGCATCTGGTCTTTGAGGGGCTCAATACCGCGCCCGCCACCGTCGATCCCGCGATGATCCGGCTGATCCGCGACGAGATCGGCTTTGACGGCTTCCTGATGACCGACGATATTTCGATGCAGGCGCTGTCGGGAACCGTGCCCGAGCGGGGCGCCGCCTCGCTGGTCGCCGGCTGCGATTGCGTTCTGCATTGCAACGGCGACATGGCCGAGATGGCGCCGCTGATGGAGGTTGCCGGCCGGATGAGCCCAGAGGCACAGGCCCGCGCCGAGGCGGCGCTAAGCGCCCGCACCACGCCGGCCGCGCTTGACATCGACGCGCTCAAGGCCGAGCGTGAGGCGCTTCTGCCCGAGACCGCCTGATGTCAGACGAGGATTTTGACAACACTGTCGAGACGCTGAGCGTCGCCGAGCGGCTTGCCGCAGAGGCGCTGATCGTCGATGTCGACGGGTTCGAGGGCCCGCTCGACCTGCTTCTGACGCTGTCGCGCACCCAGAAGGTCGACCTGCGCAAGATCTCGGTGCTTGAGCTCGCGCGTCAGTATCTCGCCTTTGTCGACCGGGCCAAGGCGCTGCGCATCGAGCTGGCCGCCGATTATCTCGTCATGGCCGCCTGGCTCGCCTTTCTGAAATCGCGCCTGTTGCTGCCCCCCGATCCCACCGAGGAAGGACCCTCGGGCGAGGAACTGGCGGCGCATCTGGCGTTCCAGCTCGAGCGCCTGCAGGCGATGCGCGACGCCGCCGCGCGGCTGATGGCGCGCGACCGGCTGGGGCGCGATTTCTTCGCCCGTGGTCTGCCCGAGGATATGGAGCGCGTCCGCCGGGTGCGCTACACCGCCACGCTGATGGACCTGATGCAGGGCTATGCGCGGATCCGCACCCGCGACGAGTTCCGCCCCTTCGTGATGGACCGCGAGAGCGTCTACACCATGGAGCAGGCGCTCGACCGGATGCGTGGGCTGCTTGGCTTTGCCGGGCAGTGGACCGACATTTCCTCCTGGCTGCCCGACGGCTGGGAGGTCGACCCGGTCAAGTGGCGCTCGGCCACCGCCGCCACCTTCGCCGCCTCGCTCGAGCTGGTAAAGGAAGGCCATGCCGAGATCCGTCAATCCGAGACTTTCGCGCCGATCCAGCTGCGCAAACGGGAGACCCGTCATGACCGAGACTGACGCCACAAGTGACGGCGCGCCGGGCGCGGCCGAGGACGCACGGGCGCCCGAATTGACCGAGGGTGTCGAGGAGAGCCCGGGCACGACAGACAGTGAGGCGTCGGAGAAACCGCGCGACACCCTCTTCGAGGCCCCGCCGCTGGCCGAGCAGGAGCGCATGGTCGAGGCCATCCTCTTCGCCTCGGCCGAGCCGGTGACGGTGCGCGAGCTCGAGGCGCGGATGCCGCATGGCTCCGACCCCGCCGAGGCGCTGGTGCGACTGCGCAGGCATTACGAGGATCGTGGCGTGAGAGTGGTGCGCGTGGGCGATGCCTGGGCCATTCGCACCGCGCCGGATCTCGGCTTCCTGATGCAGAAGGAAACCGTCGAGACCCGCAAGCTCAGCCGGGCTGCCATCGAGACCCTTGCGATCATCGCCTATCACCAGCCGGTGACCCGGGCCGAGATCGAGGAGATCCGCGGCGTCAGCGTGTCGCGCGGCACCGTCGACCAGTTGCTCGAGATGGAGTGGATCCGCTTCGGACGCCGCAAGATGACGCCGGGCCGACCGGTGACCTTCGTGGTGACGCAGGATTTCCTCGATGAGTTCGGCCTCGAGAGCGCCCGCGATCTGCCGGGGCTGAAGGAGCTGCGCTCTGCCGGCCTGCTCGACAACCGCCCGCCGCCGGGCACCATCCCGCTGCCGGGCGACAGCGCCGGAGACGAGGGCGAGGACGAGGCGCCCGGTCAGAGCGAACTGTTCGAGGACTGATCCCGCCCCGGAAGGCCGCGCGGCGCAGTTGCCGGACTGTCGTCGTGCCCTGACAACGCAATCTCGGGTGAGGGCGCGTGCTCACGCGGCTCCGGGATGCGCGCGCAGATCGGCTCGATCTTAGCGGTTTCTTTCACGATTGCTCAATGGCTTTGGCTTTAGAATTGGCATTCGCGGTTCCATTCGGGAAATGCCTCAAAGCCTTGCAGGAGCATGAAATCATGTCAGTTGTCCGGTCCTCCGTCTTCTCCTTTCAGCGCGGAAACAGCCGGGCCAGCGGCATCCCGGCCAGCCACACGACCCTGCGCGGCGTGATCTGGCTCCGCTGGGCCGCGCTCAGCGTCGTGGCGTTCCTGTGCCTCATGGCGATTGAAGGGCATGTCTACGCCATCCCCGGACTCTACGCCCCGGTGGGCACCGCCGTCTTCTCGATCCCGACCGTGCTCGCCACGCTGCTGGCGCTCGCGGCGACCTTGATGCAGACGCCGCTGCGCACTGTGTCCCGGCTCGAGGCGGTGCTCTGGGGCATGGTCATTGCCGTCGCCGTCGGGGCGCAGGTCCTGCACGCCCAGGGGCTCAGTTTCGGCGCTGGCGAGATGGGGCAGAACACCGCCTTGTCGTTCATCCTGCTCGCGCTCGGACAGCTCTGCTTCGGACGCCTACGCGAGGCGCCCTTCGGGCTCACGATGATGGCCATGGCGCTGCCTTTTCTGGGCCTGTGCGGCTATCTCTTCGCCCAGCCGCAGATGTTTGGTGCCATGTCGCTGCCCACCAGCGTGATGCTGCTGGGGCTCGGCACCGCCGGGATGTTGCGATTCATGCGGCGGCCGCTGCTGCGCTCGGCGATCGGCAACTCTCCGGTCGGTCGGGCGGCACGCCGGCTGCTGCTGCTCTGGGTCGGCTGGCTGGCGATCTCGGCCGTGATCCTGAGGTTCGTCGAGCCGGCGTTTCAGTCGCTGACCATGTTCTTCGTGATGGTGCTGTCCTCGGTGGGGGTGTTCATGCTGGTGCTCTACCTCGCCATGCTGGCCGAGTCGCGCCACAAGCTCTATGCGCATCGCAAGGGCGCGGTGGCGCAGGCGCTGCTGCGCGATCCGGAAAGCGGCCTTTACGGGTCCGAGATGGCGCGGCTCTTCATGGCGACCTTCGGCGCATCCGCCCCGGTCGGAATTGTTCTGGTCGGGTTCGAAACCGCCGGTGGCGACCGCGACAAGATGTGCCCCGAGCTGCGAGGTTCGACGCTGAAGACGCTGGCGGCGCGCCTGCGCGAGGTGCTGCGCCCGGAAGAGCTGCTCACGCGGGGTACGGATGACAGGTTGATGATCCTGATCCGTGATGTTTCCGGAGACGAGATCGAGCCGCGCGCCGCACGTCTACTGAATGCGGCGCGCGGGCTCGAACAAAACCTGCAGGGGGTGTCGGTCTCGGTCGGGGCTGCCTGCTCGCGCCGCGGCGACACCGCCTTCGGCCCGGCGCTGAGCCGGGCGCAGGGCGCCCTGAGCGAGGCCGAGCGCGCGGGCTGCAACCGCGTGGTGCTGGCGCGCGCCGCCTGAGCGCCACCGGCTGGCGTGCCTTGTCAGGAAGCTTGCCGCGCCGCTCTCAGCCACCGCGGCGGCGTCGAAACGGGTGCCCGGCCTGTCAGCTTAGACAGCCCTGGTCCGTCGCTGCGGTCAGGTGCGGAAATGCTTCGAGAGCTTCAGGCCCTGGCCCTGGTAGTTCGAGGCGATGCCGGCGCCGTAGAGCTGCTCGGGCAGTTCATCCATCCGCTCATAGACCAGACGGCCCACCACCTGCCCGTGCTCAAGCACGAAGGGCGCCTCGTGGCAGCGCACCTCGAGCACCCCGCGCGAACCGGTGCCGCCGGCGCCCGCGTGGCCGAAGCCCGGATCGAAGAAGCCGGCGTAATGCACCCGGAACTCGCCCACCATGGCCAGGTAGGGCGCCATCTCGGCGGCATAGGCGGGGGGAATGTGCACCGCCTCGCGGCTCACGAGGATGTAGAAGGCATCCGGGTCGAGGATCAGTTGGCCGCGATCGGAATGCAGCGGATCCCAGAACTCGGCCGGGTCGTAATGGCCCAGCAGATCGAGATCGACCACACCAGTATGCGGCTTGGCGCGCCAGCCGACCAGCGTGCCCTCCCGCGGCCTCAGATCGACGGAAAAGCCCAGCCCCTCGCGGATCACAGCCGGGCCACCGGTCACCAGCGTGTCGCTGGCGTGCAGCGCGGTGAGCTCGGCATCGTCGAGCACCGACTGCCCGTTGCGGAAGCGGATCTGGTTCAGGCGCATCCCCGTCCGCGCCAGCACGGAGAAGCTGCGCGGGCAGATCTCGGCATAGAGCGGACCGGCATAGCCTGCGCTCACGCGGTCGAACTCGGTGCCGCCATCGGTGATGGTACGAGTCAGCAGATCGAGCCGCCCGGTCGAGCTCTTGGCGTTGGCCACGGCGTTGACGCCCTCGGGCAGAGACAGCTCTTCGAGCAGCGGCACGACGTAGACGCAGCCCTTTTCGAGCACCGCGCCGGCGGTCAGATCGACCCGGTGCATCTCGAACTCCGACAGCCGCTCGGCGACACTGCGGCCACCGCCGGCGAGGAACGACGCGCGCACGCGGATCGCCTCGGTGCCGAGCCGCAGGTCGAGGCTCGCGGGCTGGATCTGCCCCTCGGCCATCGGCTGCGACAGGCGGATCGCGCCCTCGGCGATCATGGTTTCGATCTGCTGGCTGGCGAGCACCCCGGTCATGCCTGTCCCCTTATTGCGTCTGCTGTCCTTAGCAAGCGGCGGCAGGCGAGGGAACGACAAAAACCCGCCGTCCGAGGCGGTAAGGCCTTGGAACATGCGGGGTTCTGTATGCGGGGTTTTTTGGTCGGGCTAGCAGGACTCGAACCTGCGACCTTCCGTCCCCCAGACGGACGCGCTACCAGGCTGCGCCATAGCCCGACTTGGTGTGCGGTTCATACCGGTTTTGACGGCAGGGGCAAGCCGATTCTGCACGAAAAATCGGCGTGCCCTTCGATCAGTGCCGTGCCGCCCGGTCCGCCCGGTCGAGCCAGTTGCGCAGCGCCGCAACCGGGGCTGTGAGCGCCGCAGCCTCGGTGGCGCCGAGCCGGTCGAGCCGTGCCAGATGGCGCAGCGCGCCGGCAGGCGGGACGGGCAGGGCTGCGAGATCGGGAAGATCCGGGAGCGCGCGGCTGGCGGGCAGAGGCGACTCGGGGAGCGGAGCGGGATCGGCCCCGAAGACGTTCTCTGCCGAGACCTGCGGCGCGTCCGAGGCCGTGGGCGACTCACTTGCCACGGCGGGCGCCTCGGACTCGGCGGCCGGCTCCGGATGTGCGCCGTAAGGCTGCTCGGGCAGGGCCGCGAAGGCAGGGGCGGCCTCCTCGGACGGGTCGGGCGCTGCGGTGTCGGCCGGCGTTCCGTCCTGCCGTTCTTCGAGGGAATGCGCGAGGAAGTCCGGCACCGGGCTATCCTGTTCGGCGATCGTCGGACCTTCTTCTTCCGCGTCCGGTGATGCGCCGGCAAGTTCGCTCTGTGCCTCGGCGGGGGCGGCGTCGGCCGACAGTTCCGCAGCATCGCTGAACTCCGCACCGGGCGCATCCAGCGGCGTCTCTTCGGGCGCGTTGGCCACGGTCTCCGACCCCACTTCTGCGGGCGGCGCGACTGTGTCATCCGGGGTGGTCTCGGGCACATGAGACGGGGCCTCGCCGGCCTCGGCCGCAGAGACCGGCGCCTCGGCGTCCTTCTGGGCCGTCACCGGCGCGAAGGGCAGGACCGTGCCGCTTTCGGGCTGGGCCTCGACGTAAGGCGCATCCTCTACGGTCTCGGCCCCAACGTCCTCGGCCTCGGGCTCGTCAAGCTGTAGCGGGGCCAGCGCGGCGACGTGTTTCACGCCCTGTTCGCGCAAGACCTTCTGCACGCCCTTGATGGTCAGGCCGTCGTCGTAGAGCAGCGTCCTTATACCCGAGAGCAACGAGATGTCGCCGGGGCGGTAGTAGCGCCGCCCGCCGGCACGTTTCACCGGCTTCACCTGCGTGAACTTGCTTTCCCAGAAACGCAGGACATGCGCGGGCGTGTCCAGAAGGTCCGCGACCTCACTGATGGTGCGGAACGCGTCGCGGGACTTGCTCATGCGATGTTACCTCTTGTTGCCTTCGGCGACCTGCTCTTTCATCAGGTGCGAGGGCCGGAAGGTCAGCACGCGGCGCGGCTGGATCGGCACCTCTTCGCCGGTCTTCGGGTTGCGGCCGACGCGCGCCGCCTTGTCCCGCACCGAGAAGGTGCCAAAGGACGAGATCTTCACCTGCTCGCCGCGCACCAGCGCGTCGGACATGTGTTGAAGCACCGATTCCACAAGCTCGGCGCTTTCGTTCCGCGACAGTCCGACCTCGCGGAACACCGCTTCGCTCAGATCCATGCGCGTTAGGGTCTTTTCGCTCATACCCATCCCTCCCGGTTTCGCCCAAGCATGGGGGCGGGAAATTTCCGAGTCAATATCAAGCACTTGAAAGCGCGGTGTCAGGCGTGAAAAGAGCGTTAATTCGTATCTACCAGCGTAGGGCGACCGCGCCCCAGGCCAGACCGCCGCCAATCGCCTCGGTGATCACCAGATCGCCCGGTTTGAACTTGCCCTCGGAATTCGCCACCGACAGCGCCAGCGGGATCGAGGCGGCAGAGGTGTTGCCGTGGTCCTGAACGGTCACCACGACCTTTTCCATCGGCAGGCCGAGCTTCTTGGCTGTGCCGGCGATGATGCGGATGTTGGCCTGATGCGGCACCACCCAGTCGATGTCGGAGGCGCCGAGCCCGGCCTTGCCGAGCGCGGCTTCGGCGGTGGCGGCGAGCTTGCTCACCGCGTGGCGGAAGACCTCTTTGCCCTCCATCCGCAGATGCCCGATCGAGTTGGTGCTGACGCCGCCATCGACATAGAGCAGGTCGCGGTAGCGGCCGTCGGAATGCAGGTCGACGGCGAGGATGCCGCGATCGTCCGAGCTGCCGGCGGCCTCCTGCGCTTCGAGGATCAGCGCGCCCGCGCCGTCGCCGAAGAGCACGCAGGTGGCGCGGTCTTCCCAGTCGAGGATGCGCGAGAAGGTCTCGGCGCCGATCACCATCACCCGGCGGACGGTGCCCGAGGTGATCAGCGCGTTGGCGTTGGTGAGCGCGTAGACGAAGCCGGCGCAGACCGCCTGCACGTCGAAGGCGAAGCCGGCCTGCATGCCGAGCTTGGCCTGCACCATGGTGGCGGCGGAGGGGAAGGTCAGGTCCGGTGTCGACGTGGCGACGATCAGCGCGTCGATATCGGCGGCGACAAGCCCGGCGTCGGCCAGAGCCGCCTGCGCGGCGCGGCTGGCGAGATCCGAGGTGGTCTCGCCGTCGGCGGCAAAGTGGCGGCGCTCGATCCCTGACCGCGTCCGGATCCATTCATCCGAAGTGTCGAGGGTCTGTTCGAACTCGGCATTGGGGACAATGCGTTCGGGCAGGTAATGCCCGACCCCCGCCACCTGCGCGCGTATGGTCATGGATCCGTTCCGTCTTTTTCCTGCTCGGCGCCAGCCTGGGCGGCGCTCTCCTCGGCGCTGCTCGCCGCCGATGCGATGCGGGCGGCGAGTCGGTCGCCAAAGCCCGATTGCGCCAGATCGTAGGCCAGTTCGACGGCGGCTGCCACACCGGTTGCGTCGGCAGCGCCGTGACTCTTCACAACGGTGCCGTTCAGCCCGAGGAACACGCCGCCATTCTTGCGGCGCGGGTCGATGCGCGCCTGCAGGCGCTTGAGCGAGGTCAGGGCCAGCAGGGCGGCCACGCGCGACAGCGGCGAATAGGCAAACGCCTCGCGCAGGAACTGCCCGATCAGCGAGGCGGTGCCTTCACCGGTCTTGAGCGCGATATTGCCGGTGAAGCCGTCGGTGACGATCACGTCGCAGCGATCGCCGGGGATGTCGCCGCCTTCGGCGAAGCCGACGAACTCGAAATTGTTGCCCTCGGCGGCCTCGGAAATCAGCTCATGCGCCTGCTTGAGCTCGGCGCGGCCTTTATGCTCCTCGGTGCCCACGTTGAGCAGCCCGACGCGCGGACGCTCGAGCGACAGCCCGTTGCGGGCGTAGGAGGCGCCCATGAGGGCGTATTTGAGCAGGTCATCCGCATCGGCGCGGATATCCGCGCCAACGTCGAGCATGACGTTGAACCCCTGCGGGTTCTTCGATGGCCAGAGCACGGCAATGGCAGGACGGTTGACGCCGGGCAGCTTGCGCAGGCGCACCATCGACAGCAGCATCAGCGCGCCGGTATTGCCACAGGACACCGCGACCGTCGCCTCGCCATTGCGCACCGAATCGAGCGTGGACCACATCGAGGTGTCCTGCCCGTTGCGCATCACGTGGCTCGGCTTGTCCTCCATCGAGACAACACCCTGAGCGTCACGGATCTCGACCCGCTTGCCCAGCTTGCGCTTCTCGACCAGCTGGGTGAGCTGATCGGCGGGACCGTGCAGGATGAAACGCGCCTGCTTGTTCCGCTGCGCAAAGGCGGCGAGGCCGGCAACGATGGTTGCCGGCCCGCGATCTCCGCCCATGGCGTCGATGGATAGGACGATCGGTCCGCGTGCCTGCGATTTATCCTGTTCGGAGGTCATGCGGCACGGGCCTTCAGACGGTTTCAGGCTGCGTCTTCGTCCAGCTCGATCTCGTCGGCCATGGCCACGACCTCGCGCTCACCGTAGTGGCCGCAGGAGGGGCAGACATGGTGCGGGCGCTTGAGTTCGCCGCAGTTGTCGCACTCGTTGGGGTTCGCCGCAGTGAGGGCGTCATGCGCCCGGCGGTTGTTGCGGCGCGATTTGGATACTTTGTTCTGTTGGACAGCCATGTCTCAACCTCGATCTTTCGCGTGTGGGGGCAATTCGTTGCCCGTTCCGTTCGGGCGTGCCCGGCCTCATAGTCGCATAGACCCGGAGATGGCAACCCAGAATTCCGATGAAGGCGCGAAAATAGGAGTTTCCTGCGAAACCGCAAGCGTTATTTCGCGCGCAAAGAGGGGTGCTTAGCGGTTTTCACCGCCCTCGCCATCATCGGCATCGCTCTCCATGCGGGCGCGCAGGCCCGAAAGTGCCGCGAAGGGATTCGGCCGTTCGTCCTCCGGAGCGGGGGCAGCCTGCTCCTCGAGCGCCTCGGCCGCCGCCTCTGCGCCCTCGGCATGGGGGTAGAGCGGCAAGGCCAGCGACAGCGCCTCGGCCATCACCGCGCCGAGGTCGATGACATCGGGCAGGGGGTCGGTCTCGTCGTCGGTCATCTCGACCTCGGCGCCTTCGGGAATCGAGGCGAACTCTTCCTCCGGGCGCCAGAACCGCGAAACCGGCTCGTCGATGCGCGTGGTCACCGGGGTAAGGGTGACCACGCAGGGCTGGGTCACGGTGGCGCCGATGGTGGCCTCGAGGCGCCACGCATCGCGCCCCTCGGGCCGGATCTCGCCGGCGAGGCGCAGTTTCTTCAACCCGAGCAGGCCGAGCTCCTCGGCCAGTGCGCCGCGGCGCGCCTCGTCTGGTCTCAGGTCGAACGGGGTTGGCTGGTTGTTGCGCAGCGCGGCCACGCGCAGCCGTTCGGAGGTGGAACCGGATTGGCTCATATGGCTGCCTTTCCTTTGCTTGAAGGGCTTGGCTCGGTTATGTAATCGGGGATAGAAACCCGCAAGGGCCAAGACAACAGGCAAGGCGCAGCAGATGGCAAAACCCGCAATTCCGGCGATCGTGGTAATGGTGGCCGTTCTCGGGCTGTCCGCGTGCAGCGCGCAGTACCGGACGCATGGCTATGTGCCCTCGGAAGAGGATCTGCAGGAGATCGTGCCGGGAATCGACACGCGCGGCACCGTGGAAGACGTGATCGGCGTGCCTTCGGCCTCGGGCGTGGCCAATGATGGCGGGTTCTACTACATCGAATCCGAGATGCGCCATTTCGCCTGGCAGGCCCCCGAGGAGATCAACCGCGAGGTGCTGGCGGTCAGTTTCGATTCCGACGGCGTGGTCGACAACATCACCCGCTACGGGCTCGAGGATGGCAACGTGGTGCCGCTCACGCGCCGCGTCACCAAGACCACCGATGGCGAGCTGAGCTTCATCCGCAAGCTCTTCGGCAATATCGGCGGCATCTCTCTCGACCAGTTCACCCAGCAGTAACGGGCGGGCGCCGTGGCAACCTTCGGGGAGAGCGACGGCGCGGCGGAGGACAGCGGCGACGTCCTGTTGCAGCGCGGGCGCTACCGGGTGCGGCTGGCCTCGGGCCCAGAGGATCTGGCCCGGGCGCAGGCGCTGCGCGGGCGGGCGTTCCTTGGCCCGGACGGCCCTGCCGATGTCGATGCGTTCGACCCTCTCTGCCGGCACGTGCTGATCGAGGAGGTCGGTGACGGCACGCTCTTTGCCTGTTTCCGCTATCTCTGGCTCGACGATGGCGCCGCTGTCGGGACAAGCTATTCCGCCCAGTATTACGACCTGTCGCGTCTCGAGGGCTTCGGCGGGCCGATGCTCGAGCTGGGGCGGTTCTGCCTGCGCCCGGGATCCGGCGATCCGGATGTGCTTCGGCTGGCCTGGGGCGCGATCACCGGACTGGTGGATGCGGGCGGCGCGCGCCTGCTCTTCGGCTGCGCGAGCTTTGCCGGCACCGATCCTTCGCCCTTTGCGCCGGCCTTTGCCCATCTCGCCGCACGGCATCTGGCGCCGGCGCGCTGGCAGATCCGGCGACGGGCGGAAGAGACGGTGGGGTTTCCGCAGCAGGGTGCCGATGCGCGGCGGGCGATGTCGCTGATGCCGCCGCTGTTGCGCACCTATTTGGGCATGGGCGGTTGGGTCAGCGATCACGCGGTGATCGACCGCGCGATGAACACGCTGCATGTCTTCACCGGCGTCGAGGTGGCCGCGATCCCGCCGGCCCGCGCCAAGGCGCTCCGCGCGATCGCGGGCTGAGGCCGCTCAGGCCTCGGCGGCGACCTGTTCGTCCTGCGCGTCCTGTTCCTGCGCACGCATGGCACGCAGCGCGTCGAGGCGGCGGCGGAAGCGCGGCGCATCCATCCTTTGGGTGACGTTCTCGCAGAGCCGCTCGGCCAGCGCCATGCGCCCGTCGCCCTCGAGCCGCATCAGCAGCTTGCGCAGGTAGGGCGTGTGGTCGCGCCGGGCGCGCATCATCCGGGCAAAGCTCAGCCGGTCGAGCCGGTCTTCCGCGGCGGCAGTGAGCAGCGGCACCAGCAGCTCGAGATCGAGCAGGTCGCCCTGCAGTGCGCTGCCCATGAAGGGCAGGCGGAAGCGGTCGACATTGGGCCGCGCGAAGAGCGCCGAATGCATCGCATCGAAGCGCTCGCGCGGATCGTAGAGAACGTAGCCGCGCTGCGCCGCGTCAAGCATGTCGGGGGCGTAGCCGAAGCGCGAGGTGAAATCGGTGCGGCGCATCTCGACGAAGCGCTCGTCCCATTCGGTGACGCGCGGGTCGAGCGTGGCCTGCGGTTGCAGCATCACCACCCGGGCGCCGGGCGCGGTGACCGAATAGGCCGCGGCGGCATAGCCACAGGGGCCGGCGCCGTAAAACAGCACGGTTTCGAAATCGTCGAAGAACCCGTCATCAAGCAGTTGGTCGAAGAAGGTGTAGACCGCCTCGTCGCGGAACCAGGTGTCGGCGGTGCAGAGCACCGAGAGCGTCGACCAGTCGCATTCGCGTGCCATCTCCCAGCCAAGCGGCGTTGCGGTCTCGGACAGCGCGTCGATGCCGGGAACGGACTCGAAGCTCACCAGAAGCGTATCGCCGCGTTCGACAAAGACCGCATGGTGCTGTGCCCCGAGCGGTTCGGTGAAGCCGTCGGTATCGCCGATCTCGGAGATCTGGCGGATCCACTGCTTGCGTTCGAGCCCGCTGAGATCGACCGCGGAGAGGTCTGTCTGATCCTGCATCTGTGCCTGCCATGTATCTGGAAACCGCAGTGTCGCGGGTGTTCTGGTTGGAGGAAACAGTGTTCTGCGTTTTTGGCGGAAATATGCTTAATTCGCGGTAACATTGGCGCCCGACGTTGCCTCAAAAGTAGCAGTTTTTTCGGAGACGGTCGCGTCCGGAGTTCACGCACCGTCCTCGGCCGCCCGGGCGCGCTGCGCGAAATGGTGCAGCACCGAGGCGGTCTGCGGCGCCAGGGGCTGGCTCGGCGGCGTCATCAGGAGCCGCCCGAGCAGCGCCCGGTAGGGCTCCTGCAGCATCAGCGCCTCGAAGCGCGCCTGCCGCCATGCCACCGCCGCCGCGTGCAGGCGGCTCAGCTCGGCATCGCCTGCCAGCGCAGCGCGCCGCTCGGCCACCTTGGGCGCCAGAGCGAGGATCGAGCGATCCTCGTCGGTGTTGAAGTTGCGCTCAACCCAGTAATCGAGGCCCAGCAGGTGGTCGGAATGCACAGCCCGCCCGCGATCTGCCTTGAGCAGGTAGCTCTCCATCGCACCGAGCGGGTAGTGGTTGAGCTGTGCCAGACCGTAGTTCGAGCGCCCATAGTTGGAGAAGATCCGCCTTGTGCGAAACTGTGCGTCGAGCTCGCGGCCTTCGCCGTCGAACCAGCGCGCTGCGTCCGCGCGGTCTGGATCGGGGTTGCGCGGACGGTGGACGCCGAGTTTCCGGTAGGTGCCATCATTGCGGTAGAGCGTCTTGAACATCGCCGAGCGCCACGGCCAGACCATCGCCACCGGCGCGGCGCGGGTGAACTGCTCGGGCACCGGGCGGTCGGCGTAGCGCAGCTGGCCTGCATTGCCAAAGAGCCGCCAGGTCAGGGTGATGGCATCCGCGTCGGGCAGGGCGGCGATCAGGTCGGGCAGGCTGCGTTCGCCGACATGGACGTTGACGAACTCGTCCACGTCGAGCGCCAGCAGCCAGTCGGCCTCGCGCACCGCTTCGCTCTTGTCGGCCAGCTTCAGCCCGGAGAACTGGATGCCGCCCTTGTCATAGGGGCCGTCATTGCGGATGTGGGTGACGTGGCCGAGCGCGTCCAGCCGGTCGAGCAGCGCGTCCGTCCCGTCATCGCAATCGTTCGACAGCGCCACCACGTGGGTGACGCCGCAGGCCAGGTGATGCGCCAGCCAGTCGAGCAGGAAGGCGCCCTCGTTGCGGACGCAGAGAACGGCGGTGATCTTCACGCGCTCACCAGCCCTTCCGGAAGGTCACGACCTTGGCCTCAGAGGCCTTCGGGAAATAGGTGAGCCCGGCGCGCTGCATGGCGTCGAACACCGCCTGAACGCCGCTCTGGCCGATCCATTGCGGGTGCAGCTCGATGATGGCGCAGCGCAGGTTAGACCAGTCGCCCGCGGGCAGGAGATCGGCCTCGGCGCCCTCGATGTCGCAGACCAGCACGTCGGGCTGCACCTCCTCGAGGACGTCCGAAAGCCGATGCTGGTCGATCTGCACGGTCTCGGTGATGCTCTCGGGATCGGCCTCGCGATCCATCGATGAGGCAAGGAAGTTGCGCCGGACGTGAAAATCCACCGGATCGCCGCCCTCCGCCGTCAGCAGCGCGTTGCGCACCTCGACGTTCTTCACCTCGTTGGCGGCATGAACGCTCGCGATATAGGGGATCAGCGCCGGGTTGGCCTCGTAGCTCACCACCTGCGCCACCTTGCGCTTCACCGAAAGAAGCGTCGACATGTAGCCGATGCCGCCGCCCAGCTCGAGCACCCGGTCGCCCTCGTGCACCACGCGCGAGACCGCGTCGCATTCCTTGCGCTCGTAGGTCTCTTCCCGGATCGCGCCGCGCACCCGGCCCGTGGTGATCTGCGGATGCTTGGGGATCTTAAGCCCGCGCGAGCGCAGGAAGGGATTCTTGGGACCGTCGCCATCCATGGCTCAGCTCTCCAGATCAAGGGCGAGCGCATAGGCCACCCGCTCGGTTTCGGTCAGGCGCAGGGCGAGGGCCTGCTGGTAGAGCTCTTCGAACTCCGGGGTATTGTGCAGCTCTTCCGCTTTGGCCTTGTGCCAGGCGAGGCCGGCTTCGTGCAGGCGCCTGAGCTCAGGATCGGCGAGCAACCGGTCGATCTCGGCCCGCAGGCGCGGCAGGTTGCGCTTGATGGTCAGGTCGCGCGCGCCGCCCCAGTCCATGCGGATCCAGTAGTTCAGCCCGATCGAGCGGTCCACATGCAGCGCGCGCCCGCGCTGCCGCTTGATCAGGAAGCTCTCGGCGCTTCGCAGGGCGTAGTGGTTGAGCTGCACGAGGTCGTAGCCGATGGTCTTCTTGGAATTGCGCCAGCCGTTGCGGAGCGCCTCGCGGGTCATGTCGGCGCCGGAGCCGTTGACCCATTTCACCTTGTCTTCAAAGCCCTCGGCGAGTTTGTTGGGCCTATGGCAAGAGATCTTGCCATAGGCGCCGATGTTGCGGAACAGCGTCTTGAAGCCCCAGACCGTGTGCGGCTTGGGGCAGAATTTCGGGGCGCAGGTGTCGAACTGGTCGATCACCGGGCGATCCTCGAGCCGCGTCACGCCGTTATGGCCGAAAAGCCGCCAGGTCATGGCGATGTTGCTGGCGTCGGGCACGCGCTCGAAAAGGTCGGCGAGGGTGCCGTTGCCGCAGCGGATGTTGACGAACTCGTCGACGTCGATATGCGCGATCCAGTCGGCCTCTTGCAGCACCGGCTCCTTGAGCGAGCGGTCGAGCGCGTGCTCGAGCGGAGACTTACCTCCCCGACCGACGTCGTCGGGACGCCGGGGAGGGCACGTCGGTTGCAGCCGGTCGAGGCCCTGGCCGGGACAGAGGAGATACTCGACAGGCTGCAAGCGATG
>Ga0115012_10000023_pt1 | contig 103860 bp, 83 predicted proteins | sample TroAtlMetagenome_FD_88706 | JGI IMG/M metagenome (GOLD analysis project Ga0115012, IMG submission 88706) | Marine eukaryotic phytoplankton communities from Atlantic Ocean - Tropical Atlantic ANT10 Metagenome | ecosystem: Environmental > Aquatic > Marine > Oceanic | place: Tropical Atlantic... | reverse complement strand
CCGCATCGGCATCGGCGTCCGCATCGGCATCGGCGTCTGCATCGGCGTCCGCATCGGCATCGGCGTCTGCATCGGCGTCCGCATCGGCATCGGCGTCCGCATCGGCATCGGCGTCCGCGTCTACATCGGCGTCGGCGACGATGCCTGTGTCCTTGTCGTCCACACATCCAACTGTGGCCAAAGCGATGACGACGGTCGCGGCAGGTGCCACACCCATTGCCCTCAGAATTTGCTGGCGAAATCGACGCATTAAATCCTCCGATATTGAGGAGATAATACGCGTGAAGACTGGTTTATTAAAGGGTTTATTTGGCTGAGTTCGCAGCCCGTCGACTCAAGACAGGTTCGCTCTGCCAAGCACGTCCGGCCCAGATTGAGATCGGTATGCCCGCGAGACAGCAGATGGGAATCACCGATGGGTAGATGATGGCGACCCATGGGAGTTTGTCCCCACGCATCTGTTTGAACTCGCGGAGACCATACCAGGCAAACACGCCGCCGACACCGGCGACCATCATCAGCAAGAAGTTGGTCGTGATGGCGAAAGGACGTGACATCCCGAAGAGCGCCAGAGTGACCACGATGTTGAGCAGCGCCATCACGGCTGAAGTCGCGCCCAAGCCGATCATGACGAGCAAGGCCTTTGCTGGGCGCTCGAGTGCCATGCTTGCAGGCGCTCCCTGTCCGCCTGTCTTTACACCGTAGTTGCCTGCCGTGACCATGGGTTGCGTCACGACTCCTCGGGCTTGTGCGACGTTCTGGACGGTTCCCCAGAGGCTGGCGTCAAAGTGACGTCGGAGGGCGACTTGTTGGCCGATCCATCCGGCCAGAGAGGCTGAGCAGGGCTCGGCGTCGACCTCGGGTACGCCCTGCCGCTGTGCCCATGTGAGTTCGCCACCACCAAGTCGCCAGCGGACGAACTCGGCAACATACTCAGTGATGCCTTGGTGTATGTAGCCAGCCGCCCATTCTGGGTTGGCTGGGTCAAACACGAATTCAGCGAGATAGTTGCAGTCCTCACAGCGCACAGCAAAGCCACGCTCGCTGCCCACGTGGGTCAGTACAACCTCGAAAGCATAGGTGTCATCTTCGTGGCAGCGTCTGCCATCTGCGGACGCCGCGATCCTCAGTATTAGGCCCGACTTTCCTTGGCTCTCTGGGATCAGGCTGAGGTCAAACCCTCCCACAACATTGGCGGGTGTCACACGGTTGAGGGTGGAGTCGGCCCAGCCGTAGGTGATCAGTCCCCTCAACAGCCAAGCAAGTGGCTCATCGAAGTGTGCGAACGCGATGGTCATTGAGGCAGGTCGATAATTGCAGGATGAAAGGGCGCGATGCCATTCTCAGGCATCAGCACGAAGCCGTAGTTTGTGAGGGTCGTATTACCGATGTCCTGTCTGAACTCCAAGGTGATGGACCCTGGGTCGACACCGAAGATGGCGAAGCGTCCAGTCGCGCCAACGGAACCGCCTGAGGCCAGGGAGGCTCCATCGTCGTCGAGGACACAGCTCTCGTACGTCACGGCATCGTTTAGGCTCGCAGTCACCTTGGCGCTCTCGGCGATGATGGCCTCTCCAGTGGCATCAGAGGTGAGGGGGAACTCAACGATGCCTTCAATGATTCCGCCTGCGTCGGTGGCCGTTGGGCAGTTCTCGTGTGCCCCTCTGAGTGCCGCCACTTCTTCTTCCGTCCGGACGAACAGCTTGCCGGTGTCCAGCTCGATATCGCTCTGGCCGACGACCCCAGAGAACGCCGTCGTGATCGTTCCCTCACCGCTGAGGTGAAGGTGGTAGACGCCGCTCGCTTGGACCCCGACGCTGAACTCACCGTTTGTGTCTGTTGATGTTTCATCGAATGGGGCGAGCATAGAATCCAGGCTCTCGACCTGTAGATTCGGCGCGCCGGACTCAGCATACTGTCCGGCCAGCACCTGCCCCGACAAGTTGACGGAGTCTGGGTCGGGCAAGCAGGCCAGAGTGAACAGCAAGATCATCATGTCTCCGGAAGGGTGAAAGCAAAGGCGCTCAGCAAGTCCCCAGCCTCAGCGTTGTAGTCCATTACAACATGCCTGCCATCGCTGGCGTCCACCACCAGACGGAGTGGGCCGGTTGGGAGGTTTGTTACCGTGAATGCGGATACTGGCCCTGTGGTCTCGTCAGCGAGCACCAGCAGGCCGTCTTCATTGGTCGATAGTGTGGTGGCTGGATGGACTCCACCATCGGCGTCGTAGACGACCACGCTCGCGCCGGTCCACGCTTCAAGGTCGTCTTCACTAACCGGCAGTGTTTCACCGTAGAGGCTTGCTCCTTCGGTCTGGCTTAGTGATTCCCCGAGCATCTCACTGAGGACGTCCCAGACCGGCATCATTGTGGTTTCTTTCACGGCAAAGAATGTCCCAGAAAACCAGAACGCTCTGTGCTCTGGCAGTGTGGTCCGCCACACGGTCGTGAGCTGCTCTGGCCCGCTGATTCGCAGTTCGACCTCGTCTGCATTGCCTGTGAGCGGGATCTGCCATGTCGAGGGGCTCTCCGGATCGGGTTGAATCGCTGTCGCGATGTTCTCGCCGTCCATCGTGTGAACGTCAATCTGGCCTACGGTCAGTCCACCAGCACCATCCAGTGGGATGTCGTCATACACCTGTCCTTGCCAAATCAGTGGTCGATCGGTTGGTTCAGGGGATGTGCAGGAGATGAGGATCAGTATGGCAAGCATGGGTCTGTGTCTCAGGGGGCTACCGTGACAGTGTGGTCAAGACCGACCGGCTTCGCAAGCGACGTGCAAGGTGGGCCTCGATGGATTCTGCGAAGGTCCAGGAGGGGCCTTGGGGCATCGGCGTGTCGATACTGTCCTTCAGCGGTCGACGACGAGCGCCCTCGGCAGCGGCCAGCCAGTCGAGGCTGACCTCTGGGCCACGTGTGCTGCAGTACCGATGGGCGGCACCGTCCGGAGAAAGATGTGTGGGGTCGGTGAGGGGCTTTCCGCAGACGACACACACGCCCAGTCTTGGTGCGAGGCCTGCGAAGGTGAGCGCCTTGGTCTCGAGACCAATTCGAAAGCTTGGACTTGGGGCATCGCTGAGTGCATCGATGACGGTCAGGGCCATATCGAGGAGACCATAGAGTTTGGGCTCAGCATGTCCCTCGCGAGCGAGTTGACCACACACCTCGGTGCAGTAGGCCATCAATGCGAGACGCTCGAGGTCTGAGCGGGTGTGGATGCGTCCATCCTCGAGGACGGCACTCTCTAAACCCCACCATCCTTCAGCGGACTTTGGCGGCCGCAGGGCAACCTCGAGGCGGTTTCCGATGTCCAGCGCGCCGCCAAACCGCTTGGTCGAGCTGCGGGCGGATCGGGCCAGTGCAGTGATGCGCCCTTGCTCTGGAACGAGCAGGCGAACGATTCGGTCGGCCTCTCTGTGGTTCTGGATGCCGACCACGATGGCTGACCTGTGGACAGTGAGGGTGCGGCTCACAGCCCCAGCATGGTCATACAGGTGGCGAAGTAGATCAGGATGGCCACGACATCAATCCCGGTCGTCACGAATGGTCCAGTGGCTATCGCCGGGTCCACTCCGGCTCTGTGGAAAGTGAATGGCACCATCATCCCGAAGCTCGCGGCCACAGTGACGGTGACAACAATCGAGGTGCTGACCGCCGCCGCCAGATTCAACGGCTCGACCTGACCGTTCGCATCTCCTGTCACCCACGTGTAGGCGCCCAGCACAAGCGCGAAGCCGACACCCATGACCAGGCCGACGCGCATCTCGTGGAAGGCCATCTTGAGCGGTCCTGAGACGTTGGCGTGTCCTGTGGCGATGTTCTGTACAGCGATGGTTGCTGCTTGGACGCCCACGTTGCCACCCATACCCATCATGACGGGAATGAATCCAGCGAGCACGGGCAGTGAGCGCATGGGGGCCTCGAAGAGCTGGATGACCTCTGCCATGAGAATGCCGCCGAGTAGCGTGAGGAACAGCCAAGCACCCCGCTGGCGTGCTGCCTTGAAGACACTGCCGCCTGTGGGATCGATCTCGTCGGCAACACCGGCCATCAAGAGCATGTCCTCGAGGGCCTCGTCTTGAATGACGTCCACCACGTCGTCGATGGTGACGATGCCGAGCAGTCTCCGCCCTTCATCGACGACCGGCACGGCCAGCATGTCGTAGCGGGACACAATTCTCGCCACCTCCTCCTGGTCGGTCTCTGGTGAGACAGTGATGACCTCGGTGATCATGAAGTCGACGAGGGGGGTCGAGGGTGCGTGGGTGAGCAGTGCCCTCAAGGACGTCACGCCCACCAGCTGGCCGCCATCGTTCTCGATGTAGAGATAGAAGATCATCTCGAGGTCGGCAGCTGTCTCGTGCAGCTGGTTGATGGCATCCCGACACGTCGTGTCTTCTCGCGTCACGAAGACGAGGGGCTGCATGATGCCGCCAGCAGAGTCCTCAGGGTAAGCCAACAGCTCTTCGACATGCTCTTTGTCGGTGTGCTGGATCGCCTCCAGGACTTGATCTCGGATCTCCTCTGGAAGCAGCTGGATGATGTCGGCTTCGTCGTCGACCTCCATGAGGTTCAGCAGTGCGACGAGGCGCTCGAATGAGATCTCGGCAGCCAGCAGCTTGAAGTCTGGCTCGTCCAGCTGGACGAGGACGTCAGCTACCGTTTCATCATCGGTGACCTGGGCGAACACCAGCTTTTGCTCGTGCGGCGCGAGGTGCCCGATGGCCTCAGCGATGTCTTCAGGTCGACTCTTTATTACGGTTCGCTGCAGCGATGCGACGGCGCCGCGACGCGCAAGACGACGCATGGCTTCGACCAGATTGTGGACGCGCTGAGGCATGGTCAGTCCCTCGGCTCGTGCATGAAGACGAGGCGACGCTCCCGGCTCAGGCTGCCGAGGGGCTCGATGCGCTTGTCGTTGTAGGTCAGCCGCACACGCCCGAGATCGGAAATGTCGATCTCCAGGGTGTCTGCGGCCTTGAAGGATACCGACTGGGTGCCGCCCAGGCGCTTGTCATAGACGGGCTGTCCATCCGCTGTGACATCGAGCCGAACATCCTCGATGGCGTAGACAGTGAGCTTATGGGGTGGCCCTGCGGGCAAGGGCGTGCCGTCCGCTGCCAGGGTGCCGTGAGTCGAGATGCGGTGGCCCACCTGCAGGGCCAGCACGATACCCAGGGTGACCACAAAGCCCGTAATGACGAGTCGGAGGAGCGGGATGCGCTGGCTCGACTCCATTGCGGCTGTGGTCGCTGCTGCGACCGCATCCTCAATCTGCTGGTCGAGGACGTCCGGACTGGGTCCCTCTGTCTGTTCCATGTCCTCGCCCAAGAACTCCAGATACTGCCGGAGGTAGCCTCGGAAGAAGGGGCCAGGGGGGAGGACGTCGTGGTTGCCGTCTTCGAGGGCCTCCAGGTACGGGCGCGGTATCCGGGTGCGGTCGGCCACATCTTCGAGTGACCAACCCCGGCGCTCACGCTCGTGCCGGAGTTCATTCACGCACCACACTCCTTCTTGGTGAGCGCGCGGATTTGCTTCGCGAAGACCTCGGATTCCGCATCTCGCAGGGCGGTTCGAAGATAGATGCATCCCGCAGCAGTCTCACCCAGCACAAACAGCGCCTCTGCGGCGTGGTAGTACGCACCCATGGCGTTATCACCGCAGGTCTGGATGACGGTCTCGAAGTCATCCAGCGCCTCTTGCTGCTGGTTCGTGGCTCGGTAGGCGAGTCCTCGGTGGAAGCGTGCCTGGCACAGCTTAGGGACCCGGCGTACTGCGTCGCTGAGGGTCTCGATGGCCTCATCGTAGCGGCCCAGCTCATACAGGGTGAAGCCCTTTGAGTTGAGTGCCTTGGCGGGGGTTCGGTAGGTGAGGTCGGAGAGGGTCAGCTCGAACTGCTGGAGCGCCTCTTCGTTTCGTCCAAGCTTCACCAAGAGTAGTCCGTAGTTGTAGACTACCCGCGCGGGCTCTTCCGATGTACCCAGCTTGATGGCCTTGTCGAATGCCTCCTCAGCGAGTTCGTGTGCATTCGACGCCATGTATGCCAGAGCCAGCCGCTCCCAGGCCGTCGCATTCTGCGGGTTGAGTCGCGTGGCCACCCGCAGGGCCTCGACTGCACCCGGGGCATTGCCTTCCTTGAGGTAGGCTGTGCCGAGGTCGGTCCGGGTATCGGACTTACGAGCGTTCTCTGCCGTGACGCAAGAGAACAGCACGAGCATGGTCATCATCATCATGAGAATACGTTTCCAATCAGCGGTGCGAGGGCAGCCCTGCGCTCCGGGTCGATGGCGTCCTTCGGGGTGAGCAGTGCTCCCTTCAACGCCTCGTGATGCGGCGCGGGACCGTCATGCGCTGCAATCAGAGGGACTGCGGCAGCAACGATTCGCTTTGCCAGGCTCACATTTGCACGAAGTACGGCCACCACCTGATCGACGGTCACGTCATCGTGTCCCTCATGCCAGCAGTCGTAGTCGGTGGCCATCGCCAGGGTCGCGTAGGAGATGGATGCCTCTCGGGCCAGCTTGGCTTCCGGAAGGTTAGTCATGCCGATGACCCGAGCGCCCCATGAGCGGTAGAGGTTGGACTCTGCTCGGGTGGAGAAAGCTGGACCTTCCATGCAGACATAGGTGCCGCCATCATGGACTGTGGCATCGGTCTGCGTGGCTGCAGTCAGCAGATAATCCCGGAGGGTCGTGCACACCGGATCACCGAACGCGATGTGGGCGACCATGCCCTTCTCGAAGAAGGTGCTTGCCCGGTTCTTGGTGCGATCAATGAACTGGTCGATGACCACCACATGGCCCGGCACAACCTCTTCCCGCAGTGAGCCCACCGCAGAGACCGAGATGATCCATGACACACCCAGCGACTTCATTCCAAAGATGTTCGCTCGGTAGTTGACCTCCGAGGGATTGAATTCGTGGTTTCGGCCGTGTCTTGGCAGGAAGACCAGCTCGATGCCATCCTGCCCCTCGAGTCGCCCGATGAGGTACGGCGCCGATGGGGAGCCGAACGGGGTCTCAAGGGTTTCCTCTCTGATATCCGTCAGGCCTTCCATCTCGTACAGGCCGCTTCCACCAATCACTCCGATGCGCGTCACTTGGCTCATCTTTCCTCCAGGTGCGCGAGAGTAACCCGCGCGAGAGGGTTTAGGCGCCCAATGCTTGTGCCTCTTCTTGCTTGGCCTTGCCCAGCTGTCCGCATGCTGCTGAGATGTCCTTGCCACGGGTGGCGCGAACGGAGCAGTGGACACCGCGTGAGACCAGGTAGTGTTGGAAGTCCTTCACCCTCGACGCGCTCGGGCGTCGGATGTCTCGGGCTGGATTCTCGTTGTAGGGAATCAGGTTGATCTTGGACTTGATGCCGCGCATCAGGTGGATCAGCCGTGCGGCATCTTCCATGGAGTCGTTGAAGCCGGCCATCATCACGTACTCGAAGGTGATGCGCTTCGACTTATGAAGCGGGAGGTCACGGCAGGTGCTGAGGAGCTCCTCCATGCTGTAGCGCTTGGTGATCGGCATCACCTCGAGGCGCTGCTCCTCGCTCGATGCATTCAGACTGACGGCGATGTTCACAGGCAATGCGCTCTGGAGCTTCTTCATCGCAGGAACCAGGCCCACGGTCGACACAGTGACCTTGCGGTGGCTGAGGTTCAAGCCCTCATCGTCCAGCATGGTTCGAATGGAGTGGATCAGGTTGTCGAGGTTGTGCAGAGGCTCGCCCATGCCCATCATCACGATGTTGGTGATGGGGCGGTCCTCACCGAGGTCTCTGGAGACCTGGAGCACTTGGTTGGCGATCTCTGATGGTCGCAAGTTGCGCTTGAGGCCCAGATCGCCAGTCAGGCAGAAGGTGCAGGCCATCGCGCAGCCGACTTGTGAGGACACGCAGAGGGTTCGGCGAGGCTTACCAGGATGGTCCTCATCGGGAATGAAGACACTCTCAATTTGAGAGCCGTCCTCGCAGGTCCAGAGGTACTTGCGTGTGCCGTCATTTGAGTGCTGTGCGCCGGCTGAAGCGAGCCACGTGATGGTGGCAGTCTCCTTAAGCCAGGCGCGGGTAGACTTTGGAATGTTCGTCATCTGGTCAAAGTCGGTCACACCCTTCTGCCAGAGCCACTTGAACACCTGATGACCGCGGAACTTCTTCTCGCCGTTCTCGACGAACCACGCCTGCAGGCCCTCCCGATCGAAGGCCTTGAGGTCCACCCGACCCTCGACATCGTAGGTCTTTCGTCGGGGAATGTAGGTCGTCTCTTCTGACACAGGTTCTCCGGAGCCGTCGGGATCTAACAGAAAACCAAGTGACGGGGCTGTGAAACTGTCAGGGCAATCGCCACAGGTGTTCCGGAAATAAGTTCTGTCGGGGTCGGCCTACCGCGCTATGGGCCCGGACCCCGAAGACGGAAAAACTGTGAATAGCTTTGACGAGCTCGACCTTATCGAGCCGATTCAGCGGGCCCTCGCTGAGCAAAAATACCTTAAGCCCACTCCCATTCAGGCCGCGGCCATTCCACCCTTGCTCGACGGCAAAGACGTGCTGGGTTGTGCGCAGACCGGGACTGGTAAGACGGCCGCATTTCTGTTGCCCACCCTCCAGAAGCTCGTCGCCAAGCCTCGGGAAGGAAAGCCGGTCATTCGGGCGCTTATCCTGACCCCGACGCGGGAGCTGGCTGCTCAGATTGGCGACAACTTTGAGTCTTACAGTGCTCACCTCAAGGTCCGACACCGCGTGATCTTTGGGGGTGTGAACCAGCGCCCTCAGGTCGCCGACCTCCGGCGCGGGGTTGACGTGCTGGTGGCCACGCCCGGGCGACTGCTTGACCTGCACGGGCAGGGATACATCGACTTTGGGAATGTGGAATTCTTCGTCCTCGATGAGGCGGACCGCATGCTCGATATGGGCTTCATCCACGACATTCGTCGGGTGCTCAAGCTCCTGCCTCGTAAGCGTCAGAACTTGCTGTTTTCTGCGACGATGCCCAAGTCGATTGTGAGCCTGGCCAGCGGCTTCCTGACCGACCCCATCAAGGTTGAGGTCGACAGGCAGTCCACCACCGTCAAGAAGATTGTGCAGAAGGTGATGTTTGTCGAGCGGTCCAACAAGAAGCGCTTGCTCAAGTATTTGCTCGAGGACCCTGCGATCGAGAGCGCCATCGTATTCACGCGCACGAAGCATGGTGCGAACCGCGTCGTGAAAGATCTCGACAAGGTTGGAGTTCGTGCAGCGGCCATCCATGGAAATAAGTCACAGGGGGCGCGCACTCGGGCGCTCGCAGGCTTCAAGGATGGGAGCCTCCGAATCCTGGTGGCCACAGACATCGCCTCTCGCGGCATCGACGTCGATGGTGTGAGCCATGTGTTCAACTACGACCTGCCGAACATCTCTGAGAGCTACGTGCACCGAATCGGTCGGACGGGCCGTGCAGGACGCGAGGGTATCGCCATCGCCTTCTGCGATGACACCGAGTCAGATTATCTGAAAGACATTCAGAAGCTCACGGGTCAGGACCTCGAGGTTGTAGACGACCACGAGTGGCACTTCCCAGCAGCCATACCTAAGCCTGGTCGGTCGGCCAAGCCGTCAGGTGGTGGCCGTGGCGGTCGTGGTGGCGGTGGTCGCGGTCGCGGCGGCGGCGGTCGTGGTCGCGGCGGTGGTCGCGGTGGCGGTGGCGGTGGCGGTGGCCGCGGTCGCGGCCGGCGATAGTTAATCGCGCAGGCGGTCTTCCAGTTGCGTCCAGCGCTCACCCCCGCCTGCGGTCCCGACGGCCTGCCGGACTGCCCATCGATCCCCGACCAAGCAGCAGAACCTCTTGGCGCGTGTGATCGCGGTGTAGACCAAGTTGCGTCTCAGCATCACGAAGTGTGCACGGTGAAGCGCGACAACCACGGCTGGGTATTCGCTACCCTGGCTCTTGTGAATGCTGATGGCGTAGGCCAGCTCGATGTCGTTGAGTTGCTCTCCCTTCAGGACAACACTTCGTCCGTCGAAGTCTACGCTTAAGGTGCCACTTGAGGCGGCGGAGATGGTGCCGACGTCCCCGTTGAAGATGTCGTTATCGTAGTCGTTTCGCAGCTGTATGATCCTGTCACCACGTCGAAAGATGCGTGTGCCTCGCTTGATTTGAGGTCCATCAGGATTCAGGGCTGTCTGAAGTGCGGTGTTGAGTGCCTCTGTCCCCAAGACACCATTGTGCATGGGCGTCAGGACCTGCACATCCTTCAGCGGGTCGAAGCCCTTGGCCGGTAGACGACGAGTGACAACCTCAATGAGGGTCTGTGCGGCGTCCACGGCCTCTTGGCGGTGAATCTCGAAGAAGTCTGGTCGCCCATGGTCTCGCTCACCTGAGATGGGTGCTTCACCGCCATTGATGCGGTGGGCGTTCTGGACGATGCCAGAGTCAGCCGCTTGTCGATAGACCTCACCGAGCGTCGCCACCGGGATGCAGCCCGAGGCCATGATGTCAGCAAGGACCCGGCCAGGTCCCACTGATGGGAGCTGATCGGCATCCCCGACAAGGACGAAGCGACACCCCTCGGGCACCGCGGAGAGGAGGGCGCTCATCAGGCGGATGTCGACCATCGAGGCCTCATCAATCAGGACACCGTCGGCCTCCAGGACTTGGGTTGCACCACGTTGAAACTGACCCGTTCGTCCGTTGTACTCGAGGAGACGGTGGATGGTCTTGGCGTCTTCGCCGGTGGCCTCAGCCAGGCGTCGACTCGCTCGTCCGGTCGGGGCTGCCAGCAGCCACCGTTCCTTTCGGACCTTCGCGAGCCGAATCAGGAGCTTCACGATTGTTGTCTTTCCTGTACCGGGCCCACCAGTAATGACGGTGACTCCACCGGTGAGTGCCGTCAGCACAGCTCGCCTCTGGTCTTCGTTGAGTTCCAGTTTCTCGCGGGCTTCGACACGCTTGAGCATGGGAGGGCTCGCTCGCGGTGCGTTGGCGTGCGCAGCCTGAAGTGAGCGCAGCCTGCGCGCGACAAGCTTCTCGGCCCGCTCGAGCGCAGGGGAGTAGAGCGGCTGCTCACCAAGAATCTGAGATGGATGGCTGACGACTTGGCCAGCGAACACCAGGCGCTCGATGGCGCTCTGGACGTTTGGCTCGCGAACATCGAGGGCGCCTGCCCGGTTCACCAGTTCCCGCTGGGGCAAGAAGCAGTGCCCCTGGCCTTCAGCCTCGCGGATCAGGTGGAGTGCTGCAGCATCGGCGCGATCGGGATGATCGAGGTCGATGCCCACATCTCTGGCGATCCCATCGGCGGTCTTGAAGCCCACGCCGGCGATGTCATTGGCCAGGCGGTACGGCTGTGTGTTGATGATCGTTGGTGCCTTTGCTCCGTACTTCTCTACGATACGGCCAGCCAACGCGCGCCCAATGCCGTAGCCGTGCAGGGTGGCGTATACCTCTCGATTTTTCTGGTCGGCTGCCCAGTGATCTCGGATGCGCTCCATTCGCTTCTTTCCGATGCCAGGCACCTCGAGCAGTCGCTCTGGCGTCTCCTCGATCACAGCCAGGGTGTCCAGACCAAAGGTGTCCACAACGCGCTTAGCAAACTCTTTGCCCAGGCCGGTGACAGCCCCGGAACCGAGGTATCGAGCAAGGCCTCGGGCCGTCCTCGGGTCTTCGACGAGCACGCCCTTTACCTTGAACTGCTTGCCATGTGTGGCGTGACTGACCCAGCGTCCTGTCATCACCAGGTGCTGGCCCTCCGTCACGTGACCAATGGGACCCACTGCGACGATGCGCGCACGGTCTTCCGTGCGGATGCGGGCGACAGAGAATCCCCCATCATCGGTCTTGAATGTGAAGCCGAGTAGCTCTCCCTCAAGCCGCTCATCGATCATCTACCGGCTGTAGACCTCGAAGCGCTCGAGGTGGTAGTGGCCCAGCGCCCGCACAACGATGCGCTTCTTGATGGTTGTTTCCAGGGCCTCGACGCTCTCGAGTTCCTCACCGTACATCAGGTCGGCAACGTCTGGATTGGCGTTGACGTAGACACTGTCTTTATTCTTGGCACGAGCAGTCTCGCGCTTGATCTCTCGCAGGATGTCATAAACAACGGTGTGCCGAGAGCGGGTCTGGCCAGTGCCACCGCAGTAGGAGCAGGTCTCCGAGATGGACCGAACCAAGTCCTCCTGGACACGTTTACGGGTCATCTCTACGAGGCCAAGCTCGGAAATCTTGAGCACGTTGGTGCGCGCGCGGTCCTTCTTGAGGGCCTTCTCCAGCGCCTTGTTGACTCGGTCTCGGTTCGACGCCTTCTCCATGTCGATGAAGTCGAGCACGATCAGTCCACCGATGTTCCGAAGACGAAGCTGGTGGCTGATCTCGTCGACCGCCTCGAGGTTGCACTGGGTTGTCGTGTCTTCCAAGCTCGACGAGCCCACGAACTTACCGGAGTTGACATCGATGGCGGTCAGCGCCTCGGCTTGATCGATGATCAAGTAGCCGCCGCTCTTGAGCCAGACCTTCTGGCCCAGGCACTTGTTGATCTCCACCTCGACACCAAATGTATCGAACACAGGGTCTGGTCCGCGGTACTGCTGTACACGGTCCTTGAGGTCTGGCATCAGCCTCGAGACGAAGCCAGAGACCTGATCGAAGACCTTGCCGTCATCAATGACCATCCGGTCGACGTCGGCGGTGAATCCATCTCGGACCAAGCGAACGACGAGGTTCTGCTCGCGGTGGATGCAGCTCGGCGCTTTCTTGTCGACTTTGTTGGCCTTGATCGATTCCCATGTCTCGATCAGGTAGTCCATATCCTGCTTGAGCGCGCTGGTTGGTTTGCCTGCACACACCGTCCGCACGATGAACCCCGCGCCCTTCGGCCGGTGCTTCTTCACGAAGTCCCGCAGCTTACGACGCTCTCTGTCTCGTCCGATTCGTCGACTGATTCCCAGATGGTTCACGGTCGGCATGAAGACCATGTAGCGACCGGGGAGGGTGATGTGGGTTGTGACCCGTGCACCCTTGGTGCTGATGGGATCTTTGGCGATCTGGACGAGGACCTCTTGGCCCTCCTTGATCAAGTCCTGGATTGGCGGGTGACCGTTACGGGGTCGAGCCCGCGGAGTGGACTCTGCGATGGTTGCGTCAGGGTTGTCGTCGATGTCGACGTCATCATCCCCATCTTTGTTCGCAAACTCAGGGTAGATGTCCCCAGCGTAGAGGAAGGCAGCGCGCTCGAGACCGATGTCTACGAATGCGGCTTGCATGCCAGGGAGAACGCGGACGACGCGGCCGAGGTAGACATTGCCTACGTAGCTCTCAGAGCTGCCACGATCGATGTGGATTTCGGCCAAACGGCCCTCTTCCATCAGCGCTACTCGCGTTTCTCTCCCCGTCTTATTGACGATAATTTCTGTACCCAAGGTAGACTCCATTGGCTGGACGCATCGCCGAGTGCCACGGACGTCAAGGGCTCTACACCACGCGCTATCTTTGCGTTGGTGGAACCATTGAGGGATGCCGTGGCGACGCTCGCGGCGAACGCAGCCGGTTGATTTGAGGGAAGGTGTGGTACCTCCCCATGTGGAAATAGATGATGCATTAAAATCGTTTGGTGGCGCACGAACGGCGCGGTCTTGCATCCTTCATCGCACGATTTGACCACGTCGTCAACGCGGACGGGGGACTCGAGAGGTCTGAAGTGGGAATGGTCGGGTGCGTAAGCTGGCGTCAGGAGAACCGTGCCGGGTGACGTCGAAGGAGGGCAAACTTTAGATATCGTCCCTCGGGATGGCCCAAGGCCACCGGGTGGTCGGGCGGCTCGGCGGCTCTCCAGAGCCATGACCATCGCCCTGTTTTAGTCACCCCCTCTCGAACAGCTTGTTCCCATCGCTCCCAGTTGAGTCGTGCGGTGCACGAGGCGGAAGCCAGCAGACCACCTGGACGAACCATGGTTGCCGAGCGCTGTGCGAGATCGCGATAGACCCGTCTTGCGTTGGCGTCGGCCCCCTTGCCATGTGTCAAGCTGGGTGGGTCACAGATGACGGCATCGGCCTGGACATCTGGGGTCCACTTGAACACGTCCTCAGCGATGAAGCTGTGCGCTGTCGGATCGAGGTTGTTGAGTCGGAAGTTCTCTCGGGCGTCATCCAGCGCGCCCTGGGCGATGTCGACGCTGATGACATGCTTTGCTCCAGCAGCAGCAGCATGGACAGAGAAGCCGCCGTTGTAGGCGAACAGGTTGACCACGGTTGACCCCTCGCAATGGCTGGCCATTCGGATGCGGTGCTCGCGTTGATCGAGAAAGAGGCCCGTCTTTTGGCCGGTGAGGGGGCGCGCAAGAAACTGAAGGCCAGCCTCTCGCACCACGATGGGTTCTCGGGCTTCGGGGCCGTGGAGTGTCTCTGCGCCCTCTCTTCCGTCAACCCTCCGGACACCGAAGCGTCTCAGTATGGTGGTCACATCCGGCTGTTGGCTCAGGCAAGAGACGATGCCATTGAGATGTGGAACCCATGCCGCGCTGTACAGGCGAATGACAAATGTGTCGTCGTAGCGATCGACAATCAGGCCCCCCAGTCCGTCGCCTTCTCCGTTCACGACCCTGTAGGCGTTGGTGTTCGCAGGGACGAGGTTCGGTCGAGCGCTGGCTGCGGCAGACAGTCGTCTGCTGATGAGGCTGGAGAGGGCCTCGGGGTGTCGATCAAGAACGCGAACTGCGATGGGGCCGTCGTCTGCGAGCCCAAAGGCCACCCCTTTTCCCTTGTGGTCCACCAGTTGCACCGGAGTACCCGGGGGAGGGAGTTCACCCGTGTCTTTGAGGCCGCTGGTGTAGACCCACGGGTGGCCGCGCTTCAAGGGGGCGAGGGTGTCCTGGGTGATCTGTAGGGTGTTCATGCGGACTCGACTGCTCCCATGATGAAGCGGGCAAGAATCGTGGAGGCGGTGCCTGAGGTCTTGGCCTCGGGGTGGAAAATACAGCCGGAGGCCTTGGGGCTGAATCGGGCCATGGCCACATCACCGGCGGACGTGTAGGCCAGGACGCTGGTGCCTGAACGCGGTGCAGCCGGAGGGGGAAGTACGGCCCAGGTTCGGTTCTCGAGCACTGGTGTCGCGTTTTCGAGGTCCGCCATGAGGGGGTCAGTCCAGCCCGCAGGCGAGGGGGTCACCGGGAAGATCCCGTCTCGCTTCTCGCGAGCTTCCCGTACAGGCCATCCATAGGCCTGCGCCATCAGTTGGAAGCCAAGACCTATCGCGAACACTGGCTTGGACTTGGCCCACTCAGGAATCGCTGCTTGGATTCGCCCTCGCCACGGCGCCCGGTCGTTGGGCATGCCCGGCCCACCGGTGATCAGGTAGGCGTCATACACCCTCGGTCTCGGAAACCGGCCAGCGATGGCGTCGTAGATGTTGACCTCGGCTCGGCGGGCCTCTGCGTGTGCCGCGATGGCGGTCAGGGCGGTGTTGGGCGAGGGACCATGGAGGTCAACGATGGCGACGCGAGACATGGGGTTGCTGTAGCCCGGTGTGGGGTCAGGGGCTCTCAGTCGTCGATGGCGACCAACATCTCGTCCCAGTTGGTCAACGACGCCCAGCTGGCATCCATGTAGAGGTCGTCAGGTCCGTTTGTCGGTAAGTAGATCGAGAGTCCGGTCGCGTCGGAGACCCACTCGCCCCACGTAAAGTTGGCCACCACGGTGTCGTTGAGTTCGTCCAGCATGCCGTCAGCTGCCGACAGAATGTCAGGATCGTCGGCGGCATCGACCATTCGAATGAAGAAGTCACCCATGTCCCGGTCGTTCGGGTCGCCGTCGAAGTTCTGGCTTCGCCGTGCCTGTCGGCGGACCGCTGAGCGAGGGTTGTCGACGTCCATGACGGCCTGGGCGAAGAGGTCGATTGCGCCATCCATCGCGGAAAGCGCGTTGAGGTCGGTGACTGAGAGGGTCGAGTCCTCCGTCTCGTGGAAGCGCTGGGCTATGACGGTACCCAGTTCGGCTGCATCCATCTCGGGATCATCGACCAGATCGGTGAATGCGGTATGGAAGGCCCAGCCGTCAAAGCTTTCGGTGGCCTGGGACGCGACGTAGTAGTCCGCATACGGTGCCGACACGCGGGCAACCTCCCAGCTCGCCATGAGGCAGGCATCCATGCCCAAGAGGGCGAATTTCTCGCCCATGATGTCCTTGGCAGCCTCCAGGATGGCCTCATATTCGCCGCCGGCAACCGTCAGGTCGGAGCCTGACTGGTCGTCAGAGGCGATCCCCTTTCGGACGGCACCGGATGTCATCGTCCAGCTCCAGCCATGGTTCCAGATGATGAAGGCATACTTCTCGGCCGGGTAGTTCTCGACGCCCCACCTGATGAAGTCAATGAAAGTATCGGGTGAACCGGAGTCCACCTCGCCGAGGTCGACCGCGACAGGGCTATTGATGGTGTCCCAGTCGTCGTCTGCCTCTACCCGGTAGCGGCGTGCCCCTGTCCAGTCACCGTCGGCTGTGGAGTAGCCTTCTGCACGGTCCAGTTCGACCAAGATGTTGATCTCATCCGTGGAGCCGGCTTGCTCCATTTCATTGAGATCGGTCAAGCCTGCGGCCTCTAAGTTGTTGTCCGCAGCAAGGTAGACCATGACGGTCCACTCGGCGGGGGAATCATCATCCGAGTTCGAGGGTTCCTCTTCTGCGGGCGGGGAGGACTCATCCACTCCGTCATCGTCATCGGGGTCCTCTGGTGGCGGTTGTTCGTCCGGCGATTCCTCAGTTCCGCCAGGCGTGTCTTCTCCGTCCGTACTATCGCCGCTGGCGTCATCCGAGATTTGGTCTTCGAGGACCGGCTCTGTGGGCCGGTCACCGACTGGCAGGACCTTGGCGGTGACGGGGGTGCAGGCGACTAGGAACGGAAGAATCAAGCGCAACATGGCGTTAGTGTACCTGCGTGCTCTTCGTCTTTGGTGAGCCAAATGAAAAGATTCGACGTTCAAAGGAGTCCGTCATGGTGTCGCCCGACAAAATCATCGTCTATTCAACGCAGAACTGCGGGTACTGCCGAGCAGCAACACACTTCTTGCGGAATGTGAAGGAAGTTGATGTCGAGGTCGTCGACCTCAGCGGAGACTGGGAGGCTCGCAAGGCGCTCATAGCGGAGACTGGCCATCGGACCGTGCCTCAAATCTTCATTGGTGAGACCTTCATCGGCGGGTTTGACGAGTTGCGCGCCTTGGACCGTGGTGGGAAATTAGATCTGTTGCTAAGTCAAGTCACTAAATGACAGCCGATCAGGACAGCGAATAGCGAATTTTCTCGAAAAAAAAGACGCAAAAGTCTTGACGTCACAAGTGCAGTGGGTTCTTCTGTTGATGCGGGACACCCCAAAAAGCCCGCACAGCGTGTCTTCGGATGCGCAGACATAGACCCCCCCACCCAAGCGGAAGGGGACCCCATTTATCCCCTTCCGCTCTTTTCTCTCCCCGCTCCGCTCCCCCCTCCCCGCAGTCCTCCCCGCAGCGCTCCCGCAGCAGCAGATTTTGATGCAGTCACAAGCACAAGCCACATTGGTTTCACAGGACAGCTGTCCTGTCAGATTGGAGATGGGGGGTGAGGTATGGTCTCTCATCATCAACCCCGACATCTCGTGGGATGCGGCGCGTGCTCACATTGCGGATGACTTGGGTGACAGAGCTGAAGAGCTCCACGGTCGGAATCTGCGGCTGAACTTGGGAAGCAGGGCGCTCGATCTCATGGAGGTCCGGCGGATGTCGAGCCTCCTTCGCGATGGATTCAAGGCCGCGATTATCGGCATCGAATCCACCCCAGATGCAGTCCATCGGTATGCCGAGACGGCCTTCAAGATGCCGATGATTGCCCCTCCAGTTGATACCCGCCCTCGGATGCCCCTGGTCTTCACAGGCGCACCGTTCGCGGAGGTTGAGGACGAGCCCGAAGATGAGGCGGTTCCAACCGATCTCCCCGACCTCGAAGCGGAGGGTGTAGTCGAAGACGAAGACGCCCACGTGGAGATCCTCGAAGAAGAAACTCCAGCCGAGGCGACCGAGCCTACGGCTCCGCTGAGCACCGAGTTCATCAACGGTCTTCCGGAGTTCGATGCGCTGGCAGATGTTGAGAACACAGACATCATCGAGATCGACAACACGATGCCTGCCGAAGCCGGGCGGAGAGTCATGGTCGTCGAAAAGACGCTTCGCTCTGGAAAGACAGTGCGATTTGCTGGGGACGTGATGGTCTACGGCGACGTCAACGCAGGTGCCCACATCGAGGCTGACGGTAACATCGTCGTGTTCGGCTCACTCCGTGGTCTTGCCCACGCAGGTGCGCGTGGAGACACCCGCTCAGTCATTCTGAGCTTTGATCTGGGTGCCCCGCAGTTGCGCATTGGTGACCACATTGGCTTCACCGGCGAGGAGCCGGTGCTTGTTGAGCCCGAGGTGGAGCCCGTAGGCTTCGCCAAGGTGCGCGGCGACGTGGTCGACGGCCTCAGCAGTTTACTTGGACGTTCACGTCCTATCCCCCGCGCCTTCGAACCCGAGATTGCTTGGGTTGAGGGCGGTGAGATTCGAATCGGTTCCTATCAAGGTCGCCTGCCGGCCTGATCCTTCCTGGTGACCGCTCGGTCGCCGTTCCCTCCACCTGGAGTCAACCCATGAGCGAATGCATCGTCGTGACATCCGGTAAAGGCGGCGTGGGTAAGACCACGTGCTCAGCCAACCTGGGTGTGGCACTGGCCATGCAAGGGGCGACTGTTGCGGTCGTGGACGCCGATATCGGCCTCCGCAACCTCGACGTCATCCTTGGCCTCGAAAACCGAATCGTCTACGATTTGGTCCACGTCATTGAAGGAGAGTGCCGCCTCAAGCAAGCACTCATCCGCGACAAGCGCGTTGAGGGGCTGTATCTGCTCCCCGCAGCCCAGACCCGAGACAAGAACGCAGTCACTCCGCAGCAGATGCGTGAGCTGGTGACCAAGCTCAAAGATGAGTTTGACTACGTCCTTGTGGATTGTCCGGCTGGCATCGAGCAAGGGTTCAAGAACGCTGTCGCTGGTGCAGACCGCGCCGTCATTGTCACCACACCTGAGGTGAGCGCCATCCGCGACGCGGACCGCATCATCGGAATGGTCGAGGCAGCTGAACTTCCCGAGCCAAACCTCATCATCAACCGCTACCGCAGCAAGATGGTGAGCAAGGGCGACATGATGAACAAAGAAGACATTCTCGAGATTCTCGCGATTCCGCTCCTCGGTATCGTTCCGGATCACGAGGACATCATCATCTCTGCCAACCGCGGTGTCCCCGCAGTCTTTGACGAGACGAGCGTGGTCGGAGAAGCCTTCCGTCGGATCGGTCGCCGCATCAATGGTGAGCCCAACGTACCAGAGCTGGACTTCAGTGAAGGCAACGGTATCTGGGGCACCATGAAACGCTGGATGGGCTTCGGAACGGCCCAAGGAGTGGCATGATGACTCAGCTCCTCAACAAGATCCTGAACCGAAAGGACGCCTCGAAAGAGGACGCCAAGCAACGCCTGAAGGTGCTGCTCATTCACGACCAAGTGGACCTCACGCCAGCACAGCTCGATGCCATGCAGGAAGAGATCACAGCGGTCATCCAGAAATATGTCGAAATCGACCGCGACAATTCCGTCGTCCGCCTCGAGCGGGGCGATGACAGAATTGCGCTCATCAGTTCGGTGCCTGTGCGCCGAGTCATCGAGCGAGCACTGCCTGCTTAAAACGCTTGCTCTGACATCCCCCAGCCCCCGGGTGCTGCACTCCCCCAAAATCCCCCAAGCAGCATTCGGGGGCTGCTTTGTCTGGCCTCTGACTACAGGGCTGAGCGGCCCCGCCGAGACCGGATGGCCAGCGCTGATGTGCCGGCGATGCCGATGACACTCACAACGATGAGGGTGTCAAAGACGGCGTCATAGCCATGATTGTCGAGCAGATAGCCGATGATCTCCTCCTGCATCACGGGTCCGATTGAGCCCAGTCCGTTGATGATGCCAGCAGCCATGACGGCCGAACGACGACCACCGACATCGATGGCGCCCACTCCAGAGAGCAGCGAGTCAGGGCCCATCAGCATGAAACCGCAGAGCGACAGGCCTATCCCAAAGACCACCACGGAGGTGGTTCCGATGGTGCCAAGGAAGATGAAGGCGAGTGCCATTCCAATGGTCATGCCCACGATGATCTGCGTGCGTTTACCCTTGAAGAATTTGTCTGAAGCCCAGCCGGCAAAGAGCACCCCAACAAATCCCACCCAGTCGAAGATGGTCGAGAGTGTGCCGGCCATTGCCGGTGAGAGCTGAAAGAGTTCCTCGATGGCGAGGGGTGACCAGCTATCAAGCGCGTAGCGAAGGAACTTGAACACGAAATAGACTGAGCCCATCCAGACGATGGATGTCATCACATGTGGGGGAATCTTTCCGTCCTCAGTGACGACATCGCTGTCTGTGGTCTCGATGGGCTCGATGATGGGGTCGAGGCCCACATCCTCGGGCGAGTCACGCTGGAAGATGTAGAACAGCGTCCACACCCCAAGCATGACGATTGAGGCGCCCCAGAAAGACCATGCAGCGCTGGCGACAGCCAGCATGAGGGCTGCAAAGCTCTTTGCGAAGATGCTCCCCAATTGGTAGCAGGTGGCCCAGGCTGCCATCACGCGACCGCGGTCTTTACGCTCGAGCCAATTGCCCAAGACACCGATGTTGCCGGGCCATCCCGTCGACTGTGCGAAGCCGTTCACGATGTTGAACATGAGCAGGGGCCAGTACCCGGCCGGACCCATCAGGGTCGTGAAGCCCATGCCAACGTTCGCCAGCAGGGTGATGCCCATGCCGCTCAGCAGGAGGGTTCGGGTTGCGAAGCGACGGCTCGTGAAGGCTGTGAGGAACTGCCCCAGCATGTAGGCCATGAGGTAGGCGCTCACGAGGTGGGCCAAGTCTGAACGGTCGATCTGCAGGGTCGTCAGAAGAGAAGACTTGGCGACCGCGAAGTTCTTACGACAGAAGTAGAACCCAGCGTATGAGAGCCAGGTTGTACTGAGAATGCGGACACGCCATACGGTGACGCTGGGGGACTGACTCATCAGAGGTCGACCGGGTCGAGGGGTGTCCGTCCTTGGATAATGTCAGCTGCCTTTTCAGCGATCATCAGCACGGGGGCGTAGATGTTGCCATTGGTGACGGCAGGCATGACAGATGCATCCACGACCCGCAATCCCTTGAGTCCGTGAACCCGAAGGTCTGGCGTGGTCACGGCCATGTCGTGCGTGCCCATCTTACAGGTGCAGCTGGGGTGGTATGCGCTCTCGAGCTCTCGGCGGACAAAATCGAGGATTTCCTCATCGCTCTGAACCTCTGGGCCCGGGGCAAGTTCCTCTCCACGGAACGGAGCCAGGCCCGGCTGACTCAGGATTCGTCGGGTGCATCGGATGGCCTCAACCCACTCACGCTTGTCCTGATCCGTTGAGAGGTAGTTGAAGACGATCTCTGGATGAACCGCCGGGTCTGTTGAGCGGATGCGCACGTGTCCCTTCACATCGCTACGAACTGGCCCCACATGAACCTGGAAGCCGTGCCCCTTGAGTGCGCTGGTGCCGTTGTAGCGAATGGCGATGGGGAGGAAGTGGTACTGAACGTTCGGATAGGTGACCGTGTCGTTGCTCCGGATGAAGCCGCCGGCCTCGAAGTGGTTTGTCGCTCCTGTGCCCGTCCGACCAAAGAGCCACTGTGCACCAATCCAAGGTTTTCTCCACCACTTCAGTGCGGGGTAGAGGCTCACGGGTTGTGTGCATGCATGCTGTACGTAGACCTCGGCGTGGTCCTCGAGGTTTTCTCCGACCCCTGGAAGGTTGGCCACCACTGGGATGTCATGCTGCTCCAGCAGGGCTGCGGATCCGACTCCCGACAGCTGCAGGAGTTGAGGCGAGTTGATGGCCCCGCCGCAGCACACGATCTCACCGGCGTAGATGACTTCGCTCCGGCGCCCTCTGCGCACCTGTACGCCGACAGCTCTGTCACCCTCGAACACGATGCGTTCGACCATCACGCCGGTCTGCACTTGGAGATTTCGGCGCTCGAGTACCGGATGAAGGTAGGCTCGTGCAGCGCTGTATCGACGTCCCCGAAAGGTGGTTCGATCGAAGGGTCCAAAGCCTTCTTGGTGTGCCCCGTTGACGTCCTGCGTCAGGGGGTACCCAGCCTCTTGTACCGCCTGAAAAAAGGCGCCAAAGAGGGGGTTGTCGCAGGCGGGAGTGGTCAGCTTAAGGGGGCCAGCATCTCCGCGATACGCATCACCGCCGACGAGCCGAGTCTCCATGCGCTTGAAGTACGGCAAGACGTGACGGTAGCCCCAGGACTCCATCCCGGATTCCTGAGCCCAACCATCAAAGTCAGACCGATTTCCGCGGATGAAGATCATGCCGTTGATGGTGGAAGAGCCACCGAGCACCTTGCCTCGAGGTTGGTAGACTCGGCGCCCGTCGAGATGGGGCTCGGGTCCGGATTCGTACCACCAGTTGTAGAACCTGCTGGCCAGGGGGAAGGTGAGGGCCGCCGGCATGTGGATGCGGAAGTCGAGTCGATGGTCTGGCCGTCCGGCCTCCAGGACCAGAACCTTGTGCTCAGGGTCTGCACTCAATCGATTGGCGAGCACGCACCCGGCCGATCCTGCACCGATGATGAGGGTGTCGGCCTGCGTCCGCCTGTTCTGCAAGGCAGTGCTCATACGGCGTTCTTGGCTTCCTTCATCGCGGTCGTTGCGACATCCTCGAGCCATCCGAGGTCGACGCTTTGGTGCGCCTCACAGATGAACCATGGCTCTCGAGAATCGGGCTCGAGCATGACCCCATGATGAATCAGTCTCCAGGCGAAGGCGTTGTACAGCGCCGCATCAGTGACCCGCCAGTCGCGGTAGTTACTCGGGACCACATCGCCAAAATGGATGCCGAACATCGATGGGGGGCCGGCGAATTGGTGCGCGATGTCAGCGGCGGTAAAGACCCGTCCAAGCAAGTCTCGAATCTCAGCACCCACGCGGTCGACTGTGGCCAGTGCATCCGTCTCATTGAGCACGTCGAGCGTTGCTTTGGCCGCAGACAGCGCCACGAGGTTCGCGGTGTAGGTTCCGCCGTGAACGACCCCTCCATCAGCGCCGATGACATCCATCACGTCGGCCCGGCCGCCGAAGCATGCCACCGGATAGCCATTCCCCATGGCCTTGGCGTAGGTCGTGAGGTCTGCGTGGATGCCGTAGTGTTCCTGAGCACCACCTTTCGCGACACGGAAGCCGGTCTTTACCTCATCGATGATGAGCATCGTGCCGTGTCGTGAGGTGGTGTCCCGCAGTGCGCTCAGCCATTCCGGTGTGGCGGAAATACTGCCGCAATTGCCCATGATGGGCTCGAGCAGCACAGCGGCGATGTCGTCGCCCTTTGCGGCGAACAGCGATGCCAGTGCTGCGTGGTCATTGAGTGGGATGAAGTCGACCAGGTGCTGAGTCTGGGAGGGAATGCCGGCACCGAATGGAATGATGTCGGGCGCTGACTGGGCAGAAGGATCCCAGCCCTCGACGTCTGACTTCCACATCATCTCATCGGTGAGACCATGAAAGCCGCCCTCGACAATCACCACACGCTTGCGGTTGGTGAAGCCGCGGGCCGTTCGGAGTGCACCCATGACGGCTTCGGTCCCAGAATTGGCGAAGCGTACCTTTTCGATGTTGGGGCACATGGCTTTCACGGCTTTTACGACGGCCGTGTCGAGCAATGTGGAGAAGCCAGAGATGGTGCCCTTGGTCCGGATCGTCTCGATAACGGCGCTGTCTACTCGACGGTCTTGGTAACCCAGGATGATTGGACCGTAGCCAAGGCGAAAGTCCACGAACTCCCGACCATCGCAGTCTGTGATGCGGCAGCCCTCGACCTTATCCACCCACACCGTGTCTTCTTCGCCCCAGTAGCGGTAGTTCTCAGCCACGCCTTGAGGCATGTGCTTGTGTGCGTCCAGCATGCGCTGGGCCTGGGTTGTGGGTGTCGTCATCATGTCTCCTGGTGTCAGACGAGCAGCATGCCTGCTTGCCGTACTTTGTCCCATCGGTGCTGATAGCGTTGCCAGTCACCGGGAAAGGCATCCGATGCATCTGCAAGTTCAAGGGGCTCTTTGCTCGGATGTGCGGCATCGATCACCTCGAGGAGCCAGTCTCGCTCATCGGGGCGACCTCCCACGAGAAGTTCACCCTCGAGGGCGTGCAATGCGATTCCTTCTGGGCTCTCGAGTGGGTACCCGCCAGTCCAGATGAGTCGCTGCCCCTCGGCTCCCTCAGCCTTGAGGGCACGGTCAACGCGTCGAGGATGCTCGGTCGTGGGGGTCAGCGGTGGATCGAACCAGAGGTGTGCAGGGTGGTCCAATTCCTCGCCGCGCATCCATGACTGAAGCGCGTGGACCAGTCCATCGTCGAAGCGGTCTGGGTCTGCACCTGTGGGGTCTTCGTGCGGGAGGTCGTTGGTGGCAAAGAGTGTGCCGCCCGGAAGTGGTGGAATCCGTACTCCGTAGGCGTCAGGATTCAGGTAGACGCGAGAGTGTCGGGTCAGCACGAAGCGGTGCCAGAAGCCACTGGTGAGGATGCCAGCCTCGAACATCTGCCGAACCACCTCCATGGCGTTCACGGTCTCTTCTTCGGTCTGGGTGGGGAAGCCGTACATGAGGTAGGCGTGAACCATCACCCCGGCCTCACTGAATGCCTTGGCAGCGCGCGCAGCCTGCTCAACCGTAATCCCCTTGTCCATCAACTTCAGCAGTCGGTCGGAGGCGACTTCGAGGCCACCGGTGACCGCAATGAGGCCGCTCGCGGCCAGGAGTCGGGCCAGGTCTGGTGTGAAGGCGCGCTCGAAGCGGATGTTGCCCCACCATGAGACGCTCAGGTCGCGAGCCAGGATCTCGATGGCGAGATCGCGCATGAGTCGAGGGGGCGCTGCCTCGTCCACCATGTGGAACCCCGACTGACCGGTCTGGTCGACGAGCGCTTCCATGTTGTCAACAAGGGTGGATATGCGGGTGGGCTCGAAGCGTGCGATGTAGTCGAGGTCCACATCGCAAAACGCGCACTTCTTCCAATAGCAGCCGTGGGCCAGAGTCATCTTGTTCCAGCGCCCATCGGACCACAGGCGGTGGGCTGGATTTTCACCGTCCACCAACGACAGGTAGTCGGTCAGCGGGAGGTCTTTGTAGTCGGCGATGGCGGTGAAAGGGACTGCTGAGGCGCCGTGGTTGTGCATACCCTCTGCGGTGCGTGTCCGATGGCGCGTGTCTTCGCCTCCCTCCCAGTGGTGTAGGAGTGCCAGCAGCGGACCCTCACCATCGTCGTAGGTGAGGGCGTCAATACAATCCCACAGCCCAGCACACTCGACGTCTCTGAGTTCGGTATTCACGTACCCTCCGCCCATCACCACACGGATCTGGTGGTCCTTGAGGCGACGGCCGATCCGAAGTGCTGAGATGAGCATGCCAGGGAAGGGGACCGAGAGGCCCACGACATCGGGCTGTGTGTCGTCGATGAGTTCATCGACCAGCTCGTCTAAGAGCGTATCGATCACGGTGGTTTCTGCGAGTCGCTTCGCGATGGGTTCCCAGGGGACAGGACCAGTTGTCAGGTGGTGCCCATACCGGGAGAGACCGAATCCGATGTCGATGGTTGAAGTGATGAGGTCGGACAGGTCTTCGATGTACAAGGTGCACAGCCGTCGGGCGGCGTCGTCCAAGGACATCTCGCCGAAGTGGCTGAGGTCTGCGTCATGGACGCGCGGGCCGACCGGCAGGAAGCTACTGTCGACGATGCGACTGGCGAGGGTTCGGTCCTTCCCCTGTAGAAACCGGATGACCGGAGTGATCACGCGGCAATGTTGTGTCCGCAGCGCGAGGGCTCGCCACGCGGGCTCGGGGAGCTCATCGTGGGTCTCCAGTTCGTCGAAGATGGTCCTCAGCCCTTCCTCTGAGAAGACCCTGAGCATCAGTCCGAGACCCAGGTCTCTTAGGCTGCAGTCTCGCCCGACCTCTCCCAGGGCCCGCGCCAGGTAGGCTGTGGATGGGTATGGGGTATTGAGCTGGCTCAGCGGGGGCAGCACCAGGGTCAGGCGGGACGTTTCCATCGCTTAGAGGACAAGCCAGATCAGTGCACTGAGACCGACAACGGCTGCAGTGACCACCACGATCACGGCACGAACGGCCGTCTTTCGGCGAGCCAGTATGCGTTCACTCGGTGGGTTGATTGGGCCAGCGCTCTGTTCGGTGCGCCAGCCGGAAATGGCTTGCTCGACATAGCGAGGATCGATGTCGAGTTCGGCTGCGACCTCCGCAATTTCGTCTGCAGTGGCGTGCTTGTCATCCCTTGCTTGCTCCCGTTCTTGGAGTTGGGCAGCACGCTCCACGAGCGATTCGACCTCGGTGTCGGGGATGTCCCGACGGCGACGGAGCATCTCGGCGGTGACGGATTTAGTCGACATGGTCAGGATGTATCGCAGACGTGGGCTGCGGTCGATCAGCCATATGCTGTTGACGGGTCCATTATGGGACTGGAATTAAGCTGAAGAAGTGCTGGATGTGGGAACCAGTTGGTGTCCTAAGGATCGGGCTTAGTGCATCGTTTAGCGGGCATGGTGATGCTTGTGCACGGCACGGCTGATGTGCACCGCTGCCGTGGTTGAGCGCTGGTAGCCTTGCCACATGACAGTTCCCGGTCCCGCGGCGCATGAGTCCCGTCGCATCAGCTTTGTTGAAGCCCTCGGAAAGGGTGGCTTTGGAGCGGTGTATCTGGCTGATATTCGGAGTCGTTCCAACTTTGAGCAGCGCCTCGCAGTGAAGGTGCTCAATGAAGAGTTGGGTGACAATGAGGATGTGGTGCGCCGGCAACGGGATGAGGCGCGGTTGCTGGCTCAACTCAATCATGACCACATCGTAAAGGTCTTTGACCTGCTCGAGATAGACGGTCGCCCTGCAGTCCTGATGGAGTACGTCCCTGGTGTGGATGCCAACCGGCTGTCTCGAGAAGGACCGATTCCTCCGCGCGCCGTGCTCGAGATTGTTGCCGCAACCGCCAGTGCCCTTCAGGCGGCCTACAGTACGGTGAGTCCGTTCACTGGGCGGCCCCTTCGTGTTGTCCATCGAGACATCAAGCCGTCAAACATCCTGCTCAGTGAGCATGGCACGGTAAAGGTTCTCGACTTCGGTATTGCACGAGCTGACTTTGATCGTGAGGGACAGACTCGCTCAGTGGCGTTCGGCACAGCCCGGTACATGGCACCGGAGCAGTGGATGAATGAAAACGTGACGGCTTCAGTGGATGTGTTTTCACTGGGCATCACAATGCTTGAGCTCCTCAGTGGATCTCCGGCTGAGCGGCTGCCTCTTCGGACCGACAAGTACAACGCGGGTCGAGACAAGCAGATCGCTGCAGTCAGAGATCCTCGCTGGGGTGCGGTGTGGTGGCGTCGACTCGAAGAATTGCTGCAGGACATGTTGGCGCGGGATCCTGAAGACAGGGCTTCTGCTGAGCATGTACAAGAGGTCTGCACGGAGCTGAGTGAAGAGGTCGGCGGTGTCAGCTTGCGTCGGTTTGCCAGGCGGAGCGTTCCACCGCTGGTGCTGGCCCGTAGAGAGAAGATGAAGGGATCAGTGCTGCTCCCATCAGCGGATTTGGTGATGACAACACCGCAGGACCCGTCCATCCTCACGGGCAGCAAGTCTCTTATTCCTGAAGAGAGCGCAGATCTTCCTCCTGTTTTCGGGGCGGGCTGGTGGGTGCAGGCCGCGCTCGCAGCAGGTCTGGCTTTGTCGCTGTGGTGGTTCCTGACCGCCTAAGGCTCGCTCCACCTGTTAGAGGTGCGGCTCGGAGGTGTCATGCTCTTGGCCGAGCTGTTTTGGGGACTTCTGTCAGCTGTGTTGCTGATGGACATGGTGCGTATCCGTCGCCGGATTACCTCGATCCCAACGCTGAAGCCGGACGAGGGCGAACCTGCAGCAGATCTGCAACTGGTGACCGCGCCGGGTGTCACGGTCCCTCCGCAGGTACTGGATGCCGCCCTTGCGCACATGCAGGCGCATCAGCTTCGCGGTCTGGATTTGGTCCCTGGGGAGCTATCCCTCGCCACAGCGTGGAGCATGGGCTGTCACATCGATCGAGAGAGTCACAGGCGTCAGAGTTCTCGCCCAGGTGACACCGGTGTTCACGCCTTCATTGCCCCTGCCAGCGTGCTGGCCGAGTTGGGCGTAGATGAAGCCCAGGCCAACCTGGCGTCGTTTACATCCGTCGCTCGGGAGGTGAGGCGACGGCTTGGCGACACCCACGACCTCGCCATCGCACCAGGACTTCGTTCGCTGAGCCGAAATCCGTTCTTTGACGCGGGGGTGCTCGAGGTCAAGCTGATGGACTCGATCGTTCCGGTACTCATCGGTGTGCCGGTGACCCTGCTGCTGATCGTCCTCGGTCCTGTCCTCGCCCCGTTGATGGGTACGGTCGCGCTGGTTCTCCACCTCCTTCAGCAGACGGTCGCCATTCGGGGCGGAGGATTCCGTGTTCGGCTGCCCTTTCTGCAGGGCATGCTTCGGCTTCCTGTCGATCTCTTGCAGTGGCTTCAGCTGATTCGAAGTACACGCTCGACAAAGGGGAGGATCGAGGCACTACGGCCAACCTATGATGCAATGCTGGCTGAAGGGGTTGACGCCTTCTTCATGCCCGAGGCTGAGGTATGTCCTGTCTGCGGAGAGGGTGAATTTGGTCGACGCTTCACGCTGCCCGACCTGTACCAGAGCAAGCCAGGTCAGTTTCAGCTGATGGAATGCACCCGCTGTCACTCGTGGGTGCAGAACCCTCGGTTGAGCCCAGCCGGGCTGGAGTTCTACTATAAGGACGCCTACGACGGGCTGGGGGAGCGGTCACTCGACGCCCTGTTCGGAGCGACCCAGGATCTATACGCGCAGCGCGTCGACATGGTGTGCGCGCACACTGAGCCCAAGCGGTGGCTTGATGTGGGCTGTGGGCATGGTCACATGTTCGCCTACGCGCGCGGGGTGCTCTCAGGGACACGGCTGGAGGGTCTGGACTTTGGTGAATCTGTCACCGTTGGAAAGGCCCGTGGCTGGATGGATGAGGCTCACGAGGGCCTCTTCCCTGCGAAGGCTTCCGACCTGACTGGACGATTCGATGTGGTCAGCATGTGCCACTACATGGAGCATGTCACGGACCAGCGCGCCGAGCTGGAGGCTGCGCATCAAGTGCTTGGGCCGGGTGGCCTTCTCCTCATCGAGGTCCCCGATCCGGAGAGTGTCTTTCGGCGCGTGCTCGGGCGCTATTGGATGCCCTGGTACCAGCCGCAGCACCTGCACCTGGTACCGACTGTTCAGATGGCGGCATTGCTCCGGGCTGGAGGCTTTGAGCCCATCGAATGGCATACGGGTTCCGCACACAGCCCCAATGACTTCCTCCTGGCCTCTGTGGTCTGGTTGAGGAAGTTCACCCCTCACCTGGATGTCCCGTGGCGTGCGAGAGCATCCATCCTCGCGCGACTCAGGAACGGGCTTGTCTGGACGCTGGGTGTTCCGCTGGTCTGTCTATGTTTGCTCGCTGACAAGGTCCTCGCGTCAGCGGCCAAGCGGGCGCATCACGTGAGCCAGTACCGCGTGATTGCGCGTCGAATCGATTCATGATGGTCGTCTCGAGGAATGATTTAAATGCAAGATAAAGCTCTATTTTGATGCATTTCAGAAATCGGATAAGTGCGCTCGCCGGCGCGAGACAAGGTTGGTGGTGAGGTGGGCGTGTTCGGTATGTGGACAATCGGTGGGGCGGCATGGTCGAGCGTCGAGCGCTTTGTCCTCCATCCCAACCTGTTTGAGGACCCTGATGAGCTAGCTCGTGGTCGACTCATGCTGCTCACCTGCTCGGTCTATTGCGCTCTGCTCATCCCGATGGTTCTGTTCGCGCACGCGCAGAATCCCGAACAGGCCACCGTCAATCTCGTCGTCCTCGTAGGGCACCTGTTCGTGATGCTCTCGGTCGTCTCGCTGCGATTCTTCAAGACCACGAACATGCCGGTGAACATCATCACAATTGTGGCGTCGGCTCAGCTGATTCACGCAGCATTTTGGTCAGGTGGCCCCAACAGCGTCGTCTTGCTGTGCTACCCGATTGCGCCGGTCTTCTTTGGTCTGGTGGGGCGGGCCGTACACGGCATCAGCAACGCAGTGGCGCTCATTCTCGGATTGGGTGTCATGTACGTCCTGCATGAGCAAGGCTTTGACTTCAAGACGAGCGGCCCAACATTAGAGGTCCACCTGATGATCCTCGGCTGGTCGACCCTCACGGGACTTGGGATGGCCACCTACGCGAGCGGACTGAGTCAAGCCATGCAGGCCCGGCTGCGCGGTGAGCTAGAGCAGCGCTCGCAGGCCGAGAAGGACGCCCTCGCCGCCCGCGAAGCCAAGGACTGGTTCATCGCCTACCTCTCACATGAGATGCGCTCTCCCCTCAGTGTCATCTCCGGCGGTGTTGACCTCCTGCACCACACAGAGGACGCAGAAGCACAGAGGCGCCACCTGAAGGCCCTCAAGTCGGCCACAACGGCGATGGTCAGTCTCATGGATGACGTGCTCGACATCTCTGCGCTAGAGCGCGGGAAGGTGAGCCTCGATGTTGTGGCCATGGACCTCGCCTCGTTGTTGAGGACCCTCGAGACCGAGTTCACCAGCCGGGCCAAGGCAAAGGGCCTGTACATGACCCTGGAGGGTGTGGACTCCGAGTTCATCGTGAACGGAGATCCGCTGCGGGTACGCCAGGTCTTGTCCAACCTCGTCGATAACGCCATCAAGTACACATAGTCAGGTGGCATATCGATGGGGATTGAGGACCGCGAAACCACGGTTCATGTCGTGGTGGCAGATACCGGGCCTGGGATTGCTGAGGCTGACCAAGAGAGCGTATTCGAGCCCTATGCGCGCGCAGACGTGAAGGGGACCCGAGGGACCGGGCTTGGACTGGCCATCGCCAGTACCCTGGTAGAGCGTATGGGCTCCAGACTCTTCTTGGAGTCGATCGTCAACGAGGGATCCACCTTCTCGTTCGAGCTCCCGAAGGGATAGCGCACAACCGATCCCCTCGAGCGCGAGGCTCGAGAGGCGGTTTGTGCCTATCGGGGAGACAGGATTTGAACCTGCGACCCCTTGACCCCCAGTCAAGTGCGCTACCAGACTGCGCCACTCCCCGAAAGCAGTGGGCGTTTAAGGGGTTGGTGTGAAATGGTCAACCCCGGTTGGGGTCCATTTCGTCTCGAAATGCCTGGATACGGAGGCGCAGTCGGCCGATGCCAGCGACGGCTTCCTTGATGCGCTCAGCATTGGCCGGTGCAGCATCACTGCTCGCTCCAGTGAGTATGCGGCGAGCACCCGCGATGGTGTAGCCCTCACCGTGCAGCAGGCTCTTGATTCGGTAGAAGCGAGACAAGTCTTGCTTACGATACAGGCGCTGACCCGAGCTGGACCGATGCGGCTTCATCTTGAACTCGCTCTCCCAGTACCGGAGAACATGGGCGTCCACGCCTACAAGCTGCGCGACTTCACCGATGCGGAAGTACAGCTTGTCCGGAACGTCGGCATCTTCAGGCAGGTCCGCGAAATTCTCAGTCATGCTTACTCCTCATTGAGCGCGGAGCGCAGGACCTGTGAAGGTCGGAAGTTGAGCACACGGCGCCGAGCAATGATGATCTCTTCGCTGGTTTGAGGGTTCCGCCCCCGCCTTGCGGCCTTGTCGCGAACAACAAAGTTCCCAAAGCCCGAGATCTTGACCTTCTCGCCATCGATGAGGGTGTCACGCATCAGGCCAAAGACCTCATCGACAAGGTCGCCAGCTTCTTTCTTCGTGACGCCAACACGATTGTGAAGCAGCTCTGCAAGCTTGGCCTTGGTGAGCGTGTCCGCCATGGTGATAGATGCCCCGTTGTTTTGCTTTTAAGCCTATATCCGACTGCGCTTAGATTTCTTCCCAGAGTTTGATCCGGATGACATCGTTTCGCAATTCGCCCTCTGCACCGACGCTCACAAGCGTGAGCTTGTAGAGTCCCTCGTCGGCACTATCGGGATCCATTTCGTATTCTTCGACACCCCGATCCCCGGAGTCGATCTCCACGCTCGCACGGTCGACCTCTTCCTTGTAGATCGGGTTGAGTCGGACGACGATCTGGTGCTCGGTGCCGATCGGGCCACCGCAAGGACTGATGTCGAGCTGGCCGACCTCGTTCCCGTCCAGGTCATCAGGGAGTTCACAACTTGAGCTGCGGAGCGGGATGCTCTCGACTCCGCCGCAGGCATCGCCTGTCCAGACTTCATCGACACCGACATAGATCAGAGTCGCGTCCTCTTCACAGTTGAAGAGGCCGAACTCTGTCTCTTCCTCGCCTCCGCATCCGAAGGCAAGGATCAGTGCCGCGCTAAGCCAGTGCTTCACGGGCAGTCCCGACTACAGCCTCGAAGGCTGCTGGGTCGTGGATGGCCATCTCGCTCAGCTGCTTGCGGTTCAGGTCAACACCAGCCAGCTTGAGGCCGTGGATGAACTTGCTGTAGCTCAGCTCATGCGGCATCAGTGCCGCGTTGATGCGAGTGATCCAGAGCGCGCGGAACTGGCGCTTCTTTTCCTTACGACCGCGGAACTCGTTGGCCTTTGCCTTGAGGACCGCCTCGTTGGTCTGGCGACGGGTGGTACCCCGTGCGCCGAAGAAACCCTTAGAGCGCTTGAAGAGCTTCTTGGTGCGGGTCTTGCGGATTTGTGCTCGCTTGATGCGTGCCATGGTTGACTCCTTATTGTTGAGGCCGCTTCCCAGCTCATGGAGCGGTGGCGGCGAGTCGGGTTAAATCTGGGTGCTTACGCGTACGGAATGAGCGCCTTGATCTGACGAGAATCGGTCTCGTTCAGGATGTCGCCCTTGCGTGCCTTACGCTTCATTGACTGTGACTTCTTAGTCATGATGTGGCGCATCTTGGCTTGCTTGTACTTCACCTTACCGGTTCCGGTCAGCTTGAAGCGCTTCTTTGCACCGCTGTGTGTCTTCATCTTGGACATTTTGGGACTCCCCTCTGGTTATGCCTTTTTTGGCGCCAGAATCAAAAACATTTGCCGTCCATCCATCCGAGGTCGCGCCTCGACGACCGCCAGCTCTTCGCAGGCATCGGCGATGCGCATGCACTGCTGCTCGCCGATTTCTTTGTGGGCCATTTCACGTCCGCGGAAGCGAACAGTGACTTTGACCTTATCTCCCTTCTCGAGGAAGCGGCGTGCGTGCTTCAACTTGACGTCGAAGTCGTGCTGATCGGTTTTTGGCCGGAGCTTGATCTCTTTGACGGTGATGGTGGTCTGGGTCTTTCTTGAGGCGGCTTCCTTCTTTTTCTTCTCGTACTTCATCTTCCCGAAGTCACCGACCTTACAGACGGGGGGACGGGAATTTGGAGCCACTTCGATCAGATCAAGGTTCCGGTCTTTGGCCAGGCTGATCGCATCCTCGGTCAGGAACTCGCCCAGCTTGTTGCCTTTCTCGTCGATGACGAGGACACGCGGTGAGCGAATACCGTTGTTGACTTTGGGTGCGTTTTTATCGACTTCAGGCCGAAACCCTTTACGTGGACGTCGCCGCAAGAATTCTCCAGGGTGGTTGAAAAATAAAGCCCTACGCGTGCGCGCGGGGCGTATAAGAACGCCGCGTTGTAGCCCTCAGGCTCCACGGTGTCAATCGATCGAAGTAAAAGAAGCTCCGGAGGATCCTGCGATCCCCCGGAGCTTTAGTGGTAGGCACGGGCGGATTTGAACCGCCGACCCCCGCCGTGTCAGGACGGTGCTCTCCCACTGAGCTACGTGCCTTCAAGGGTGCGCGACTTAATACTGGTATCAAAAGTCGTCAACCCGCATCGCATGAAGGTTTGTTCAATGTGCATGCAGGATTGAGAAAGTTGCGGATCAAGTGAGGGCCGAGGTGTTGGGCGGCGTCCTCCGGAGAGACGGCCCTCCCCGTCAGCTTAGCCAGGCTGACGACACCACCATCTGTGATTCCGCATGGCGTTATCAAATCGAAGCCGTCCAGAGACTCGGTCAGGTTGAGTCCGAGCCCATGCATCGAGACGCCCTTCTTGAAGTGCATACCGACTGCACAGATCTTGTCGCGGCCGATCCATACCCCTGGAAAACCGTTCCGCCGGTCTGCAGGAAGGCCCATCTCTCTCAGCCAGTCGATCACCCCTTGCTCCATGGCGTGAACTGCACCTCGAGCACCGATTCCGCGGCCCCAGCAGTCGACAATCGCGTAGGCAACCAGCTGGCCTGGGCCGTGGTAGGTTGCGAGCCCACCGCGCTCCGTTTTGTGGAAGTCTACGCCTCTGGCGGCCAGCTCCTCAGGGGTCATCAGATCTGGGACACGCCGCCGACCGGTGGTGACAACCGGATCGTGCTCGAGTAGCCACAGTGTTTCAGGTGCCACTCCATCGATGACGGCATCCCGACGCTTGCGCTGCGCCTCGAGTGTCTCGCGGTAGGGGCGTCGGCCAAGCCAGGACCAGCCCAGGTCCTTCACGAGCTACCCTTGAATGCAGACGAGGTCTTGTAGATGCTCAAGCCTTCTCTCGCGAGGACATCGGCAATGGCGGTCATGGGGATGGCAAGCAGCATGCCCCAAATGCCTGCGAGCCCGCCGCCAGCGAGGAGTGCAATCATGACGACGAGGGGGTGAAGTCCCACCTTGTCGCCCACCACTTTTGGCGTGAGGTACCAGCTCTCAATGAACTGTGGAATACCGAATGCGGCGAGGACATAGACAAGGTGAATGTCGACGCCGAACTTCATCAAGCACAGGATGCTGCCCAGCCCGACGCCCACGACCGTCCCGAGGTAGGGCACCACGAAGAGTGCTCCAGCGAGCATGCCGACGGTGAATGCAAGGTCGATACCCGCTGCCCATAGTCCGAGGCTGTACAACACGGCGAGTACGCAGCAGACGGTGATTTGTCCGCGAACGAAGGCGCCGAGGCGCTCGTCGACCGCAAGGGCGAGTCGAGTTGTTCGCTCCCGGTGCCGCAGCGGAATGAGGCTCGCGAAGAACGCGACGATGCGGTCCCACTCGGCCAGCAGGTAGAACGTGAAGATGGGCAGAAGCGCCAGGTTCAAGATGGCTGTGAACAAGCCGACACTTGATGCGAAGAACTGGCCCAGGAAGCCTTGTATTCCGGCACGAGCATCCGGTGAGAGGCGCCCGAGCAGGTCGGGCAGTTCGGCCTTCAGGGCCTCCAAGTCGACGGGGATCGTCTGACCAGTCTGCTGTTCAATGAAGGCCGCAGCAGGCTGGATCATCGACACCAAGTTGTCGAGGTAGCCGCGAACGTTGCCGCTCAACTCAACAAACTGAGCGGCAATGATGGGCAGTAGAACCAGCAGGAAGAAGAGCATGATTGCGGTGGCAACGGCGAAGATCCAGCTGATTCCCGTCACCCTGGTCAAGCCACGATCCTCGAGGCGATCGGCAAGAGGATCCAGCAGATAGGCGAAGGCTGCCGCAGCGAGGAGGATGCTGAAGATGGGCCACATCACCCAGATCAGTCCGCCGAGGACGGCAAGGAACACGACGACCCACGTCATGCGTTCCCTGAGTGTGGGCCCATGGTCCTGAGTGGGTGGCCGTCGGCGCGGGCGACCCAGGGGGCTGCCGCTCATGCTTGTTGGTGGACGTCGGATCATTGTGCAACCACAATAACCACACGGGCTTCGGTCACGGAGGTGGCAAAGCCAGCATTGTCCAGCAGTCGCTTCGAGTCAGCGGGATCGAGGGTGAGTTGGCACTCTGCGCTGACCGAGGCTGCGATCAGGAAAATCGGGGCGTCACCGGCGCGCTCGGCAGCCACAGGGTCGGCGGGATCTCTGACATAGACCACTGGCGTCTTTCGACGCATGACGTCAGGGTGCACCTTTGAGGGGTGAATGAGTGACTTTCCGTCTGTGGTGATCAGCTCCGGCGCCAAGCACGGTTGGAAGTCGAGGTGACGGACATCGATGAGCACACCGCTGGTCAGGCCAGAGGAGCTTGGACGGATGCGCGCGGCCTCGGTTTGAGACAGAAGCATTGGGCGCAGCCATCGATGGACTTCGAGCACACCGTCCATTTCTACGCCGCCGTTGCTGAGGTAGCGGGTCTCGCGAACCCTCCAGCTTTTGAGCCCATCATCCAGCCGCCTCAAGACGCTGGCGGGTACGCCACCATCTTCAACGTTGAGGAGGTCGTCAGCCCGTCTCTGAGGGTCGAAGCGGACTCGCCTCGCGGCATCTTCGATGAGGGGCTCCAGTCGGTCGAGTGCATCTTGTTCCTGCACCCGCACGTTCTTCCAGGCCCCGACAGTACGGTCTGAGCGTGCAGAGACCTCGAGTCTCATCGTGGTCCAATTCAGCTGGCCGGCACCGATATCCTCCATGACGGGCTCAATGGCGAGGGCTGTGCTCAGGAGGAGGAAGAGGGTCATACGAGTTTCACCGCATTTGTTCGACGGGTCACGACCTCTATTCCCTGGAGGAGCACTTCGTCAGGCACCACACGAATGCCCTCTCCGAGCTGGAGTTCGACCCACGCTAGATCGGGCATCCGGACGTGGAGATGCACTGGACAATTGCCTGGAGAGGCCTCGAGGAGGGTGGTGAGTTCTTCTTTATGCTGCAGGGCTTCGTCGAGCTCCAGCATGATGTGTACGAGGCGGGTGCGTCGCTCACGGACCTCTGTCAGCAGTTCCGCAGAGTCTGCGATGATCTTGCATTCTTCTCCGTTTTCCGTGTGACGCTTCTCGAGCTTGCCCTTGAGGAGGAGTGGAACCTCTGCACCAAGGGCTGCCCGTGCATTCGCCCACGGATCGGAAAAGAAGACGCATTCAACACTGCCGAGTTCATCCTCGATGGTGACAAAGCCCATGTCATTACCGCGCTTGGTGCGGACCTTGCGCAGGGCGGAGACCATCCCTGCCACGGTGACCTCGCTGTCGTGTTCTCGGGTACCCAGGCGGTCGATTGTGGCGGAGGTGACACCAGCGATCAGGTCTGAGAATGCCGCCACGGGGTGGCCGGTGATGAAGAAACCGAGGGCGTCCTTCTCGTGTCCCAGCTTGACTGCAGTCGGCCACTCGCCAACGTCTGGGTAGCGGATTTGGGGGCGGACTTGTGCGGCCATCGCACCCCCGAATAACGACGTCTGCGAGGAGGCTTGGTCGCTCTGAATCTTCTGGGCGACGGAGATGGCTTGGTCGATGATCTTGAAGAGCTGATGGCGGCTACGCTCGGTCCAGTCAAAGGCGCCGCACTTGATCAGGCTCTCCATGACCTTCTTGTTCACTCGGCTGAAGTCCAGTCGCTCGATACAGTCCTCGAAGTCCTTGAAGCGTCCACCGGCCGCATCCCTGGCCTCGATGATGGCCTCGACTGCACCAGTTCCAACCCCCTTCACCGCGGCCAGCCCAAAACGAATCTGGGTTCGGGCGTCAGCCGGGACATCAAAGCTGGATTGACTGGCGTTGACGTCTGGGGGCAAGACATCGAGCCCAGCGCGCTTGCAGTCGCCGATGTAGAGCAGCACCTTGTCGGTGTTGTTGCGCTCGATGCTCATCAGGGCAGCCATGTACTCGGCCCGATGGTGGGCCTTGAGCCAGGCGGTCTGGTACGAGATCATCCCGTAGGCAGCCGAGTGAGACTTGTTGAAGCCGTAGCCCGCGAAGTAGGCCAAGAGTTCGAAGATGTCGTCAGCCAGCTTCTCGTCGATGTCGTTCCTGATTGCACCGTCGACGAAGCGGACCTTCTGCTTGTCCATTTCCTCCTTCTTCTTCTTACCCATGGCGCGACGGAGGAGGTCGGCCTCACCAAGCGAGTAGCCGCTCAAGACCTGAGCGATCTGCATGACCTGTTCCTGGTAGACGATGCTCCCGTAGGTGCTCTCCAGAATGGATTCGAGGCTGGGGTGAGGGTACTCGACAGCCTTTCGACCGTGCTTGCAGTCGATGAACGTATCGACCATGCCTGAGCTCAGCGGGCCGGGTCGGTACAGGGCAAGCAGTGCGATGAGATCGTCAATATTCGAGGGTCGCAGGCGAGTCAGGAGTTCCCGCATACCGGAGGACTCAACCTGGAAAACACCGAGGCCATCCCCACGCTGCAGGAGCGCAAAGGTCGCCTCGTCGTCGAGGGGTAGCGTGTCCACGTCGGGTCGCTCGCCGGTGTTCCGCTCGATCATGTGTGCGGCATCGCGAATCTGATCGAGTGTCTTGAGCCCGAGGAAGTCGAACTTGATGAGGCCGACGCCTTCGGCGGCCTTCATCTCGTACTGGACCACGGGTCCGCCCTCTGGACCATCCCTGTAGAGGGGAGCGTGCTCGACGAGTGGACGGTCGGCGATGACGACACCCGCCGCGTGTACACCCGTCTGCCGTGTCATGCCTTCCACCCGCTTGGCGAGGTTGAAGAGCCGACCCACGACCGGATCACCCTCGATGCGGTTCGCGATGTTCTCTTCCTTGATCGCATCGTTGAGGGTGATGCCGAGGTCGTCAGGAATCAGCTTGGCGATGCGGTTCGAGGCATTGAAGTCGAGACCGACGATGCGTGCGATGTCTTTTGTCGCCGCCTTGGCCTTGAGGTTCCCATAGGTGATGATCTGGCTCACCAGCTCCGAGCCGTACTTCACGCGGACGTGCTCGATGACCTCTTCGCGACGGTCCTGGCAGAAGTCCACGTCGATGTCGGGCATGCTCACCCGCTCTGGGTTCAGAAATCGCTCGAAGAGCAGGCCGAAGCGGATGGGGTCGAGATCGGTGATGCGCATCGCCCAGTTGATGACGGATCCCGCTCCGGACCCCCGGCCGGGCCCGACGGGGATCGCTTCATCTTTTGCCCAGTTGATGAACTCTGCGACGATCAGAAGGTAGGCTGGGAAGCCCATCTTGATGACGATGTCGAGCTCGAAATCGAGACGCTCCCAGTAGGTTGGGTGGTCTTCCTCGGGGATGCCATCCAGGCGAAGCTTCAGGCCCTCGCTCGCGTACCAGCGGAAGAATCCATTGATGTTTCCAGCGCCCTCTGGTCGTGGGGGCACACTGTCCAGGGGCAGTCCGAAGTCTTTCGGTGGCGGGAAGGCTTCGTAGAAAAAGGCCCAGTTCCCGTCGGTGTCGGGTTGCTCCGCACCCTCTTCCTCCACCACATCTGGGGGACGGGTGGCGGGGAAGTAGTAGGTGTCCATCTTGAACTTGAACTGACACCGCTTGGCGATCTCGGCCGTCCGCTCGATGGCGTCGCCGTCATCGGGGAAGAGCGCCCGCATCTCGTCTTCGGTCTTGATGTACTGCTGGTCTGTGGGGAGGCCCTTTCGGGTCGGCGCGTCGAGCGTCTCGCCTCGAGCGATGGAGTTCAACAGATCGAGCGTGACCGCGTCTGCATCCTTCAGGTACCGGCAGTCGTTGGCAACCACGGTCTTCAGGTCGAGCTCAGCACTGAGCGTTCGGGCCCGTGCGTTCGCCTCGGCCTGTCCTGGCAGTCCGACGTCTTGAAGTTCAAGGAACAAGTGTTCCGGGCCGAGGATGTCGAGCAACTCGCTGATGCGTCCTCTCGCCGTGTCCAGGTCGTCCCGACAGCTCATGCCCAGGGGGCCGTGAATGCCGCCGGTCAGCACGATCAAGCCCTCGCGGTGTGCCTTCAGCTGTTCGAGATCGATGCGCGGCCTGAAGTGCATTCCGTCGAAGATCGCGGCGGTTACGAGGGCGCAGAGGTTGTGGTAGCCCTGTGTCGACTCGATCAGAAAGACCAGGTTCCATCCACCATCCGGTGTCCGGTCATCGAACTGGTCGATGCCCTCAGGCCAGATCCAGAGCTCGGCACCAAAGACCGGATGAATTCCTGCGCCCTTCGCTGCCTTGTAGAACTCGACGGCTCCGTAGAGGTTGCAGGTGTCGGTCAACGCGATCGATTCCATCTCGAGCGCTTTGGCTCGAGCGACGATCTCTCCAGGTCTCATCGCTCCATCGAGAATGGAGTACTGGCTGCGGTTGTGGAGGTGGACAAAAGCCATGGCGCATTAGACCTAATTCGGCACCGACGGCGATCCAGCCCGTGTCCACATCGACCGACCGTCCTCTGTCATGATGGGCTGTCATCGAGCCACGCAGGTCGATGAGGTGGCGCATTGTCCAACACGGTGAGATTCGGGCTATAGTCATGTTCACAAGAGAGGTGAGTACATGTCTCAGTTTAAGCTCACATGGATCAACAAGGGTGCCGAAGAAGGTCCGATCTTCAAGATCGGAGAGAAGGACATCTACTACCGCGAGTTCAAAGGCCAGCGGGTGTTGCGCCTCCGTGCGAAGCACAGCCCAAACCTCGACTATCTCACCCCTGCGGTGGAAGCGTTTCACGAGCTGTCAGAGTACTGGGGTGCCCCCATCATCTATGTCATTGATCCGGACGTGAAGAAGCCGCCCGCAGGTCAGTTCCTATACGAGTGGAGCCGGGCCACCTGGCACAACGGCAGCGTCGATCAGTCCTACATGCTGATGAACAACGGGGTGACGCGCATGCTGGGTTTGCTGGTTTGCCGGATGTTCTGTGCTGGCGCGATGCCGTTCGAGACCGTGAACAAAAATGATCTCGAGGCCGAGCTCCTCAAGCACGATACATCCGTGGGCTGGGATGGCTTCGAACTCGAGCCGCTCTCGACCGCACTCGTGGTGAAGCGACGATTTGGTGATGGGGCCTACGGGCAGCTCCTTTCCCGATTGCTGAAGCGCGCAGGCGCGTAGCAACGTCGATGGCTCCTCATGTCCGTCGCTCCGTCGGGGGTGCCGGTTCAAGCGTCGATAATGAACCCCACGGCGGGCTCGGGACGGGTGCACAAGGTTAGGGTGCGCCGCGGGGTGGCGGTGAACCAAAGTCGAACGATGCAGCACTGGCTGAGCGCCATGTTTGGTGTGTCCTACCTTGGGCTGGGATCGCTCGTACCCTTTCTTGCGCTCGTGCTACAGCAGCGCGGAGTCGATGGTGTGATGTTGACCGCGGCACTCGGCGCGCTTCCCTTGAGTCGATTGGTTTTTGGCCCGCTGTGGAGTGTTCTCGCGGATCGCTTTCAAGCGCCGACGCGCATGGTGCGTATCGGCGCAGGCTGTTCGGCGCTGGGAGCACTCGCCCTGTGGCAGGTCTCCGCAGGGTGGTGGGTGGTTGTGGCCATGCTGGTCCTGGCCGTCGGTCGTGCGCCTGCGGGTCCAGTGCTTGATGGCCTGACGCTCAAGTCGCTCGGTGACCGGTCGGAGTACGGTCGTGTCCGACGCTGGGGCTCAGTGGGCTTCATGGTTGGAGTTGTCGGTGTCGGTTGGCTCATCGATCACACGGACTATGGCCCTCTGGAGGTCGTTGCTGTGGTGTCGGTCCTCTTCTGGGCTCTCTCTGTGGTCATGCCATCCGCGGATGCAATGGAGCGCGTGGAGGTCTTGCCAGCCCTCAAGGCGCTCATGAGTGACCGATTTGTGCGCTGGATGATACCTGCGGCCGCCCTTCACTTCGCCCCTCACGTGGGCAACACGAGCTTCATCGCGGTGCACATGGATGGACTCGGGCACGCAGCGCTCTGGACTGGCCTCGCCATCGCTGGCGGCGTCACCCTTGAGATCGTCCTGATGGGATATTCCGCATCGATCCTGAGCCGCTTTGGTGTTGAGCGCCTGCTCTTGGGCGCCATGGCGCTTGCGATTCCGCGGTGGGCGCTGATGACGGTCTTGACCTCCCCAGTGGCGATTGTGGCGGTGAACATGGTTCACGGCATCACCTTCGGCATGTTCTGGATTGCGGGTGTTGCTCTGATGAGTGACCGTGCACCAGAGCGGGTGGCCACCAGTGCGCAAGGGTTGCTGGCGCTGGCTGTGGGGGGCATCGGTAGCTCTCTGGGGATCATGGGTGCGAGCTGGATCGCAACCACCTGGGACACGACGGTGATGTACCAGGTGGCGACGATCACCGCGTTGTTGGGTACGGGCAGTGCGCTCATGGCGGTTCGGCGATGACGCTGCTGCTGGGAGAGGGTGAACGCTGGCAGGCCTGGAACAAGCCCGGAGGTATTCCGGTCTTTCCCCCGCACGCCGACCCCAGTGGAGACTGTTTGCTGGCTCGGACTGGTCTCTCTACATCTGGCTGGGAGTCAAAATTTGCGGGCGGCCTGGCTCATCGCCTCGATACGCCCACCTCAGGCCAGGTGCTCTCTGCCAGAACACCAGCCGACCTTGTCTGGCTCCGTGAGGCCTTCGCGGGAGGCCGCCTCAAAAAGGTCTACTGCTTTGTGTCGGCCAAGACGGTGACGTGGGATGAGCACACGGTTGAGACCCCGATTGCGCATCACAAGAAAAAGCGTGCGGTCATGATCGTGAAGCGAGGTGTGAACACCCCCTGTCGAGGGAAGTGGTACCCCGCGAATACGACCTTTCGACGGTTGGGAAGCGGTGATGATGGGTCCACACTGTGGGAAGCCGTGATTACAACAGGTGTGATGCACCAGATTCGCGCCCATGCTGCCTTTGTTGGAATTCCTCTTCGAGGGGACCGGCGCTACGGTGGTGGGCAGTCCGTCGGCACACCTGATGCGGAGCAGGTGCCTTTTTTGCTCCACCACATTGGATTGAGTGGACCGGGTTTGTCGCCACCAGCGGCGCCACTGCCCGACTTCTGGCCGCGGTTGAAGTAGGCTCTTGGGCATGGGTTGGTTTGAACGGCAATTGAGTGGGCGTGAGCCCGAAACGCTGGATGATGAGATTGGACGCTTGGTGCGTGCCGCTGGCGTCGATCGTTGCCTTCACACGGTCTGCGGACCGTATGGGGTTCGACGGTTTGTGATCCGCTTTGAGCTGCAGGGTGACCGCGTGATGTTGACTGATCTCGAGACCCATCCGCTTCCGCAGGGTGGTGGGCCCCCGGATCCCCGGGGGGCAGAGGAAGGAATTCAACCCCTCGAGGCCGCAATCAATCGGCTGTATCGGAACATGGTCGGAAGCATGCCCTGGACGCGCGGGGCGGTGGCGGTCCTCCGTGACTCCTTTGATGTCTTTGAGATTCTTCCCTTGTTCGACGACGATGCGGACGACGCCGCGCTCGCGGACCTCGGCGTTCCTGAGGGACCGGGGCATCCGCTCGAGTCGTACGCCTATCGTGAGATGGTGGCGGCCCACGAGTCGCAGATGGCTGCAGTTCATGCTGAGACGAGTCGGCGTCGTGGTGGTTGGACGGACTGGTCGGTCTCCGATGACGACAGCACGCTTGTCCTCACGCAGAGTTCGGGTGAGACACGCCACAGGATTCGTGTGTTGGGTACCTTTCATCCATCTACGGATCGTTTTGCATGGGCCACTGACCAGGCGCCCTTCGATGAGTTGCTCTACACCACGCGCTCGTTCTCAGCGACCCTCGACACTGTGATGGAGCTTGCGCTGGTGACCACGGCCCGTCTCGGTGGCACGTGGCTGTTCCTCGAAAAGTTCGGTGATGGCGACGATATCGTCCTCTGCGCAGTCACTTCCTGAGCGCTTTTCTCTTTTGTCGTCCAAGATCGGGGCAGACTAACGCTCAGCTTTGCGACACAATGTCGCCACGTTTGAGGTGAGTCATGCTTACGCTGCTTTTGAGTCTCTCCAGTGCCCACGCGACTGACGTCATGTTTGTGGGGAACTCCTACGTGCTCTGGAATGATCTCCCCACAGTGGTATCAGAGGTCTTTGAGGGAGCAGAACAGTCGGTGACCACCGGGCGTCTTGCAGCCGGTGGACTGAGCTTTCCGGACCATCTCGCCCGTGCCTCCGACCCATCATCTCCGTGGTACGAGAGATTGGTCACCGAGGGGGCCTCTCGACATTGGGTGGTGCTCCAGGATCAGAGCCAGATTCCAGGCTTTCCTCAGACCCAAGAGCAGTGGATTCGGAGTCGCGATGCCGCAATCGGGCTGAATGATCTGGTCGCTGATTCCGGCGCTGAGACCATGTTCTTTGTCACCTGGGGCCGTCGAGACGGTGATGCCATGAACCCATCGTTCTACCCGGACTTCACCACGATGCAGGCGCAGTTGACCGCGGGCTACCTGACCTACGGCGCCGCGACGCGGACCGAGGAGCGTCCAGTGTGGTATGCGCCTGTGGGGCAGGCCTGGGCCAAGATTCATGATGACTTGGTCGAGGCGGGTGAGGCCCCAGTGGCTCGCGACACACTGTTTCATCGCCTGTACTCCGACGATGGATCCCATCCATCTGCGTTGGGTACACAGTTGACGGCCTACGTGTTCTTCTCTGCGATTACTGGTCAGAGTCCTGTTGGACTGCCGACGCCGCGGGGACTCTCCGATGAAGATGCTTCGGCATTACAGCTGGCCGCGGAAGCTGCGGTGTTTGACGAGACCGATGCCTTCTCGTTTCCGTGGGAGCTCAGCGGGGATGAGGACACAGGGTCGTCAGGCTCAGATTCGGGCTCGGCTGACCCCGACGATGGGGACGACGTGGCCTCGGATGACGGTGATGGTGGTGAGACCCCCACCGGAGACGCTGATGCATCCTCTGGTTCGAAGGAAGCGGAGAAACACGAGTCCTCTGGTTGTGCGTCGGTGCAGAGCCACCCCTCAGCATGGTTGCTCAGTTTTGGGCTCGTCCTCGTCACTCTACGGGGACGCCGCAGGAGCGACGTGCTCTCTCCGTCGGCGAGCACAAGCGCAGATTAAGGCCATCCACCATGACGCTGAGGCCGCACCACGATGGAGGGTGCTACAGCCGCCGTCGGCCGAGCGCTTGGATGGCTCGGGGGGAGTGAACCCTTCATCGCGTCCGGTGTCCTCTGCCGTTGCGGGATCAGTGATGGCTGAAGCGAGAGTCACCTCAGCAGTGGCCCAGCCTTGTATGTCGGGTCTCGGGCGTTGGTCTGGCTGCGGCCAGCCGTCCCGAACAACCGGAGCGTTCTCTGCCAGCGCAACAGCGAGCAGGGTGACGTCAGTGCCCTCGGTCAGGCCCAGGCTCTCTTCTAAGGAGGTCAAGGGGTCGACCCGAACACCGTCGACGTACAGGCGCAGTTCAGCGATACCGTTTGGATGAGTCGCAGTGATGTCCGGTGGACGATTGACGGGCAGGTCCGTGCTGATGTTCAAGACCGGACGCTCAGCCCACGGCGCTGATAGTGGGTCTCCCAGGTAGACGTTCTGCCAGTACAGGAAGCGCTGGGTCATGAGGGCTGATTCAATCGCGCTGTAGCCCATGGTCGACAACAGAAACATGCCCGCACCTGGGAAGCAGTTGTTCAATGGTTCGCTGGCGGTGCCATGAGCGAAGGTCGCTCCTCCCCGAATGAAGCGTGCGATTGAGGTTTGGGACTCTGATGCCGGGCATGTACCGTCATCCGCGCAGCGGAAGTTGTTGGGGACCGCCCCAAATGAGGTGAGGTTTCCGGCAAAAGCGCCAGCCACCCACTCGTTTCCTTCGATGCCATCCGCGAAGTCGGTTGTGCCGGTGAGGAGGCCTGCGAGGGATTCTCCTGAGAGTTCGGCGTCGTGGGACTCGATGTATTGGGCGGGTATGCCCGCCCGCGCCAGGAGATCGGTGGCAAAGGCGCACTCGGGATCTCGGGCCCCACGGGCACTGTCTGCAGCGGTCATGCAGGTGATTGGGGCAGTCGGAAAGCTTCCGTCGGAAGCGGCGCCGCGATCGATAAGGTCCATGGCGTCCTCATGGTCGAAGCCATCGAGCAGGCTCACGATGAAGAGGTTGCCGGTGTACTCCCACAGGTGACTGAGGGGGGCGGATTGGCGCCTCGGGGCTCTTGGCTGCTGGTCATCTGAGGCGATGGTGATGGCCGTGGAGTAGTGGCCCATGTAGGTGTTCTCGAGCGTGTACACATCGGTGGGGCTACTGCCCACGTACCAGGGGTTCTCGATGGACGCCTGCTTCACACCGCCCCAGGTGCTGATCGGGAATCCGGCCAGTGGCTCACCAGTTGTGCTCTTCGTGGTGTTTGAGACCTGAAGCATGGCGGAGAGGCTCACGGAGGAGCCCGTGGGCAGCGAGACCCGGTAGGGCAGACCGCGGACCAAGACCAGGTAGTCCACTTCCTCCTGCTGAGGCAGCGTGCTCAGACACCCGTTCAGGCCGTCCAAAATGGTGGATATGTAGTCGTCAAGTGCAATGCTGTTGGCTTCAGGATCCACACCATTGATCGGACAGATGTGTCCAGGCGGTAGAGAACGGACGTCGGCGTAGTGGTCTGCGACAGCCATCGCGCTGAGGTCTTCGCCGTTGACCATGACCATGACGTTTGCAGGGCCACCGCCGGCAAGGGCGGTCATCTCAAGCAGCAACATGGACAGCATGGAAGGAGCCTAATCCAAATTCAATCTCCCGCTCGACACCGTCACTTGTCGGGGGCACAAGGGGCGTGACTGTTGGGGGCGTGCGCATCGGGCAGCAACCTCATAAAGGCCCTGACCAATGGAGTTGTGATGCGCCAGCCAATGCTCATTCTTGCCCTGTTTTTCGGTCTGACATCCTGCGACAAGCCGGAGCGGGTCATCTCAAGCACTGCATACACCAAGAAGGGTGTTGTCGTGGCTCATGCCGGTGGTTTTGAGGCGCGCGTCATGCAGGCGCTTGGAAAGATCGATTCCGAGGCACTGTCGAAGGACGCTGCTGAAAAGATCAAGGCCAACAAGGGCAAGGTCCTCATCGATGACCTCACGAAGATCTCGGGCCTTCCAGATGGCGTCGAGGCCAGCGGGCTGTTTGAGGACGAGGCGGTGAAGGCTGCGCTCATGGGCACCAACGAGGTTGAAGCCGCTGACCTGCTCTACAACAACGGTGTCCGAACAGTCATCGTTCACCACACACTCTCCCCGAGTACCGATGTGGGATCTCGCGTCCTCGCGCGCCTGATTCACCACGACTACCTCGTACGCTTCCAGCTCGTGCGAGTGACGGAAACAGCGCTCATTTACCGTGTTCGAAAGGCCGCTGTTGTCTTCCCGCAGGGGCTGGCTGAGTCCACGATGCGATACATCCGTGAGCGCCTGAAAGGGCAGCCTCCGGTGGCTGTGCCTGACCTCAAGTCGGAGACGGGCAACTGGACCTTTGTGGCGACCCTCAGGGGCCAGGGACGTGAGCTTGCCTTCGCCTTTGCTCAGGACCGAAATCTACAGAAGGCCATGGAAGAGCTTGTTGTTGACCTCGAACGTCGGCACCGACGACGGGTGGAGTACTACGGCTTCCCGCCCCTCAAGGACCACATTGACGACCTCCACATTGAAGTCCAGCGCGTCATCGAGCGGGCCTTTATCGAGAATCGCGACGACGACTTCTTGGCACGCTTTTGGGAGTTGGGAGCGGATGGTGTCTACTACCTGTCCGCGGACAGGAAGAAGCGTGGCGTCGCCCCAGGGTCGTTTGCCTACACCCGCTCGCTCAACCGACCGGACAAGTTCCTCAAGGCTGCGGCCAAGCACAGCCGCATGCAAGTGAATCGCCCCTGGCGTGAGGCCGGCAGTTGGTTTGAGGTGTTCCGAACCATTCACTACGCAGAGGTTGGGGACAATCGCGTCGTGCCGCTCTTCCGTGGCTTCAAGATGGTGCCCGAGAGCGCGGTAACCATCGAGAGCGTGCGTCAGGCGGTCATCAGGTCTGGAGAGTGGTACCTGGCGAATCTCCAACCTGACGGATCAGTTGTGTACAAGTTCTGGCCATCAGAGAACCGCTACGCGAATGAGAACAACATCGTGCGGCATACGCTGTCGACCTGGAACCTCGTCCAAGCCTACGAGCTCGAGCCTCGACCAGAGTTCCTCGAGGCGGCAAAGGCTACACTCGGGTTCACGCAGAGTCACTTGATCGAAGAGACCGATGCTGAGCACGGCGAGATGGCGCTGTATCGGTTCAACAACAACCAGAAGCTTGGAACCGTTGTCATCAACATCCTCGGGATTGTGGACCTCGCTCGGGCCTCGGGAAGCAAGGAGTATGACTCGCTCCTCCGAAAGCTCGGAAACTTCACCAAGTTTATGGCTGAGGACAACGGGCGATTCCTTGGCTACCACGTGCCGAAGGGTCATAAGTACCACGGCCGAACAAACGACATCGTGCCGGGTGAGGCGGCCCTAGCACTCATCTACCTCGCCGAATACTTCGACGATGACAGCTGGATCGAGGACCTTGATAAGTACTGGGCGTACTACATGCCGTTGTTCAGAGAGCGCGCTGCGAAGAAGCACGACACGGCGCCGTGGCCCAACCACATCTACGACAACGACATGCGCCTCGCCCTGGTTCAGATGGGTCCGTGGACTGTCATGGCGGCGAACGCCTACCATGCACGCACCGGAAACAAGGAAGTCGCAGCATTTGGACTCGAGGTCGCGCGATGGATGATCGACACGTACCAGTGGCGTCCTGATCGCACACCGTGGCCGGACTACACGGGTGGCTACTTCAAGATGTCTGAAGAACTCCCGGCGATGCAGGCGTTCTGCTACGCCGAGGGTACGGCTGCGGCCTACCAGCTCGCGATCCGCTTCGACCCAGAGCAGTCGTCCTTCTTCGAGAAGTCAACGCGTGAGGCCATGCGGCTCGGACTGGCAATGCAGTACACCGAGGACGATACCTACGCCTTCTCGCGGCCCTATCAGGTCATGGGTGGAATCCGGTATGCGCTCAACGAAACCAAGGTCCGCATTGACTATGTGCACCACGGACTCAGCTCGATGTACCAGTACGTGAAGGGGGCCCAGATGGATCCTCAGCTACCCGAATCGGTGCGAGGCGACTATCCAGCGCCCAAATAGGCCGTTGAACACAGAGCAGATCCCAGTCCTGCCTGCTACAGTCAGGCACTGATGGACACGTTGCGCGCGCGAGTCAGAGCTTGGTGGATGGAGACCTTCTGGTTCTTCGCGTGTACGCTTGCCCTGACGTGGCCGATGGCCCTCAATCCTGCCGCCCAGGCGCTCGGTAGCCCCAAGGCCGATGGCATGAAGCACCTGTGGACGTTGTGGTGGATGCGTGCGAGTGTCTGGCGTGAGGGTGAGTTCCCGTTCAGTACGCAGCTGGTCAACTGGCCGGAGGGCATGGACCTGTACCCAATCGAGCCCCTCAACGGCTTGGTGAGCATCGCGACACCGTTCGTCAGCATCATCTTATTGTCCAACCTCCTGGTGATGGTGAACCTCTTCGTGACGGGAATGGTCGGCAGTTGGTTCGGTCGTCTGCTCACTGGCGGGAATCGTCTCGCTGGGCTCGCTGCAGGCACCGTCCTGCTGACGTCGAGTGTCACCACATTCTTCGTGAACGTCGGCGTGGGTGAGCTCACGCACTTGTGGTGGCTTCCGCTGGGCCTGGGCTTGTTGTTGAAAGCCATGGCTGACCCAACCTGGAAGCGCTGGGCTTGGGTCAGTGTGTCGATGGTCGGGGCCGTGCTGTCCTGTTTTTACCTGGGGTTCTTTCTGGGCGTAGCGGTCGGTGTTGTGTGCGCCTGGCACTTGTTCGTGAACCCGGATCGACTCCTGTATGCGCAGCGTATGGCCTTTGCCGCGGGACTCTTGATTGTCATCGTCCTCCCCATCGGACGGGTGTTCGCCATCAGCTACGCCGCACCGACATTCGACCGGGATCCGCCGCTGACGCACATCTTCGCGGAGAAAGGTCAGCAGGTCACGGACACCCTCGGGAGTCGGCTGGATCCGACTCAGCTGTTTGCTTACGGGCGGGTGGCCACGACCGAGCATGAGCTTGGATACGGCGGTGGACGCTACCTGGGCTTGGCGGTGACATTGCTCGCCTTGGTGGGCGTGATCAGACGCCCGCGTGAGGCGATGCCTTGGCTCTTGGTGGCCTTGATGGCCGTGTGGTTCTCCATCGGGAGCTATCTGACGATGGGAGGCGAAGAGGTCCGCATGGTCGGCGGTGGACGGGTGCGCATGCCCATGCTCTGGCTCAATCGGTTCCTCGAGCTGATTGCTGAGCCAGTCAATTTCCCTGTGCGCTTTTTGGCTCTAGCGGTCATGGCACAGTCAGCGCTCGTGGCGCTCGCTGTCAGCCGGACATGGGGCAAGTGGCTGACCATACTCGTGCCCATCGGCGCACTTGAGATTGCGGCGGGGCAGTTGATCTCCTGGCCCTGGCCAACACTCCAGATTCCAAAGACTTGGGCCCTCGAACGCTTGGCCGACCACCCCGGGCGCGCGGTACTCGACATTGGACTGACGCTCCAAGCGGATGCATCCAACCGCGCCCTGGCGCTCGCCGGTCAGATGTCTCACCAGCATCCCACCAACACGGTTCCGCTCGAGCGTATCGAGTTCTTTGCGCGGGATGGGTATACCCTCGCGCGCTCGATGCACATCGTGGACGACATCAACGGCTTGTACTACCACGAAGACCCGAAGGGCATGGCAGATGACTACCGCGAAGACCTGACGATGCTGAAGGAGCAGGGCTTTGACATCCTCTTGATCAGCACCAAGGATGGTCGTCGAAACATCCCTGAGCGTGCCTTCGATGCCCTCAACAAGCTGTGCGGGATGCCGATTGCTGATGGGCCAGGCGGTGTGGCGTGGGAGATCAAGCCGGTTCAGCCCACGCCGACTCCACGCGAACTCGAAGTCTGGCGACAGAATCTCCAGATTCGAATCAAGGACTGGGAGCGCAAGCTGAGGCCGATGCAGCCTGGGCCGTGAGCGGGGTGTCCTGAGGCTTCAGGGCGTGCAGGTGTAGATTCGACTCATGATCTGTACGCTCGACTGCATGCAACCCGGACAGTCATCCACTTTCTTTCTGAAGGCCTCGATGTTCGTTCCGAACCAGATCTCATCGAAGGATTGCTCCCGCACGTTACCGACGGGCTTGTGGTCCATTCCGCAACGCACCACGTCTCCGTTGGGGAGAAGATAGAGCAGGTCCCGGAGCTCCCTGCACGGGAACCGGTGTGTCTCTTCGGTGAGGTGCTGCTTGTATGTACTCTTGGTGAACCAACGTCCCAGGAGGCGATCTACGCCAGGCAGTTGTCCTCGCGCACCGACTTCAGCCCGGCTCATGGCTGCGAGGGCCTCATCGCGCCTCTCGAGCATGATGATTTGCTGCTGCTCCACCTCAGGGGGACGTGTACCGACAAGGAAGGGGGAGACATTCACACCAGGGATCAGGTCCGCACCCAAGGACTCTGCAAAGGCGATCATGTCGTCCATCTCGTGCAGGCTCTCATCCGTGACGGCGAAGTTGATGCCGAACTTGAAGCCATACTGCTCCTTGAGTTCAGCGACCTCGCGAGCGGTGCGGGTGACGGTGGCCCAGGACCCCTCGACGCCGCGCATCCGGTCGTGAGTCTTCTCCAGCCCGTCGACAGAGATGCGAAGCTGAAGACCTGGCCAAGCGACCTTGTGCAGCGCCTCGATGGTCCGCTTCGTGAGCATGCCATTGGTCGTGAGCTGCATCACGTACGGGTCGATGATGTCGCGCACATCGCTCAGGATCTCGACGATATCGCGGCGCACAAACGGCTCGCCACCCAGCACCTTGACGAGGTCGAGGCTGGTCAGCTGTCGGAAGAGGTGTCGATACTCCGCGGCGCTCAGATCGTTGTGGTCGCGGACCTCCCAGCTGGGGCATCCGCCACACTTCAGGTTGCACTTGTAGGTGAGGATGATGTGAGCGGCATGAGGCCGCGGGACCCACTCAGGGTCCATCTTCGCCATGGTCGCCGATGCGGCCACATTCCGCCACGCACGCGCTCGCCGCTTGAGCTGAGCGGGATCGATCACATCGTCACCAGGGAGCCTGGATTCACCCACCGCTTGATCAGCAGCGGTGTGACCTCTCCTCGCATCGCCATCTTGCTGACGAAGCCCGCCATGTGGGCCAGGTTGGAGGCCTGAGCCATGTGGGTGAGCAGGCTCGGGTCACGCTTGAATCGCTCTGACTCGTAGAGCCGCCAGACGAACTCCTTGCTCAGGAACGGTTTGTTCGCGAGAACCAGGAGGGCCAGCCATCGCTGGTCTGCCTTGGGGCGTGCGTAGCCGAGGTCCACGCGGAACTGCTCGAAGGCATGCGTACCCACGCCCTCGATGTCGCTCTCTGTGATCAGCCCCTCACGCAGCAGTCGTCGGGCGAGGTGCGTGTTTGGGTAGATGGTGAGACCGAAGAGGTAGAGGTTGAACGGGCGTTCGAGCTCCATCACCAACCGGAAGACGGCGTCCTTGTCCTCTTCTTCGCTGGCCGGATCATCCCAGATGAGTTGCAGGCTGGAGTCGATGTCGAGCGCGCGAAAGATACGCTGGGACTCGATGATTTGCTCGTTGGTTGTGTTCCGATTGTAGAACTCTTTGTTCACGCGCTCGCTGGCCTGAATCCCCATGCACACCGCCCGAAGGCCGGCCTCCTTGAGGTGTCGCAGCGGCTCGTACGTCACCATCCGGGGGTCAACCAGGACCTCGAAGGGGATGCCGACGCGCTTGGGCCACTTCTCTTTGAACTCTGCGATCCAGTCCTTCCTCAGCGGGAAGACCTCGTCGTCGAAGCGAACCACCTTGATGTCCTTGCAGAGGGCCTTGGCGTACTCCAATTCCTGGATCAGGTGCTCCACCGAGCGGATCCGGAACTTCTTACCCTTCCCCTCGTACAGGGGCTTTGTGAGCGTGTTTGAGCAGAAGGTACAGGTCCAGTAAGGACATCCGCGGCTGGCGAGAAGGGTGTACTCAGGGTTCGTGATGAAGGGGTCGCCTTGACTGACAACGGCACCATCGATGTGGAATTTGTCTTCCTCGGTATGGAAGTCCCTGAAAGGAATCTCGTTGAGATCGACCAGTTCCGCGATGTCATTTCGAAAGATCGTCTCTCCGTCGCGTGCCCAGAAACCTGGAATGTCTCTCGCTTGCTCTCCGCGCTCGATGGCGTCAAAGAAGTGCACAACAGCCTTGTCGACCTCTCCCACGGAGATGTAGTCCGCGATGCTGATGCAGCGCTCAGGCAGGAAGGTGGGGTGCATTCCACCCCAGAGAATGGGCAGGCCAGTGGCATGACGCACCCGCTCCGTGAGGTACTTCGCCATTCGATGGAAAGCACTCGCACGCACTGAGAAGCCGACAAAGTCGATGCCCCGTTCCTTCAGAAGTCCGATGAGGGCCTGAACTTCGTCTTCTTCCGGCCAAGGGAAGCGATTGTTCACCCAGTCCTTGAAGTAGATCTCAGTCACAGAGAATCCTGCTTCGCGCAACGGCGTAGCCACATGTCGCACACCATTATTCTCGAGTGCGTACAGGCTGATGATTGCGATCTTCGTCTTCTTACTCATGACAAAACCAATTTAGCCCATGCCAGGCAGGCCTGCGCACACCGATTTCTCTTCCGTATCGGTTACCCTGTCTATAAGGAGCGAAGTGCATGCTTGTTGTGGTGGGTGCGAACGGCCGCACCGGCATTGAAGTGGTGAAGGAAGCCTTGCGTCGAGGACGAGAGGTTCGGGCCGTGGTCCGGGACGATCGTGACGCACGAAATTTGGATGACATCATTGATGTCCAGCAGATCAGCTACGCGGATCCTGAGCACTATGCCGCTCTCGTTCCAGCCCTCCAAGGAGCGACCGAAGTCATCGCGGCCATCGACCCAAGAACGGGTGGGCCAGGGGCTCCAGTGTATGGAGATGATGCAGCGCCGAACGTGATCCGCGCCGCGAAGGATGCCGGCGCGAGGGCCATCATTTACCTCTCAGTAATGGGCGCATTCCGCTGGTCGCCCAACCGCCTCAACCGACGCGCGTTCCATCTCGACCGAGGCGTGCGCGCCCAGGATGCGCCGTGGACCGTGCTTCGCGTCAGCACCTACATCGATGAATTGATCGACGGTCATGTTCGGCCACCGGATGGAGGCCGACCGCACAAGATCGATCGGTCGAGTCGATACTCGCCGGTGTCTCGACGCGAGGTGGCGCGAATGGCGCTGGATTATCTGCCCAAGGCAGTCGCTGGCCGCCAGGTCTGCGTGGGTGGTCCAGTGGTCTTCACAGGACTCGAGATGGAGGCCATCCTTGCACCATGGCGGCAGGTCGGTGGACGACGAACGCAGTTTGGCGCGGTGCCACGAGGAGATGTCTCCGTGACGCCGGATTCCACGCGTGTGACGGTCGGATGGGTTCCACGAGACCACCTTCAGGATTTCCTTGATCCGTCGACGGAGCCACCACCGAGGGCAGAGCCAGAGCCGGTCTATGCACGGCCAGAGCCTGGACCGCACCCCACGGATGCCGGTAAGGATTACAAGATTCAGCAGCCATGGGGCGAGACGCTGCGACGGGTCATTCACGACCAGCTTGCGGCAGACTTGACCCGACTGGGACTGACGGCCGACCAAGTAAAGCTCGACTTCTCGCGCGCGAGGCGCGCCAAGGGGGCTCGCTCAGCGAAGGCGCATGCCGGGACCTTCACCGCCCTCAGTGGTGTACGGGTGGTCGACACCGAGATGGACATTGTCGTACACACCGGTGGAGTCGACTTCGTGCGGGACAAGCTCGCAGAAGAATTCCACTGCTGGTGGACAGGCCACGGCATTCCCGAAGCCGTCTGGCGGGAACTCGACATGGGCGTTCAGCGCCGCATGGTGGCGGCTGGTCACTGGGCAGAAGATCCGCTGGTCAAGGACTTTAGCTGAGGGGATTGGCGCTCAGGAAGCCGGCTGTCGAAGCGCGGCCTCTTGCTCGGCTCGGATGAGCTGCATCTTCTCTTCCTCAGCATTGTAGATGGCCGTGGTCTCTTCAATGGCTTGGTCCGGATCAACACCGCGCAGCTCAAGAGCCCGACGAATGATCTTGTCCATGATCTCGAACTTGGCATCCAAGAAGTTGGCGACCCGGTCAGGTGGGTAGGTCGTGTGCCAGTCGAAGGCGATGTCGAGCGCGTGCTGGAAGCCCAGGACACAGATCGGCTGGAAGCCTTGATGACTTCGTCGAACGCCCCATCCGGCCTCGATGTCATGCTGGGCGAGTACCGCCCGCTCCTCGGGCTTCGAGATCCCCAGGTCGAGGAGCGGTGCGTTGTAGCGAATGCCGTATCGGGCGTAGAACTCTGAGTTCTTCTCGCGTGTGACGGACATCGACATGGCGGCATACTCGCCACCGACGCTTGAGCAGATGAAGGCGTTCGCGATACGTCGCTCGAGACTGTGGATGATCAGGTGCGTGGCCATTGATTCTTGGCAACCGAGACACCCCACCCAGTGGCCTCGGTACTTGATCGCATCTTGGAAAAAGCGCTTGGCACCCACCTCATTCCAGACCTCTGTCAGGTCGATGAGGTGATGCTGGACCCGGTCGCCCAGTACCCGCTGGAGCTCAGGCGTGTGTCGCTTGGACCACTCGTTGAAGAAGGTCCCGTACTGATGCATGAAGGTCAGGAGTTCGATCTTCCCGGGAGTACTCGCTCCGATGATGAGCGGTACAGCACACGAATCGAGTCCGCCAGAGTAGAGGACAGAGAAGTCCTGAATGACAGCATATTCTTCACGAGTCAGTGGCATGGACAGATCATAGCAGCCGAGATGCCCATTAGGGGCATCCTCTCCAGGCTGGGTTCGAATTGGTGGTGGAACCGTCCTCAGGGAAGACGAGTGCAATGCCGCCTCTACAGCGATTATCTCCGTAGCGAGAGCCGAGGGAGCGGGCGGTATTGAAGAGGTTTTCGGCGGTTGTGCTCTCATCCACGAGAAGCGCGCAGCCCTTTGGCCCGCCTCGTCCCGGAAGGAGCGGGAGTTCCTCGACCTGGCGCGCGCTGACCTTGAACCACTGGAGCGCACGCGGCGGGCGATCGAGCAGGAGCTGAACTGCTGGCCAGGCAAACAGGGCGCCAAGTGGTCCGTAGGGTGGGTCCGCTCGCCCGATGAGTCCCATGCGATACACGCCACGGCGGCGCATCAGCTCCACCGCTGGGTAAAGATCGATAATGGGCGTGTCGGCAGGGATGGCCAACTGCTGAATGGCCCGGTCTGTGGTTCCGTACGTGCGTCCAAAGGATGCGGAATCTGCGAGGCAGCTCCATGGCGCGCCATGAAGTCGTCCATGACCACGTCGCTTGAGTTCCTCGTCGAATGTCTTCGAGAAGGGGTCCATTGGCTGGCGAGCGATGCTCAATCCAGGGTCCGTCAGTGGAATGGCGACGTGTGTCGACACATCAGGGAGGGACTCGAGAACCTCGAACCATGGAGGCGTAGCGGTCCATCCGGCTGCGAGGCCGCAAATCACCAGCAGGCCGCCAATCACCCGTCGCATTCGGGCCGCGACCTCATCGGCCAGGCTGGCGTCAGGATCCGACTCTTCGGGCTGGACCTCAATGACGATTGGTGACTCAATATCGAATCGTGGCTCGAGCTCTATTGGCGGGAGCTCCGGTTCATCCTCAGGTACTTCGGCATCTCCCGCATCACTTTCCGTTTCGGCGTCGTCATCGGGAGTCGCGGTGTCGTCATCAGTGTCTGGGTCGTCCTCGAGTTCGTGGTCCTCTTCTCCAAAGCCGCCGCCCTCTCCCGCGTCGGTCACAGGGCGCTCTTCTGCCACATCGACTTCTTCCTCCGCGTCATCCAGTCCCGCGATCGTGATGCCCTTAGAGGCGTCTTCTTCTTCCTTGGCTCGCTTGGCTTCTTCGGCAGCCTCCCGCGCCTTCAGCTCTGCCTGCGCGGCCTTGACGCGCGCGATCTCCACCTCTCGCTCGGCCTCTGCCTTGGCCAGACGCTCGTCGTGAATCAGCTGAGTCATTGCTTCGCGCCACGCTCGCTTCCCTCGCTGGTAGAACGGGAAGCCCCCCACGGCCCCGACCAGCACGGTGAGGCCGACGAATCGCATCGCTTGGCTGTAGAGGACGGCATCCTCGAAGCGCTCTGCAAGCATGGCGGCTTCCGCCTCGATGGCCATTGTTTGGCCGACCCAAGCTGCAGCGGCCGCACCGAAGGCGATGCCTGCGTACACTGCACCGAGTCGACCACAGATGGCGACAATGGCCAAGCCGGCACCCACCAGCAGGGGCCCTGACGCAAGGGGTACCGTCTGTGCGATGGCAGGGAGTTGGAAGAGCGCTTCGTGTGGGGCGATGTGGTTGGCGGTGAAGATGGCGTCGGCCACTCGGCTGGCACGGATACCGACGGCGGGTGCGAGCAGCAGCAACGACATCGCTGCCGTCGCGGTTTCACCGACGAGTCCGCCCTCTTTAGTGGTGTTCCTGAGGCCACCGCCGAATACGGTGAGCAGCGCGAGGCTGACAGCGAACATCCGGTATTGCATGTCGTCCGGACCGAATACCCAGGGCACATAGAGCGCCAGCATGGTCGCCAGGGCAAGCCTCAGTATGAACAAGTGCTGTGGCGTACCCGGCATCATTCCATTCTGCCACTGCGGACCCATTCCAGGAAGGGTCGGATTGAACCCCTGTCATTTGTAAGGTTTCGCCTGGATAATTTTGCTCGAGGATGTGCGAGCTACACGTCCGAACCCATACTTCCGAGCGCATTGTCCAATAGCAGTCGGGTCAGGCGCAGTGCATTCAGGTGACTCGGAACCTCCCGTCCTCGCGGTGGCGTCGAGCGGGTCTCGAATGAACTCGCTCGGGCAAGACGATTTAGGGCAAGGTCAATGTGGGCCTCAACATCCGCCTGCCTTTCCTCCAACTTTGCCTCGCGTGCACGGGCCAGGTCCACGAAGCCCAGCAAGGCATCGTGAATGGTGTCTGCGACTGCATCCCAGCCTGCTTCGAGTTGTGTCTCGGCCAGGGCCAAGGCGTCGGTGGCATTCTCGATAGCATCGCATGCCGCCTCAGCTGCCCCGCGATGTGCATTGACCATGGCCGCCAATAGGGGAGAGGCCTCGGTCAGCGAGGCTGCTTCGGCGAAGGCGTCCAGAGCCGTTCCCAAGTCGCCGTCCATTCTTGCTGCGATGCCCAGTCCCAGCAGGGCCTCGGCCTCGAGCGCGTCGAGCCCATCCTCACGACATATGTCCCTTGCCTGACTCAGGACCGTTCGTGCATGGGCTGGGTCGTGACGGATCATGCAGAGGTTGCCCGCGTGGATGAGACTCTTTGCTGCGCCACCTCTGTCCCCGCACAAGAAGAGCATACGCGTGGCCACATTGAGATGCTCAGCAGCCGACTGCAGGTCCATCCGGGCAGACGCGGCCTCAAACCGGTCGGTCTCCAATCTGGCCATCAACTGTGGCTCCTCACCACCGACGACCACCGCCTGTTTTCTTGCATGTTCCGCTTGGTCATCGTGGCCGAGATCGCTGAGGACCCGTCCAAGATCCGCCCACGCCTGTGCAGCGGGGGCGGGGTCATCCAGTCTCTCGGCTGCCATACGGAGGTGGGGCTCTGCCTCTTCCCACTCCCCGCTACTGGCCAATGCCTTGCCCAAGAGGTGGGCGATTGCCGGTGTAGCGGTGTGGTCAGCCAGCATGTCGATGCACTCGCTGTAGTTCTCCTCGGCGAGCGCAATCTGGGCTCGTCGTATGAGCCAGGCTGTGGTGCCATCGGCGCCACCGTCCAGTGCAGCTTGGGCCGCTTCAAGCTGCCCGCCAGCAATCAGGGAGTCAGCTCGGTGGCCATCCCAGGCGGCCTGCAAGCGAGCGTCTCCTGCCACAAGAGGTTTGAGTTGATCCAGTAGCTCGAGGGCGACATCAGCCAGGCCCATGCTGCACAAATCCCGTACCGCAGCGAGCCCAGAATCTACGCGAAGGTCCACGCTGAGCGTGCTGTCCATGGCACGCTTTCGACTCTGAAGCAGATCGCTGTGATGGGGCTCCAGCCGGACCGGAGACATCCCGGCCCGCTGCTCCACGACTGCTGGAAGTAGTCCGTCGAGGTCCTCGGGGATGTCAATGCTCGAGGCGTGTGTGGGTCTCGAGCCCCCACGCCATTCTCTGTGGGTTCGAGCCAGGTAAAGGGCTGTCGCGTCGGCCTCGTCGAGGGCGCCCAAGTGTAGGTGTGTGGCGGCAGTACTCGACAACGGCTGAGCACTGGTCACCAGTAGCCGCAGGTCGGGCGCGCTGTGGAGCCATCCAGCCAGTGGCATGGGGCTGAGCCCCTCTTGCCATCCGTCGAGGATGAGGGTCAGGCTGCCCTTGGATGCCAGTGCACGCCCAACCCGCTCGCTCAACGTCGTGGTGTCCCCTCGATGGAGCGAGAGCCCCAGGGCGAGGGCCGTTGCGAGCATCAACTCAGGCTCATCGCTGACGGCATCCAGATGAACCATGGCGGACTGCTGGGCCTCGGGTTGCTGGCGCGCCCACTGCATCGCCAGGTGCGTCTTACCCGCACCGTCCTCGCCGGTGATGTTGACCATGCGAGAGCCTGCTTCGAATCTCTCCGCAAGGTCGCCCAGCGCACCCCTCCTGCCAACGAAACAGTAGGGTGCGACGGGCAGGGAACGCGCCTGAGCTGGAAGGGGGCCGAAACGTCGGCGTGAGAGCAGGCGTGTGGTGACGGTCAGGATTTCTGTAGCGCTCTGCCCGACTCTTGCTGTTCCAAAGGGCCGCACTTGGAGGTCGGGCGGTATGGGCGCGGAGACGCGTGCAAAGGTCTGCTCGGTGATCAGCACTTGTCCAGGCTGCACCAGGCTTGCAAGCTGGTCGAGTTCGCGCTTGCTGCCGGCATGAATCGCCATTCTGGCAAGAAGTCCACCAAACAGCATGTCGGCTGCACCGGATGCATCGAAGTTTGCCCGGATTGTCGTCGGCCAGTCCAGTGCGAGCAGCCCCTCTTGAGTCCTCGCGCACCACATGATGGCGGGTGCTGTGGATCCGAACTGGAGCACGAAGGCATCGGTGTTGGAGTCGACAACCGACCCACCAAGGTCCTCGAGTAGGGTCTCAAGCAAGCCCTCGAGTTGATTGAGTGCTTCCCAACTGAGCTCAGGATCTCGTCTCCAGAGCGCACCCACATCAGCCACATCGATGCGTACGAAGGTCGCGCGCGCGCCATCGGCGGGCGTCGTTGGTGGGGGCTGTTCCATGGACATCTGTCTTATCGACCGTTTCGTATAAGAATTCGAGCCATCAATGGGATCACATTGGCCTGCGCTTGGTCTGCCATCGTGGCGGCGAGCCCGAACCTTGGTAGCGATAGATTCGGACGATGGTGTCCGAGGTGCGGAAGACCTCTTCCCAAGCCTCTGGATTATTGGCGATTGCCTTACCCATGTCGGTGTCGGGTCCTGTGATCAATTCTTCGATTGGAGCATGCTTGGCGTCGAAGGTGTTGGGTGCCATGGCGAGGTAGTTGACCAGCGCGAAATAGCGCCCAGAGGCATCTCTCTCTTCAGGCCAGGGGCGTGTGAATCGCCATGCACCAGCTGGCCAAGCAGCACCACCAGGAGGGTATGCGTTTGGTGCTCTGGCCACTGTGTGTGTCCCAGACAAGAGCAACGCTTGCATCATCCACGAGGTATCAAGGAGCAGGTCGCCAGATTCAAGGTGGGCGCGACCCCACTCGGCCACTTCGTGCTCTTGACCACCCCCCATGGCGACCGGATCCAGCCGTTGTTCGAGTTGGACGAGGCCCACCGGATTGGTCGGCCAGAGCATCATTCCGGCGGCGATGCCCATCACACTCAAGCGACGGATCCACTGTCTCGTCGGGGTCTGGTCCCCGACGATTAGCTTGGCCGCCATGCCGACCCCGCCCATCCAAAGCAGCGGAAGGAATGCGGCGCCGTGGACCACGTAACGCTCCTGATAATCGCTCTTTATCGACGGCCAACAACTGGCCAGGACGACGCCCGCACCGGCCACGGCCAAGGCTGAGGTGAATCGGTTTCGTCGTCGTGCCATGGGCAAGAGGAGCGTGAGTCCAAGTACCACCGGTACTCGAATAGAGAAGCCTGGGTAGTCCAGACGCAGGCGCTGCAGAGACGTGCCGAGTTGGCGTGAATTCTGCTCGGCCAATTCGGGGTTCCGTCCGGCCTCGTAGAAGGTCAGCAGGGTCCGAGGAATGGTCGCTGCGTCTTCGAAGTGGCCCCACATGTAGCCAGTCTGTAGATTTCTCGGTGCTTGAGCGGCCCCCCGGCCACCCGGCACGAGGTAGGCCACCGCCATCTCCTCGAGCGTGAATGCCTTCACAGGTAGGTTGGCCATCCATTGGTAGGACAATCCAATCGGTGCGATGAACACGATCAGCCGAATCAGCCGCATGTGCAGTCTGCCCGTCACGACCAGTGCCAGCGGCAGCGCAAGGCCTGTGAAGCCCAGGGCGATCAACAAGCTCTTCCCGTCGTTGGCGAGGAGTGCGCCAGTGGTGATCCCAGCCACCAGCCATACCCACCACTTGCCCTTGCCCATGAGGGTGATCGAGGCCGCGCCGGTTGCCGCCAAGAACATGACGAGGGGGTAGGGTGTCACTGCATCGGTGTGCATTCGGAAGGTCGCGAGACTGGTCAGGAGAACGATTCCGGCGATGGCGGCAGTCCGACCGAACAGGGCGCGGCCCACGATGTACAGCGGAACAGCCGTCGCAATAGCTGCAAGACGGCTGACCAGCTGCGTGCCGATGCTGAGGTCCCAGCCCGTCCAATACGAGACGGTCGCTGCCAAGTAAGGGTACAGCGGGTAGCGCCAGGCACAGTACAGCGGGGGATCGCCATACAGAAGTGAGTAGGCATCAAGATGGGAGTCGTGCCAGTCGATTCCGGACGACACCCAGTCTGGGTCTCCGGAGACGTGAAACGCGACCCATCCGACCACCCACACCAGGCCTGCCAAGCCGAGCCACTGACGCTCACTGAGCCGGTTCATCAACCCTAAGAATCTCGCATTAAGCGATGGCCAGGACACCTCGAGATGACGCGCAAGGGCACTGCACAGCAACAGGACCACCACGGCACCCGCCATGGCTGTACCCTCCCAGCGTCCGAGGACCATGGCCGCTTCAGCATTCCATAGCGGGGCGAAGCCCACATTGGCGGCCGCAATAATGGCAACCAGGCCAGCAGCGATGAGCCATGTTCGGGGTACGGTGGCAGGGTAGATGTTCACGCGGCTTCGTCGTCTTCGATCTCGCCAACCTTGAGCGATCGACTACCCATCGCGGCGCGTGCGGCATCGATTCCCGAGCCCATGGCCGAGCCGGTCGTTGCCAGCACTGGGAAGGTTCGATGGTTGCCTGCAATGAAGAGGTTGGAGAGCGATGGATGCATCACTGCTGGGTTGGTGTAGCCGTGTACAAACACTGGGCTGTAGTGAGGAATTCTACTCGTATGGGTCCACTCTGGCTCGATGCGCTCGCCAAACAATGAGGTGTAGTCTTTGAGGTAGGTCTGTTCGATCTTCTCTTTGCTCCAGTTGAGCATTCCGCTTTCGCCTCTGTCGCGAATGTGGGTGCAGAAGTTGAGCAACTTCACGCCTGGGTGACCGAGGCTGTCGTTCAGCAAGTCGAGTCGGAACACACCCCCAAAGCTGCTCTTGGGGCGCAGGACGTTGGTCCAGTATCGATCCAGTGAGACTGGACTTCGTGTCGCGATGACTGAGGAGACGACGCCGGTGTACGTGATCGTGTCGATGCTTGGGGCCCTCACTTGAGGGATGAGTGCGCTCAGGACGGGTGCTGCGATGGCCCCAATCACGGCACGGGCACGGAGGCTCTCCCCATTGGACAAGGTGACGCCGAGTATGCGGCTTCCGGCATCGTTGAGCGTGACCGACTCCGCGCGGCAGTTGAGTCGAATGTCGACGCCGAGGTCGACCAATCGGTCGCGCAAGGCATCAACGACCACGCTGACCCAGTCTGCGTTGGGCATGTAGCCATAGCGACAGTTGGCCTCACTGCTTTGGGTTCGCGCTCGCAGCCAGGCCGCGGACAGGGCGGACGTGGGCAGTCCAAACTTTATCTGGGTCAGTGGGTCGAAGAAGTCTGACACAGCGCCCTCTCCCGCGACACGACTCAGCCAGCTCGCAGCAGGTTCGTCTTCGCGAAGGGGAATCCAGGCAGAGGCCACCCGCGCGGCCATTCGCAGCTTGGTACGGATGGGCAGCGGGAAGTGAAGGAAGTCGCTCGGCGTGGCCAGGCCATGAACCTGACCATCCATGTAGAAGCCCATCCGCTGTCGCTTCCAGTGCACTCGGTCGAGCAACCCCAACTGAGCGAGGAATGACAAGAGGTGGGCATCGGTGGATAGGATGTGATGGTAGCCGAGTGGGTATAGACGACCGTCTTTTTCGAAACTGGAGGCCAGACCACCCAGCGTGTCAGACCCCTCGACGAGCACGGTCCTGTAGCCCGCTTGTCCCAGACGCCAGGCGGCTGCCAAGCCAGCCATTCCGCCGCCGATCACCAGTGCATCATGTGCCATGCAGCAAGCGTAACAGACGCTGAGCCCTACTCGCTGAGGATGCCCTCGAGCCAGGACTGGAATGGTGCTGTGTTGATGAAGTCTTTGGCGATGAGGTTGACCTGCTGCTCGACCTCGAGCCGCCAAGCGTTGGCGATGCCCGCCTCCTCGAGGAGTTGGGCCGCAGATTGATCGCCGATGGTCTCCAGGCCCACCTGGATGATGCTCGATATTTGGTTTTCGAGCCCCTCACTCTCGGCGATAACACCCGCCATTTCGACTGCCGTGTCGACCAGTGTGTCCGTGTCGAGCTTATCTGCTTCACGCTTGAGTTCCTCGAGTGGCGTGTCGAGAAGTTGGTCGAGGAGATGCGCGCGGAAGCGTCCGTAGTCCTCTGCCTTGCCCGGATCACACAGATCGTCGGCCGCTTGGGCGACCACGCTCGACAGTATGGAGTCGACGAAGTCCTTGGCCTTCTGCTCGGCCTGGCGCTCGATCTCGGCACCCAGTCCACCCAGCATTCCTTCCGAGACCCGCTTCAGACTGCGGAGGCGACCCACTGCGCGGTCCGAGCCGGGCACGGCCGGACGAAGTCGCTTGGCGAAACCTTGCAGTGCACCCACGAGCAGCTCTCGCAGGAGATCTTCGACTGCACCGTGTTCCACCAGCCGGCCCACCATCGCGCGATTGGGCACGACCGGCTTACGGATGGCTTCCTGGAGTGGCGTGACGAGGCCAGGAGCGATGTGGTCCCTCAGTCGCCCACTCGGTGTGGCCTCTCGCAGCCTCACCACGTGTGCCCGAACCCAGGCATGGGATTGCTCAGAGCGTGCCGTCTGGCGCCAGTTGATTGCGATCTGACTGGCGAGGATTTCGGGGTTCACCAGCGACGCCAGAGGCACAGAGAGCAGGTGGTCGATCGCGAGACCTGTGAGCTGCTCCAGTCCGCCTGCTTCGAGACGCTCCATGACCTGCGTCTTCACTTGGACGCCACTGGAAGGATGGAGCTGGGTGTCCCCACAGATGTGAGCCAGAGTTGGTGCACGGCGCGGGTGGCGGCCACGTGCATCAGTCGGCGATGGTGTGGTGTGTCTGGCCAGTGGGCCGCTGAGGCCTCGACGATGACCACATAGTCGAACTCTAGACCCTTGATCTCAGATGCTGGGACCACATCGATCCCTGGCTTGAAGGCGAAGCGCTGGTTTTCGACGAGCCGTGTCTCGGGGACTTCCGAGGCCATTAAGCCGTCGAAGTAGAGCTTTGCGGTCGCGGCATCTGGTGTCAATAGCGCGATGTTTGCCAGCGACTCCGAGTCGGTCAGACGCCGAAGCGCCCTCGCCAGGAATGCCACGCAGGCGCCGTGGTCGGAGAATCGGAACAATTCAACAGGGGGGCCGTCCCTCAGCGTTCGAGCTGGTTGGGCCTCATCTTCCAGCACGCTCACGGCGAACTGAGTCACAGGGTGAGTCGAGCGGTAGCTGACCGCCAGCGTGTTGAGTGCCGTTGAGGCAACCCCGATCCGCTCGAGGAACCCCGCCCATGACGAGAAGCCCGCGTGCTGTGTGATGTGCTGACGGGTGTCGCCTGCGAGGGTCACACACTTATTCTTGGAGGCTGTCTCCAGGAGTACACTGACCTCGACGGGCGAGAAGTCTTGGACCTCGTCCAGCACCATATGGGCATAGTCGAGGGGTCGCTTTCGCTTGGAGCGAAGTGGGCCAACCCGGAGTTGCCACGCCCTGAGGAGGAGGGCGTCATCCTCAGGGTCGAGCCGTGCATCGACTTCTCGGTCGCCCTCCCACCAAGCATTGACCGCATTCCATTGAGCGGTGCACCAGGAGTGGGCCCGGTCCAGTTGGGCTGATGAGATGTCATCACCCATGACCCGAGCCAACAGGGGCTTGTCAGTCAACACCCGCCCCCAATCCTCGAGCGCAGTCTCTGGGCTTCGACTCCCCGGGTGGCGTTGTGATTCTCTCGCGATGGCCTCAGCAACCCCAGGGTGGAGCTTGACCCGAACCACTGGCTCTGGTGTGTCGTCCGATACCTGGTTTGGCAGCTGAGGGAAGTGCCGCCTGACCATGCTGCGGGCCCATCGCTCCCACGTGGTGACGTTGACGCCCTCGACACCGAGAGCAGGGAGTACGTGCGCGACATAATCCCGCATGGCCCTGCCCCAGACGACTACAAGAATTCGGGACGGGATGAATGTGTGGGGATGGGCGTAGTTCAGATACGCGATGCGGTGCAGCGCAACCGTGGTCTTTCCAGTTCCCGCAGCGCCTCGTAGGACGACGACGCCGCTGTCCGGCCCTGTGATCAGCTCGAACTGCTCGGGGTCAATGAGTGCCGCAATGTCCGGGAGGTGCTTGTCGGCCCTGAGCTTCTCGCCCGAGCCGAGCTGTGCATTTGTTCGTCGTCCAGCACGCAAGGCTGCGCCCTGACCTCCGGCGAGTTGTTGGGCGTCCTGACTGAGCGTGGTCCACTGCCCACCGTCTTTCACAAAGGTCGTGTCCGCTGCGTCCACACGCTGGAGCGACCCGCTGGCGATGTGCATGGTTCGTCGGACTTTGATCTCTCCCTCACGCATCCGCTCTGCGACTTCCTCCGCGTACTCGTCCCCCTCCTCGTAGCGGTAGAACAGCTTCGATATGGGCGCATTTCGCCAGTCGACGATTCGGATGCCGTGAGAAAGACGGGTCGCGCGACCGAGGAAGACGTCGCGCTCACGACCGTCCTCTGCGAGGCGCATATGAGCGAAGTACGGTGAGTCCGGGTCAACCTCGGCACGATCTGCCTGCTTTCGGATCTGGTCGAGCAGTGACGCGAGGTGGTCGATTTGCTGGAACATCGCCGCCTTGTCTTCTTCTTTGGCGGTACCAAGCTGCTCCTGCAGGCGACGAATCTCGGTGACCACGTCGAGCTCAGATGTCTTGCGGGCCCCAAGAGGGTTCTCGAGCAGACGCGTCCGAATATCGGCCAGTAAGACCTCTTCCTCGGCGACAATTTGGGGCGTCTTGTCTGACACGACATGCTCCATGTGGGCAGCTTATCGGCCTAATCGAAGAGCCTCCGATGTACAAGATGACGGTGGAAATAGACGATGCCGGCAACAGCGCCCACGAACCCCGTCACCGCCGTAAGCGGCCAGGCCAGAGCGGTGTGGCCCATCAGCGTCAGGACCATCGCGATGAATAGTGTGGCTGCCGTCATTCTGCCCCAGATGGTCGTTGTGTGAGGCTGTACCCGGCCGTGTCGGAAATCTGCCATGAAGATCATGACCATCAACCACAGGACCAGCTCGCGAGAGAACCAGAGCCACATCCACGATGCTGGCATGTAGCCGTGGAGGGTCATCGACCATGCGCCGTTGATGTGCAGGATCTTGTCGACCCATCCGTCTACGAATGCACCGGTGTGACTCGCGGTGTTCGTCCGGCGGGCAACGGCACCGTCGAGGACATCCGTGAAGCTTGCAAACAGGTATGCGGCCAGCGCGACGTCAGGGTTCGTGGTGAGGAACGGAAAGGCGAGGGCGATGAGCAGGCGTGTTCCGGTAATGAGGCCAGCCGTGTTGGCCAGGTCACGAATACGAAGCACGTGGGTCTGCATCAGCCGCTGGCCTCCTTATTCACCACGTCTATCTCCGCGAGGGGCCACCCGCCGGCATTCAGCACGACCGACTGGAGCGCGGCGTGGAAGTTCTTGACGGCCTCGGGGCCGCCAAAAGAAATTAAGTCGCGGATTCGGCGCCGGAGAATCCGGTCGAGTGTGTGCGCAAGATCGAGTGCCTTGGCATCTTCATCTGCACGCATGGCACGGCGAGCCAGAGCCAAGTCGTGGTGTAGCCAGGTCCAGACGCCATGTGCAGGAGAATCCTTACCGTCGATCTGGTGCAGGGTTTCGGGCAGGACACAGCCATCGATTTCGCAGGCCATGGCAGGGGTACTAAGCAAGAAAAAGAGCGCGCTTGAGCGCAGAAGGACCGACATGGTCTCTCCAAGTGGTGTTCGTAGGGTTTCGGTCCGGAGACGCGCAGGGGAGTCGCGGAGAGGACCGGGGGTCGGGGACGCCGTCCGCATGGGGCGCGCGGACGCTGGCGACCGACCAGCTGCAGAAATTCGGCCCGGCAACTAACCAGTCGTGCAGACCCGTCAAGCATCGAGGCTGGCTTTCTGCCGGAATGGGGGGGCGAGCCCCTCGTGGACACCAAGGAGTCGACCCCGTTTACACAGTCGCGCAGGGTCCGCAGTGTGCGTTAGGGTGGGGTCAACAGGAGGCCAGCATGGGATTGTTTCGACGGGCAGCGAGAAAGCTCCTGAACACCGTGATCGATCGAACGCCACATGTGCCCGCGGCACCCCCAGTGTCCAAGCAGTTCGACCCCGCACCCGCACCGAAGCCCGAGCCCAGTGTCGACCTGTCGAACATTGAGTGCGGAGCTCAAGAGCTCAAGGAGCGGCTGGATGCCGGAGAGACGGTGACTGTCATCGATGTTCGTGAACCTCATGAGACCGCAGGAGGCATCATCCCTGGTGCGGTCGTGATCCCCCTCGGGCAACTCGAGCGTCGATGGGTCGAGGTGAAGGATGCCGACGAGGTGGTCGTCTACTGCGCCCTCGGTGCCCGATCACTGCAGGCTGCTGGTTTCCTTCGGACGAAGGGTGTCTTCAATGCGACCAGCATGGATGGCGGTATCTATGCGTGGACAGAGATCGGTGGAGAGACTGTCGCTCAGGACGGCTGATGGCTGACAAACCGCTCGTTCACGTCCCGCAGGCTGCACTGCCGGTCCTCACAAAAGCCAATGCGCTCAGGCGTAAGGTCCAGGGTCGGCTCACGAGCGTCGACCTTATTCAGTGGAATGAGGTGGCGTACGGGAAACGCGAGCGTCAACACGTGCACATCTGGGAGCTCAACGACCTGTGCCCTCGAGATGGGTGGCCCGCCGTATTGCTGATCCACGGAGGTGGTTGGCGTGAAGGTTCCTGGCGAAATTTTGAGGGATTCGGGCCTCAGCTCTCGCGGAGAGGACTGATGGTTGCTGCCATGGATCATCGCTTAGCGCCGGAGCATCCCTGGCCTGCGCAGCTCGATGACGTACTGGCCGCCATCGCATTTCTCCGCAGTCAGCTCACGGATCCATCGCGTATCGCCCTATGGGGACACAGCTCAGGTGGTCACCTGGCGATGATGGCTGCCTTGACTCAGCCCGAGTGGGTGCGCTGCGTTGTCGCCCTCGGCGCACCATCTGACCTCGGAGGCTTACATCCAGATGAAGTCGTGGATGTCTTTGGCGACACACCGCTGTCGCAGGCCTCACCCGCAGCAATCTCGAATCCCAACACACCGCCCATGATGCTTGTCCACGGGGCACACGACCCTGTTGTCCCCATCGCTCAGGCCCGGGCCTATGCAGCACAGAGTCCACACGCATCGCTCATAGAGGTCCCAGAGGGTGATCATGGCCTCCGGTGGCCTCCGATTGCGAGCTTCAAAGCCAGGCGAGCCGCAGTATCATGGATGATCGACCAGCTCGACATGCCAGAGCGTGGCTCCAAGTGGAAGCGCCGCAAGAAGAAAAGCCGCTGAACGCCCCCAGGGGAGGACAGATGCTTCAGTCTATTCTTCGCACTCCGGATGCTCTCCAGCCGCTTCGACGACTTCCAGCTCGGTCCCGGTTGCCGTCGCTTCGATGTTGGTCAGCTTGACGCTCAAGCAGTTTGCGACATCATCCGTCGGGCAGGGTGTACACGCCACGCCAAGCATCAGGACCAGGTCGCAAGCGGAGTCAGCGTCGCCCACCAAGCCGCCAGAGAGGCCATCGAGTGTGTCCTCGAGGTCTCGGAGGTCCATGGAGCCTGAGACTCGAATGTTGTCCATGCCGCCGCCATCTGACTGGAATGTACCGTTGATGTTCATGTCGTAGATGGTGAGCGAGTAGCCCAGCATGCTGATGGGTAAGTCCGCAGGTCCGATGTCGAAGAAGGGTGAGCTGTCGAAGCTGACCGGGTCGAAGTCGAGGGTGGGACTGCAGTAGTCTTGCGTCACAGTGTCGCCTGAAGGAATGGCGATCAGGAAGTCGATGATGTCGGAGGCTTCTTCAACCCCGACGAGAATCTTGGCGTCAAGGGCACCGCCGAGCAGTGAGCCCACGCCAGCAGGCTCTTCCCAGGTGGCTGTGCTGAGGTCCAAGGCGTAGGCCTCACCCGTGACATCGGTCTCGAGTGGTGCGCCAGCCTCTGAGGTCGTGAAGTCCATGGATGCTTCACCACCGCACCACGCCAGGGTCGCCGTGTGGGCTGTGCTGGGCGCCATGTTGGCGCCTGGGGTCCAGATCACTTGCTCATCGGTGACTTCAGTGCTGCCCGAGATAGGCTCGCCGTTACCAGAGAGAACCGTGACCTCCGCGGTGGGGTCGGCTTCACTGAGCCAGAAGTGAATGGTGTCTCGGAAGTATACGCCCGTCTCGCCGTCGCTCGGCTCCATGTCCATGAGCGTGGCCGTACAGTCTTCTTGGTCGACGTCCGCATCGGCATCCGCGTCGGCGTCCGCGTCCGCGTCGGCGTCGGCGTCCGCGTCTGCTTCCGTCTCTGGTACGGCACAGTTTCCGGTCCCGTCATCAGCCATCCCGTCAGGACAGTTGTCGGTCGTCGACTCGCCCTTGGTCGAGCAGGCGGTGACGAGGAGTAGGGACAGAATATGAATCGGACGCATGGGGATCTCCTTCCTGAGGTGCCGACAGCCTAAACGGAGATTCAGTCCAGACCCAGAAGTTTTACGGCAACCTCACCGACATGATCGGCCACTACGTCGACCGTTTTGCCGTCCACAAACGGCAGTAGATCATCGGGCTCGGACACCACATATCTGGCGATCAGGTGGTTGATGCTGAGCAGCGCCAAGCGATGGTCTGGACCCTCGGGTAGCTTGAGCCGATCCAGCAGTTCGGCGACCGCATTCATGACATGTGGGCTCCACTTTTCTTGGACGTGCGCGGGTACCGTGCCTTCCGCCATGACGTGTCGAAGCAACAGGCGAATTCCGTCTCGATGCTCGAGTCCCTTTCGGTAGACCGCGCTGGCGACAGAGCGCACAAGCTCAGCGGAGGATGTCCCCTCTGGCCTGACCGAGAGGCAGGCGAGGATGTGGATGTAGACCTGGTCGATGACGGCGTGGTACAGCCCTTGCTTGTTTCCGAAGTGGTAGGCAAGCGTACCGATGTTGACGCCACAGGCCTCGGCCAGCGACCGTGTAGAGGCTCCAGCGAAGCCGCGGTCTGCGAAGACGCGAGGTGCTGTGGCCAGGATGTGCTCAGCGGTTGGGTGACTCACAGGAACCACTTCCGGACCTTGTGATAGAAGGGCGCGCCGCTGTCCTCGGTCCGGTGGCGCTCGGGGCCGTCCACAAAGGCCATGTACATTGTCCTGCGACGGCTCTCCGGTCCAGTCAGGGTCGACTGCTCAGAACGATGCCACAGTCGACCATCGTGGATGGTGAGGTCACCCCGCCGTGCGGTGAGGGCAACCTCCCGTGAATCAGGCCGATGGTCCATAAAATACGCCTTGCCAAAAGCCATGGAGAAGAAGCCTTGGGTGTGGGTACCCGGGATCAGTCGGACGCCGCCCTTTTCCTGAGGACAGTCATCGAGGTAGAGCCCCACATTGAGCATGGGTTCCGGCATCGTCAGGTAAAACAGGTCCCGCAAGCCATCGGTGTGCCAGCCCAGTTTCTTCCAGGTCGAACCCTCGTCATTGATGAAGTCATTGACCACGACTCCATCTTTTTCAGTCTGAGCGAGCCTGGCCTCTTGGCCGCAGAGGCGCCGGACTGGCTCGAATCGATTCGATGTGCAGAAGTCCTGGACTTGGCTCGAGTAGTGTGAGGAATAGGCATAGCGCTGCACATACCTCGAGCCATCGGGGCGATAGCCCCACTGAAGTGGGATGCCGAGCACAGACTCTCGTTCAGTGGCAACCCACTCTGACGAGAGGCCATCCAGCGCCGAGCAGAGGAGGTCGCACTCGTCTTGTGTGGCCACGCCGCGGAACCGAATGAAGCCATGCTCGTCGAAGAATGCCTGTTGTTCTGGGGTCAGGGCTTCGCCGAGGGTGAAGTCTGGAATGTGCATAAGTTACCTCCAACCATCGTGATTTAATCAAATGATTAACTCGTGGGTGGGGCGAAGGCCAATCCGATCGTCGCCTCGGGGCTCAGTGTCCGCGCAGGAGGACGTCGCAGACCCGGCGAATCTTGACGATTATCGGTCCGTGCCAGCGGTTGTGGATGTCTCGTCGAAGCCAACGAAGCACTCGACGCTGGCGCTGGAAACGGTCCATCTTCTTCTTTGCAGGGACCCACTCGGACCCGTCCGCCGACTCCATTGGAGCCCAGAGCGTCTCGGGGTCGTACCCGAACGTCTGGATGTCCGCCGATGGCACGAGAGCGAGCTGGCTGGCAATGGTCTGAAGCTTGGCGGGATCAGCAGCGAGCTCAGCGGCCCATTTATGAATGCTGTCTGTGACTGGGCGGCTGTGTTTGGCCACACCAACGGGGTCGCCGAGGCCCTGTCCAGCGACATCCTTCTGCTTGTAGTTCACCGCCTCCGGCTCGAATGGGATGTCGAGGAACTCAGAGATTCGGGACAGGGTCTCCTCGGGGTTCGTGACGAGGTCCTCGTAGCGAACGTGGAGGTGGGGCACGCTGGTCTCTCTCAGGAACTTCGCCATCGCTGGGATGTAGCGGCTGAGAATTGGGTTGAAGTTGAGGGCGGACTCGAAGTCGCCGTCAAAGAAAGAATTGGCGTAGGACGCGAAGATCGCAGCAGGATGTCGGGTCAGGACGATGTACTTGGCGTCCGGGTAGATTCGCTCCATGAAGGGGAGCACCAGTGCGTTGGCTGGAGTCTTGTCGAGGAAGTATCGCTCATCCTCGCTCGCTGTGGAGAGCATCCGTCCGTAGAGCACGTCTGTGTATGCGCGGCAGGCATCCCAGTAATCCACATCTCCGTTTGGAAGGTCGGCAACAAAGTCGCGGGTACCATCCTGGGCCTGGAGCTGGTCGTACGGCGCCTTATCGACGGTGTTCCAGAAACCGAGATGTGCGAGGGCAGGGAGCAGGTGTGGCTCTGGCCGGCTGAAGATGGCGCTCGTTGCGTTCAGGATGCGCATCAAGAGCGTGGAGCCGGAACGAGGTGAGCCAATGACGAAGCACAACCGGCCGCGCATATCGGGCGTCATGCTGGGAGCGGGCGTTGCTGTGTGTCCGTTGTTCATCGGGGGTCCCTATAGCGGCCAGCACCCATCTGGCCACTCGCCGACTGCATGGACCTCAGGCTCGAGTTGAACACCGAATTGCTCAGAGACCGTGTCACGCGCCCGCTTGATGAGTGTGTACAGGTCCATGGCTGTGGCATCGCCTGTATTCAGGAAAAAGTTCGCGTGCTTCTCACTGATTTGAGCACCCCCCTCCGTGGATCCCTTGAGGCCTGCGGCATCGATGAGTCGCCCGGCAGAGTCGCCATCAGGGTTCTTAAAGGTGGACCCACATGAGGGTTGGTCCAGGGGCTGAGTGGCCTTGCGGTAGGCGATGTGCTCGGCGACCGACGCACGCTCTTCAGCATGGGCATCTTTGGAGACCCAGAAGGCCACACGTGTCACGACCGCGCCCTCAGGAAGCGTCGCACGTCGGTAGCGGAAGTCGATGGCGTCGGGGGTGAGGGTCTCGGTCTGACCGTTGGGGAGCATGACTCGAACGAAGGCCACAGCGTCACCAATCTCACCGATGCGTGTGCCAGCATTCATGCGAATGGCTCCACCGATGGTTCCTGGAACTCCAGCGAGACAGCCCACTCCACCGAGTCCCATCTTGTCGAGCCGGTTGAGGAGGACACTGTTCATCATGCCAGCGCCGACGAGGGCCAACCCGGTTGGTCCTTGCAGGGTGTCGGTGAGTCCGCCGGGCACGGTCGGATCACGGAAGGCGAGCTCCCGAAATGTGCCGCGCAGACGGATGACGATGCCTCGGATTCCAGCGTCGGAAACCAGCAGGTTCGAGCCATTGCCGAGGACGGTCACTGGCAGGTCGGTGTCCATGACCGCTGCGAGCTGGACTTCATCTTTGACGTCGACGAGCAGGTCCGCAGGACCGCCGACTCGCCACCAGCCTTGCTTGGCCAAGGGGGCGTCTTTGACGGGCTCCATGCCCGCCATGATCAGCTTGAAGGATGCGCCGGCAAGCTCCCAGCTCATTCGGCGGGGATCCCCAGCACCTTGCCGAGTACTCCAGAGTCACCTTGGATCGCGACGCGCTGAGTGTAGAACTCGAGCCCACGAAGTCCACCGAGCTCTTCACCTCCGCCGGCGCGACCAGGGCCGCCATGCAGGCAGTTTGGCAAGACCATGCCCGGTGGGAGTGACTCATCTGCAACCTTTGCGGTACATGCCAGCACACGCCCGTTCCATGGGGCTGCACCCACCAGAAACTGACCGAGCCACTTGCGGTCGTCGGTGTAAGTTGCACTCACCAGGGAGCCACCACCCATCGCGACGATACGGGCCGCCTCGTCGGCGTCACCGCTGTATGGGATGACAGTGGCGCAGGGGCCAAAGACCTCGTGCTTGTGTACATCGGGTGCGGCATCTGCAGACTCGGCTCGGAGCAGCGTGGGTGCCACGTAGAAGCCCTTGCCGTCCGGTGCGCTCTGTCCAGTGATTGGGGCCGAGCCACCACAGACGATGGTTGTCTGCTCGGCGAGTCGATCGATCCCCTCGCGCACGTCAGTCAGCTGTGCCGCAGTGGCCACAGGACCCATGGTGACGTCCTTGTCCGCGGTGTTGCCAACGACAACCCGGGAGAGGTCTTCGCTGATGGCCTCGCAGAGCGCGTCCGCCCAAGCCTCAGGCACGATGATCCGACGCACAGCCGTGCACTTCTGCCCGGTCTTCTGGGTCATGTCCTTCACGATGTTTCGGACAGCCAGGTACCACAGGTCAGAACCGGGGTCCGCCTTGGGTCCGAAGACGGCTGCGTTGAGAGAGTCTGCCTCGATATTGACTGGTGCGGACCCCTTGGTGAAGGCATCCTTGCTGCGCAGGAATCCGCCAGTGTCAGCGGAGCCGGTAAAGGCCAGGGTGTCGTGGGCGCCCAGGTGATCAAGCATGTCTCCTGCGCTGCCGCAGATGAAGGTGTATGCACCAGCTGGGAGGATGCCTGCCTCGATGATGATTTGACTCATTCGCCAGGCCAGCCAGGCCGTGGCTGTGGCGGGCTTGGACACCACCGGCATACCGGCGAGGATGGCCACGGCCACCTTCTCGAAGGTGCCCCACGCGGGGAAGTTGAACGCATTGATGTGGACTGCCACGCCAGGGCGAGGCATCCGAACATGGTGCGCCACGAAGCGGGCTCGAGACAGCCGCGTCACTTTGCCGTCCACGAGGAGGGTCTGGTCTCCCAGCTTCTCACCAAGGCGGGCGTAGCTGGCCAGTGTTCCGGTGGCGCCGTCGACGTCGAACTTCGCGTCCCCCCGGGTGCCGCCGTTGTTGCGCTCGGCGATGTCGAGGAGCTCTTCGCGGTGCTCATGCAGCGCATTTGCCATCTGCTTGAGGAGCTCGCCGCGCTGAGCGAAGGTCATGGCCCGTAGGGCTGGTCCACCGACGTCGCGAGCGTGGGTAATTGCGGCGGCCATGTCGATTCCGGCTGTGGATGTCTCGGCCAGAGCCTCCTCAGTCGAGGGGTTGACCAACACACTGTGCTCGCCTGTGCCTTCGACCCATTGGTCCTGCACGTAGGATGACAAACGAATCATGGCGCCTCCAGATGGGGCATGGGCATAACACGCGCAGGCCGGTGTAGGGGATTCGTTCGGGTACACTACGGCATGCCTCGTTTGTGGACACGAATCGCCGGCTCTCTTGGACTGCTGACCCTGGCGGTCTTGGTGTTCAACGCGGGCGTGTTCTGGGTGGTTCTGGAGCAGGCTGCGGTGAAGCGACAGACTGATCTCGCGGCCTCACTGGGACAAGTCATGGGTGCTCAGCTCGGCGCGGCCGTGCGGAAAGGAGCCGATGAGGACGATCTCGTGACCGCAGTTGAGGCGGTGGGAGATGGCCGACTCGATCTCGATCAGCTTGTCTTGGTTGACCCGGGCCTCAATGTTCTGGTCGCGGTTGCCGGCGAGGCACCAGGTCGGGGGCATCCTGGTGTTCGCGCCGCACTTTTTGCAAAGACAGACCACCTTGAGATCGAGGGCTCAGTGCTCGGCGATCGCATCGTTCGGGTGACGGTTCCGGTCGTTGGTCGGGGACAGCCAGTCGGCGTGCTTCAGATTGGGATGCGGCTTCAACCCATCGAGATGCCGGGGGGTGCTCTGGGGTTTGCCCTCCTCTACGTGCTCACCTGTGGTGCAGTCATCGCGCTCTTTGGCTGGGCTCAGTTGAGGTCGAGCTTGGTGGCACCGATTGAGCGTCTTCGGACCGGTACAGGGCGGATCGCAGCTGGAGAACTCGGGCACCAGTTGGATGAGGAGAACACTGCCGAGCTTCAGGCATTGGTCACGTCTCTCAATACGATGAGCGCCGGACTGAAGTCCGCTCAAGATGCGCTCATACGGTCCGAGAGGCTGGCCGGTGTGGGGCGGATGGCCGCTGGCTTGGCCCATGAAGTGGGCAATCCGTTGGCGGCCATCATGGCCACTGTTGACCTCTTGGCCACACCCGAGGCGGTGCCAGAGGAACAGCGCCCAGTATTGCTGGCGGGTGCGCGCGAGGAACTCGACCGCATCGACCGAATCATTCAGTCGCTTCTGGGCTCGGCACGGTCGAGTGACGGACGTGTGGAGGCCCTTGATCTCGAGGCCGCAGCACATGCGGCCATCGCGTCCGTGCAACACCAACCGAGTTTTCAGAATCTCAAGGTCGATGTGACTCCAGGCGAAGACCCCCTTCAGGTCAATATGAGTCCAGACAGACTCCATCAGGTACTCACTAACCTGCTCCGAAATGCGGCCGATGCGCCGGGAGTGGAGCGCATCTGGCTCGTGATGAGCCGAGATATGGATGGTTCAGTACAGCTCAGCTGCATTGACGATGGCGAAGGATTTAGTCCCGTCGCACTGGAACGGGCCTTCGAGCCCTTCTTCACCACCAAGGATGTGGGCGCCGGCACAGGGCTGGGTCTCTCGACTTGTATGGCAGTCATTGGCCAAGCAGGAGGTACCATTGAGGTGAGCAACACCCCGGAGTCTGGCGCGTGCGTTCAAATTCGCTGGCCCTCACCCTTGTCCTAGTCGCAGCCGCAGGCTTGCGACTGCTGCGCATGCATGTGCGCTGGGACGAGATCACACTGGCCTATGCGGCATACGCAGAGCCACTCGTGACCGCCATGGCAGATGGTCACCCGACAGCACTCCTGGGACACTGGATTGGATTGCACCCGCCGCTCTGGGGAGTCATTCAAGCCGCATTCGAGATCGTCGCGCCCATACCGTGGGTCTGGATGGGTTTCTCGGCGGCCTGTTCTCTGGCGGCGGTGTGGGTTGTCGGACGACACGCTGGATGGGTCGCTGCGCTGGTCTTGGCCACTGCGCCCGTCCATCTGCTCGATGCGGCGGAGGTCAACAATTACCCGATGGCGGCGCTGTCGATGGCCCTGCTCGTGGTGGCGGCTCGCGGCTCATGGCTGGCGTTGGCGGGTGCTGCGGTGTTTGCAGCATGGGCACACCTCCTGACCCTGGTCGCTGCAGGTGCAGTGGTCGTGTGGCGAGCGCTGCGTCTAAGGCCCGCGGATCGCAATCGATTGATTGGTGCGTTCACACTCGGGGTGCTTCCGATCGTCGGCGGTGCACTTCGGTTGATGGGCAAAGGAAGCACATGGTCACAGCCTGACGTGCCCATTGGTGCGTGGGTGGAGCTCGTGGGCTCGACCATCGGACCTGAGGGTCTGATTCTGGCGCCCCTCGTTATCCTGGGCCTGCGGGGCCCGGCGCGAGTGATTTGGCTGGCCCTGGTTGGTGCTTTGGTCCTGTCTGTGGGCTTCGATGCTGCGGCTGCACATCAACGGCCCTACCTGGGAATTGTCGCGCCCGCGGCAGCCGTGGCAATCGGTCAGATCTCGCACAGGCATCGGTGGCTGATGATCGCTGTGACACTGATCTGCGTGGTTCGAGGTGCACGGTTTGGAGAGGCAGATTTCCGACGCTTCGGCGAGGTTGTGGATGACCTCTCGAGTGTTCGTGGGGTAGACGTGGCGCTTGAAGGAACGCAGTCGGGCGACACACTCTGGTTGGTCTCGCCCGCCCTTCAGACCGACGACGACAAAACGGCAAGCTCCAGTGTCTTCTGGAGAATGCGACCTTGGCTCAGCACACCCATCGCCTGGCCAGTGACCTTCGAGTACAAGGACTATCGCTATGGTCATCCTCGGTACGTCGATGGCCGGATCGTCCACACGTCTACTGAGCTGTACGAGGCACCCTTCGACCACGTCGCTCGGGCGACCCTTGAGCAAGGTCAGCAGGTTGTTGTTGTCATCTATGATCACAGCCCAGCGACGGGACTCGTAGAGCGCATTGAGCGTGTGCTGCAGCCGTATGTGGTGACTTGGCGAGATGTCGGCGAGGACCGTGGCCTGGGTCGGGACAAGGTGGCCATTGTGACGGGGCTCCGATGACCCCAGCCTCACCACTTCAGACCGTCTGGCCTGTCGGTGTTGTGGCCGTGGCGTGGCTTTGGCTCTGCTGGAGGCATCGGGGGGCCTTTCGCCTGACGCCCATGATGCTCGGGCTTGCCGTGCTTGCCTTTGTTGTCCGGCTCTGGTGGATCCCAGCCCTGGAAGCCCACACATACGATGGACATGAGGCTGAATACTGGGACTTGTTCCGTGGCATGCGCGCCCCAACTCGGGGCGGAACGGTGATGATTCCCGGTATGCAGTGGCTGTGGTGGCTGATGGGTCATGTCATGCCCGCTTGGCCCAAGCTGCCGGTTGTCCTCATGAGTGCCGTGGGGGTGGCCTCGATCGGGCTGGTCGGCGGTACATTCGGTGTACTCGGTGGACGTCTCGCGGGTGTGGTCGCAGCACTCATTCTCATCGTGAATCCCGCCCATGCAGCATGGTCGAGCAGCGCCTACAACGTCATCCTTCCATTTTTCTTCTGCGCCATGGCGACTTTTTCTGCCGCGTGGAGCACGCGCCAAGCCAGCGTGTCATTCGGGTCGAAGCTCTGGGTCGGTCTGAGCCTGGTCCTCGCGATTTCTTTTCGCATGGACACCGGCATGGTCTCGCTCTTGGTCGTCTTCTGGCTGCTCACTGAGGGACGCGCTGGGTCCACGGTCCTCTCGCGACTTCGGTCTTGGTTGCCTGCAGGTGTGTTGACCGTGGTCATCGCGATGGCGTGCGTCTGGCCCATGATCTGGCCGGGCGGCCTTCCGGGTGACGGAGAACGCTCAGTGGCCATCTTCAACAACATCACGTTCCTTGATGTCTACGGACCCTTTGGGGGCGAACTTGGACTGGCCGTGCTTCTCCTCGCGGGGATTGTGGTCGCTCGAGAACGAGTCTTGTTGGCCACCTCCTTGGCGGCCTTCGCCGTCGCCCACCACCTGATGATGGCGACCTTCGATGACTTCGGTGAGCGGCATGCGCTGGTGGTGTTGCCGGCCATCGGTGGTCTCCTTGGCCTGGCGACTCGCCACCGGCTCGGGCAGGCTGCTGCACTGGCTGCTGTGGGCCTGAGTGTGGTCGGGATGACGGACATCAGCGAGCGCTACTACGGCTCAGAGGACGCTTACGCTGTCGTCCTCGACACCGGAGCGTATGGGGAGTTGCCCCGTGTGGACATCAGCGAGGTTCCGCCTGCCGACTGTGGATGGGTGGCTGAGGATGCACGGATAGCTGCAGACCCTGTCGCGAGTCACTTCAATGTTCTCCGCCCGGAAGAGGTCGCCCGCTTGCGGGGTTCAGATGGGTGTCTCCAGTGGTGCGTTGATGTCCAAGACTGGCGATGGTCATCTCGCGGCATCCGGGACCGGGCGCAGCGGCTCTCTCACATTTACGTACTCAGCCCACGGCACGTGGTGACCGATCCCGGCACAGGGTATGCATGCTTGGTGATGGATGTGGGTCAGCGCACCATCCCCACCCCTGGAACCAAACTTGAAGACCACGAGGCAGCATCACGACGCGATCACCCGGTTCCTTGACCGGCTGAAGGTTCGTACTCGGTGGCTGCTCGCAGGGGCGGCTGCTACGCGCGCCGTCGTTGCATTCGCTGGGGTCAGCTTTGTGGCTGGTTTGGCGCTGTCGTACGGGGTGAAACCCGTCACTGTTGCTGCAGTCGTGGCCAGCTTGGGCCTCATTGTGGTGACGCTCTCGGCGGTCTGGCCGCTGCGAGGGCGATGGACTCAGAGTCGGTCCAGTCTCCATCAGGCCAGACAAGTGGAGGCGCGACTGCCTGGCCTTCGTGGACGACTGGTCACGGTCATCGACCGATTCGATGCACCCGGAGATTACGCTGAAGGGCTTCTCGCGCGCGCCGCCAACCACGCCGCTCGGGCGACGGGTCTTGTCTCGCCTGCCGACGTGGTCTCGGCACGACCTCTTCAGCGGCTGGGCGCTTGCGCTGCCGCCGCCGTATTGACCATCAGTCTCGTCGGTCAGCGACTTCCTGTCGGCCCGGTGGATGCCTGGGGGGTCATCCTTGGAGGGAGCTCAGCGGCTTACCGCTTGGCGGATGCCACGTCGGAGGAAGAGGCTGCGCCGGCCTTGGTGGGAGACATCACCCTTCGCTACGTGTTCCCTGCATACACAGGCCTGGAGCCACGAGAAGTTCCGAGCTCGGATGGCACCATCATCGCTCCGCCGGGAACCACCGTCCAGATTCAAGCCAAGACGGCGACGCCATTTCAGGCCGCTGCCGTACAGGTCGGAGATCTGGAGCCAGTCGATGCCCGTCTCGTGGGTGGCCGAGAGCTCACTGCGAGCATCACGGTTGAGCGCAGCAGCACGTGGACCATTTTGCTCTTTGAGGACAAGACGGTCACATCGAGTAAGCCCTATGAGCTGCGTGTGGAGGCTGATGCACCGCCTGTGGTGGTCATGTCGGAGACGGGTCAGTCTGTGGTGCCTGTGGACGCACCGCTTGGCCTCAGCTGGAATGTGACTGACGACTACGGCATCGTTCGGGTCAGCATTGAACTTGAGGCTGACGGCGAGGTGACGGACTACGTGCGAAGGGAGCCCATCGACGCAGCGCTCGAACTCTATGGCGTCGAGCGAACGACGCCTCGCGAGCTCGGCCTCAGCCCGGGAGACACAGTCACCCTGAGGGTGGTCGCCGTGGACAACGATCGATTGAGTGGGGGCAATCGCGGAGAGAGTGAGCCGCTGGTGCTCGAGGTGCTTGGCCCGCGAGGCTACGGAAAGAATCTCACCCGCTACCACCAGAAGCTCCGGGACGTACTCCTCGACGCACTCGCTGACTTTCTGGAGGAACCTGTACCTCCAGCAGACAGTCGAGAGGCGATGATCTCCTGGGCGGGCAGTGCGCCCGAGCGACTGGATCCCGTCAAGGCCGTGATTGAAGAGCAGTGGGGAAGTGTTGGGTCATCGGGCATCGATGGAGAGCTGACCCGAGATGTCTTTGAGGCAAGCTCACGCCTCTTCCGCTTCACCCTCACCACCTTCGATCGGCCCGCTGATGCAGGAGGGCGCCAGTTGGTCAGAAGCGACCTGAATACCTTCGCCGAACTTCATGAGGGTGCCGTGGTCACGCTCGAGACTGCAGCCTTTGTGCTCGACAGTATGCTTCGAGAAGTCGGCGTGGCCGAGTTGGCCCGCCAGGCCAAGAAGGTGGCGAGCACCGCCGAGAGTCTCTCGGCTCAAGCACAGGAGAGCGATGATGCGGACGCCCTCTTGGCAGCCCTCGATAGGCTCACTCGACAGCTGAGTCAGCTGCAGCGTGCTGCGGCCCAGCTCAGTGACGATGCCCTGTCAGCCTTTGCGAACAGCTCGCTAAACCAGGCCTCGGGCCTCATGGATGAGATTCGCTCGACCATCGCTCGCGGCGATTTGGAGAATGCAAAGGCCATGCTCGAGACTTTGGCGGATCAGCTCGCCCAGTTTGCCGAGAGTCTGGACGAGCGGCAGCAGCGGTCTGAGCAGCAGGACAATGAGCTGTCTGAGCGCTTCGAGGCGCTCATGAAAGACTTAGAGTTGCTGGCAGAGGATCAGGAGATTCTCGCCACCGAGCTCGCTCAGGCGCAGGAAGCCCTCGGCTCCGACTTTACCGAGCGAATGAGCCTCTGGGCCAAGCTCGATCCTCTGGCTGCTGAATTCGAGGAGAATGGTCAGTCCGCGATCTCTGGTGTGGGTGATGGCCGTGAATGGCCGTCCTACGTCATCCGGCAGATCACAGATCTCGCCGGATTGGCCGCTGGGAGCCGTGACAGCGTCATGGCGAGGGATGTCGATGGGGCAACGCGACGCATTCTCGAAGTGGGTCGTGACCTTCCCTACGTGCAGCGCTTCGTCGAGCGTCTGTCGACGCGCGCGACGCCACCAGACGGGCAGAGTGTCGTTGACGGTCACCTCAAGAGGATGGCTACGCTTCAGGCGGAGATGATGTCCATCTTGGATGATCTACAGACTGAGCCGGCAGACTCAAACCCTGAACTCGCTGACGCCACGCGGTCTCTCAGCGAGCGCCAAGCCATCTTGAGTGAGGCGCAGCGGGAGCTCTCCTCAGAGGTTCAACTCGTCGAGAATGCACTTCCAGTTGCCACGGGCGAAGCCGGCGAGAGCATGGGGCAAGCCGGTGAGGAGATGCAGCAGGCTCAGGGTGCTGTAGAGATGGGCTACGCGATGTCTGCCGAGGGCCACCAGCGCCGTGCGGTGGATAAGGTTCGGGAGACCCGAGAGCACCTGCAGCAGGCGATGGAGAAGCAGAGTCAGATGCAGCAGAGCATGGCGCAAATGCGCGGCGAGCGTGGTGGCCAATCTGGTGATCAGCACGGCGAGGGCCCATCGAGCAGCGAACCTGACATTCCAGCTCCAGAGCTCTTCCAGACGGCCGAGGCATACCGCGAGGCACTCCTCGAGGGGATGGCTGGTGATGTTCCCAAAGAATTCGAAACACTGAAGAGGCGGTTCTATGAAGACCTGGTTCGTCAGTAGTCTGCTCGCCCTTCTTTGGGCTTCACCGGGCTGGGCCGTGAGGGCTCAAGAGGGGCTGGCTTGTCTTGAAGTCAGCGACCTCGGCTGTGCCATCGAGGTTCGTGATGCAGTGCTTGCCTCCGGGGACACCTCCGAGCCAGCACTGATCCTGAAGATGAGAACGTTCTTTCGAGAGGGGCGCTACGATGAGGCTGTCGCTGTCCTGGAGGGTCTCGAGGCCGCAGGCGCTGAGTCGCTCGCTCGGGAGTACAACCCCTACCGAGCGACGGCGTTGGCATCTCGGGGCATGGTCTCGGCGATCGATAACGATGTAGAAGTGCGCCGTGCGGAGGGTGTTGAGGCTGTGCTCGAGTCTGAGGCCATCGAGGTGCTCAAGAACAGTCGGTCGGTCTACGACACCCTGTTTGGCGGTGGTCCGAAGCACCGTGTACTTCTGGATATTTTCCCGACCGCACAGCGATTCATTCAAGCCAGTGGACTGCCCCCAGAGGCCGTCAGGAAGACTGGTGTTGTGGCCTTGAGCAAGTGGAACCGGCTGCTCATCTCGAGCCCCCGCGCCCTCAGCCGAGGCTATGGGTGGAAGGACACTGTTGCCCATGAGTACATACACTTGGTGATATCGGTTCAGTCCGAGGACAGGGCGCCTGTGTGGCTACAAGAGGGGCTTGCCAAGCTCCTCGAGACCCGATGGCGGTCACCTCAAAATTCAGCGCTCACTGTCCATCAGCAGTCCCTGCTGGCCAATGCCTTGAAGGCGGATGAATTCGTGCCCTTCGAGAAGTTCAAGCACTCGATGGCTTACCTGGACAGTGGTGATGAGGCTGCCTTGGCTTTCGCCCAGGTGGCGACCCTCGTCGAGCACGCGCTGGAGCGCTCCGGAGAGTCCGCCTTGCCTGCCATTATGGCTGGAATTCGAGACGGAGAGTCGGCGCAGCGGGTCATGGCGCAGGCTGCTGGCTACACCGACTTTGAGGCCATGATTGAGGGCTGGAAGGCTTGGCTGGCGGAGGTTCCCCTCATTGCTGAGCAGGTCGCCACCCTTCCTGTGGTTTTGGACGGCGATGCAGACGACTACGCGGCTGATCCGCTGCTGGCTGCCGACATGACCCGGGCCCGTTCTGCGCGCTTGGGTGACCTGCTGCTCGAACGCGGTCGCCCTCTGGCTGCCCTCATTGAGTATCGAAAGGCTGCCGGTGACGAAGGCCCTCCGTCTCCGCTGATGATGGCTCGCGAGACCCGCTGCCTCGCAGAGCTGGACCGTGAAGAAGAGGCGGTGGCGCTGAGCGAAAAGGGCGTGAAACTCTACCCAGAGTTTACGCTCCTGTGGGTCACTCGCGCGCGCCTCATGTCCCGACTGGGCCGTGCCAAGGCTGCCGTTACGGCATGGGCCGCAGCACACGAGCTGAACCCCTTCGACGACGAGGTTCAGCAGGCCTTGGCCGATGGCTACACCGCTCTTGGAGATGCCAACAAAGCGGCCCATCACCAACGATTATTGACCATTCTCAACACAGGAGGCGCGGCTGCCATGTCGCGTTAACGAGTGGACACCATGCAAGAAGACGACATCGCACTGTTCGACACCCTGGCCAAAGCCCGGGCAGACCTTCAGACTGCCATTGGCCAACGCATCGTCGGTCAGGAGGCAGTGGTGGAGTCGATGCTCATCAGCCTGTTCGCTGGCGGGCACAGCCTGTTCATCGGGGTGCCAGGGCTTGCAAAGACCCTCCTGGTCCAGACGGTTGCCGACGCCCTTGGGTTGAACTTTGGACGGGTCCAGTTCACGCCGGACCTCATGCCCGCGGACATCACTGGAACCGAGGTGCTGCACGAGGACAAGGCTGCCGGCGGACGGATCCTTCGATTCATGAAGGGGCCGGTGTTCACCAACCTTCTGCTTGCAGATGAAATCAACCGTGCGCCCGCCAAGACCCAAGCGGCTTTGCTTCAGGCGATGGCGGAGGGGGCTGTCACAGCCGGTGGTGAGACCCATCCGCTCGCTCCACCCTTTATGGTCTTCGCGACTCAAAACCCCATCGAGCAAGAAGGGACATATCCACTCCCTGAGGCGCAGCTCGACCGGTTCATGTTCTCGATCCAGGTGGGATACCCCACGGAAGCAGAGGAAGTGGCCATTGTGGAACGAACGACGATGGGGCCACCACCAGCAGTTGAGCCGGTACTCGATAGAGACACGCTCCTGAAGCTCTCGGGACTGGTTCGACGCTTGCCTACAAGTCAGGATGTGCACCAGTACGCAGTGCGTTTGGCGCGTTCTACGCGTCCTGAGGTGTCCCCAGTGTCCAGTGTCTCAGAGTTGGTGTCTTGGGGGGCCGGACCTCGGGCAAGTCAGTGCTTGGCCCTCGGTGCGCGTGTCCGTGCTGCCCTTCATGGGCATGAGGTCCCAAGCGTTGATGATGTCCGGGCTGTGGCGCACCTCGTGCTGGACCACCGTGTGGTGCTGAACTTCCAGGCTGAGGCCGCGGGAGTGACTTCGGCGGACGTTGTGGATCAGATCCTGGCTGAGGTATCTCCATCGTGAACCCTCAGCCGTGGGATGCGGCGCTCCTCTCGCGCATCGCGCACATCCACCTACAGGCGCGACGTGCCGTTGCTGGCTGGCAGGCTGGTGTCCACAGGAGTGTGCACCACAGCAGCAACATTGAGTTTGTTGACTACACGGAGTACGCGCCGGGTGATCCTATACGGCACATCGACTGGCGCGTCGCTGCTCGATCCGAGAAGCTCGTCATCAGGCGTCACGAAGCCGAGTCGCGGGCCGACGTCCACCTGGTGCTTGATGCGAGCGGGGATCTCGGTACCGGAGATGGCGCAGCAAAGGTTGAGGCGGCAGTCATGGCTGCGGCAACACTCGCCGTTTTCGTGAATGCACAGGCCGATCGAGTGGGCTTGGAGATCGTCGGCGGACACGGTGTAGAGCACCCACGGATTCCGCCCGGTCGTCGCTCACTCGGTGCCATCACTCGAAGCTTGGCGCAGGTCGGGGCAAGCGGTGAGGCCGATCTCCGGTCGACCTTCGAGGGGCTCTGCCGCCGCGTCGCGCCACGGAGCATCTGTGTGGTGGTCAGCGATCTCATGGAAGAGCCAGGAGAGTGGCGCGATGCGCTCACGCTGCTCTGCAAGCGTGGTGTAGATGTTCGCATGCTGCACATCTACGACCAGGCAGAGTGGGGGCTGGACTTCTCTGGAGAAGTGCGGCTGTTTTCTCCCGAGGATGAGTCCGAGCTTCCGCTCGATCTCGCCACTGCTCGCGCCCAGATGGCCAGGGTGGTCGAGGACTACCTCAGCGACGTTCGCTCAGCCCTCTCCACTGCTGGTGCGAATCATCACCTCTTTGCGGTGAACTCACCCTTGCATGAGGCGCTGGGTGCGCTGCTTCGGGGGCGTGCATGACCCTGAGCTGGTCAAACCCGCTCGCGCTCGCGCTCGGCTTGTTGGTCATTGGGCCCATCCTGGCGCACTTGATCCGTCAGACACCGCGTGCGCGGCGTGCATTCGGTGCCATGCTCCTCATTCGGCGCTTGCCCAAGAAGAGTCGCCGCCGCAACCGGGTCCAAGACCCGGGACTGATGTGGGTGAGGATCGCCATGGTGGCGCTTGCAGGACTGGCTGCGGCCGCACCGCAGCTGGAGTGGCCGGGTGCTGTTCCAGAACTCGGTGGTGCGGGTGCTGTGGTTGTGGTGATGGATGACAGCCTCTCGATGGGGCTTGAAGAAGAGTCCACACTCCTCTCTCGAGCACGAACGCAGGCATCCAGCATGGTTCGAGACCTTCCTGAGGGAACGCTCACCGGAGTGGTTCGGGTCGCGGGCACAGCCAGTCGCGCCACACCAGGTCTCACCGAGGATCTGGACTCCTCTCTCGCGGCCATCGCGGCCACAGAGCAGACCCACCTCGGTACGGACCTCGCAGGGGGCATTCGGTTGGCCCGACAGATGTTGGCCGGTGAAGGTGGTGAAGTGGTGGTCTTCACCGATGAGGCTGGGCTCGGCGTGGTCGAGTCTGCCCAAGCCGAGATCGCACTGCTCACAGAACAGGGCGGGGCGCTGGTTCCCAAGCCGATTCATGCCCAGTCACCGTCAAACGTAGCGGTACTGGGTGCCCGCTATGGCAGCGGGCCGGAGGGGGGCTCGGTTGTCGTCACAGTCGCGAACTACGGTGATGCGCCTGTGGAGGTCCCAGCCACTCTGTCCCTTCCAGATGGCACCACAATCAGCGGGTTTGTCACGATGGCCGCCGGTGAGACCCTGGACAAGACCTTCACGGTCCCACGTGTCACTCAGGGGGGGGTGGGGACCGTCCAGATTGATGACGACCGCATCACCCAAGACAATGTGGGCAGCTTCCACCTGCCGACAATCGGCGCCAGTCGGGTCCTGGTGGTCGATGGTGACCCTGGGCTCACTCCGACGGCCTCCGAGGTGTACTACCTCGAGCGAGCGCTTGCCCCTTGGGGAAGGAGTACATCGCTCGACAGTGGTGTGCTGCCCGACATCACAGCCCCCTCCGCTGTCCAGTCTCTGGACGAGCAGGTCCACCAAGTTGTGTTCATGGCCAACGTGGCTGACCCGGGTCCTTGGGCCAACCGCTTGGTGGAGTTTGTCACTGCCGGTGGAAGTCTTGTGCTCAGCCTCGGGGACAATGTATCCGCAGATCGAACCAACGCTGTGCTCGCGAAGCTGCTACCGACGCCGCTCCGCCGACCCCGAGCCCTCGCTGCTCAGGGAGAGCTCGGCGTGAGGACCGCCCTCCCAGAGATCAAGGATCCCATCTTTGCCCCATTCGCTCGTGGCGGTCTGATGGGGTTTCAGCGGGTGCGGTGGAGTCGTCTGTTCACGGTTGAGCCATTTAAGAACACTGGCGACGTCCGCACCCTGCTCCAGACAGAGGGGGGGATGCCGGTGTTGATCGAGCGACGGGTGGGTATGGGGCGCGTGCTGCTGTTCACTGGAAGTCTCGACGTGGACTGGGGGAACCTGCCGCTGCAGGCCGTCTACATGCCGCTCATTCAGTCTCTCGTCCGAAACCTTGGAATTCCCGGTGGAGGGGAAGGACGTCGGCTCGATGCATTTGTGGGTCAGGCCGTTGAGGTGTCCGTATCGGGGCATGAGGCTGACGTAGTCGTAGAGGGACCCGAGGGTCGTGTTGATGTGACCATCGAGGCAGGAATGGCACGCTTCGTTCCCACGATGGCGGGCGCCTTCTCGGTAGGCTCGCCGGGACTCCCACCGGTGGCACAGGTCGCGGTGAATGTGGACGGTGTGGAGAGCGATGTTCGGCGACACACCAGCCTGGCCAAGACCGCTGCAGAGGTTGATCCCGATAGGTTCATGCATCGTCTGCCACTCAACCGCTGGGCATTTCTGTTGTTCCTTCTGCTCGCAGCTCTGAGCGCCGTTTTCGCCCATCGCATCAGCACCAAGACGGAGGCTCAGAATGCCGCCTGATTTGACACGCAGGCATTTGCTGGGGCTCGGAGCAGGTCTGCTCTGCCCACGCGTCGCCTTAGGCTTTGGTACCGCGAGTCGGTTCCACGTCGCGGAGATCGACCTCGGGGCTCACAGCCTCCATCGCCCGCAGGCCTGGAAGCGGATGCTGCACGAGATCATTCAGGCGACGAGTATCGAGGCGGACCCGAAGGTGGTGCGTGTGAGGCCATCCGATCCCAACCTCTTCGAGCACCCCTTCGCGGTCTTGGTTGGACGGAAGGCGCTGCCACCGCTTGAGGACGAAGCTGTTCACCAGCTGCGGCGGTACCTGGCCTACGGCGGGACGCTGTTCATCGACGACGCCAGCGGGTCCGGAAAGGGCGGCTTTGCCGATTCTGTGCGCGAACTCTCCCGACGCATCTTTCCGACGCGTCCGCTCTCCCCCCTGCCCGGTGACCACGCCATCTACAGAAGTTTCTTTTTGCTGGAGCGACCGGTTGGGCGCACGCAAGGAAACGGTACGCTCGAGGGTGTCCAAGTGGGGCCCACGGCCCCGCTGATCTTCTGCCCATGCGACCTTTCCGGCGCCCTGGACCGTTCCATGGACGGCCGGAACACCACGCCCTTGGCAGGAGGGGAGATGCAGAGGCGTGAGGCGGTCAAGCTCAGCATCAACCTCGCGCTCTACTCGCTCACATCCAACTACAAGCACGACATCGCCCACGAGGTGGAGCTCATGCGTGAAGGGCGGATCGAGTGATGTCTTGGTGGTTCGGAGGTCCGTTGTCAGAACAGGGAGAGCTCTTCTGGAGCCTCTCGCCTGGATGGATCCTGCCTGCAGCTTTGTCTGTGCTCATCGCCGCTGCATGGTCGCTTCGTCGTGAGGGGCCGCTGCGGCTCGTTGAGGCTGCGTGCTGGAGCCTTGCGCTCCTGACCGCGCTCATCGGTGTCGCCGATCCGGTGTGGCACGAAGCTGAAGGGCGCACCGAGCCGGGCCGTACCGTTGTGCTGGTCGACAGCAGCCGATCGATGGGGATTGAGGCGCAGGGGCTGTCCCGTGGCGAGGCGGCCATGCGCGCGGTCTCATCCCTCGGTCCGGGCGTCGATATCTACTCATTTGGCACCACCATTAAGCCAGGGCCACCATCTGCATGGGACGACGCAGGAACCGACATTGGCGGTGCACTCGAGGCGGTGGCAGACCGCTATCTGGGACAGCAGCTGCGGTCAGTCGTGCTGCTGACCGATGGCATTGATCGAGGGGGGCTTCGCACAGATGACGCAGGCTCACTCTCCAGTAGGGTCCCCAGCCTGCCGGGACCACTGACTGTGGTTCAAGTTGGAGAAGCACTCGGGGGTGTGGACCATGCCGTGACCGATATTCGGACTGGTGGTTTTGCATTTCTTCGTACGCCGTTCGCCTTGACGGCAGTGGTGGAAGGGCAGCCAGGACATGAGCTGCCTGTGACCCTTCGCCGGGAGGGTCGGCTGGTGGACACACAGCGGACAACCCTGGATGGAGATGGTCGGGCTGAGGTTCGCTTTGAGGTCATCCCGAATGCCGTGGGTCGATTTGTCTGGGAAGTCAGCATCCCTGACGAGGTCGCCGATACCATTCCAGGAAACAACAGCCATGCGGTCGTTGTTCGTGTCGTCAGGGATCGAACACGGGTACTCCAAGTCTGCGGATCGCCCAGCTATGACCAGAAGTTCTTGAGACTCTTCCTCAAGGAGGACCCCAGCGTTGACTTGGTCAGCTTCTTCATTCTCCGCACTCATGACGACTTTGCGGCAGGCTGGAGCCCCCAAGAGCTCTCGCTCATCGCGTTTCCATATGAGCGCTTATTCACCGAGCAGCTTGAGACCTTTGATGTTGTCATATTCCAAAATTTCGACTTCAAACCTTACTTTGAGCGCGATCCGAATGGTCTGCTCAGTAACATTGTCCGGTTTGTACGAGATGGCGGGGCCTTCGTCATGGTCGGCGGGGACAGAAGCTTTGATCTTGGGGAATACGCAGACACTCCCATCGCTGGGATCTTGCCAGTGCGCCTCGGGGTCGGCGCCACTGCGGTCACTGATGCACCGTTCAAGCCATCACTGGCTGAGGGTGGACACCAGCACCCCGTTACCCGCATTGCAGGGAGCTTGGAAGACAGCGCGCTGGCCTGGAGTCGACTCCCTGAGCTTGATGGCATGAATCGAAATCGAGGTCTCGTTGAGGGCGCGGCTGCGCTCCTCGAGCACCCGAACGTGACCACAGAGGGGCGCCCCATGCCGGTGCTCTCAGTGCGTGAGGTTGGCGAGGGTCGGACGATGGCCCTGATGACCGATGCCAGCTGGCGGTGGTCGTTCTCAGAGGCCGGTACTGGGCGAGGAAACCAGAGCTACCTTCGCTTCTGGAAGGGCGCACTCCGCTGGCTGGTCGCCGACCCTGATGATCGGCGGATGGTGGCTCAACCCAGTGCTGACAACGTGCTTTTGGGCGAGTCGATGCGCATCAAGACTGTTGTTCGAGATGCGGGGTTCAATCCTGTTCCAGGTGCGCGAATCACCGGTATGGTCGCGGCACCAGACGGGGCGGAGGTTGCCATCGAGGGTGTCACCGACGAAATGGGCGTGGCCGTGAGTACCATCACTCCTCAGGTCCAGGGGGCTCACCGCGTGCGCTTGGTGTCCGAGGACAGGGGCGCTGCTGAGACGGTCTTTAGTGTTGTCACGCGCGACCCGGAGTTGGCAGAGGTGTCACCTGACGAGGCCTTTCTGAAGCGACTCGCTCAGGCCTACGGAGCGCAGGGTGCCATTCGGCTGCCAGGCGAAGCCATCAACCCCCTCGTTGATGATTCAGCGGAGCGGGTGGTCGATGAGCAGCGGACGGTCGCGTTGTCGTCCATGCCTGTGATGGCGCTCATCATGGGCCTTTTTGCGGGGCTCGCTTGGTGGATTCGAAGACGCCACGGTGGCCGCTGAGGTAGAGTCAAACCATGATGACCTTCGGCATAATCTTTGCCCTCGCGACCGGCTGTGGAGAGGACGCGCCTGTAGAAGAAGCGCCCGCTGCCAAAGCCAAGCCTGCCAAGACGGTGGGAGACGCCAATGTCACCAATGTCTTCGCGCGCGAGGAGCAAGACGGGACGTGGACCTTTCATGTCAGCGTCGAGCACAAGGACGTGAATTGGTATGACTATGCGGACGGATGGGACATCGTTCTTCCGGATGGCTCAATCCTAAAGCCGGATCCATTCGGCCAGTACACGCGGCACGTGAGGCATCCTCACGTCGAGGAACAGCCCTTCACCCGCACTCAGAAAGAGCTTGAGATTCCCGAGGGCGTCGACCGGGTTCGAGTCCGGGCCCACGACAAAAAAGATGGCTGGGGAGGAGCAGAGATTGAGGTCCTTCTCGACGTGCGCTTCGGTGACAACTTTTCAGTAAAGCGAGCGCTCTGAGGGGAAACCGTGCTGACCTTCTTGATGATCTTGATGACAGCGATGCCAGCCTGGGCCGCTTCACGCGTCGTGGTCAGTACACCTGAGCCGATGCAGGTTTTTGTGGATGGGATGCTCGAGCCCACCAGCATCGGGAGCGTACGTGTGGCTGTGCCGCACATCAAGCCTGGAGAACACACCATCGCCGTCCACAGCTTGTCGGGACAGCTGCTGCACACAGAAACGGTGGTCGTGCCTGAGAACTCGGATGTGCGGGTCACCTACATTCCGGGGATGCCTTTTCAGATCACTGGAGCCGCACCGTCATTGGGGCCGGCAGCAGACAACGCATCGGCCGCAAACCAGGTCTCCTCAGCGCCTGGAACGGTACACCCAGACTCATCGTCTCCCACTCAGGGAGGCGGCTCCGGTGGTTACCAGCCAACTACGGCGCAGATTATCGCGGGCTCTGCAGCAAGTACATCTCGAGCCTCTGGTCTCGCCAACGTGATGAACAACCCGAGTCCAACAAATCTCGTCATCGGGACTGGGCGAGGCTTGAAGTCAATGACGACAGGGGCTGGGGCTGGCACAAACTTTGGTGGTGCGTCGCCAGCATCGAGAAAGATCAAGAAGGCGAACGTGATCTACGGCCGGACGATCTTTCAGAAGATTGGTGGCGGCCCCGTGCTTATCTACGAGTCCGGTCATCTCATCGCTGAGCTGTCGGCCGGTGAGGCCGCGGTCACCGTCGACATGGAGGTTGGTCGACGGGAGCTCGAGGTGAGGTCTGGTGTGGACTACCGCGTCCTCTATCAGGGTGACCTACAGGTGGACCGGCATCACGTTGAGCAGGTCATGGTCAGTGATGCGGCTCCCCCTCGCGCGACCTTGAGGCCGTGGCTGTGGAAGAGCCTGTAGGCCGACACCGACTGGTCTATCCGATGTCGAACCGAGCGAATTCCATGGTGAACTGACCGCGTCCTTGGGTCATCGACCGAAGCTCGGTCGTGTACCCCAGCAAGGCTTCGAGCGCGCACTCACCATGGATGATGGCTGTCTCGGTGTCTTGCTCCGTACCTGAAATCATTGCTGAGCGACTCTGAAGATCACCCAGTACAGCACCCATCTTGTCGTGAGGCACGGCCACCGTGATGGTCATCAGCGGACGCATCACAGCGCCACCAGCGTTCTGGATGGCCTCTCGGACTGCAGATGCGACCGCAATGCGGATGGCTTGAGGCGTAGACTCATCTCCGTACAACTCGATGGCCTCGATGGTCACAGCTACATCTTGGAGCGGAGCGCCTTCGATGGGGCCTGCGCTGACCCCGTCGTCAGCACCGTGCTCGAGGGCCTCGAGTTGGAGCTTGCTGAGCGCGCTGCCCTCTGGAAGGACCTCGTGGTTCTCCGTCGTGACGGTGACTGTGGTGCCTCGCTCGAGCGGGACACAGGTCGCAACAACACGGACCTTGAGTTGTGTGGTGTCGTCCGCACTGAGACGAATCGTTCGGTCCAGCAACATGTCTGAGCGGCCAGGACCGTTGATGGTCTCCCGACTCACAACCCGTGGCTTACCTGCTCGTACGTTCACTCCGAACTCTCGGCTGATGCGCTCAAAGACGATCATCAGGTGGAGCTCGCCCATTCCAGACAAGATGAACTGGCCGGTCTCCTCGTCTTCGATGAACTTAAGTGTTGGGTCTTCTTCACAGACTTTACCGATCACTTCGAGCAGCTTCTCTTCATCTTGTGAGCGCTCCGGCTCGATGGCGAGTCCCAGCACAGGATCGCGGCTCTCGATCCGCTCGAGCAAGACTTCATGCTCAGACCGACACAGGGTGTCGCCTGTGGTCGCGTACTTGAGACCAGCGAGGAGGACGATCTGACCCGCGACGGCAGTATCGATGCGTTTCTTGTTTCCGGCGTTGACGTCGAAGATGCGTGCGACGCGCTCTTCCCTGTCTGAGCCTGCGATGCGAACCTTGTCTCCAGCAGACAGAGTCCCTCGGTAGATGCGGGCGAAGACATGGCGTCGACCGTCCCAGAGTTGGACCTTGAAGGCGAGTGCAGCCAGTGCACCCTTGTCTTCCATCTCGACCAGCTCTGTGCTGTCGTTGGCGATGGTGATGGCCTTTGTCGGGGGCCGATCCTTTGGTGCGGGAAGGAGGGTGATGACCCCGTCGAGCACAGGCTGGATGCCCCAGTTTCTGAGCGCCGAACCGCCAAAGCAAGGGTGGATGGCGCCTGAGATGGTGCCCTCTCGGAGTGCAGCCCACACCTGTGCAGGATCGGCATCTTCACCACCGAGGACAACGTCTTCGAGGGTTGGGTCGAACTCGGCAGCACACAGCAGCATGGTCTCCCGATGCTCCGCAGTGGCTTCTGCGAGGGCCTCAGTGATCGGGCCTACCGTGACCACAGAGCCTCGGTCTCCCGAGAACGTCGTCACCGTCTGATCGACCAGATTCACGACGGCCTCGTCTACGGGAACGCAGACGGGAATTGGGTTTCCTTTGAGCCGCTTGGCGAGTGTGTCCATCGCGTTCTCGAAGTCCGCACCCGGGCGATCCATCTTGTTCACGAAGATCACCCGAGGAATGTTGAACCTGCTGGCCTGTCTCCAAACGGTCTCTGTTTGGGGCTCTACACCCCGAACGGCGTCCAACACGATCACCGCACCATCCAACACCCGCATTGCTCGCTCGACCTCGATCGTGAAGTCCACGTGACCGGGAGTGTCTACGATTTGAATGAGGTGATCGTTCCAGGGACACTGAGTGACCGCCGAGGTGATCGTGATGCCGTGAGCTTGCTCTTCGGCCATGTAGTCCATGTGCGCTGCGCCATCGTGGACCTCGCCGATCTTATGATTTGCTCCTGTGTAGTACAGGACCCGCTCGGTCAGGGTGGTCTTCCCTGCATCGATATGGGCTGCAATTCCGATGTTGCGGACACTGTTGCTGTTGTATTTAGCCACGGGATTCCTCCGACTGATGGGTCGCCTAACAAGCTGAGACGGGGTATCAGCCCGCAGGAGGAGAAGTGGGCGGAATTCTCTTGCTTGAAGACGGACGGGCCTTTTCTGGTGAGTCCTTTGGTGCCACCACAACTCGCGTTGGCGAAGTGGTGTTTAATACAGCGATGACGGGGTACCAAGAGGTGCTGACTGACCCGTCCTACTGTGAGCAGATCGTCACGATGACGGTGCCGCATGTAGGCAACTACGGAGTCAACACTGAGGATCCCGAGAGCGCTAAGGTGTGGGTCAGTGGCTTCATCGTTCGAGAACTGTCTCGACGCTACTCGAACCACCGTGCCTCCGAGGGCCTCGATCGGTACCTACGGGAAGCCGGTGTCCCTGGAATTCAGGGGATCGACACGCGTGCGCTGGTTCGACACATTCGGGACAAGGGCGCGATGAAAGCGGTCATCTCGACGGACGGGACGTCACGCGAAGCGCTGCAGGGTATGCTCGGTGACTGGCCCGGTATGTCCGGCCGTGGGCTCGCGGGTGTGGTCTCGACCAAGGCTCGGTACCTCTATGCGGACCCAAGTGATCCAAAGGCATCGGTCGCCGTGGTCGATGGCGGGGTCAAGACGAACATTTTGAGGCTGCTGAAGGACGCTGGACTTCGGGTTGAGGTTTTTCCCTGGGACTCCAATGCAGAGGACTGGATGAAAGACAACGACTTCGTGTTCCTATCCAACGGTCCCGGTGACCCCGGTGCGCTGGATGACATGGTCGGCGAGGTGAAGAAGGTGGTCGGTACCAAGCCGATCGTCGGTATTTGTCTGGGCCACCAGTTGCTCGGACGTGCACTGGGTGCGAAGACCTATAAGCTCGGCTTCGGGCACCGGGGTGCGAACCACCCGGTCCGAGACCTCGAGACGGGTCGCGTTGAGATCACGAGCCAGAACCATGGATTCTGCGTGGACGTAGATGGCATCAAGGCAGCGGGGGGAGAGGCGACACACATCAACCTCAACGACCAAACGCTCGCCGGCTTCAAGCACACCGGCTTGAAGATTGCCGCTGTGCAGTTCCATCCCGAGGCCAGCCCTGGACCACATGACTCTGCGCACCTCGTGGTGAAGCGGTTCCTCGACGTGGCTGGGGTCTCTGCCTAAGGGCTGGGTCAGCTGTGTTGTTCTTGATCCCGCTCGCGATCTTCGGATCGGCCTACGCCTTTGTCGGCTTGAAACTGTCGGGGCCCCACGGACCACTCGGCGTGGGCCTGGTCTGGTCCATCTTGCTGTTTCATTTTGCTGCGACGTTCGTCAGCTTTGCCTTGATTCGCCAGGTCGGACCAAATCCGTCGACGACCCCGCTATTCTGGTTTGTCTATGTGGGTATGGGTCTCTTTTCCTTCGTATTTACGGGGCTCCTGCTCGGTGAGCTTGGATTGCTCACGCTCGGGGCGGTGGGCGACGTCGATGAGTCTCGCCGGACGTTCTTGAGGGCGGCGGTCAACTGGGGTGTGCTCACTGCCGCTGGCCTCGCTGGTGCGTGGGGCATTCGGGAGGCTCGGCGCCGTCCGACTGTTGTCGAGGTTGATGTGCCGATCGAGGGGCTGGCTACAGACTTAGAGGGCTTCCGAATCGCGCAAATCTCTGACCTTCATGTCGGTCCCACAATCGGCGAAAACTTTGCCCGAACTGTGGTCGAGACTGTGAATGGTCTCAAGCCCGACATGGTGGCCCTTACAGGAGACTTAGTCGACGGCTCTGTCGAGCACTTGAGCGATGGAATCGCCCCCCTTGGTGAGCTGGAGGCCGCGGAGGGTGTGTACTTTGTGACCGGCAACCACGAATACTACTCTGGTGCCAGGAGCTGGTGTCAGAAGATGGCTGCTCTCGGCGCCAATGTGCTGCTCAATGCGCACCACCTCATCGAGCGCGGGAGCGGTCGATTGTTGATCGCCGGCGTGACCGACCACCGTGCTGGTCGCATGCTCCCCCAGCACGCATCTGACCCCGACGCAGCCATGGCAGGGGCACCCGAGCACGATGTCAGAATCCTACTGGCGCACCAGCCCAACAGTTGCCGTAAGGCCAAGCCTCACGGTTTCGATCTCCAGCTGAGCGGTCACACCCACGGCGGCCAGATGTTCCCGTGGAATCTCGTGGTCCATTTTGCACACGACTTCAGCAAAGGTCTGAACCGCTTCGGGCGAGGCTGGGTCTACGTGAACACCGGGACGGGCTACTGGGGGCCGCCCATGCGGGTTGGCGTGCAGTCAGAGATCACACTCCTCCGATTGGTTCGTGCGGTCTAAACAGTACTGACGCCGGGCTGTAGATAAGGTACAAGGCACACCATGACGCGCGCGGAACGGACACAAGCACTCAGAGACGCCCTTGCGTCGCGAATTGTCATCCTCGACGGTGCAATGGGCACGATGATCCAGGGTGAACGGCTTCAGGAGGCAGACTACCGAGGAGATCGCTTCAGCGACCACCCCTCAGACCTCAAGGGAGCGAATGACCTGCTGGTGTTGACCCAGCCCGATCTGATCGAGCGGATTCATCTCGATTTCCTGCGTGCAGGGGCAGAGATCCTCGAGACAAACACCTTCAACGCCAATGCGGTCTCGATGGAGGACTATGACCTGGTCCATCTGAGCCGTGAGCTGAATGTTGAGGCGGCTCGGTTGGCCCGACAAGCAGCCGACACTGTCGAGGCGGAGACAGGTCGGATGCGGTGGGTGGCCGGCACCATTGGCCCCACCAACCGAACGGCATCGCTGTCTCCTGACGTGGAGGATCCCGGTCACCGCAATATCGACTTTGACACCCTCGTGGATGCCTATCGAGAGGCGGCCGAGGGGCTCTTGGAGGGTGGGTCTGACCTCCTCATGGTTGAGACCATCTTCGATACGCTCAACGCAAAGGCTGCCCTTTACGCGATCATGGACCTGCTTGACTCGCTACCCGAGGACGATCGCCCAGGGTTGCTCATCTCTGGCACCATTACGGATGCGAGCGGACGTACATTGTCAGGACAGACCACTGAGGCTTTCTGGGCATCAGTACGGCACTCGAACCCCCTGAGCGTGGGTCTCAATTGTGCCCTCGGGGCTGACCTCCTCCGTCCGTACATCGAGAACCTCTCGCGGATCGCGGATGTATCGGTCAGCGCCTATCCAAACGCGGGCCTACCGAACGAACTCGGTGAGTACGACGACGGTCCTGGCCTCATGGCTGAGCATATGGCTGAGTGGGGTCGCTCGGGACTGCTGAACATTGTGGGTGGCTGCTGTGGAACCAGACCGGAGCACATCCAGGCCATTGCAGAGGCTGTGTCGGGCATCGCGCCGAGGACACCCGCCGAGCCCTCTCCACACCTGATGCTCTCGGGTTTAGAGGTCGTGAACATTGGGGTCGAAGGACAGCTCTTTGTGAACATCGGTGAGCGGACAAATGTCACTGGGTCTGCTCGGTTCCGAAAGCTCATCGAGGCGGGAGACTACAGCACAGCACTCAATGTCGGACGTCAGCAGGTAGAAGGCGGCGCCCAGCTCATCGACATCAACATGGATGCTGGACTCCTCGATGGTGTGGATGCGATGCGAACCTTCCTCAACCTTGTCGCGGCTGAGCCAGACATTGCTCGCGTGCCTGTGGTGCTCGACAGTTCTCGCTTCGAGATCATCGAGGAAGGCCTCAAGTGTATTCAAGGTAAGGGCATCGTGAACTCCATCTCCCTCAAAGAGGGTGAAGAGGTGTTTCTCGACCAAGCCAGAATCATCCGTCGTTACGGCGCCGCAGTCATTGTGATGGCGTTTGATGAGGTCGGTCAGGCTGAGACTGTTGAGCGCAAGGTCGAGATCTGTACCCGTGCCTACCGATTGCTGACGGAAGAGGTTGGCTTCCCTCCGACGGACATCATCTTCGACCCGAACATTTTCGCGGTGGCGACGGGCATCGAGGAGCACAACGACTACGGACTGAACTTCATCGAGGCGGTCCGTCAGATCAAGGCCACACTCCCCGGTGCACGCATCAGCGGCGGTGTGAGTAACCTCAGCTTCTCCTTCCGCGGCAACAACGCCGTGCGTGAGGCGATGCACTCGGTGTTTCTGTACCACGCTGTTCAGGCGGGAATGGACATGGGCATCGTGAACGCGGGACAGCTCGCGGTGATGGACTCCTTGGACCCTGAGCTCAGAGAGCATGTCGAGGACGTGGTCCTGAATCGCCGGCCCGACGCGACCGACAGGCTCCTGGCCTTGGCTGACCGTTTTCAAGGGACTGGCACCAAGCGCATCCAAGACCTCTCATGGCGTGAGGCGTCCGTTGAGGAGCGAATTCGCCATGCACTCATTCACGGAATCGACCGCTTCATCGAGGCCGACACCGAAGAAGCCCGTCAGGCCTATGATCTGCCCCTTGAGGTGATCGAGGGGCCACTGATGGACGGCATGAACGCCGTCGGTGACCTCTTTGGCGCTGGTAAGATGTTCTTGCCTCAGGTGGTCAAGAGTGCGCGGGTCATGAAGCGTGCGGTGGGGGTCCTCCTGCCGTTCCTCGAGGCCGAGATGACTGGAACGGCAGGCAAAGGTCGCATCCTCCTCGCGACCGTGAAGGGTGACGTCCATGACATCGGAAAGAACATCGTTGGCGTGGTTCTGGCCTGCAATGGCTACGAGGTCATCGACCTGGGAGTGATGGTGCCTGCGAGCAAGATCCTCGAGGTTGCCAACCAGCAGTCTGTTGACATTGTGGGCCTGTCGGGACTCATTACGCCCAGCCTCGATGAGATGGTCCATGTCGCTGCAGAGATGCAGCGGTCAGGGATGGATGTTCCGCTCCTCATCGGTGGAGCGACGACGAGTAAGCTGCATACAGCGATAAAGATCGATCCGGCTCGCAAGGCACCTGTGGTGCATGTGCTTGATGCATCCCGTGCTGTCGGTGTCGTCGGACAGCTGCTCAGCAAGGACAAACGTCAGGGCTATGCCGAGGGAGTGGCCACTGAGTACGAAGAGGTGCGTCAGCGGCGGGCTGCAAGCACTGGTCGAGCGCGACTGCCGCTCGCCGATGCACGTGCGAACCGGCTGAAGCTGGACTTCGCGCCTCAGGCGCCCGCACATCCAGGCGTACACCTCATCGAACAGTCGGTGCTCGAGCTCAGGCCATTCATCGACTGGACACCATTTTTTCAGACCTGGCAGCTGAAGGGTCGGTATCCAGGGATTCTTGAGCATCCGGAGATGGGCGAGGCTGCGAGAGATCTCTACGAGCAGGCCAACGCGAGGCTCGACTGGGCGGAGCGAAAGCACTTCATTCGACCCCGCGCGGTGGTCGGGCTCTTTCCCGCCAATTCCGTCGGTGATGACATTCACATCTACACCGACGAGAGCCGCTCGGAGATCGCGGCGGTCTTGCCCACGCTTCGGCAGCAGATCCCCAAGTCGGCGAGTCAGCCCAATATGGCGCTCTCGGACTTCATCGCGCCCGAGGGGACGCCAGACTGGATTGGTGCATTCGTGGTGACTGCGGGTACTGGCGTCGACGAGACCGCAGCCCAACTGCGTGAGAACAACCAGGACATGGCGGCGATCTTGATTCAGTCACTCGGCGACCGGCTGGCTGAGGCGAGTGCGGAGCGACTTCACTGGCTGGTTCGAACCAAGCTGTGGGGTGTGGCACCGGATGAGCGGGTAGATGGAGACCGATTCATTGCGGAGGACTACACCGGTATTCGGCCTGCGCCCGGCTATCCCGCGTGTCCAGATCACCGAGCAAAGTCGATCATCTTTGAGCTTCTCGATGCAGAGGCGAAGCTCGGTGTGAGCCTGACGGAAGCCATGGCAATCTCTCCAGCCTCGAGCGTGTCAGGGTGGGTCTTTGCTCACCCTGAGTCTCGTTACTTTGGGGTTGGGAAGGTCGGTCAGGACCAGGTGGACGACCTCGCCAAACGGACCGGTATCAGCCCAGATGAGACTGCCCGCTGGCTCGCGGCCAATATGGAGGCTCGACGCTGTTGCCCTTGACCGATTCCAAGCCTCATCTTGCCTACACCCTCTCTGGTCCCGACTCGGGTCCACTGTTGGTCTTTGTGAACGGCCTCGGCGGTGCGCAGGCTGCATTCACTCTGCAGGTTCGAGATTTCGCCAAGACACACCGGGTCCTGACCTTTGATCACCGCGGGATGGGGCAGTCGGATGTGGTGGATGAGCCTGTTCACATGGCGGACTTCGCAGCGGATCTCGTGCGAATCCTCGATGAGATTGATGTCGATCAGGTCGACCTTGTTGGTCTCAGCTTTGGTGGGCGAGTCGTGATGCAGCTTGCTGCTGGCTGGCCAGAGCGTGTGCGACGCATGGTCGTCGGTGGCACGAGCGCGGGTGGTGAACATCACACGCCCAGTCAGGTCGATGCCCACTCGACCCTCCGAGCCTTGTCCGATGGGGACGCGACGACGTGGGCTGAACAGATCGCGCCCTTGTTGTTTGGACGAGCTTACGCGGCCCGGCATCCAGAGCGACTCCACAGCTTGGCCAGGTGGAGGGCACGGCACCCCGTCAATCCTGTCGGGATTGCCCGCCAGTGGGAGGCCTGGGACAGCTTTGCGCTCGGTGATCAAATCAGCACCATCGACAGTCCGGCGATGGTGATCCACGGAACCGATGACGCGATCAGCCCAGTAGAGAATGCGCATGCCCTCGCTGCGCTCTTGCCGAACGTGAAACTACACCTCATGGATGGGGTCGGGCACAGCCCCAATGTGGAGGCGCCGGCGGCCTTTAATGGTGCGATCAAAGAGTTCGTACAAACTCCGTAGATCTCCTGCTCCAAACCCGTTAGCAAGCAGCCACTCGCTTCGGGTGGGAGCGGGCCTAAACGGGAGGCGAAATGCCCCGCAGAACAGACCTCAAAACCATCATGGTGATTGGGTCTGGTCCTATTGTCATTGGCCAAGCCTGTGAGTTCGACTACTCCGGGACACAGGCCTGTAAAGCCCTGCGAAGCTTGGGCTACAGGGTGGTGCTGCTCAACAGCAACCCCGCGACAATCATGACCGACCCCTCAACCGCAGATGCCACATACATCGAGCCGCTGACAGTCGATGCCGCTCGTCAAGTCATTGAGATCGAGAAGCCGGATGCGCTCCTGCCGACGGTTGGAGGCCAGACGGCCCTCAACCTCGCCATGGATCTCGACCAGGCTGGCGTGCTCAAAGAATTCGATGTGGAATTGATCGGCGCCCGTCCGGATGCGATTGCGCTCGCAGAGGATCGGCAGCTGTTCAAGGCCAAGATGATCGAGGAAGGCTACGGCGTCCCTCCATCGGGCGTGGCCCACACCTACGCTGAGGCTGAGGCGCTCCTCGACAAGGTTGGCCTACCAGCCATTATCCGTCCATCGTTCACCCTTGGTGGTGAGGGTGGTGGGGTCGCCTACAACCTGGATGAGTTCCGCGATATCGTCATGCGCGGCCTAGACCTCTCACCCACAAGCCAGCTGTTGATCGAGAAGAGCATTCTTGGGTGGAAGGAGTTTGAGCTCGAGTTGATGCGCGACTTGGCGGACAACGTCATTGTGATCTGCTCCATCGAGAACTTCGACCCGATGGGGGTCCACACGGGTGATTCCATCACTGTGGCACCATCGCAGACCCTCACCGATCGGGAGTACCAAAAGCTCCGTGACATCGGTATCGGCGTCATGCGTGCTGTCGGTGTGGAGACGGGTGGCTCGAACGTTCAGTTTGCGGTGAACCCTGAGAACGGAGACATCGTCGTCATTGAGATGAACCCTCGGGTGAGCCGGTCGTCTGCGCTGGCGTCGAAGGCCACTGGCTTCCCGATCGCCAAGATCGCCGCTCAACTCGCGGTTGGGCTGACCCTCGACGAGATCGACAACGACATCACCAAGAAGACTCCAGCCTGCTTCGAACCCACTCTGGACTACGTGGTGGTGAAGTTCCCGCGCTGGAACTTTGAGAAGTTCCATGGTGCGAGTCGAACGCTCGGCACCGCCATGAAGTCTGTTGGTGAATCGATGGGCATCGGTCGCACATTCTCAGAGGCGCTGCTCAAGGCCATTGCCAGTCTCGAGGGCGGCTACGAGGATGCTCGTCAGTGGACGGACAATGAGATCACAGAGCGGCTGGCCATCCCCACGCCGGACCGGATGCCAGCGCTCTTCGAGGCGCTCCGTCGTGGCTGGGACCCATCAGAGGTTCACCGGCTCACGGGAATCGATCGCTGGTTCATGTTTGAGATGAACACCATCATCCACTGTGAGGAACAGCTCTCTGGGCGCTTCCTTGAGGATGTCTCTGCGTCTGAGCTTCGCCGTGCCAAGCGACTTGGAATTCCAGATCGTTACCTCGCGCGGATCCTGGCCACGACGGAGGCGGCAGTACGGGAGCGACGCAGTGAAGAGGGCATCATGCCCGTCTTCAAGCGCGTCGATACCTGTGCCGCAGAGTTTGAGAGTCACACGCCCTACTTGTATTCAACCTTCGAAGACGAGTGTGAATCGGGCGGTGCTGAGAACGAGCGCGTCATCATCCTGGGCAACGGACCCAACCGGATCGGGCAGGGAATTGAGTTTGATTACTGCTGCTGCCACGCGAGCTTTGCCGTTCAAGATGCTGGCTTCACCAGTGTGATGGTGAACAACAACCCAGAGACTGTGTCGACGGACTACGACACCTCAGACAAGCTCTACTTTGAGCCGATCACGATCGAGCATGTTGGAAATGTGCTGAATCATGAAAAGCCCAAGGGTGTCATCCTTCAGTTTGGCGGTCAGACACCGCTCAAGCTGGCCCACAAGATCGGGCCGATTCTCGGCACCCCCGCGGACGCCATCGATCTGTGCGAGGACCGTGAGCGCTTCAATGCCCTCATGAATGAGTTGAAGGTGCGGCAACCCGAAGGGGCCATGGCGAGCAATCGTGAGGAGGCCATCGCGGCCAAGGAGGCCCTTGGCTTCCCATTGCTTGTTCGACCGTCCTATGTACTCGGTGGTCGTGCCATGGCGATTTGCTTTGACGAGGACGACTTCAGGGCGGCGCTCGAAGAGGCACTCGAGGTCTCTGAGGATCACCCCGTGCTGCTCGACCGCTTCCTCGGCGGTGCAGTGGAGTATGACGTCGACATCCTCTGTGATGGCGATGAAGTCTACGTCGCAGGCATCATGGAGCACATCGAAGAAGCGGGTGTGCACTCCGGCGACTCTGCATGCGTCATCCCTCCCGTCGTACTCTCGAAGGCGAACCAAGCCGAGATGATCGATGTGGCCACACGGTCCGCACTCAGGCTCGGAGTGGTGGGCCTCATGAACGTCCAGTTCGCGGTCTACGAGGATCAGGTCTATGTCATTGAGATCAATCCTCGTGCCAGTCGGACGGTTCCTTACGTGTCCAAGGCACGGGGCGTACCGCTCGCGCGTCTCGCGACGTTCCTTTGCCTGGGGCGTAAGCTGAAGGACCTGGGCCCTCTGCCGGAGCTGGCGGAAGCAGGG